>Ga0193726_1002775_pt1 | contig 11555 bp, 11 predicted proteins | sample H2c1metaG_FD_144928 | JGI IMG/M metagenome (GOLD analysis project Ga0193726, IMG submission 144928) | Soil microbial communities from a riparian zone of the East river system, Colorado, United States - H2c1 | ecosystem: Environmental > Terrestrial > Soil > Riparian zone | place: USA: East River... | reverse complement strand
AATTCCTGCACATCCCGACGGGCAAGAAGCTCACCCAGGCCGTGGTGCGGATGATCGCGGCGCATCACGCGCGCGGGAGATAGGCCGCCAGGCGGGCGGCGCCCGCCGGGCGGGTTGGTCGACGGCCCGGCGCTGCGATATCCTTGGCCAGGCCCGCCTATCGCCGCGCGGGCATTCGCCGGGAGCCCGCCATGACCGTTGCCCTGCCCCTTGCTACGCCCCTTGCCACCGCCGCGCAGCCGCCCAGCGCCGCCGAGCACGAGCGCGCCATGAGCGAATACGGTCGACGCGCCGAGGCCCGCGCCTATGCGCTGGGCAATCGCGGACCGATCCGGGTCGCCGCCGACGGCCATCTGCTGCCGGAGATCCTGGAATCGTACTGGACGCACGGCTTCTACGTGTTCCAGGGCGTCGTCGGGCCCGAGGAATTGCAGGAACTGCGCGCCGACATCGATACCGTGCTGTCGCGCGCGCCGGTGGCGCCCGATGCGACAGTCGATCGACACGGGCGGCCGGCCTCGACCGAGGGAATCATCAAGCCGCCTTATCGCTGGGCGAAGCCGTTGAGCGATCCGGTCGGCGGGACGGACAAGAACAACGGCCGCCATCCGGCCGCCATGCTGCAGCCTAAGCCCGGCGAGGATGCGCCGGCCTGGACCGTCGAGCTGCTCGACGGGAACCTTCACCTCAGCGACGCCTGCCTGCGCCTCTACGGCCATCCCGGCCTGCTGACCGTGGCGGCGTCCATCCTCGGCGACGATTTCGTGCCCTACAACGAAGTGACCTTCGTGAAGGAGCCCGGCCTCGGCCCGTCAGTCGCCTGGCACCAGGACGGCACGACGCACTGGGACTCTCCCGACTGGGACCGCGGCGCGCACGGCTTCAACTTCATGACCCAGCTCTATCCCAGCACGGCGGCGAACGGCGTCTGGGTGCTGCCCGGCAGCCACAAGCGCGGCAAATCCAACATCAGGAAGATGGTAGCCGAGAGCGGATCGGATCGCATCGAGGGCGCGGTGCCGATGCTGTGCGATGCCGGCGACACGATCGTGACCAACCGCCAGATGGTGCACGGCTCCTTCGCCAACAGCTCGCCCGACCGGCGCATCACGCTCAACGCGGGATTCTTTCCCCGCAAGCGGGTCCTGAACGTCACCACGCGACGCCTGACCGGCAATATCGAGACCTACGACCTCGCCCGCATCGAGGCGCGCACGCGCATCCTTCAGCTCGCGATCGATGCCCGCCACCAGCGATTCCCGCAGGAGAAGAGCTACGTCTACCGTCCGCTCGCGGGCCGCGAGGACGAGAACCGGTGGAACGAGGAGAGTCGCGCCACCGTGCTGAAGAACTACAACCAGCTAGACATGTTCATCTGAGCGGCCGCCCGTCAGAGCTTGCCCACGATGTAGCGCTGCAACGTCGGCCCGAGCAGCCGGACGAGCTCGGCGCGCGGCAGCGCGACCAACGGCGGCACCTTGATCACGTAGCGCGCGAAGGCGAGACCCAGGATCTGCGTGGCGACCAGGGGAGCCCTCACCGGCAGCTCGGTCGGCGGCACCACCTGCATCAGCATCGGCACGACCTGGCCGCCGAAGATCGTGCGGATCGCGGCGGCGGCATCCTCGTTGGAGGCGGCGGCGCGCAGCAGGCTGGTCAGGCTGCCGGTGCTGCGCTCGCCCTCCCAGACGTCGAGGAAGTGCGCGATCAGGGTGGCGCCGATGCGCCGCCGCGCGACGGCAGTGAGGTCGGGCAGCCGAATGTCGAAGGCGGTGGCGCGGGCGAACAGCGCTTCCTTGCTGCCGAAGTAGCGCATCACCATGGCCGGATCGATCGAGGCCCGGGCGGCGATGTCGCGCACCGTCGTGCGCTCGTAGCCCTGCCCGGAGAACAGCTCCTGCGCCGCCTTGAGGATGGCTGCGCGGGTCCGTTGCGACTTGGCGGTCGACTTGGTGGTCTGGGCCGGCCGGTCGGGCATCGCAAATAAATGCCAACATCCGTTGACAAATGCAATCACCGAGCATAAGTCAACGTCGGTTGACTTCTGAGTCGACGCAGCAGAGAGGACACCATGCAGCTGATGCAACCCGATCCCGCAGCCGCCGTGCTGGGGCTCCGTGCCATGAAGACGATCGCCTCGGCGGCGGGACCCATCGGCCCGGCGCAGCGCGGGCTGATGGAAGCGGCAAAAAAGGTCATCTTCCGCGTCGACGCCGACATCGACACCCTGCCGCCGGTGACGCCGGCCGAGCTGGCCGCGGGCTTTCCCGGCAGCGAACTGCGGCAGCAGTTCGCCAACGGCATGCTGGTCATGGCGGTGGCCGACGGCGTGCCGGCGCCCGAGACGCTGGCCAAGGTCGAGGCGTTCGGCGCGGCACTGGGGATCGCCTCGCCCGTGCTGGCCGACCTCAGGCTGCTGGCCGAGCAGCACATGCTGCTCTTCAAGCTCGATTTCCTGCGGCGCGGCCACATCGCCGACATCATGAAGAATGAACTGCACAACAGGGGCCTGTTCGGCTTTGCCAAGAGCGTGCTCGGCATGCGCGGCCTCATGGAGGATCCGGCGCTGGCCGCGCGCTACCGCGCCTGGGAGAAATTGCCCGAGGGCACGCTGGGCCGCGGCCTGATCGACTTCTACAACAAGCACGGCTTCAGCGTGCCCGGCGAGCGCAACGGCTTCCCGGAAGCCGGCCTCTACCACGACTTCTCCCACCTGCTGGGCGGCTACAGCACCGAACCCGATGGCGAAATCGAGGTCGCGTCCTTCACGGCCGGCTACAAGCGCGAACGGCCGTTCTACGTCGTGCTGTTCGTCGTGCTGATCTTCAGCACCGGCGTCAACATGCGGCCCACGCCGGACGACTTCGTGACGGTGGGCCTGCTCGGCAAGCCCGGCATGGCCGAACGCATGCTCGCGGCGATCGAGCGCGGCTCCAAGGTGACTCAGGACCTGTCGGACAACTGGGACTACTGGGCCTGGATCGAGCTGCCGCTGGACGAGGTGCGGCGGCGGCTGAACATCCTGCCGAAGGGGTAAAGAGCGGCCGCCACGATAGTGTGACACAGTACCGGCATGAGCCGGGCCAAACGCATTGTCATCTGCGGCGGCGGCGCGATCGGCAGCGCCATCGCCTACTTCCTGAGCCGCCGCGGCGCCCTGCCCATCGTTATCGAGCGCCACGAAGTCGCCGGCTCGGCGTCCGGCAAGTCGGGCGGCTTCCTGGCCCTCGACTGGTGCCGCGGCAGCCCGCTCGATCGGCTGGCGCGTCGCAGCTTTGCCCTGCATGCCGAACTCGCGGCCGACCTCGGCAACCCGTGGGGCTACCGGCGTCTCGAAACCTATGCCGGCCAAGCCGCCGAAGGCGAGAGGCCCGGCGGCCCGGGCCGGAGACCGTGGCTGTCCGGCAGCGTCGCGATCACGGGGCGCCTCGGCTCACCGCAGACGACGGCCCTGGTCGAACCGCGCGCCTTCACCATGGGCCTGATGCGTGCCGCCGAGGCCTTGGGCGCGACGCTCAAGCGCGGCACGGTCGAGGCACTGGTGCGCAGCCCGAGCGGAGCCGCGGTTGGCGTCGTCCTCGAAGGCGGCGAGACTGTCGAAGGCGACGCCGTCGTCATCGCCATGGGGCCGTGGTCGATCCTGGCGGCGCGCTGGCTGCCGCTCCCGGCCGTGTTCGGCTTCAAGGGCCATAGCCTCATCTTGCGAACCGGCGACGCCATTCCCGCCGAGGCCCTGTTCCTCGAGTATCGCGAGGCCAATGGCGAAGTCCTCACGCCCGAGCTGTTCCCGCGCAGCGACGGCACGACGTGGGTGTGCGCGATCTCGACGACCGGACCGTTGCCCATCGATCCCGCCAAAGTCTCGCCCGATGACGGCGCGCACGCGCGCCTCGAGGCGATGTGTCGGGCGATCTCGCCGGCCCTCGCCGCGGCGCCGATCGTGGCGCGGCAGGCCTGCTTCCGGCCGGTCACCGAGGACGGAATGCCGCTCATGGGCCAGGTGCCAAGTGTGGACGGCGCCTACGTGGCGACCGGCCATAGCGTCTGGGGCATGCTGAACGCGCCGGCGACCGGAGAGGCGATGGCCGAGCTGATCCTCGACGGCGCGGCGCGTCACGTCGACTTGGCTCCATTCGCTCCCGCGCGCCTGCCGATGCTCGACCCGGCGCGGCTGCACGGTACGGGCCGATGAGACGCTCAAAACAGCCGCCGAGTTTCTGCGCGATATGGTGCGCAAAAACTCCAGGACTTAAGTATATAAGTATTACTTGACAAATCCCTCAGCGTCACTTATCTGATCTGAAGGATCCAATCGAGGAGAGGCTGTGCAATCGGCGGCACCCGCAATTTCCTGTTCGCAAGGCCACGGTCGGCCAAGCCGGCAACGGCCGGCCGGTCTTGCGCCGGGAGGTATTTCCGACCCTGATTGGCATAACGCTTGCGGAAATTGCGGAAATTCGCGCGGGCCCGCTCTTGCCTTACGCCGGCACCTGTTCCCTCGGCACCCAGCTCCGCGCCTCGCCGGCGTAGAGCGCGCCCGGATTGCCGCGCACCGTCGTGCGCCACATCATGCGCTGCTCCTGTTCGGCGTCGTACCACGTCGCGGTGTGCACCAGGCAGCGGTTGTCCCATACCAGGACGTCGCCCTGGGTCCATTCGTGCACATAGACGAATTCGGGCCGCGTGTAGTGGCTCATGAGCTCGTCGAGCAGCCGGGCGCCGTCACCGTAGGGACCCGCCTCCATGCCGACGAAGGGACCGTCGAACCAGTCCATCTGGCCGCGCTCGCAAAGATAGAGCGCCTTCCTGCCCGTGACCGGGTGCGCGCGCACCACGGGCTGCGGCTGCGACCGTTCGTGCGGCGCGAAGGCCCGCGGCGTCTTGCCGGCCTCCGCGTCGCCGCGGCCACGGCCGGTGCCCGGCTGGGCATGCAGGCCCTGCAGAGTCTCCACCTTGGCCTTGAGATCCGCCGGCAGGGCGTCATAGGCCAGCGCGCCGTTGGCGAACAGCGTCTGGCCGCGCTCGCGCGCGACCGGATTGACGGCGAAGAACAGCGAGATGTCGGGCGGCGGCCGGCGATAGCTCTGGTCGGTGTGCCAGCCGTTGCGCTGGGGATACTGAACCGGAAAACGCCCGTCGGCCGTGAGCGGCGGATCGGGACGTTTCGGCGGCGGGCGGAAGTTCGGCACCATGTTGGTAACCATGAAGATCTCCGGCACCGCCTGATGCACCACATTCTGGCTGGTAAGCAGGTAGCGATAGTCCTCGACCTCCGATCCGAACAGGTAGCTCATCTGCAGCAGAAGTCGAGGGTTGTCGGCGATCTCGCCCAATTCGGGCACCAGCAGCAGGCCGCCCGCCTGTGCCAGGGCGTCCGGCAATCCATCGGGCATCTTCTGCGACAGCGGCTGAGTGAGCCGCACCGTCGCGCCGAACGCGGCTTCGGGCAAAGGCGATGCAATTTCGAAATCAGCGCTCATACACGCTCCTAACGCCACTGCGGTGTGGACGACCTCGCGCATAGTAATTCAAAATCCATGCCGGGGATAAGAAGGGAGAACAAACATGAAGCGCTTTATCGTGGGCCTGCTGGCCCTGAGCCTTGCCGCGTTCAGCGGACAGGCCGCCAAGGCCGACCGTCTCGAGGACATCCTGAAAAAAGGCGTGGTGCGCATCGCCGTGCCGCTCGATGTTCCGCCGTTCGGCTCGCAGAACCAGGCGCGCGAGGCCGAGGGCTTCGACGTCGAGCTGGCCGGCATGGTGGCCAAGGCGCTGGGCGTCAAGCTCGAGCTGCAGCAGGTCACCGGCGCCAACCGCATCCCCTTCCTGCTGACCGACAAGGTCGACATCGTGATCTCGGTGATGGGGCTCACGCCCGAGCGCGCCAAGCAGATCATGTTCACCTCGCCCTACGCCGACACCAATCTCTCGGTGTTCGGGCCCAAGAGCGCCAACGTGAAGTCGGCCGCCGACATCGGCAGCCTCAAGGTCGCAGCCGCCAAGGGCACGACCCAGGAGATGGCGCTGACGGCGATGGCGCCCAAGGCCAACATCATGCGCACCGAGGACGACGCCACAGCGGCCGCGGCCTACCTGTCGGGCCAGGCCGAGCTGTTCGCCACCAACAACCTGATCATCCCCGACCTGCAGAAGCGCAATCCCAGCAAGGAATTCGAGATCAAGTTCGTGATCCGGCGCAGCCCCGCCCACATGGGCGTGCGCATGGGCGAGCTGACCCTGGTGCGCTGGCTCGACAGCTTCATCTTCTTCAACACCATGAACGGCGAGCTCGACCGTCTGCACCAGAAGTGGCTGGGCATGCCGATGCAGCCCATGCCGTCTCTGTAAGATCATGTCCGAAATAGAATGGTCGAGGCTGAAAGCCTCGGAGATCAAGGCGCTGGCGGCGCGCAACGCCATCGTCATCGTGCCGATCGGCGCCACCGAGCAGCACGGGCCGCACCTGCCCAGCATGGTCGACTGGCGCTGCGTGCATGAAGTGTCGCATCGCGCCGCGCGGATCATGGAAAGGACGACGCCGGTGGTGGTGGCACCCACCATCCCCTACGGCATGTCCGAGCACCACATGTCGCTCAGCGGCACGATCACGCTCGACTACGCCACCATGTACGCCGTGATCCGCTGCGTCGTGACCTCGGCGGTGCGTCACGGCTTCAAGCGCGTCTTCGTGCTGAACGGCCATGGCGGCAACACGACGGCGCTGCAAAACATGATCGGCGAGTTGACGGTCGAGTACAAACTGCCGTTCGCCACCGGCACCTACTGGGACATCGCCGCCAAATCCATCGCCAAGCTTTTGGAGAAGCAGAAGGCGCTGCTGCATGCCTGCGAGGCCGAGACCTCGATGATCATGGCGATGGCGCCCGAGCTGGTGAATCCCGACGAGCTGTCGCAGATGCACGGGCCTTATATTCCGGGCCTCGCCGCCATCCCGACCGTCAACGAAGGCGTCTACCGCTGGCGGCAGCTTTCCAGCCGCTCGCCGATCGGCGTGATCGGCGATGCCGGAGCGGCCAGCGCCGACAAGGGCGAGAAGCTTTTAGCCGCGATCTCGGCCGACGTCGCCGAGGCGCTGACCAACGACCGCCTGTGGAGTGAACCGATTTGAGCACCACGACCAAGCCAGCCGACTTCTCGGCGATGAGCCGGCTGTCGGCCGATATAGACCTTTTGGCCGACGGCAAGGCGACCGGCTTCGTGCGCGTGCCACATTCGGTGCACCGCTCGGCCTATGGCTGGATCCCGATCCCCATCGTGCGCATCAGGAACGGCGACGGACCCAGCGTGCTCATGCAGGCGGGCACGCATGGCGACGAATGGGAAGGCCAGATCGGCCTCGGCAACCTTTTACGCGCGCTCGAGCCCAAGGATATCAAGGGCCGGCTGGTCATCCTGCCGTCGGCCAATTTCCCCGCCGCCATGGCCGGCCAGCGCACCTCCCCGATCGATGAAGGCAATCTCAACCGCCTCTATCCCGGCGATGCCGAGGGCACCATCACCCAGCAGATCGCCCATTGGATCGAGCACGCCCTGCTGCCGGGCTTCGACTACAGCTTCGACTTCCACTCCGGCGGCAGCTCGCTCACCTACATCCCGAGCGCGCTGGCGCCACGCCACGAAGATCCGGCGCGCATGCAGAAGGTCGTCGGCATGCTGAAAGCCTTCGGCGCTCCGGTGTCCTACATCGCGGCCGCGCCGCAGGGTGGCGGCCGAACCTTCACCTCGGCGTCGGCCCGTCAGGGTGTGGTCTCCATGGGCACCGAACTGGGCGGCGGCGGGCTGGTGACGCCTGCGTCGCTCAAGGTCGCGGAGGACGGCATGCGCCGCGTGCTGGCTCATGTCGGGCTGCTGCAGGGCGCCGTGCCGCCGCCCTCGCCCACCCGCCTCACCGAGATCGGCGGTGACGACTACTATGTCTACGCCTCCGACAGCGGCCTGTTCGAGCCGCTGGTCGATCTCGGCGCCGAAGTGAAGGGCGGCCAGCCGGCCGCGCGCATCCATTTCCACCACACGCCGTGGCGAGAGCCCGATCTCCTGACCTTCAAGCGCAGCGGACTGGTGTTGTGCAAGCGCGTGCCGGCGCGCTGCGAGCGCGGCGACTGCCTCTTCCATCTGGCGACGGATATCGCCGGTTAGTTCCCGATTTACCACCCGTCTCGGCTGTGCAAAGCTGAGGTCCCATCAATTTTGAAAGGAGGTGATTACGTGAAGTTCACCAATGCGACACCGACGACCTTCGCCGTAACCGCCACCGGGTTTTCTCCTGTACTGGCGACTTGCTGCCCGTAAGGCTCGACGGGAGTCGGCGCAAAGCCGCCTTCGGGCGGCTTTGTTGTGTCTGGGTCCTGCTCGTCACCGACCTCTCGGCCCGCTGACAAAGGGACTGCCCTCTTCATAGAAACGCAAAAGCCGCGTCGTTTCCCGACTGATTCCGATTCGAGTGCTTCTGCGCAGGCGCCCCGCAGGCCTCACCGCATCGCCCAGCCACAAGGCGCCGCGACCGGTGCAAAGATCCAGACCATCCAGCTCTCGTGTGATGCCCAAGGCGGTGGCGAGACGACCGGGTCCCCGCGCAATGTCCGACAATTTCGCGCCGGGTCTGCGGCGTACCATCAGGTCAAAGCCTTCGAGAGGTTCGAGCGCCCGCAGGAGGACGCCCGTTCCCACGCCGGCGCGGCCTGCGCTGATATTCAGCGAGAACCAGCAGCCATAGATGAAATAGACGTAGGCGTGGCCGCGCTCGAGGAACAAGGAGGCGTTGCGGGCGGTCTTGCCCTTGAAGGCGTGACCACTGGCGTCGCCTGAAACATAGGCCTCGGTTTCCACGATCCGCCCGCTGATCCGTCCGTCTTGGCGTTGGCGGACGAGAGTCTTGCCGAGCAGCCAACGCGCCAGGGCGGCAGCCCCGGACGGCAGCTCCGCCCGCGCCAGCGGACGAATTGCGATCGGACGTTCGGCTGGCATGGTGGTCCTGGCCCGCACGGCGATGCCAAGGTTAGCGCGTATCTGATTTCGGCATACAGCTGCGGCAGGAAAGCCGGGGCGCCGTCCTGCGGCCGTCCTTGCGCGGCCGCGCCTCAGCGTGGCCGCAGACGGAGCAGCCGTCGATCTCGAAATCCACCCAATGCGTGGGCTGGCCACAACACTCGCAGGGCAGGCCGCGGCGCGCGCCGATCGGGCCGAAGCCCGGCGTATGGCATTTCGGGCAGAGCCGCTGCAGCCGCTTGGCGAGCTTCCACGACAGCGCGCGCAGCACGCGCATGCGCGTCGGGTTGCGATTGGCGCGCATGTCGGCGATCACGATGGCGAGGCCTTCATCGGAGCGGTTGGCCTCGCGGTTCACGGCGGCCACCACCTCGTCCATGTTGGACAGGTCCTTGACTGGCCGGCTGGGATCGCTGCTGCTGATCACGAACACGCCGTAGCGCGGAAAGCCCATCGCCTTTACCACGGCTGGCACGTCTGGATCGCCCGCCTTGAAGCGCCGCAGGCGCCAGTTGGTGCGATGCGTGGCCAGCGTCTCGACGAGCTTCAGCCCGCGCTTGCGGTCGATGAAGGCCATGATCTCGACGCCGCTCGCCACCAGAGGCACGCGCTCGATCGGCCCATAGCTGCCTTCGTTGGCGACGGCGCAATCGACGTCGAGGGAACGGAAGGCAAGCTCGGCCTTGATGACGCAGGTCTCGACCAGCGCATCCGGCCGCGGCACCTCTCCCGAGAAGGTGCCCAAAGCGTCGGTATCGAGGCCGTGCGCGACCACGACCTCCGCACCCAGCACGCGGCGGAATGCCGGCGCGACCGCCAGCTCCTTGGCATGGATGGTTGCCAGACCGATTCGCGCGTTGGCGTAGGGGTGACCAATCACAGCCAAGGCGGGACCGCCTGTGAACGGACGACGACTACTCCGCGGCCTGCGGCACAGCCTGGCGGGCGAGCTGCTGCTCGACCAGGGTCGCCCAGTACGACGCGCCGATCGGCAGGATCTCGTCGTTGAAGTCGTAGCCCGGGTTATGGACCATGCAACTGCCTTCGCCGTCGCCGTTGCCGATCCAGATGTAGCAGCCGGGGCGCTTCAGAAGCATCCAGGCGAAGTCTTCGCTGCCCATGGCGGGAGTCGGATTGCGATTGACGTTCTCCAGCCCGACCAGCGCCCCCGCGGCCTTGGCGGCGAACTCGGTCTCCTGCTCGCTGTTGACGGTCGCGGGGTAGCGCCGCTCGTAGCGCCACTTGATGACCTCCGCACCGAAGGCCGCCGCGACGTTGCGCGCGATCTTCTCGATGTGCTTTTCGATCATGTCCTGCACCGACTTCTTGAAGGTGCGGACGGTGCCGCGCAGCGTGCATTCCTGCGGGATGACGTTCCAAGTATCGCCGGCATGGATCTGAGTGGTCGAAAGGACCGCGGTGTCCATCGGATCGACGTTGCGCGCCACGATCGACTGCAGCGCGGTCACGATGTGCGCGCCGACCACCACCGGATCGATGCCGTGATGCGGCATGGCGCCATGCGCGCCCACGCCCTTCACCACGACCTCGAAGATGTCGTAGGCCGCCATCATCGGGCCCGGGCGCACCGCGAAGCGCCCGACCGGGATGCCCGGGATATTGTGCATGCCGTAGACGCCCTCGACCGGGAACTTGTCGAACAGCCCCTCCTCGACCATGACCCGGCCGCCGCCCTCGTTCTCCTCGGCGGGCTGGAAGATGAAGTAGACGGTGCCGTCGAAATTCTTGGTCTCGGCCAAGTACTTGGCGGCGCCCAGCAGCATCACCGTGTGGCCGTCGTGGCCGCAGGCATGCATCTTGCCGGGGATCGTCGACTTGTGATCGAAGCTGTTGGTCTCGTGCACGTCGAGCGCGTCCATGTCGGCGCGCAGCCCGATCGCCCGCTTGGATGTGCCCGAGCGCAGCACGCCCACCACGCCGGTCTTGGCCAACCCGCGGTGAACTTCCAGACCGAACTGCTTCAGCTTGGCCGCGACGGTGTCGGCGGTGCGCACTTCCTCGAATGCCGTCTCGGGATGGCTGTGAATGTCATGCCGCCAGGCAGTCATGTCCTTATGAAACGACGCAATACGATTGATGACCGGCATCCGGGACACTCCAAAATATGGCAGCGGATCGTAAGGAAGCGCGGCGACGGGTCAAGCGCGCCGAGCATGCGCCAGCGCACATCATGGACCGTACGGCAAGTTTGCCGTGAAAGTTTGCCGTAAATCAGACCGTCAGCCGGCTGCAGCGTAGCTGCGGTCCTCGATCGGCAGGCGACGCTCTTCGATCGCGTGGCAGGCAACCGTGCCGCCCTCGATGGGCAGCGCCTGGGGCCGCTCGATCTTGCAGCGTTCGTTGGCGAAGGGACAACGCGGATGGAAGGTGCAGCCCGACGGCGGGTTGATCGGGCTCGGCACCTCGCCCGCCACCGGCGCGCGCTGGCGGCCGGTCATGTCGAGATCGGGAATCGTGTCCAAAAGCATCCGCGTATAGGGATGCTTGGGCCGGCGGAACAGCGTGTCGGTCGGCGCCATCTCGACCAG
>Ga0193726_1002774_pt1 | contig 11555 bp, 12 predicted proteins | sample H2c1metaG_FD_144928 | JGI IMG/M metagenome (GOLD analysis project Ga0193726, IMG submission 144928) | Soil microbial communities from a riparian zone of the East river system, Colorado, United States - H2c1 | ecosystem: Environmental > Terrestrial > Soil > Riparian zone | place: USA: East River... | reverse complement strand
GCCCAGCAACGCTGCGAAGGCCCGGCAGAAAATCCTGATCGACATGGCGCGCACCGAGAACCTCTCGATCCGTCAACTCGCCCACCGTTTCGCGCAAGCCACCGGCCACCACGTTCTGGTCGGCACACCGGCCTACATGGCGGACGTGATGGAGCATTGGTTCATGGAGGGCGGGGCTGACGGCTATACGGTCCTTCAACCGCACTACCCCCAACCCCTCGAAGACTTCGTCGAGCTGGTGATCCCCGAGCTGCAGCGACGCGGCATTTTCCGGATGGAATACAGCGGTACGACGTTGCGGGAGAATCTGGGTGTCCCGTTCCCCGAGAATCGCTTCATGAAATCGGCCCGGGCCTGACAAGCGGCGATGCGGCTTCCCTTCAGCGTCAACCACTACCTTTGCCCCGCAACGATGGGCCTGCCGGCATTTCTCGACGTCGTCTCGAACGCGGGGTTCGGCGGCGTGGGGCTTACTCAACGTGCGCTCGCCGAGCTTCCCCTGCCGGAGCTGCGGCGCGAACTGGCAGCACGGCAACTACAGGTCAGTTCGCTCAACAGCGCGGGTTTCTTTCTCGGGGAAGCCGAACACGTCCAGCAGGACATCAATAGCCGTCTCGTGACAGCGGCCGCCGAACTGCAAGCGCGCGTCCTGAACGTGCTGCCCGGCTGCGACACGGGCATGTCCATGCCCAAAAACCAGGCATCGATTGCCGCCTGTTTCCAGGCTCTCGCCGGCGCCGCCTATACCGCCGGCGTTCAGCTCGCAATCGAGCCGCTGCACGCCACGCGCGCCCGTATCAAGAGCTCCGTCAATACGATCGCCGCAGCGGCCGGGATGATCGGACCCTCATCATCCGCGACGCTCAACCTCGACATGTATCACTTGTGGGGTGATGCCGCCCTGGACCAGACCGTGGCCGGCGTCGGACCGCGCATCGGCCTCGTGCAGATCTGCGATATCGGCGATTCCGGGGGTGCCGCCCGCCGGTTGCCGCTCGATGAGGGTAATGTCGACTGGCGTCCATTCGTGCGCCGCGTCCAGGCAAGGCATCCCGACGCCCCGATCGAACTCGAGTTGTTCGCCGATCAGCTTCCCGACCGCTCGGCGGTCGACATCATCGAGGACGCAGCCAAGCTGTTAACCCCAGGGGAAGAACGCTGATGCAAGCGTCCAGAGCCAAGCTCAACCGCACCGCCGGCGCAGGGCGCGCGCGTCCCGATCTCAGGATCCTGCCGGTAACGATCCAGGGCCAGACCGTCGCCAAGCTGCGCGACGCGATCCTCACCGGCGTGTTCCGGCCGGGCGAGCGCCTCGTCGAGGCGGCGTTGTGCGACCAAATGGGGATCAGCCGAACGTCCCTGAGGGAGGCCTTGCGGCGACTCGAAGCCGAGCGGCTGATCACCATCGTTCCCAACCGCGGCCCCTCGGTCACCGAGATCAGCTGGGCAGAGGCACAGGAGATCTATGACGTGCGCGCACTTCTGGAAGCAGAGGCCGCAAGCCTGTTTGCCCGCCACGCTACTCCCGCCCAGGTGCAAGCCTTGGCATCGGCCATGGCGGAATTCGACTCGGCCGTGCGGGCAAACAATGCCTTGCGCCGACTGACGGCCACGGAGCGGTTCTACGGGGTGATCATGCATGGCTGCGGCAACGCCATCATCGCCGAAATCCTGCAGGGACTGGTGGCGCGCATCACGTTCCTGCGCGCACGATCGATGTCCCGACCCGGGCGCTCGAGCGTGAGCGCGGCGGAAATGCGCAAAATCCTCAAGGCCATCGAAAGTGGCAACGCCCGTGCCGCACGCGTTGCCGCGGTCGAGCATGTGGCCGCGGCCGCCGCGGCCGCGCGGCGCTACTTCGAACAGGAGGAAACGCCCAAAGGAAGGCGGCGTCGCGCACAATGAAACTCGAGATTCGTCGCCTTCTTTCGTTTTGCGACCACAAGGACGTCGAAGCGGGCCACCGGCACAACGAGCCGCTGCGCCGCGTGGCTGCCGTGGCCATCATCGCCAATCCCTATGCCGGCCGCTACGTGGAAGATCTGAGCCCGGCGATCGCAGCCAGCGTCGACGTCGGACATGTATTGGCCAAGCTGGCCGTCGAGCTCCTGGGCCCGTACAAGCCGCAAAGCTACGGCAAAGGCGGCGTTGTCGGCCTCAACGGGGAACTCGAGCATGCCAACGCCATGCTGACCACGACATTCGCCACGCCCCTGCGCGAGGCCCTCGGTGGCGCCGAAGCGTGGATCCCTTCGTTCACCAAGCTGGCCGCCCCCGGCGCCGCCATCGACGTCCCGCTGGCGCACAAGGATGCGCTATACGTCAGGTCCCACTATGACGGCCTCACGGTCACCCTGCCGTCCGATGCGCCGGCCGCCGATGAAGTCGCCTTGATCGTCTGCCTGGCCAATCGCGGGCGGCTGAACGCACGGGTCGGCGGGCTCGCCGCCCAGGATATCGGCGGCAAGGACGGTTTGCGCTAACGCGCCGAGGAGGCGATCTTGCGGACAGCCATCGTAAATATCGACAAAATCGTCACCGGCGACCTCAAGACCCCGTTCGCCAAGGGCGACGGCATCCTGATGGAGAGCGGCAAGATCACCGCGATCGGGACGCTGCCGGCCGACAAGGTAGCGTCCTGCGATGTCGTGGTTGATGCCGGCGGCACGATCGCCATCCCGGGGCTGATCGACAGCCAGGTTCACGTCACCTTCGGCGACTACACGCCGCGGCAGAAGGTGGTCGGGTATCTCGAAAGCTACGTCCATGGCGGCACAACGACGTCGATCTCCGCCTCCGAAGTGCACGTGCCCGGCCGCCCCAAGGATCCGGCCGGCGTCAAGGCGCTCGCGCTCGCGGCGCGTGCCTGCTTCCTGAATTACCGTCCTGGCGGCATGCGGGTTCATGCGGGCTCGATCATCCTCGAGCCCGGCCTCACGGAAGCCGATCTCGAGGAGGTCGCCGACCAGGGCCTGTGGCTGGCCAAGGCGGGCTTCGGCGCCTTCGATACGCCGTTCGGCTATGCGCCGCTCATGCAGGCCGCACGCAAGCTCGGCATGATCACCACCATGCATACCGGCGGCGCGTCGATCCCCGGCTCTAAAGGGATTTGGGCGGAGCACGTGATCGCGTCCAACCCCACCGTCTCGTTTCACGTCAACGGCGGCCCGGCCGCGATGCCCGAGGAAGGTTTCGCCAGGCTGGTGAACGAAGCGCCCGAAGTGGCCATGCAGCTTTGCACCGCCGGCAACCTGCGCACCGCCTTGCTGACGGCCAAGCTCCTCGACGGAGCCGGTCAGCCCGAGCGCCTGCTGATCGCCACCGACACACCGACCGGCAGCGGGATCATGCCGCTCGGCATGTTTTATACGATCAGCCATCTCGCGAGCCTGGGCGGCATGCCGCCGGAGCAGGCGATCGCCGCTGCCACCGGCAACAACGCAGTGGTCTACCGGCTGAATTCCGGCTTCCTGCTGGCTGGCAAGGACGCCGACGTGGTCCTCATCGATGCCTGTGTCGGCAGCTCCAAGAACGATGCGCTCTCCGGCCTCGTCAACGGCGATGTCCCAGCGGTTGGCGCGGTGTTCACGGATGGCGTGCCGCGCTTTGTCGGCAAGAGCCGCAACACGCCGGCGCCCACCCGTACCGTCCGCGTGGCTGAGTGCCGCCTGCCCCAGGACTTCTCCGGCGCCGCCCACTGAGACCCGGCCGCCAAAAACCACCGAGACCGAGCGGACCGCTCCCGGCTTTCGCAAAATCGGGCAATCGAGCATTGGCAATACGGTCCGATCCGCGCGACGCCCTGACGACTTCTGGTTCGGGTTCAACTTCGACGGCAGCCAGCAAAGACTGCAGATCCTCGGTTCGCTCGAACGTCCACAGCGCGACCAGGACCGTAGTGGAAAAACCCGGCAACTCGCGAGGATTGCTGTCGTTTTTTTGTGGGCGAGAGATGCCGGTCAGGACTTGAACCGACGAACCGTCATCCCGACGTTACCATCATGGAAGGAAGGATGAGCCCTTGACCGACTGTATCCGACCAAGCCGCCTGCTGGGCGTGATGCTGATCCTGGCCGCGTCCGCGAGCCTCGCCGGCTGTGGCGTCGTCGCGGCGCCGGTCCGTGTCACCAGCGCCGCCGTGAAGGTGGTGCCGGTGGCCGGCGACGTCGTCGCGGCGCCCCTGGACGTGACGGCCGACGTCATTGACTGAGCGTCAGCCGGCACGGCGGCGTGGACGGTGCTGTTGCTCAGGAATGCAGTGTTCGATCAGCTCACCGCGGCCGCAGGTGCTCGACATGCGCATCATGCGCGACCGGTACCTGATGTCTCGATGGCGCGCGCTATAATGCGGGTTTTGACGGTGGGGGGCATTCCACGGCAACCGTGACAAACCTCCCGCCATTCTGATCCACGCAATTCAGCTCCCGGGCCGGTGCCGCAGGAGCTGGCGCCGAGACGGGAATATTGGATCCGGGAATGGGCGCAGGTGTCGTGGCAGCAGCGGGCGTCGGCGCACCGGTTACCGTCGCAGCCGAAGGTGCCGGCGGAGATTGCGTTGGCAACGTCTGTATTGGAAGCGGTGCAACGGCTCCGCACCTCTGCTCGGCCAGTGTAGCGAGATACTGCTGGCGAGATTGCAGTGCTACTACTTCCTTGCCGGCCGCGTTCTGAAAATCCATTCCAAACCAAAGGACCGGGATCAGAATGCCGGCGACGCCTACAATGACGTTTTGAGCGACTTTTCCGCCCTCCTCAGAACCGAGTTCCTGGATGCGCTTGGTGTTGGCCTGAGCCTCGCTGGAAATGGCGGCGCAGTCCATATATCGATCTTGTGGTTGGACAACGGCCACGGGAGCCGGGGCTCGTCCGGCGCAGGCAGCCAGCATCAGAGCAAGGCTAGGTACGATAAAGTTGTATTTGATCACGCCCGTTCTCCCCCAAGTTGATATCAAGGGCATGAGATCCCGGACGGACCAATTTCTTTCTGTCCCCCATTTTGGTTGTTCCCTACCCCCGCGTGCAACCTAACTGCGGGGTCAACGGCACTCAAGCTCTGAAACAGGCCGGTCATCTTCCATCGCCGCGCCAATGCATTCCAGCAGTTCAGGTACTCGCCTCGAAGGATCATGGCCTAGAACTCGAGCCGGATCATGGACCTTCTGCAGCAGACCAAGGCGCATCACGTAGAGTCCCTCAGGCACGTTGCCGTGACCGTCGAACTTCCGATCGTTCATTTATAGGGGGTTGCAACCATGAGCGAGCGTTCGAACGCGACCAGATCAGTTTTCGTGGCCGGCGCAGTGGGCGCGATCGGCCGGCAACTCCTGCCGATGCTGATCGGGGCGGGGTACGAGGTTTTCGGCACCACCCGGAAGCCCGGGAAGACCGCCCAAATGGAGGCGATCGGGGTTCGCCCGGTTCTGGTCGATGTCTTCGACCGCGATTCGCTGATCGCGGCCGTGGGCGAGGCGAAACCGGACGTGATCATTCACCAGCTCACCGATCTCTCGGCCGCGGATTTCGCGGCGACCGATCGCCTGCGCATCGTTGGCACGCGGAATCTGGTCGAAGCCGCGAAGGCGGTGGGGGTCCGCCGGATGATCGCGCAGAGTCTCGCGATCGTGTATGCGCCGGGAGCGGAACCCGCGACCGAGCAGGATCCGCTTGCTGACGAGTCGCCCACGCTGCGTGACACCGTGAAGGGGGTGCGCTCGCTCGAGGCGGCCGTGGAAGAACTCCCCGAGGGGATCATCCTTCGCTACAGCCTGCTGTACGGTCCGGGCACCTGGTATTCCAGGATCGGTCCCTTTGCCGACGCGGTGCGGCGGGGTGAGCGCCCCACCAGCAGCGGGGTCAGTTCATTCGTTCATGTGGAAGATGCCGCACGGGCAGCGTTGCTCGCGATCGACTGGCCGGCCTGTGTCGTCAATATCGCCGACGACGAACCGGCTGCCGGCACCGAATGGCTGCCACGCTTCGCAGCCGCGATCGGAGCGCCGCCCCCGCCGAGGGGAGAGCCCGGCGGCGAGCGAGGCGCCTCGAATCGGAAGGCGCGGCAGGAACTCGGGTGGGAACCGCTGCACCCGACCTGGCGTGAGGGGTTCCGGACGGCTCTCGACTGAGTTCATCGATCGGGCCGAGTGGGCGGGCGAGCGCGCGCACAAGGCCGCGTGGACCACGGCGAGCGCGTCGGCGGCGTCGACCGCCGCAGCGCGATGCTGGCCGGCGGGCGATTCGCAATGCTCAACGACGGACCTGGATTCAGCCTGCCGCGACCAGCGATCATCCTCAGTTTCCCGAGACCAGCTTGAGTCCGATGACGCCCGCCAAGATGAGAGCAATGCAGAGTATCCTCAGTGGCGCAGTGGAGTCGCCCAGCACCACCATTCCCAGAATGGCGGTGCCCGCGGCGCCGATACCGGTCCAGACCGCGTAGCCCGTCCCCACGGGCAGCGTGCGGAGCGAGAGTGAAAGAAGAAAGACGCTCGACAAGCCGGTTGCGACCGTCAACAGCGCCGGTATCAATCGCGTGAAACCTTCGGACAACTTCATGCAAGTGGCGAATGCGATTTCGAGAACGCCGGCGATACCCAGGAGTGCCCATGCCATCTGTGAAAGACCCGTTCGTTGACTCGCCAAAGGACTCGGCCGGGCGAGATCTGGTGGGATTTCAGTCTTTCGCAGCAGCAGCCGGGGGCGTGCGGAACGTAATTCCCAATCGATTGAAGGCGTTCATCAATCCGATCGCATAGGTCAGATCAGCGAGTTCCTTATCGCTGAATTCGGCGGCAGCGGTTTCATAGTCAGCATCGGGAACGTGGGTTTCGGCGACGCGTGTCACGGTTTCCGTCCAGGCGAGCGCGATGCGTTCGCGGGTGCTGAAAACTTCACCCGAATCGCGCCACACGGGGACGAGCACGAGCTTCTCGACCGCAACGCCCAGCTTGATCAGATCGCGGGTATGCATATCGATGCAATAGGCGCAGCCGTTCATTTGCGAAACGCGCAAATAGACAAGATCGATCAGTTCCTTTGAAAGGCCGGATTTTTGAAGAGTGACGTAGACCCCTCCGAACGCCTTGTAGCCTTCGGGCGAAGCCTTGGCGTAGTCGATGCGGTTGCTCATGATGAATCCTTACTAGCTTGTTGAAGGACTCCATGTGCTGCGTTATGGCCTACTCTGTAAGGTCCATGATCGATCTTGTGTACTAGACCAAGATCCTTGCCGTTCCGTCAGAGAAGATTCGCATCCCCAAGACGCGCCACGGCCACCGTCATATCAGCCTCGAGATACGACTTCCGAGAGTCTCGGCGGTGCGCTGAGAGTCGATATTCGTGAAATTGAGAAGCAAGGCCGAGGCTCCCACACGATCCATCGTCCAGTCCGTCAATGCTTCTCCATACAGGCCCGCTTCCCGCATGCGCGCCACAAGCCGGCGATCCGAGCGCTGGCCTTGCAGCCGCAGGATCAGGTGCATGCCTCCCGGTTGTGAATCGATTCGCACTTGTTTACCCAGCACGCTTTCCAGGCCGGCTGCCGTCGCTTCCCGACGCTCGGCATAGAGCTTTCGCATCCGCTGGATATGGCGCGCGAAGTGCCCTTCCGTCATGAAGGCCGCGACGATGGCTTGCGTAAGCTCGGGACTGCCCCCGGCAAAGGCTTGAGTGATCTCCTCGAACCGCTCGACCTGCTTTGGCGGCACGACAAGATAGGCAAGCCGAATGCCCGGAAAAAGCACCTTGCTGAAGGTGCCTGCATAGAGCACTCGCCCATCACGATCCAAGCTCTTCAACGCTGGCAGGGGACGGCTGACATACCGGTACTCGCCATCGTAATCGTCCTCGATGACCCAGGCGTTATTTCGCGCCGCCCAGTCCAACAGCGCCAGGCGCCGGGGCAGCGATAAAGACACGCACAGCGGACTCTGGTGCGCAGGCGTGACCACGGCGGCGCGCGCCCGTGGCGCCAACTTGATTCCATCGGAAACGACCATGCCCTCCCGATCTACCGGCACCGCGACGGCCGCAATATGCATATGTTCCAATAGTTCTCGTGTCGGTGGGAATCCGGGGTTTTCAAGCCAAACGCGATCTCCCACCTTCAACAATGCATGAGCAATCAACTCCATGGTGTGACGATATCCCGATGTCACGAATATCTGGGAGGGGGAACAGTTGATCCCGCGCGAAACCTGGAGATAGGCGGCGATCTCGGCACGCAATAGCGGCAAGCCGCATACAGAGGGATGAACCATGTCGGATGGCTGCATGGCACGGACACATCGCGCGCCCAGGCGTGCCCAGATCTTTCGCGGAAACATATCCAGCGCAGGCAAACCCATCTGGAACGGCAAAATCGAATCTGGACGAAAACTGGGCGCAGCCACGCCGCTATTGGACGGAGGCATCGCGCTTGCAACAGGCGTTCGCGGCTCGAGGCCCGGCGTCACAATGGTCCCTGCCTGACCGCGGGCCTGAATGTACCCCTCGGCGGCCAACAAGGAATAAGCGGCCTCGATAGTGCCTCTTGCCAAGCCCAATTCCTTGGTCAGCGCGCGTGCCGAGGGTATTCGGTGACCCGGCTTCAACACGCCGCTGGCAATGGCGCTGCGAAACCGGTCGTAGACCTGTCGGTAAAAAGGGGTGGCCGCTTTTGGATCCAACGGCGAGATATTGCTGATCTTCGCGACGGTCATGGAATGACCCACAGTGACAGTTGTGTGCGCCGCTGCCTGGAGGTTCAAGCGTCTATGCAGACGCGTAGCAAGCTGGCCTGCATAACATGGACCAGTTGCAATTCCCATTCATGGCCCTTGGATGGAGGTCATGAGGTGTCCAAGTCGTGAGCGACGGCATGAACCTGGAAGTGGATGGGCGATGAAAATCCTGCATGTTAGTTGCAGCCCTCGCGGGCAAGCCTCCGAGAGTTATGCGATCTCCCAAAAGATTATCGGCTTTTTGCTGAAGAGCGAGCCAACGGCAATATTGGTAAATCGGGTAATTGGCGGCGGTGCCCTGTCGCATATTGATGAGAATTACGCGACCGCCCTTGGTACGACACAGCCGTCGTCCGCGGGAATATCCCAGGAGGGCTCCATCTCCCTATCCGAAGATCTGATCCAGGAGCTGGAGAGTTCGGATTTTGTGGTCATTGGAACGCCCATGCACAACTTCACCGTACCCTCTGCGCTGAAGGCGTGGATCGATCACATCGTTCGAGTCCGTCGAACCTTCAACGTGACCACGGAAGGCAAAGTAGGCGCACTGCGCGACCGCCCCGTCTTTATCGCTGTGTCGTCGGGCGGACGATATTCCGGGGAGCGCGCGCGTCAGCCAGATTTTCTTACGCCCTACCTGAAAGCCATCCTGAGCACCATAGGACTGCATGATCTGACCTTCTTCTCCACGGAAGGAACGGCCCTGGGGCCGGAGGCTGTTGCCGAGGCCAGGACCAAGACAGATCAAGCGCTGCAAGAGTATTTTTCGTCGTTTTGCCCTCAATCGCGCCCGGCATGGGCTTCTGACGCCTGGGCGAGGGTTCCTTCATGCCCTTCCGGACCGTGGGCGTCCCGCGGTCCGGAAGACTATGACGCGCGCTTTCGGTAGGCCGCCATGAACAGGCGCACGGCGATGCCGACGACGTGGTCGATGCGCGCCTGCTCCGGCACCACGCCGAAGCCGAACAGCATCGGCTTCACCAGCGTCGCCGTGCAGGATTCCAGGAACTGGGCGGCAGCCACTTCGCTGTCGTCGACGTCGAGCACGCCGGCCGCCCGCTGGGCCTCGATGTAGGCAGCGACACGGCCGATGCCGACCGCGGGACCGGTCTCGTAGAACTTGCGGCCGATATCGGGCATGCGTTCGGAGATGCTCATGACGGTGCGCACCGCCGCCAGGCGCGAAGGCTGGCAGAGGAATTTCACGAAGGCGGTGCCGAGCCGGGCGAGCACCGCGCTCACGTCATGGTCGGCAGGGTCGAGCTGGAACACCTGCTCGGCCTGCGCCAGGCACTCCTCGTGCGCGACCACCTGGAACAGGTCTTCCTTGCTGTCGAAATAGACGTAGAGCGTGCCCTTGGAGACGCCGGCCTTGCGCGCGATCTCGCCCATGCTGGCGCCGTCGAAGCCCTGGGCCAAGAACATCGCCCGCGCGCCATCGATGATCTGCAACCGCTTCTGGCCGTCACCCAGTTCGGCCGCCGCGGTGTCCCTCTCCTGGGTCATGGCCATCATCGTTTCTTGTCCTTCCAGCCGTCCCTGCTTGCCTGACCGAACCGTTCGGTCGGCGTTGACGTAGCGCCGTGGAGCGGCTAAGTCAACCTTGACCGAACGGTTCGGTCAATCAATGGAGCATGCCAGATGTCAAGCCAGCCCAAGGGCTTACGGCTGCGCAGCGCCGAGACTCCGGGAGTCCAGGAGGTCCCCGCGCCGCCTAGCGACTTGGCGCCTGAATCGCCCCCGCAGCCGGCCATTCCGGTGCTGAAGCGTCGTCGCTCGCGGCGGCGTCCGGTGTTGATGCTGGTGTTGCTGGTCGCCGCCGTCCTGGGTATCTGGCAAGGCTATCGCTGGTGGACCGTCGGCCGCTTCGTCGTCTGGACCGACGACGCCTATGTGGGCGCCAAGATGGCGACGCTGGCGGCAAAAGTGCCGGGCTACATCGCTTCGCTCGACGTCGAGGACAACGCCCCCGTCCACGCGGGCGACATCATCGCCACGATCGACGACGGCGACTACAAGATCGCGGTCGACGCGGCCCGCGCCAAGACCAGGACCCAGCGCGCGACCATAGACCGGCTGGGGCAGCAGGTCGCCGCCCAGCAGGCCGCGGTCGAGCAGGCGAAGGCCCAGCTTGCCTCGGCCAAGGCCGGCGCCACGCGCGCCAGGCTCGAGCTCGACCGCCAGCAGTCCCTGGCGACGCGCGATTTCGCGAGCCGCCAGAGCCTCGAGCAGGCCTTCGCCAACCGCGACCAGACCGATGCCTCGGTCATGAGCGCGCGCGCCGCCATCGACGCCGCGACCGCAAACGTCGAGGTCTCCAAGGCCCAGCAGGAGGAGGCGCGCCACACGCTCGCCGAGTTCGAGACCATGCTCGCCAAGGCCGAACGCGATCTGCGCTTCACGGTGATTCGCGCGCCGTTCGACGGCGTCGTCGGCAACCGCGCGATCCAGGTCGGCGGCTACGTGCAGTCGGGCGCCCGGCTCATCAGCCTGGTGCCGCTCGACGGCGTCTACATCGATGCCAACTTCAAGGAAACACAGCTGGCGCGCATCAGGCCGGGCGCGCACGTCGCCATCGCGCTCGACGCGCTGCCCGATGCCGTCATCGACGGCACGGTCGAGAGCATCGCCCCCGCCTCGGGCTCGGTGTTCTCGCTGCTGCCGCCCGACAACGCCACCGGCAACTTCACCAAGATCGTGCAGCGGCTTCCCGTGCGCATCCGCGTCTCGCCGGACGTGGCGCGCCAGGGCGCGCTCCGGCCCGGCATGTCGGTGTCGGCGAGCGTCGATACAAGGACCGGCGGCAGCGCTGCCGCGCCGGTCTCCGTCTCGGCCTTG
>Ga0193726_1002773_pt1 | contig 11569 bp, 6 predicted proteins | sample H2c1metaG_FD_144928 | JGI IMG/M metagenome (GOLD analysis project Ga0193726, IMG submission 144928) | Soil microbial communities from a riparian zone of the East river system, Colorado, United States - H2c1 | ecosystem: Environmental > Terrestrial > Soil > Riparian zone | place: USA: East River... | reverse complement strand
GGCGGACTATGTTCTTGTGCCCGACATCGCCAATCAAAATCGCAACTCGGGAGGCACGAAAATCGGCGGTGTCCTCGGCGGCTTGTTGCCGCACGGTATCGGCGCCGTGGTTGGCGGCATCAGCCTTAAGAGCAAGACGGCGGACGTGGTACTGACCTTGACCGATGTACGCTCGACAGAGCAGGTGGCGCTCGAGCAAGGCCACTCCAAAAAGACTGACTTGGGTTGGGGAGCGGGTGGCGGCGGCGCGTTCTTCGGGGGTTTCGCGGCCGGCGGCGCCAGCAGTTACGCCAACACGGAAATTGGACAGGTGGTCAGCATGGCCTACCTGGACGCCTATATCAAAATGGTCGGTGACCTGAAATCCGCGGCGCCCGACACCAAGGCCGACAATGTGCAGCAAGCGGTCAAGATGGCCAAGCCCGGAAAAATGTATGAGGCATCGAATCTAAAATCCAAACTCGTGCGCGACCTGGATCCGGGCATGATGCTTTATCCGACTGGCGAGAAAATGGGCGTTTGGTGGAAAGTAACCGATGAACTCGGCAACGAGGGTTGGGTGGTCTCCACTAATTTTTCGCTGGCGCATTAAAACTTAAGCGAATCTATCGATTGCCAGGCGGCGGCTTTGCGTCGCTGATCGAGATTCCGCCATGTGCTGCGAACCAGCCGGCGATGTGCGCCGTCCAATCAAGAGCTCCCCGCGGATCGTCAGGACCATGACCGGCATTCGGGTAGGCAAGCAAGGCCACGTCCTTACCCTCTTCGCGCAGCACTTTGAAGAACTCAATGGTCTGCGTGTAGGGTGCTTGCGTGTCCTTCAGTCCAGCCACGAGCAGAAGCGGCGTGTGCAGCGATCGTGCATGCCGCAACGGAGACTGATCCATCAGCACATCCAGGTTATCGGCGATGGGTTTTTTGCCAAAAAAGCGCCGCTGGATGTTCGGGCTTTGAGTGAGCGTGTAGTGAAGCAGCATATCGGTCACGGGAAGCGCAGCTACTGCGGCGCGAAACCGATCGGTGTGCGTCACAATCCACGAGGTGAGATATCCGCCGTAGGACGCGCCGTAGAGAAAAAGTCGCTCCGAGTCGACCGATTGCGCCGCAGCCACGGCGTCGATGCCCGCCATGACGTCGGCCATTGGAGTCGGCCCCCAATCATTGACGATGGCCTTGTACGACCAGTCGCCGTAGCCATCGCTACCGCGCGGGCTGGGACGAAAGTAGCTGTAGCCGTTGGTCGCAAAGTATTGGGCGTAGGGACTAAACGCGGAGGTGTCCGCGCACTGCGGGCCGCCGTGCAGCTCGATGAGCAGGGGTGGTTTGACATTGGCCGCATGCGTGAACTGCCCGATGAGGGTGTGACCGTGGCCATCGCTCCATGTTGGAAAGCTCGTGCGCGCAATCGGCAGATCATTTGGTACGACGTGCCGGTGCGTCAGCTGCAGCAGGGATCCGTCGGGGTCAATGCGGTAGATCTCATCGGGTTTTTCCGGCGTGCCATAGGCGACATAGACCGCATGGTTGGGGGTGCTGGAAAAGGCAGTCACACTGCCACCGGCAGGTGTCAGTGCGACGGGAGCTGAGCCATCCATTGAAAAGCGATATAGGCGCAGGTCCACGCCGTCCATGGTCGAGGCGAGCAGCCGATCGCCGGCCCACGCCATCCGAGTCTGAGAACATGACCAGAAATCATGGTCGAAACCGGCACTCACATTGCGGTTATCGACGAAGAGATCTTCACGCGATCCGAACTGATTGTCCCACGTGTGTATCGTCGCCAGGTGTCCATCGGCTGAAAACACCGGCGCCGCGGTTTGGGGCGGCGCGAATATCTTCTCGTCATCGAGCACACGAACAGCTCCACTGACAACCTCGATCGAAACGTACTGCGCCTCCTGAAAGTCTCCATAAAGCGCCGTCGGTTGCCGAACTACCGCGACTTTGGATCCATCCGGACTCCATGAGGGATCGTGATCGGTCGCAGGGCCGCCGTAGGAATAGGAGTCAACGACTGCGCGACGTTGAGCGCCGGTTTTCGCATCGATGATCCAGAATTGCCGGGATGGCGGGGTTCCTCCCAGCATGTCGTTGTTCTCGCTAAACCAAAACGACAGTGGCACGACGCTGGGCGCGGCCGACGGCGTTTCAATGGCGGCGATCTGTGCGCCGTCGGGGGAAATCGAAAAATTGCCAATGGAGCCGCCATGAGTCAGGCGCCTGACCGCAAAAGTGCGCGCATCCATCCAAAAAAGCTGTTTGGTCCCGTCCTTATCCTCCAGCAAGGCGGCGAGGCGGCGGCCATCCGGCGCCCAATGCAATTCCGCGACCCGCAGCCGCCTGGGGATTTCGCGAATTGCGCCATTTGATTCGAGAATCAGCCAGATCTCCTCGATCGAATCGTGCTTCAAATCTGCGTAGTGATCGTTGAAGAGCACGGCGCCCGTCGAGGCCACCTCGATGGTGTCGGTGCCCGCGAGGAATGGGGCGATATCGGTGACAGACCAAGGCCGCGCCTGCGATCGCGGCGAACTCGCGAGGAGCGCGAACACTAAAATGCATGATGATGTTCTGCGCATGCAGTCTCACGCTAACTCTGCGGTTCTAGAGTGTAGCCTACAACCCGCGGCGACAACTTGTTTGCGCTGCGCGCCAACTTGGCTTTTTGCATTGAGACTGCTTTTGCGACCGTGCTACCGTCGGCCCATCGTGTGCGGACAAAGAGAGCACGACCATGAGCATGTCCAAGCTTGGAATTTTTAGCGCCATTGTAATTTTTTTAATTGCCGCGGCACTGCTGACGCCCCTCGCCGATGCCGCGGCCCCGGCCGTCACCACACCGAAGGGAATATTCCCTGCGCAAACTTATGCCGGTGTGGCAAAAGGCGGCATCACGGATTTTCTGGGAATTCGATTCGCGGCGCCGCCGGTGGGCAAGCTGCGTTTCGCGCCGCCCGCGCCTCCGCCGGCCGTCGCCGGTACCATTGGCGCGGCCGCCTTCGGCAGTTCCTGCCCGCAGAGCGCCTCGCCGTTCGGCAGCGAGAGCAGCAATGAGGACTGCCTGTTTCTGAACGTCTATGTGCCGGGATCCGTCGGGTCGGCGAGGAATAATTTGCCGGTGATGGTGTTTTTCTATGGCGGTGCCTTCGTCGACGGCGAAGGCAGTATCTACGATCCCAGCAATATGGCGATTCAAGGCAATGTCATCGTCGTCACCGTCAACTACCGATTGGGCATCCTGGGATATATGGCCAGCAGCGCGCTGAGCGCTCAGTCCGCCAATCAAGTGTCCGGCAATTACGGCTTCGAGGATCAGCTATTTGCGCTGCAGTGGGTCAGGCAAAACATCGGTGCCTTCGGCGGGAACTCGAACGATGTCACCATCTTTGGTGAATCCGCCGGCGGCTTCAGCGTCTGCGCGGCCATCGTCTCCCCGCAAGGCGCGGGATTGTTTCAGCGCGCCATCACCGAAAGCGGGCCCTGCGGTGAACCGCTGCCGTCACTGGCCGGTGCGCAGGCATCGGGGGCCGCCATCGTCAGCGCTCTGGGATGTGCCGAGTCGAGCGATGCGGCCACGGTCGCCTGTCTGCGCAGTCTGCCCACGGCGGCCATTCTCGCCGAACAGAACACGATCACCTCGGCATCGAACCTAACGTCATTGGCGGCGTTCTTTCCCAATGTTGACGGCGCATTGATTCCGCAGCAGCCCATCCTGTCGTTGGCACTGGGCGAATACAACCACGTGCCCATCATCGAAGGCACCAACCATGATGAAGGACGGCTGTTCGTGGCCTTGGGGTTTGATTTGAATCCGCAGGTAGGGACCATCACGGCGGCCGACTATCCCATCGCCGTTCAAGGCGTGGCCTCGGCGCTGGTCTCTGGGTCATCGGGCCTGTTCGCCACCCCCGGCACAACCGGCGGCGGCAGCTCGGGCAGCAACGCCGCCGAAGTGAACCTCATCACACAGGAGATCCTGCATGAATATCCGTTGGCGAAATACGCCGGCCCCGGCGAGGCGCTGGGGGCCGTGTTGACCGACGGGCTATTTAGCTGCATCGCGAATATCTCGAATGAGATTTTTTCGCTGTCCGTGCCGACCTATGCCTATCAGTTCGACGACGAGAATGCGCCAACACCCGAGCTGCCGGCAGTCAGCTTTCCATACGGTGCCACGCACACCGATGAATTACAGTTTCTGTTCACCCTCGCATCCACCCCAAGTGCTTTGAGCAGCGCTGAAAAGAATCTGGCGGGGGTCATGCAAAACTATTGGAGCAGCTTTGCGCGCAGCGGCACGCCGAATTCACTGCAGACGCCCGCGTGGGCGCCTTTCAGCATCGCGGCGGGCAATGTGCAGTCGCTGAATACACCGCGTCCGGGGGTGGAATTCGGATTCGCCGCGCAGCATCACTGCAATTTCTGGATCGGCATCTTGGAACAAACCGTCCTTGCCGGCGTCGCCAACGATCTGACCTCGGCAGGGATAGTGCAATAGCCCCCGCAGCACGTCGCCAGTCACACGATGTGGAACTGATACAGCCAGGTCTCCGAGAGAGTCTGCTCGCCGTTCTTGAGATACAGCCGCATGTCGGCGACGTTGGGGCCGGAGCCGGTGAAATCGAATTGGGCCCGCCAATGTCCCGGTACGCCATCGGGCACGGCCTCCGTGAAGACATAGGAGAAGGTGCCCGACGATGACCACAGAATGGGTTTGGGCTTGACACCGAATGGCAGTGCTGCGAGCGGACCTCCCAGGAATTCCACCATGAATTTGTGCACACCCTTCGGGCGTGGCTTGCCCGGCTCGCCGCCGCGGCCGATGCGCGTTGCCACACAACGCGCGAGGGCTGTCTGGTGGGGCTCGGTCGCGCACCATTGCAGGCGATAGCGATAGCGCAGGCTGGAGCCGGCCTTCACCGGTTGTTTGGGCACCCACATGGCGACGATGTTGTCTTCTGTCTCATCGTCGGTTGGCAGCTCGACCAGCTGGACCGCGCCTTCGCCCCAGTCGTCCAGTGGCTCGACCCACAGGCTCGGGCGGCGGTCGTAGCGCACGCCATCGAGGTAGTGATCGAAAAGCCGGTCGCGTTGCAACAGGCCGAAGCCACGCGGAGTCTTGTCGGCGAACGTGGAGACTGAGGGAGAGGCGGGGACATTCAGCGGCCGCCAGATGTATTCGCCGGCGCCCGTCCAGAGCGTCAGTCCATCCGAGTCATGCACTTCGGGCCGCCAGTCGATGGCGGTCGGCTTGGAAGTCTCGGAGAACCAGAACATGGAGCTCATGGGTGCGATGCCGAGTTGATTGATGTCCCGGCGTGGAAACACGCGCGCCTCGACTTCCATCACGACGCCATTGTCCCGTTGAAGCAGGAATCGATATACGCCGGTGAGGCTGGGACCGTCCAGCACCGCATAGAGCACCATCCGATTGGCGCCCTCCGCCGGCGGCTCGAAGTAGAAGCGGGTGAAGTCGGGAAATTCTTCCGTCCGGCCCGGTGTGGATACGTCCACGGCGATGCCGCGTGCGGACAGGCCATACTGGCCCAACTCGCCGATGCCGCGGAAATAGGAGGCACCGAGGAAGGCCGCCCAGTCGTTGCTGTGCCAGTCGAGGTTCCGGATATTGCCCAGGCGGCTCTCCTGTAATCGGAAACCCGCGAACCCGGCGCCCTTCGGCAACTCCAGTGCGGGACTGTGCGCGGGCATGCTGAAGTAGGCGGGGTCGTACAGGATCTCGCTGGCGTTCGCGCCTTCGCCGGCTGCCGATAGGACGAACATGTGCACCGGGGTGCGGAAGTACTTGCCCAGCGCGAAGAAGGTGACCGGGTATTGTCCGGGACCGTCGAGGAAGAGGGCGTGCTCCGGACTGAACTTGAGCTTGCCGTGCTCATCGTAGCCGATGCGGTCGAGCACTCCCTGTGGCATCGATTTGTCGGGCACGAACTCTGTCGTGGCGCGCTGCTGCATCTCTTTGACGAGCCCGTCGAATGAGAACGGCTGAGGCTTTCCCAGCTTCAGTCCCGAGACGGCGGCCAGTGCGCGAAGCGGTAATCCCAATGCCGACAGGACTAGTGAGGAGGCTGCGGCGGTCAGTACGGAACGGCGGTCGATCATCTTTGCATGCATTGTACCTGACGGATGCACCGGCAGCACTTGGCACCGGCTTATCCTGCAAAGTCCCTGGCGATGTGCGCGGGCAGCCCAGATCCATATGAATCCGTCAGCCGTTACTGGAAGGGATCCGAGAACTTCGGATCGTTGAGCATCGCGTCGTCGGTGAGGGTGCGAAGGAAGGCCTCTAAAGCGTTCTTGTCACCTTCGCTCAAATTCATTTGATCTGCATTGCCCGATGAGTCCATCAATAATGCATCGAGATTAGGGCTCTTGATGATTCCGTGATCATAGTGATCGATGACCTCTCGAAGGGTTGCGAAACGCCCGTCGTGCATGTAGGGACCCGTCACCGCGATGTTGCGTAGAGATGCCGCCCGGAACATGCCTTGCGATCCGTCACGCTGAAGCGCAGGCACCTGGATGCCGGGATCTGCCGGAATCGCGTCCAACCCATTGTTCGACTGCCATACGTTCGTCTGGGCCGACGCTTCGTGGCACATGGTGCAGAAGACTCCGCCTTTTCCCTGAAAGAGGTCGAGACCGCGCAGCTCCTGGGCATTCAACACCGCGGCCGGATTCGGCGGATCATTCGTCATCGGATTGTAGGCAAGATCGAATTTTGTACGGTACGAAATCAAAGACTGGAGGAACTGTTCAATCGCTTTGCCGATACGCTCCTGCGTCACCTCGGGCGTGCCGAAGGCTGCTTGAAACAGCGGTGGATAGAAATCGACAGCGGCCAGTTTTGTCACGAGAAGCCGCGGAGAAATTCCCAGCTCCGCCGGATTGGCAATCGGCATCATCGCCAACTGCGCGAGAGAATCGACTCTCATGTCAGAAAACCAGGCATTGGCGATGTTGTAGCGCACATTGGCGAGCGCCATCGCATTGCGTTTGGTCGGCACACCCAGCGGGCCGGTGCTGAACGCCTCGGGCGCGGCGAATCCATACTGCTGCTGATGACACGATGCGCACGCGGCGGTGTTGGTACTCGAGAGTCGCTTGTCGTAGAAGAGTACTCTGCCTAACGTTGCACCGGCATCCATGGTCCGGTTGTCGTCCGGCTGCGAATCCCAGAGAGGGATCCGTGAGTCGCTCGAGAGCCTGAAGATAAAGGGCATCGCCAATTCATGATCATCGTACTGGTACAACGTGGCGGGCAGAGCCGGTTTGCCAGGTTCCGGGGCAGGGGCGGCAATGGTGAATACATCGCTGGCGCTGCCGCCGTACCCGTCCTGCGCATTAATCGTCACCTCCGCCAACCCGGAGGCGTCGAACATGCCGGTGACGTGGGTGCCGGTAATCGTGAGATGACCGGTCTGCCCCCGGAGTGAAACGGCGTACGTCAGGGCATCTCCATCGGGATCCGAAAATACCGTGCCGGCCTTTGTCGCGTCATAGTCAAAGGCGGTGCCAATCGACACCAGCGCACCGTCGTTGGCATTGACAACCGTGGGAACGCCATTGGGCGTGACTACGATGTCGAACTCGTTGGTGGCCGTATTGCCCGCGGGGTCCTTTGCCGTGATGGTCACGACGACGGCTCCCATTTCGGAAGGCGCGCCGACGATACGCGTTCCTTCGATGTGCAGGCCCGCTGGGGGATTCGGGTCGTTATACGGGTTATAGGCATGCCCGAGCGTAATTTGGTACGTCAGCGGATCGCCATCGGGATCGCTAAAGGTTTTTCCGCCCTGCGCGGCGTCATAGCTGAACGGATGAATATAGACGGCGTGCTGAAGATCGTTCGGTTGAGAAAGCACGGGAGACCGACCGGTCGAGGCGGGGGGCGGTGATGGTGTTGGTTGGCTCGGAACTGGTGGAGTTGGCGCGTTCCCGCCGCTGCCGGAACCGCCTCCACAGCCCACCAACAAGCTCGTCAACCATGAGACGGCAATGACGCAACATTGCCTACCGCCTTCCTTGCCGCCTCGAAGCATTTCGATCCCCTTTTGGCCTTGGGCGGCCTGGATTTCTTGGTCTTTAAGCGGGCCGCCATGCAATCATTCCCGGAAAAGGTCAGGGTCGTCAAGCGCTGCTTACGGGCTTCGAGGCCGCCTGCGCGCGGGCAGCCCAGATCCACACGAATCCGCCGATCAACACCGCGACCGGCAGGATCGTAATGGCCTGCTGCAGCGAGAATGCATCCGATAATGCGCCGACGATCAGGGGCGATAGTGCGTCGCCGAGCAGATGAATGGCAAAGACGCTCAAGGCAATGGCGGTGGCACGTTCGCTGGCAATGACGAGATTGATGATGGCTGCATTGATCGGACCGGTGGACAAGAACAGGCAGAGTTGCGCCGTCACCATGTACGTCACGTAAAGCGAATGCGAGTTCGTCGTCAGTGCCAGCCACACGAACGGCGCCGCGATGAGCGTCGCAACGGCCGATAACCAGAGGTAGGCCTGGCGCGAGTTCTTGGCGAAATAGTCGCCCATCCAGCCGCCGACAAACGTTCCGATGAATCCGGTGATGACGACGATGGTGCCGAAACTGACGGTGGCTTCGCTGCGCGGGATTCCTCGCGCGCGCTCGAGAAATGCCGGCATCCAGTAGGCCAGTCCGCCGATGGCAAACGTATAGGCAGCGTATCCCAGCACGGTGAGCGCATACGGCTTGTTGCGAAGCAGACGGCCATAGGTCAACCAGGTCTCACGGCTGATGTTCGATCGCGGCGCGCTTCGCGCTGCCTGGGTTTGGGCTTCGGCACGGTCCTGGATGCCGCGGGGTGGGTCGCGCAGCAACAAGCACAATGCCGCCAGCAACAATCCCGGGGTCCCGGCAACAAAGAACGCTGCGCGCCAACCGTAATGCTTGTCGACCAACCCGCCTACCACGTAGCCCAAAGCCGACCCCACGGGTATCGCGCAAAAGAAAATCGCCATGACGCGGCCGCGTTGACGAACGGGAAAATAATCCGACAACAGGCTTGGGGCGATGGTGACATACGCTGCTTCGCCCACGCCCACGGCCGCGCGTGCGGCAAACAGAGTCAAATAGTTGATGGCGAATCCGGACAGGGCAGTCGCGAAACTCCAGCAAGCGACGCCCAGCGCGATCAACCGTGGCCGCGAACGGCGATCTCCCAGCGCGCCGAACACGGGGGCCAGAAGCGTGTACACCACCAGGAAGCCGGACATGAGCGACCCAAGATTGGTGTCGGAGAGTCCGAGATCGGAATGTTTCAGGCTTTCGAGCACCCCGGAGACGACATAGCGATCCAGGTAGCTGAACAAATTGATGAAGGCGAGAATCGCCAGCCCAAAATTTGCGGAACCCAGCCAGGACTTTTGTTTTTGTTCGGCCACGCCGAAGTATAGTAGTGATCCTGACAATTGCACGCGGAAGCCGTTCGTAGACCTAATTGGTTGATTTTATTGGTGGAACGTCACGTTTAGCGGTTCGCGTAGCAGCGCAGGCTTAAAGTAAGATCAAAACAGCGAAATAGTTTAGGAGATTCATTTGGCCAAGCCGAATTACCGCCACGCTAAAAAACAGAAGGAAGCTGCCAGAAAAGCTCGGCAAGACGCCAAGCTGCAGAGGCGCTCCACCGTTCCCGATGTGCCTGTGGAACCTCTGCCCACCAAGCCCATTGCGTGAACGCGCACGTCTCGCCCTGGATGGACGAGGAGCTCTCGATTTTTCGAGACAGCGTGGCGCGCTTTGTCGAAGCCGAAATGGTGCCGAACGATGAGCAGTGGCGTAAGCAGCAGCACGTCGGCAAGGAGATCTGGCGCAAAGCCGGCGAGATGGGGTTGCTCTGTACCGACATATCCGCCGACTACGGCGGCGTCGGCGGAGATTTTCGACATGAATCCATCCTCTACGAAGAGACCTCGAGGCGGGGTATTTCCGGGTTCGGTCAAAGCGTGCACAGCATTTGCGCCCACTATTTGGAGAATCACGGCACCGAGGAACAGAAACGGCGTTTCCTGCCGCGCATGGCCGGCGGCGAGCTGATCGGGGCCATTGGCATGTCGGAACCCGGGGCCGGGTCCGATTTGCAGGGGTTGCGGACACGCGCGGTGCGCGACGGCGACTACTACGTCATCAATGGCTCGAAGATATTCATCACCAACGGATTTCTCGCCGGATTGATTGCGTTGGTGGTCAAGACCCAGCCCGGCGAGGGTGCCAAGGGCACATCGATCATCATGGTGGAAACTGAAAATTTGAAAGGCTTCCGAGTCGGGAGAATTCTCGACAAGATGGGCATGAAATCGCAGGATACTGCCGAGCTATTTTTTGAAGACGTGCGCGTTTCCGCCGCCAATCTTCTCGGCGGGAGCGAGGGCCAGGGCTTCTACCAACTCATGGGTGATTTGCCCTATGAGCGCGCGCTCATTGCCGTGGCCGGTGTCGCCGCCATGGAAGGCGGGCTCGCCGAGACCATTCGTTACGTCAAGGATCGCAAGGCCTTCGGTAAAGCCATCGCTGAGTTTCAGAATACGAAGTTCAAGCTGGCGGAACTCGCCACCAAAACGCATATCGCCCGCCTGTTCGTCGACGATATCATCGGCAAAATCGTCGCCGGAACGCTCGATACGGTTACCGCGTCGATGGCCAAGTACTGGGTTACGGACACACAGCAGGAAGTGCTCGATGAGTGTGTTCAATTGCACGGCGGCTATGGTTATATGAATGAGTACTTGGTGTGCCGCCTGTTCGCCGACTCGCGTGTACAGCGCATCTACGGGGGCACCAACGAAATCATGAAGGAATTGATCTCGCGCGCACTCTGAGCCGATGCCCTTGTCGCCGGTCGGCGACGGCCGCGGCGCATTACGGGGACTTCACAGATCTTTTCGTGTTTTATGCTTCTCACCAACACCAAAATCGCACAACAATAGCGGCTATGCGACGCTTAAATTCGAGGCTGCTCGCGGTGCCGTTGATTTCGGTGCTGCTGGCAATTGCGGCGTGCGGCGGCAACGCGGTGGTAACCCTGACCGCAACACCCTCGTCGGACAACTTTGTCACTTACCGTGTCGGGCTGGCGTCCATTCGGCTGCAAACGTCCGGCAAAACGGGCGCGGTGGTTCTGCCGACCGCGACCATGGTAGATTTTACAAAGCTGTTCGATCTTACCGAAGTGGTGGGCGCGCCGTCGGTGGCAAAAGGCACGTATACCGGCGCCTTGATCACGCTCGACTACAGCAACGCCGTCATCGTCTTGGACGATGGAAGTCTCGATGGCGTCGCTCTCACACCCCTCGATGCGAATGGCAGGCCCTTCGGGCAGGTTTCCGTCCAGGTCACGCTGGATCCAAGTGATCCTCTCCTCAGCGCTCCCAAGCAGGTGGGTCTGATGGCGTTGGATTTCAACCTGGCCGCGTCGAATGTCGTCAACTTGCGCGACAGGACCGTGACGATCACGCCGATGGTGGCGGGAAGCATGCAGCCGATCGACGCCAAGCAGGTTCGCATCCGCGGTCCGCTCTTGGGCGC
>Ga0193726_1002771_pt1 | contig 11584 bp, 9 predicted proteins | sample H2c1metaG_FD_144928 | JGI IMG/M metagenome (GOLD analysis project Ga0193726, IMG submission 144928) | Soil microbial communities from a riparian zone of the East river system, Colorado, United States - H2c1 | ecosystem: Environmental > Terrestrial > Soil > Riparian zone | place: USA: East River... | reverse complement strand
CAATGAACGGGCCGATCGTTCTTAGTGGGGATCCCACGTCTCCCTCCCAGGCCGCGACGAAGTATTACGTCGATAATGAGTTCGCGGCAGCGCTGCCGGTGACCGGGGGAACCGTCACCGGGCCAATCACGCTTAACGCCTCTCCAGCGATCCCCGCTCACGTCACCAACAAACAATACGTTGATGCCCAACTAGCCAGTCTTCTGTCTTTATCTGGGGGTTCTCTGTCAGGTGCTCTTTCACTTGCATTCGCACCAACTACCTCTCTTCATGCGGTGACAAAACAATACGTTGATGCCAACCCTGGCGCCAGCGGTGTGATCAACATCAAGCTGCCACCCTGCAACGCAGCTCTTAACGGCCAATCAGACGATACGGCGGCCTTTACGATCGCCTACCAACTTGCACCTCCCGGGGGCACAATATACGTGCCCAGTGGCACCACCGTCATTCAGGCGACGCCGAATTGGGGTATACCGACAACTAAGCGGGTTAAGTGGATAATTGACGGTACGGTGCTCGCTAATGGCTCGCCACTCGGAGACTCAATTCCCACTGGTCTAATTTCCAGCGGAATCATGCTGCCAGCAACGGTAACGGGGTTTGGCACCACGGGTGTGATATTTTCCCAAGGGAACTCCCAATCAACCGATTTTGCGGTCTTGCACGCATCGTATGTGGTCAATCACCTGGGCGGTAGCACCCAATCAATAATTTCAAACTCGCGGACTGATACGATCATCAATCAGAGCCCGTTGAATAACGTATGGGCCGGGTTTGATCGTCTTGTGTGGAGCGGCACACAAACTCCGTCCGCGGCTACTCCATCAAAGCATGTTGGCAGATATACCCAAACCATCAGACAATCCGTCGGGACCAATACCGCTGGCAGTCCGCTCCCTCAACCACTAATGTGGTCCAGTTACGTGGAGTATCGAGATACGACCGGCAGCCCCTCCAGCTGGACCAACGCGTCGGTTGCAGCCGAAATAGACTGGATCGGAAACGGAGTAGACGACGCCAATCAGCGCCAGATATTATCTCTTGTGCTTGGCCAAAATAATACGTCGGGAACGACGGCCGAGCTATCTGCTGCGGTCGGTGTATCACTCGCCGGCGGCTCTTCCGGGAAAGTCTACCGTGTTTTCAATGTTAATGTTCCATATTCTATTTCCGTCCTCGATACATCTGGCGCGACACAGCTTCCTGGCGCGGCCGCGATACGTCTTGCTGCTGGCCAGTCAATTGCATTTGAGGCGACTAACTCGGTAAATCTTGCCTATTCGAGCACCGCTGGCGCAATAGTCGCGAAATATGGCGCCACCGCATGTGCGATCGGTCGAGGCATCTCGGTTTCATTTGGCATTGTATACGGCGCAAATGCAACACTATCGGCTAATTCTTCTGGCTGTATTGTGTTTCTGGTTGGGAGCGGTTCGTACACTGTAACTCTTCCACCAGCCAGCTCGGTTATGGGTGGTACCGGCTTTACCTTCTCGGCGATCGGCCTGGGCGTCGCAACCATAACCCCAGCCGGAGGGGATACAATAGAATTGGCACCGATCACGTTACGACAGTACGATCGATATCACATCATCTCCAATGGTTCGGCGCTTTGGCGCGAGATATTTAAGTGCAACTCAGTTTCACCGCACTTCGCAGGTCCTCCGGTTCTACCCTCATACGTGGTAGCAGGGCTTCCAGCATCCCCAGCCACTGGCGCCAAAGCATTCACAACAAACGGGCGCAAGCCAAATGAGACCGCCGGCGCGGGCACCAGTGTCGAGGTATTTTACGATGGGGCCCATTGGATTTCCGGCTGTACCGGTTTGCAGGTTTCATTCTAAGCTCGGTAAACCGCATTCGCCATTTCTTTCCGAGGTTGCATGCCCAAAATTTCTCAACTCCCAACGGCGGATATGATTTCCGCGTCAGATTTGATTCCCATTAGCCAGGCCGGCTCGGCCCATTCAGTTTCAGTGGGAACTCTACTGGCTCAGACTCAACCCGCGATTATTGTTGCTCCTCCTTCGCTCCTGGGTCGGTTCAGCATCGGACCAGGCGGCCCTGATGCGATCGCCATTGGAGACGGCCTCACATTGAATAGCGGTACTCTGAGTTCCACCAGTTTCAGCCTCGGGTCCCTCCCAATTCAAACAAGCCTCTCCCCAACCGATCAGTTTGTCGTTAGCAACACAGGAACGTCGCAGCTGGTCGGACTCGGTCAGCTCCGTGGCCTATTCACTGCCGGACAGAATATTACAATAGATGTGGCTGGAGTGATTTCAACTGCCTCTGTAAGCGGCTCCATGTCATATAGTCTGTCGGCCCTATCTTCGGTTCCTGCTATCGCGTCATCGGACCTGGTTGGTTTGACCCGAGGGGGTCAAGACCATACCATTGCGTACTCGAGTCTGTTGGATGGTCTGACCATAGACCAGGCATCACCGGCCGCCGTGGCATCGGATAGCGACATGTTTTGGGTCGGCCAGACGAGCAATACCATGCTCCGCCAAACGTTAAGTTCCCTCTGGCCGTGGATTTGTGGAAAGATGCCATCTTGGAAGCGGCAGGTCATCGAATTAAGTGCCAATACCGCACTCGACGGAACTATGCACAACAACGCGATCCTTGTTTGTAGCAACACCTTACTGATTACGGCGGTGACAGCCAACCTGGGATCAGGCTTTTCGTGCGAACTGATTAACGCCAGCTCAGGGCTGGTCACATTTTCAGCGAACGTTCTAACTTCGAATGGATCCACAGGACTATCGCCGTGCCAGTGCAGCTTGGTTCAATGCGTTACCTACTCCGGCGGCACCACTGTATTTGCCTCAATCAGTGCCGGCGGTTTGGCGACTGTTGCCCCAGGGCAGGCGTCTGGTCTGTCGGGGTCATCCGCCACCTCCAGTGCTATCACGGTGTCATGGTCAGCACCGACAACTGGCGGCGCCGCCACAGCCTACTCGATTCAATACAGGATCACCGGAACGATCCCCTGGCTGTCAGCCGGCCAAAGCAACGGCTCCCTTAGCGTCACAGTCAATAGCCTGCAGGCAGCGACAAGTTATGATCTTACCGTCAGTGCGACCAACAACATCGGCGCTGGCCCTGTCTCATCGATATTAAATTTTACCACGCTGGCAAGCAATATTCTTCCAACCGCGCCGACGGCACTCGCGGTCTCCAATATTACGTCGAGCAGCCTAACGTGCTCGTGGATGGCTCCAACCAGCGGCGGCACCGGAGTGGTTTATTTAGTCCAATACCGGGTTACGGGCCAGGGTGCCTGGAATTCGGCGGCCAGCAACATCGCCGGCACAACGGTTAGCATCAGCAACCTGACTCCCGAGACATCTTACGATATTCAAGTAACCGCTTCGGTAAGCAATGGATCGGGGCCACCATCAACAGTTGTAACCGCTCGGACATTACAAGGAGTCGGGCAAGTCACCAGTATCGCCTGGAACGTTGCCCCGATTGGGAGCTTCACACATGGAGCAGGAGTGATCAGTATGAACGTTCATGTCAACCCGGCAACGGCGCCGGTGCAATTCGGTTTCTCGGTATCTCCGACCACCCCGCCAACGTCTTGGACAGCCGGAGGATATGTGAACTCTGACCTTTGGGGTCAATACGTAACAACTCCAGCGACCGCCGGCTCCTGGTATGGATGGGCCGAAGGTACCGATGGAAGCGCCCCCACAGTTTACGCCACCCCATTCACCGTCACATGACCAGAATGTGAAGTTTGCTGTTCCACACGGAGCCAATTTGTCGATTAATGACGCTTTCACCCACCAAGGGCCGCGCGGTCAGCCGGATCGACGACGACCGCGCGCACCGAGGGTCAGACATCAGCCGTGATCAGCCATTCTTCGCATATTTCCCGGACACCTGGGGAGTCGGCCCTTCAAGTCCCTTCTGCTGCCGGTCAAGTCTGGTCTCGCGTAGCCACGTTCGCTTCAGCTCATCCTTGATATTGAAACGGAGTTTGCCCAGTCCTTGGGTTTCTAGTTCGACCACGTCACCATCCATGAAACTGGACAGGCCGCGATGATTGGTTCCGGTCGCCAGGATATCGCCGGGCTCCAGCGTGTGGATCGAACTGGCCCATTCAATGCAACGGGCGATATTATGGGCCATATCGTCGGTATTGAAGTCTTGCTTCAACTCACCATTCACCCACAGCTTGATCGGTAACTTTTGCGGATCCGCGATCTCGTCCTTGGTAACGAGATATGGCCCGATCGGCGCGAACGTGTCACGCGACTTCATTTGAAAGAATACGTTTCCAGGCGGAGGAAGGCCACGTGCTGATCCATCGATGAAGTTGATATAGCCGAAAATATGGTCCATCGCGCGCGACGCCGGGACATTGTCGGCTCGCTTGCCAATGACCAACGCAATTTCCGCCTCGCCCTCGAAAATCGTCGCGGGTACGTCGGGCAGGACCATCGTATCGCTCGGACCAATGATCGCGGTGGGCGCCTTATGGAAAGCGTTGATTGGGGCCGGCTTCGCCAGTGTCCCGTTTTCCATGTAGTTCACTGCCATGCAGACGATATTGCCCGGCTTCGGCAACGGGGGGCGAATACGAACACTCGAAAGGGCGACTCCAGCCCCGGTTGAAGCAGCCTCCAACTTACTCCGATAGGCGTCAAATCGGGCAATCAAGCCGTTGATCCGGTCGCCGGGGCCCGCGCCTGGAATGTCGGCGACGGCCGCCGACACATCGACGATCGTATCCCCTTTGACGACACCAAGTTTGAAATCGTCGAAAAACGCCAGTTTCATCGGTTTCCTCCCTCTAAGAGTTGTATCGGCCCTACCCTAGCCCGCTCTCAGGTCTCGCAGCAACGGGAGTGTCTTCGCTGCGAACCATTCGATCTGCTGCCGTCGCTCCTCATAGCGGCCGAGCAGATCAAGCACCACATGCCGCACGCCGGCGGCATGAAATTCGCGGATACGCTCCGCCACCTGCTCCGGCTTGCCCAACGCACAATATTTCGCCGCCGCTCTGCGAAAATCCATCGCATAGCGGACGCTTAGCGTTTCGGTCGCTCGGTCGAGCGCTGTTTGATATGAATTATCCAGACGCGTGAACAACAAATGCCCGGTACCGAATGGCCCTGGGCTTCTACCGGCAGCGTCTGCCGCGACGGCGATAGTCTCCAATGCCGTGCGATACATGTCGGGAGTGATCACGTACGCCAGATACCCGTCGCCCAGTTGGCCGACCCGCCGCAGCGCCATCTCGTTACGTCCGGCAAACCAGATGGGAGGCCCTCCCAACTGGCGCGGTGGCGGACGCATGGGGACATCCTCAAACGGGCCATAAAAGCGCCCTTTGTGGCTGACAGGTTCCCCGCTGAAGAATTTCCGCAGGACCTGGACACCCTCGGCCAGGCGGGCACCGCGTTCATTATGCGGCACATCGCACGCCGCGTACTCCTTTGGAAATTCGCCGCCCACTCCGACACCCAGGATCAGGCGTCCCTCTGTGAGGTGATCAAGTGTCGTTACCTGTTTCGCCACTGGCGTCGGGTGCCGCAGCGGAAGTAACAGAACCGACGTGCCCAGCGTCAGCCGCCGGCTGACCACTCCCGCCTGCGCCAGTTGCAGCAATGGATCGAAAATCGGCACTGGGAAGGAGATATGATCGCCTACCCAAAGCGAATCGTAGCCGCATTGGTCCACAAGTTCCACGAACGCCACCAGTTCATTGATCGTCGGCAGCCATAGTCCGGGCGCGGGCTCGGTGCGCCGGTGGATGGTTTGGATGCCGATCCGTAGGTCACTCCCCAATACCAGATCCATCGCGGTCCTCCTCTACTCAGAACCGCACCAGTGTCGCAGGCAAAGCTCGACACCGCCAAGGTCGAAGCAACCAACCGGTCGGAGAACCCCTGGGCCAGACTTTTTCGAGTCGCTTGGGAATGGCGTCACCACGTCAAGACCCACGCCAACACGCGCACCGGAGTTTCGGGGCCGCTGACGCGCCGAAACCGCCGACATCGTTCCAGGTTGGATCCCGGCGTCACACCTACCCAGGTTGACCATCGCGGGAACGGCGGGAACGACGATCAGCGTCGACGCATGGCATTATGTGATCGCGGCGGCACCGCCATTTCCCTCGGTCGCGCCGCCACCATTGCGATGTTCAGGCCTGTCGCTTCCAGCCCAGCCAACTGATCACACCCTGGCCCATGACCATCTCCTGATCGCGACCTTTGAGCCACGGCAGTTCCTCGGTGAACATCGTTACGCACTGGCGGTAACTGCACGGCATACGCGTGATATCGGTTCCCCAGAAGAATCTGTCCGGCCCGAAGGCGTCGTAAATCCGGTGCAGGCCGTCATGGATGTTCTTATAGGGATACGCTGCGGAGGAGTTGCCTGGCGCGCCAGTCGCTTTGACCGCGACGTTTGGATGCCGCGCCAATGCTAGCAGTGGTGCCAAATTCGCAAACGATGCTTCGTCCTGTGCCCCCCGGATCACGCCGAGGTGGTCGATAATGAGTTTGAGCTTTGGATGTCGCTCAGCGATCTGGCCGAACAAAGGCAGGAATCGCCAGGCCATTGTCGCGATGGGCGTGCCGGCTTTCTCCGCCGCCGGCCACAACCAGTCCATCGTGCCATCCTCATGCCAGGTCTCCTGTCCTTCACGCGTCAGAGACCAGCGTAGCCCTAACATCCCCGACTGCCGCTTCCAGGTTTCAATCCGCTTACGTTGAGACGGATCGTCCAGCGAAAACCAGCCCAAAGCACAGAATTTGTCGGGGTATTTCTTGGCGGCCTCAATCGCCATTTCGTTTGAACCGGCGTCCCAACTCGGCGGATGCAACACCGCTCCGTTCACGCCAGCCGCATCCATCTCCTTGATCAGTTCTTCCGCCGTGAAGATGGAGGTCTGACGGTGATGGGCACTGGGCTTGCCGCTGCCCCAAATATGCACCTGAGCGTCGATGATCAACATGGCGGTCATCTCCTTTCTTTGATGCCGATGCTGAGCCGATGATACGATGCGCGCAACCTCCACTGGCCCCTGGACGCAGCTCACCGCACCGGGCAAACAGCGTCGCCCTCACGATGCTGGAGACAGCCTGTGCTCGACCGCGTGATCCTGACCAACGACGATGGCATCGACGCCCCCGGCATGGCGGTACTAGAGGAAATTGCCGCCCAGTTGGCTCGGGAGGTGTGGGTCGTCGCACCCGAGCATGACCAAAGCGGCCAATCGCACGCGATCAGCCTGCACCACGCAATCCGAGTCTCCGAGCGGGGGCTACGCCGTTTCGGCGTCACCGGCACACCGGGCGACTGCGCGGCAATGGGCATCTGCCATTTGATGAAGGATGCGTCCCCGCAACTCATGCTGTCTGGAGTGAACCGAGGCGTGAACCTTGGCATTGAGACAGTGTTCTCCGGCACAGTTGGCGGCGCGATGACGGCGATGATGCTGGGCGTCCCGGCAATCGCGCTCAGCCAAGCGTTCACCGACCGCCGGAATGTGCCGTGGGACACCGCACGCACCCTCGGGGCGCGGACCGTCGAACAGTTGGTCGAGATCGGTTGGGCCGCCGGCGCCTGCCTGAACGTTAATTTTCCACCCATCCCCGCCAGCGAGGCCGGACCGATCGCGCTCGCGAAACAGGGCGAGGGTCTGATTGGCGGCATGCATGTGGACACACGGGTCGATCCACGGGGGTTGACCTACCATTGGCTGAACTTCCATCGGAGCGACCGCCAGCAGAGCCCAGGAACTGACTACAGCGCGATGCGAGCCGGGCGGATCGTCGTCACACCATTGCGCTACGACCGCACCGACGAGGATGCGTTCAACGTACTTGCCCAGAAGCTGCCTAAGTTCGAGGGCTAACGACTAGCGGGCAAACGGGCGCGACGCCTCTGCCCAGAACACGGTGGCTCTTGGCCGACCCGCCGCGTCACAGCACCTGATGGGTGCACTCAACGGCCTCGCCTGAAGCCACCATGGCTTGTGGGCCGACGACTGACGGGCAAGCGGGTGCGGGAGCTATCGGTCTTACGAACAGCCCGGATTCATCTCGCGGCAGGTGGTTTCGAATTCGTCCGAGATAAACGGCGGGCGTTTGTAAAGTCCCTTTATCCAACTCGCCAGCATACAAAGCTCCTCCAGTTTCAATATCTCATCCAGAGTTTCCGGCGGAAAAGTCAGGCTGAAACTTTGGCCGACCACTCCGAGTATGGCCTCAAGTTGCTCGATCAGCAGACCGCAATCTGTTTCCAGCGTGGCGGTACGCGTCAGAATCGCCTCGTCCACATCGTACTCGTCACGAATCATCTTCACGATCCATCGGAACATATTCATCCAGTTCTTGACGTCATCGATTGGTGGAGGCATCGATGCGCTCACGTCCTTCTGAGTTCGTGATCCCCCTTATCGCTGAAAGATGATTAAACGGTTAACGCCAGGTCACAGACCGCCCGTTACATCGATCGTCAAGCCGGTCACGAAATCAGCATCGGAGGACGCCAGAAAGCAAATGACTTTGGCCTGGTCAGCTGCCTCGGCCACGCGCTTCAAGGGCGTTCGCTCGATCTCGGCAGACTGCGCCTCGGGCGACCGCTGGTTCCAGTGAGGTCGAATGCGCTCCGTCAAAGTCAGGCTGGGTGCGATGGCGTTCACGTTGATGTTGAAATCACCCAACTCAAGGGACAATTTACGGGTCAGCGCTATAATCCCGCCTTTCGCCGCGCAATAGGCAACCGATGACGACGAACTGAGTCCTCGGCCGGCGATCGAGGCGAGATTCACGATCTTGCCACTCTTCTGAGCCTTCATCACGGGCACAACGGCGTGGAGGAACAGGAACGTCCCGTTCAGGTTGAAGTTGATCAGGCGTTGCCACTCATCCAGTGTCAGTTCGTCCACGTTTGCCGCCGGCCGGGGGATGATCGTACTGCCACCGACCGCGTTCACGAGGATGTCGATTCGAGCGAATTCTTTCGCCACACTGGCCACCACCGCATCAACCTGCGACGGATCGAGAGCGTCACAGAGCCTGCCATGCGCCCGCCCGCCCGTTTTGTTCATGGCGTCGACCGCGGCGTCGAGCCGTTCCTGGTTGTTATCGACCGCGACAACAATACCGCCTTCACGTGAGATGATATCGCAGGTCGCACGGCCGATACCGCTCGCCGCCGCCGTGATCAGCGCGACCTTGTCTTTGTATCGCATCGTTTACTTCCTTCTTCAGTTCAGGCGCGCGGCCTCGGCCATGACCTCAATCGCCTCGGGCTGACGGGAACGAACGGTAACCCCCGTTGCGCCGCTGTCCTCCCAGGCGCGGAAACGCTCTTTGATCCGGGCGGGTGGACCGACCAGCGATTTCAAATCCACCCATTCATCGGGCACGGCCGCCGTCGCCTCTTCCTTGCGATGCGCCAGATACAGTTCCTGGATTCGGTTCGCGGCGTCGCCAAAGCCATAACGAACCATGATATCTTTGTGGAAATTTTTGTCGCGATGGCCCATGCCACCGACGTAAAGCGCGACCTCGGGCTTGAGTTTGGCCAGCGCTCGCTTGACATCGTCGTTGACCTCGACATGCACCGAGGCCTGGATTTCGAGATCCTTCAGGGTCTTACCTTTGCCGGCGCGCTGAAAACCTGCTTCCAGCCAGGGCCGATAAACATCCATCGACCCTGGAAAGAAGCCCATCGGCACCCAGCCATCGGCGATCTCGGCGGTTAGTTTCACCGTCGATTCGTTGCCGGTAGCGAGATAGATCGGAATATGCGGGTTCATGTGCAGGATGGATTTCAGTGGCTTGCCGACGCCCATCGCACCGACGCCGCTGTACGGCAAGCTGATCTCGCGGCCGTCATGCGTGACCGGTTCTTCTCGGGCGAAGATCTTCCGCATGATCGCGACATAATCACGGAGCCGATAGTACGGTCGGCCCCAAGGCTCGCCATACCACCCTTCAACAATTTGCGGGCCCGAAACGCCGAGACCCGCGATGAAGCGGCCACCACCGGCCAGTGCATCGACAGTGCCGGCGCACATCGCCGCATTGGCCGGCGTACGGGCGGCCAGTTGCATGATCCCGGTACCAAGACGAATTCGTTTCGTCAAAGCCGCGAGGTATGCCAGAGGTGTGACCGCATCGGAACCGTATGCCTCCGCGCTCCAAACCGAATCGTAACCAAGTTCCTCGGCCCTTTGCACCAGCGCCACCGGGATGTCGAGATGCGCCTTGGCATAGCCGATTGACAAGCCGAGTTTCATGGCACGCCTATTTCAAACCTGAGTAATCGGTTGGCATCAGCATCACGTTGTTCATCTCGACGATCGCGCCGGTGTTCTTTTCCAGGAAGCCAAGCCATTCCGGGCCTTAAACAACGCCGTCCGGGCCGCGACGCGTTCATTCGTGTCCTGATAGTTCCACATGTGCCAGACTTCGTTTGGCTGTGGCGCCTCACCCGTCCAGATCCCGATGTTGCGAGAATATTTTTCTCGCACCGGCATGATGTCGCGGAATGCGGCAGCCCAGCCGGCGGCGCGCCCAGGATTTGCGCGGTACATGCGGAGTTCGTAGAAACCGCCTTCCTTCGACGGAGGATTGACCCCGTGCACTGGGTTCAGAAACCGAATGTCCTGGCGCGCGATCAACGGCCGTACGTTGGCCACGTATTCCTTCCCCCAGCGCTCATTCTTCGCCAGTTCGCTCTGCAGTCGCTTGCGTTCGTCGAGCGTCGGATAGCTCCAAAGATGCCAGATCTGGTTCAGCGAGCCGAACTCGGACGTCCAGTAACCGTGATTGGTACCGTAGTTTTGTCCCCGAACCGGACGCCCGACATTTCGGGCGAGGTCCAGATAAGCGGGTAGCTTGCCCGGATGGAACGTGTAGGTACGCATTTCGTAGATCATGGTTTCCCCCGTTCAGCGGCCAATTCGCGGGATCGGCAGGCCAAGGTTTTCACGCAGCGTGGCGCCTTTGTAGTCCTTATGGTAAAGCCCGCGCCGTTGCAATTCCGGCACGACATATTTCACGAACTCGATATAGGTGCCGGGCGAATGCGTCGCCGCCACCACGAACCCGTCGCAAACTCCGGTGGAGAACCATTCCTCCAGCCCATCCGCGATCTCCTTTGGGCCGCCGACGAACGGTTTGTTCGGGCGAGCGCGGCGGCTGAATTTGATAAAGTCGCGCGTTGTCGGGTTCTTAATGCCCGACGCCGCCACCACCCGGTCGCGCATCGACTGCGTGCCGGAGATATTGTCCAGCTCCTCATCCGTGAACGGCTCGTCCATTCCCTTGGATGCGAAGTCGAAATTCATCGCTTCCGACAGCAGCGACAGCGCGTCGATGTCCGGCGTCAACTTTTCCGTCAGCGCCAGTTTATCTTCCGCCTCCATCTTCGATTCGCCGCAAATGATGTATGCGGACGGAGCGATGATGACATGGTTCGGATCGCGGCCATTGGCGGCGACGGCTTCCTTGATCTGCTTGTAGTTCTGGCGGCCGATGTCCAGCGTCGGCGGGCTGCCGACGAACAACAGCTCCCCCCATTTCGCCGCGAACTTCTTCCCCCG
>Ga0193726_1002770_pt1 | contig 11584 bp, 11 predicted proteins | sample H2c1metaG_FD_144928 | JGI IMG/M metagenome (GOLD analysis project Ga0193726, IMG submission 144928) | Soil microbial communities from a riparian zone of the East river system, Colorado, United States - H2c1 | ecosystem: Environmental > Terrestrial > Soil > Riparian zone | place: USA: East River... | reverse complement strand
CCGGCCCATCACTCTCAACATCGTGTTGATTCAGGTGGTCCGGTGTGTTGATGCAGATGGTCCGGTCGAAGCCTGCCCCTGCGAAGCTTGCCCCTGCTAAGCTTGCCCCTGCGAAGGCGGGGGGCGGGGGGCGGGGGCCGAACCATGACGTAGAAGGGCAACGTCATGTGTCACTGTTTCGGCGGGCTGGTATCAGTCCAGTCTCTCGATACAGGCTCCGCGGTCCGCGGTGTTCTCCGCGATAAATCATTCGAAGTTTGTTGCTGCTCGCGGAGTCGGGTTGAGCCGCGGAGGTCCCAATTTGGCGCCTCCGACCCCGCCCCGGCCAAAGCGAGCAAAGCATTTCAACCGCCGATGCACGCCGATGCACGCCGATGAATTGGACCGCTTCGGCGGTCCCGCCAAACCTCGAACGACAGCGTATGCCTCCGGCTGATCGCTCCGCCCGGTGCATCGGCGGTCAAATCACTTTCTTGCCTCACTTCGCGCGAACATCGTTCGCGACAAGAGCGCCGAGCCGGCCACGCATCCCCGCCCGGGACGACCACCAACCGTCCAACCGCGCCACGCCGCCGGCGGATTTCCTCGATCCCGCGCGCGGCAGTGCGGCCGCTCTCCCGATCGCGGTCCGCCGCGCCGATCCGTCACCCCGGCAAATGTCGTGCGATATAGGGCGGCAGGTGGAATGCCCCGACATGGATCTCCGGCGTCCAGTATCGCGTGGTGCCCAGGATACCGGTCGCCGCCGCGCGCTGGCGGATCGTTTCGACCGGCAACGCCGTCAGCGAGGCGTCCTTGCCGGCCCAACCGAGCGTCATGAACCCACCGACATAGGTCGGAACCGCCGCGACATACGCCGTGACGTGGGGAAAGAACTTCCGCCGCCGGGCGCTGGTGTCGCGCAACTCGTCGGCCTGCATCGCCGGCACGCCGCACTGGTTAACCACCAGCCCTCGCGCGGTCAAAATGCGCGCGCAATTCCGGTAAAATTCATCGGTGAACAGCACCTCGCCGACGCCGATCGGGTCAGTCGAATCGACAATGATCGCGTCGAACGAGGCATCGGGCGCGCGTTTCACGTAATCGATGCCGTCGCCCACGATCACCTCGGCGCGAGGATCGTTCCAGGCATCGCCGGCGATCCCCGGCAGGAATTCTTTAGACAAACGAATCACCTCGCCGTCGATCTCGACCATCACGGCGCGTTCGACCATCCCGTGACCCAGCACGCGGCGCAGCACACCGCCGTCGCCGGCGCCGATGATCAGAACATTCGCCGCCGCGCCGTGCGCCAGCAGCGGCACGTGCGCGAGCATCTCCTGATAGACGAACTCATCCGCTTCGGTGATCTGGATGACGCCGTCCAGCACCATCACCCGGCCATGCGAGAAGCTTTCGAAAATCACGATATCCTGAAATTCGCTGCGCACCCGCGCCAGCTCGCGCTTCACCAGGAAGCGCTGACCCCAGTCGGGGTAAAGCGTCTCATTGATCCAGCAATCGGTGGTCATGGCCGCTCTCCGGAAAATCGTTGCCCCACACAGCGAAACGGCCCGGATGCGGTGCCGGGCCGTTGCCGTCGCGTCATGCCGGCCAGCTTACGCGATCAGGCCGCGCCGTTGCTCGTTCAGATTGACGGTGACCGGCTGGAACGCCGCCCTCAGCGCGGGCAGGCTGTCATACGGATCGCAGGCGCCGCACATGAAAATATCGATCGAGGCGAAGTCGCGCTCGGGCCAGGTGTGGATCGAGATGTGGCTCTCGGCCAGTACCAGCACGCCGCTCACCCCGCCGTTCGGCGAGAAGTGATGGAAATGCCCGTGCAGGATCGTCGCGTTCGCCGCCTCGGCCGCCTCGCGCAGCGCGCGGTCGATGTGCTCCGGGTCGCACAGATTGCTGGCGCCCCACAAATCCACCAGCAAATGCATGCCGGCGAACTTCTGGCCGTCCTTCTCGACGAAATAATCCTTCTCGGCCTCGAGACCCTCGGTCGCGGACTGGTTGCTGCTCGGAGTCTCCGAGACCATCCCCAGTGGGCTGAGTGCGTTCATCGCGTACCCCTTCCTACCAGTAGACGGCCTGTTGGATGGCAAGGTGCCATCCCCTAGGGCCAAGAGGGGCGGAACATGGTCAGAAGGGGGGGTGCGCGCAAGCCCTTTTTTGCATCCGTGGGCGCAAAAAATGGCTCAGGGCGTCCTGGCGGCGGGCTTTTTCGCAAGCAGGTCCGCCGCCACGGCGCGGGCGAAGCCGATCTCGGTCCGCGCCCGCCCCAAATCGGCCGTGCCGCGCACCGGCGCGGCGGTCAACACCCGGAACAGGTCGGCCTGGGGACCGGTGCCAATCCGGCCGCGCAACTTCTCGCGCAACGATGCCAGGGTCGTGTCGTCGTCCGCGCGCGTGGCGGCGGTGGCCAGCCGCAGCACGACCTGAAGCTGCCTGGCGTCGAGCACGCCGGTGTCCGGCACCACGCGCGAGGCCAGCGTCGCGAGCGCATCCCGCGCCGACGGCCAGTCCTTGGCCTGTTCGAAAATCGCAGCTCGGGCCTCGTCCGCCTCGGGGGTTCGATCGCCGGCGAGGCTCTCCGCCGCGCCGCGTGGATCGCCTCGTTTCGCCTCGACACGGGCTATGATCAGCGCCCGCCGCTGCCGCACCGCATCCCCCATGTCGGCGGAATTCGACTCGCTCAAAGCGAGGATCGCGGCATCGGCGTCGCCCTCTCCCAGACGGAGCGTGGCCAGCGTCGCGCCGAACCCGGCCCGCGCGGGTCCAAACGGTGCCGCGCGCATGAGTTTGGTCAGCAGCGCGTCGGCTTGCTTCGGCAGGTCGAGCGCCATCAGCTTCTCCGCCAGCAGAGCCCGCATCGGTTGGCCATCCGGCCCGTTGGCCATCAGCTCGGCGTTTTCGTCCAACATCGCGATCAGTTCGGTCGGTGCCATTTTCCCAAGCGATGGGTCGCGCGGCACGGCGGCGAACGCCTGCTGCAGCCGCCGGTCGATTTCCGCCGCCTGGCCGGGGAAATCGGCCCTGGCGCCGCGCAACATAGCGAACACCGCCCGCCACGCGCCGTCCTTGCCGCGCAGTTCGGCGATCCGCAGCCGCAGCGCGAGCTCGCGCCGGTCGCCGCGCCACGCGTAGAGCCGCGCCTCCAACGCGTCCGCCGCGGCTTTGTTGTCCAGTTGCCCCATCGTCAACCGCAGTTCCGTCGCGCGGACCGAGGCGCGCGCGTGGTCGAGCATGGACCGCGTGTCCGCCACGCCATCCAACAGCGTCAGCGCGGCGTCGTTGTCTCCCTGGGCCTGCTTCAGCAGTGCGCGAGCATAGGCGAGGCGGGGATCGTCGGCCCGCTGTGCGAGTAATGGCGCCGCCGCGTCCGCCTGGCCGCCGAGGATCATGGTTTCCAGGGCCAGCGCCAGAAACCGCCGCCTTAGTTCATCCGGATAGGTGAACAGCAGGGGCGCCGTCGTCGCGAACACCGCCGCCGCCGCGGGAGACTCTTCGTCCGCCATCGCGGTTTGGATCGCGCGCCACAACGCGACCTCATCGGACCCGGTCAGGTGCGGATCCGCGAGCTCGCCGGCATCCTGGAGCCGCCCGGCCAACAAGGCCGCGATCGCGGCGAGGCCGACGGTCGCCGGGGAAGCCGCCTCGCGCGGATCATCCTTCATGGTGACGCGCAGCAAGGTTTGCGCCTCCGCGCCACGGCCAAGACCGAGCATGCTTTCCGCCGCGGCGTGCCGCTTCGGTCCACGCGTGAGCAGCGGCGACACGGCGGCGGCGACCGCCTGCTGCTTCGCGCGCCAGGCGAGGGTTTCCGTGGTTTGCCGCGGAAACTCGAACATCCTGGTCAATCGCGCCGCCGCCATGGTCGCCTCGGCGGCAGGTTGCGCGGGAGAAAGCGCGAGGCCCCCGGGCAAACCGGATAACACGAAGCCGGCCTTTGTGAGCGCCAGGCTGATCGCGTCGGACTGCGGTTCCACCACGATGCCCTGACCGGTGACCGGCAGGATGAATTCCGGGGTCCGCCGCTCGACCAGCACGCCCTGACCGGACACGCGCTGGGTGCCGACCAGAAGCGTGCCGCCGGTCCGCGGGTCGGCGATCGCGACCACTTGGCCGGGCGCCTCGGCGGGGAACGTCATGACATTGTTGGCTATCTGCTGGGCGATCGCGGTCGGCGCGGGCGAGGCGGCGACAATCGAAAGGCGCCAGCCCACCTGCGCCGGAAATAGCATGGCCGACTGATTGGGCGGCCGGGTCAGCCGGATCACGGTCGCCGCCGGGTAAACCGTGACGACCGCGGAGGCAAACACCGGATCGTCGCGTAATGCCGCGAGATCGATCGGCCGACGCTCGTCGAATACCACGACGATGTCAGGGCCGCGGTAAAACAAAGCGGCCCCGACCGCGCCCACGAAGGGAAACCGCACCGCGACCCCGCCGACGCCGGCGGGTGGCAGCCCCTTGACGGCGAGCAGTGCGACCGGACCGGTCGGAATGGCGTCACGCATGACCGGCCAGACCTGGATCGCGTCGCCTCGTCCCGGCAACGATGTGTCAGTCCGCGCCTCTTGCTGGCCTTTCGGCGGTGCATCCGTTGGCCCATCCGGTGCGGCGTCAGGCGATGGCTCGCGCGGTCCACCCGTCGGTGACGTCATTTGCCGTGACGGCATTGGCCCGGACGTCACCTGGGCCTGATCGTCCTCCGGCGCCGCGGCATCTCGCGCCGGCGGGACCTCTGGCGGAGGGTTTGCCTTGGTCGGCGCGTCAGGTCCGCTCGTTCGTCCCGGCGGTGGCGGGGCGAGCCTGGTGGTGGTCGCCGGAGACGGCGGTGCGATCTTGGCGCCCTCCGGCCCGAACGCCGCGATCTCGGCGACGACAGCAAACGCGACCTTGTCCCCTGCCGCCTTGTCGCCCGGCGCGTTGAGGCCGGCCGCCTTTCCGTCGGCCGGCTTTCCGTCCGGCGGCTTTCCATCCGCCTTGCCGTCCGGCCCCTTGCCGTCCGGCCCCTTGCCGTCCGGCCCCTTTCCGTCCAGCGCCGCGGTGCCCGGCGATGGCGTGCCCCGCGGCGGTTGCGCCGGAGCGGTATTCGCCGCCGCGACACTGCCGCGCGTTGCATCTCTCGCCGGCGGCGCATTTCCGGGCGGCGGGCTTGCCGGCACCGCGCCCATGGTCGGCGCGTTGCCGCGCGACGGGTCGACCGGCGTGGCGTCCGCCAAACCGGAATTTCCGGGCGGCCGGCTTTCCAGAGTACCGCTCACCGGGCGGGCACTCTTCGAATCCGGCAAGTACCCTGCTGACTTCGCGATGCTTTCGGCGTTCTTCGCGGCGGCGCCCCGGCGTGCCGGTTTCGCCGGATCGCGCGCGTCAGTCAGCGCAGCGGGCGGCGGCCGATTGGGCACGGTATCGTCGATATCGACGATGAGCTTGCTGCCCATCTGCGAGGTGCGGACGTTGGCGCCCGGCGGCACGGTCAACTCCACACCGCCCGGTACCGCCCGGATCGCCAGAACGTTGCGCGGCGTTTCCGGTAGCTCCCCAAAAATCGGATCGTCGGAGAATCCGATCAGCACATGGCCGCCACCACGGTTGACGGTGTACGACAATCCCGGCGCATCCAGCACGATGCGGCCAAAATACGGGTGTTCGCCCGCGGTGAGCCGCACCACGGCCGGTGGCTTCGCCCATGACTGGCACGGCGAGCCAATGACCCAGATCAGGGTCGATGGCAGGCAGAAGAGCAGGATGCCGCGAACCAGCAATCCGAACACGGCTTCGCGCGACCGCCGCGGCGCCTTGTTTCGTTCGCGCGTCCGGGCCGGCCGCATGTCAGATGCGACGTGCGCGGATGATCAGAAGCTCGCCAGCAGTTTGTCGATATCGGATTGATCCATCGCGTTGGACGGCAGTTGCGGGCCGTTCAACAGTTCGCTTGCGGAATCGGTGCGCACGGCGGTTCGCGTCGCGGTGGTGTCGATTTGCACGCCGAACGCCGTGATGATCTGCGCGACCTTCGCTTCAATCGTCTTCAGGGTGGTGACGACCTTGGTGATGCGCTGGCCGGTGATGTCCTGAAAACTGCACGCCTCATAAATCTTGGTGACCGCATCCTGCAATTTGGCCGCCGACTCGCCGGTGACGACGGTGGCGAGGTCGTCCAGTAACTCGCAGCTTTCCAGGATCGCGTTGGTGGCGACGGCGGTATGTTGCACGATCGCGTCCAGTTCGTCGGTCGCGAACGGGATGTCGCGGTCACGGATGTCATCGACCCGCAGCGCGGCGATTTCCTGCTTCGCCGCGGCGATCGTCCGGCCCAGTGCCTCGACTTCGCCGAGCAGGGATGTTTGGGTGGTATCGAGGTCGCCGCTCATGGTTGTCAGCACGGCTGTCACGACCTCCACGATCATGGCGCGATCCGCCGGTGAGTAGTGGGCGCGGGCCTCGGCCAGTTGGCCTGGCGTCGGATCGACCGCCCGCCCGCCTTGTAGGTTGGACGTGTCATGCATGGTTCAGGACCATTTCGATCTTCCCTTTCAACGTTTCGGCATTGAAGGGTTTGACGATGTAGTTCGAGACACCCGCCTGTTTCGCCGCGACGACGTTTTCGGTCTTGCTCTCGGCGGTGATCATGATGAACGGCACGTGCTTCAGCCGGGCGTCGGCGCGAACCTCCTGCAACAGTTGCAGTCCGGTCATCGGCGCCATGTTCCAGTCGCTGATGACGAGGCCGAAGTTGCCGGTGCGCAGCTTCGCCAGCGCATCGGCGCCGTCGGTGGCTTCTTCGACGTTGTTGAACTCGATTTGCTTCAGCAGGTTGCGGATGATGCGCAGCATGGTCTTGTAGTCGTCCACGATCAGGACATTCATGGACTTGTCGATTGCCATTGGAGAGAATCCTTTCGGCTGGTTTTGTCGTTATGATCAGGTGCCCGAGCCCGGAGGTTTCCCCGGCTCGGGGGTGGCGGCGGGCTTATCGCCGGCATCGACAGCCGCCGCCTTGGTGCGGAGCAGCGCGAGTTGCGTCGTCACGTCGCGCGCCTTGTCCGGCACCATCGCCGCCAAAATCGCCGCCGCCTTGGCCTCTTTCATGCGTTGCACGACCGCCAGCAGCACCGACATGCCGAGGTCGTTGAAAATCACCGCCGCGTCGCGCGGCTTCATGGTTTCGTAGACTTTCACGAGGCCTTGCCACGCAAGGTCCTCCTGCTGCTTGTGGCTGGTGTCCAGACCTTCCAGCCGCTTCTGCAGACCTTGCAGTTGCTCGACCCGCGCGGCGAGTTTCTGTTCGGTCGCGGCGAGCATCGATTCACGGCTCGCCAACGACGCCTCGCGCGCGTCGAGCTCCTTCCGGCGTTCGCGCAATTCCAGCAGCAGCGCTTTCTCGCCGTCGGTCATGGGTGGCGGCCCCTCGGGGATCGGAGGCATATCCGCGACGGTTGGCGGCTCCGCGGCGGGGCCCGGTTTCGCCGGCTGGCCGGCTTCACCGGATTTTGCCGCTGGTTTCGCGCCTTGCTTGTCGCCGGGTTTTTCCGGCGTAACCGGCGCGTCCGGTCCAGCGGCCCAGGCGGCGGTGATGAATGCCGCCGGTTGGCCGTTGTGGACGGCCGAACGCACCAGGACGGTGGTTTTCGCCAACAGAACGACCGCGAGCACGGCGATGGTCGCCGGCAACAGGCGCGGCGGGCGAATGCGTGGCATCATCGCACCATCCTCAACGCTTTCAACAGGTCACGCTCGGCCTGACTACGGACTTTCGGTTCCTCGTCCCGCGCCGCGCGCGCAACGATTGACCTGGCCGGCGGCGGCTCGATTTGCGACGGCCAGCCGGAACGTGCCGTCGACTGGTCTGAGGCCGACAGGACCGGCCGCGCCGCGCGCACCACCTCATCGAGCCGATCCGCGAGGCCCTCGCCGCGTTGCACCAGGAACGTCAGATCGTCCTTGAGCGTCGCGGCGGTATCGATCTGGCGTTGAATTTGCCGCCCGGAGCCCTCGGCCGTCGCATGCAGGCGTTCGATCCCGGTCTCGGCGGCGCGCGTGCTGGCGTTGAACGTCGCCACCAGATCCTCCAGCGCCGAGCGATCCCGCTTCAACACGCCCAGAGCGCGCTCCAGCCGCACCGCGTGAAACAGCGTCGCGCTCAGTAACACCACAAGCAGGATGTCGAGGATCCACTCCATGCCAAGCATATGATGCACGGTTTCGTTAACAAGCCCTGAACAAGGTCATGAGTGCTCGCCTTCGCGCTGGCGGATCACCTCGCGTTCGATACGGACCGCGATGCGGTTTTTGCGCCGGCCGATCTTGCCTTCGAACATCGACACGGAGCCGCAGCGGATCAGCACAGCGCCGTCGGGCCCGGTGTTCAGCGTGATCTTCGAACCCGGCTTCAGATCGATGATGTCGCCGAGGCGCATCGTTTGCTCGTCCAGCACGACGTCGAGTTCGACCTCGGTGTTCCATAATTCTTCGGCGAGATGGGTTTCCCAGATTGAATCGCGGCCGAATTTCTCGCCCATGAACTGCTGCAGCAGCAACTCGCGGACCGGTTCGAGGGTCGCATAGGGCAACAGGAGTTCGAGCTTGCCGCCACGATCTTCCATGTCGATGCGCAGGCGCGCGAGTACCGCCGCGTTCGACAGCCGGCTGATGGTGGCGAACCGCGGATTGACCTCCAGGCGTTCGAAGCGAAACGTCACCGGGCAAAGCGGATCGAAACTGGCCGAGAGATCGGCGAGCACGACGACGATCAACCGTTCGACCAATGTGCGTTCGATGGTGGTGTAGGGGCGGCCTTCGATGCGCATCGCGGCGGTGCCGCGGCGGCCGCCGAGGAGCACGTCGACGATCGAATATATCATCGCTGAATCGACGACCATCAGACCGTAATTATCCCACTCGTCGGCCTTGAACACGGCCAGCATGGCAGGCAACTGCACCGCGTTGAGATAGTCGCCGAAGCGTAGGCTGACCATGTTGTCGATGCCGACCTCGACATTGTCGGAGGTGAAATTTCGCAGGCTGGTGGACATGATTCGCACCAGCCGGTCGAACACGATCTCCAGCATTGGCAGACGCTCGTATGATACGAGGCCCGAGCTGATGATCTTCTGCATGCCGGTGCGAGCTTCGTCGCCGGAGGGGCCCGAATCGAAACCTAGCAGGCTGTCGATTTCCGCCTGGTTGAGCACCCGCGCCGACTGACCTGGCACGGCGCCGCCTTCCTCGGCTTCCGCGCCCCAGGCGGCGGCGAGGTCGTCGTCCGATTGCGCTTCGGGCGACCCGCCTTCCGGGGTTTCCGCGACCGCCGGCGGATCCTCCCCGGGTTGGCCGCCGGTCGCCGCGGGATCGCCGCCGGAACCGCTCATTGGGCGCGGCTCATTGGATCAGCAACTGGGTAAACAGGACATCGTTGACCCGGACCGGCGCGACCGCGACGTTGACGCGCCCCAGAAGTTCTTCGCGCAACCGGTAGATGCCGGGCGAACCTCGCAACTCCTCCGGCCGCATTTCCCTCAGATAAGTCTGAAAGATGTCCTGCAACCTGGGCATTTCCTGCTTGATCTTATCCACGTCCTCTTGTTTGGAGACCTCGAGCCGGACCTGCAGTTTAATGTACGATGGCTTATTGGTCGGACTGTTCAGGTTCGCGATCATGTCGGGCAGATCGACGAAGACGGGGATGGCCGGTCTGCTGGCCTCCTGCCCGTTCGGATCGTTGTGCTTCATACCCAGAAGTCCCGGCAACACGCCGCTGAACCATAAACCGGCGATGATGCCGATCGGCAGCACCGGCGAGGCAAAGAGTATTAGCTTCTTTTTGCCGATCGATTTCTTCGCGGGCGCCGATTCCGCTGGCTCGGCTTCGGGTTGCTCGATTGTTTCGGGCTTGACGCTTAAGGTTTTGCCGCTCATGGGGCGGAGTCTGGCGAACAAAGTTTAACGAACCGCTAAGGCCCGGCAGGAAGTGTCCAACCGGCAAATCGTGCCTGGAGTCGCTCTCCTGTCATTGCGAGCGTGGCGAAGCAATCTCCATCGGTGTGGGCAAGGAGTTTGCTTCGCCACGCTGGCGATGACAGGAGGCCGGGGGCTGGTGGGATGCGCCTGGCACGGCGCTTGCTGATATTCGATCATGTCAGCATCGGGTTCCGCATCATGAATATCGCAAGTCTCATCGCCGCCTCCCGTCTCGTGGCCCAGGAAAGGGCGATCGAGGTGACGGCGATGAATCTGGCCAACGTCAACACGCCGGGCTTTCAGGCGTCCCGGGTGCAATTCTCCGAATGGCTCAATCGGCAACCTGGCGGTGCCGCGCTGCCGGGAGAGCGGCAGATCGCCTACACGCAGGATCGTGCCACCTGGCGGGACGACCAGCCGGGCGCGTTGACGCAAACCGGCAATCCGTTCGACCTCGCCGTGCGCAACGGTGGATATTTCACGGTTGCCACCGATCGAGGGCCGCGGCTGACGCGAGATGGCCGGTTCGGACCGTTACCGAACGGAACGATCGGCGACAGCGCGGGCGATACGTTGATGGACATCAATGGCAAGCCGCTACAACTCGCGCCGGGCGACACGCAAATCACGATCACGGCGGACGGCGCGATCGCCAGCGAGAACGGGCCGCTCGGCAAGATCGGCGTCGTGACGCCCGCCGACCCGATGAAGCTCCAGGCCGAGGGCGCCACGCTGTTCCGGGCCGACACGCCAACCAGCCAGACCGCGGTTCCCGGGGTCGTGCAGGGTGTCCTGCAAGGATCCAATGTGCCGCCGGTGCAGGAGATCACGCGGATGATGAACGATCTGCGAGATTACCAGTTCACCACGCAGTTGATCCAGGCCGAAGACGACCGGATCCAATCGACCATCGACAAAACCCTCGCCACCACCACCTGACGGGACCTCTGACAGATGCGGTCGCTCGATATCGCCGGCACGGGCATGCAGGCCCAGAATACCAACGTCGAAGTCATTTCCAACAACATCGCCAACCTGAGCACGACGGGATACAAGCGCCAGCGGGCGGAATTTCAGGATCTGATGTACCAGAATCTGCGCCGCGTCGGTTCGAACAGTTCCGATACCGGAAGTCTTGTACCATCGGGCGCGCAGATCGGACTGGGGGTACGGACCGCGGCGATTTACTCGATCAACGAGCAGGGAACGCTCAGCCAGACGTCGAACACGTTGGACATGGCGATCCAGGGCAACGGTTATTTCCAGATCACGCTGCCCAGTGGAATTACCGGGTACACGCGAGATGGCACGTTTGGACTGGCGCCGGATGGGACGATCGTCACCGCGGACGCTTCGTGGTGCAGCCTGGATTGCAGATTCCCACGGCCGCGACAGGCATCACGGTGAACACCAGCGGTCAGGTTCAGGTAACGATTCAGGGTCAGACCGCTCCGACAACGATTGGCCAGATCCAGATCGCGGTGTTTCCCAACCAGGCCGGTCTCGAAGGGCAAGGCGGCAATATGCTGTTGCAGACCGCCGCGTCGGGCGCACCGGTCGCCGGCAATCCGGGCGTCACCGGTTTCGGTACGGTGATGCAAGGGTTCGTCGAGGGTTCCAACGTCAACAT
>Ga0193726_1002769_pt1 | contig 11586 bp, 12 predicted proteins | sample H2c1metaG_FD_144928 | JGI IMG/M metagenome (GOLD analysis project Ga0193726, IMG submission 144928) | Soil microbial communities from a riparian zone of the East river system, Colorado, United States - H2c1 | ecosystem: Environmental > Terrestrial > Soil > Riparian zone | place: USA: East River... | reverse complement strand
ACAATCTGACACCCGGCGGCGGCAGCCTTGGTCAGAATGTCAAGCTGGGCGGCGGTTGTGCCCCTGAACTTACCCCCGCTGGAGGCCCGGCGGCAGGTCGCAATGATTACGACGTGGGGGTAGTAGTCGGTGAACTGCTTGATCTTGGGCAAGGCCAACAGCGGCTTGGAAAGGTAGTCTAACCTGAACTCCAGAAAGGTGTTATCGCGAACCAGCGCTTCCGCCTTCTCCACCAGTTCGGCGGGATCGGATGCCGTCAGGGCCACGCACACCCGGGGCAGTCGCTGGTGCAAAAATCTCGAAATATATGGATTGGACGCTGCGGTCATCGTGATGAGTGATCGGCGCCGATATTACAGGCGCGTAATTGTAGATGCAATAAGGGATTAAGAATATTTTGCTTCCTGCAAACTTTTTACCTTTCGCTCATAACACCCTCGTAACCTTGACCGAGACTTACCTGCTTGTTACTGTCCGGGTTGGAAACCCTTTATTTGTCGCAGTTAGGCGGATACGCCGGCGCATTTCGGCCCCGACCTGGAGATAACATGAAGAAAACAGGACTGTTGTTAATTTTGGCCCTGGCGATCGCCGCCCATGCCCAGCAAGCCGCACCCACGCCGGCAGACCAGCCGACCCCGGATGGAACTCTGTTTAGCACCAGCACCTTCCCCATCGAGCGGGTGGAAACGCCGACGAACGCCGACATCTACTGTGCCGGCTTCATCAGCGCCCAGCTTCTGCCCAACAGCAACTACGTGGCGGGAGGGTTGGAAAGCCCCAGTACCTCGAAATTCGTCCGCGGCGACATTGTGTACCTCACCGGCAACAGCTATCAGACCGGGCAGCAATTCACGGTTGTCCGCGAACTCACGGATGCCAACAAATACGAGCTGTTCGCCGGCCAGCACTCCATGTTGAAGGCAGCCGGGCAGCCCTACTATGAAGTGGGACGCGTCGAGGTCATTGACAGCCGGCACAAAACGGCCGTGGCCCGCGTCAACTTCAGCTGCGATCCGGTCAATCCCGGCGACATCCTCGTGCCTTTCGTTGAAAAGTCGCCCATTGCCTTTCATCCGCCGGCGCGCTTCGACCGCTTTGCGCCTCCGAACAACAAAGTCGGCGGTCGCATCCTGATGGCCAAGGATTTTGACGGAGAATTGGGCAACGGCGCCAAGGTCTATCTCAACGTGGGCGGCAACCAGGGGGTGAAGGTTGGAGACTACTTCCGGGCCGTGCGTTCTTATACCGCGGACCTGAAAGATCCGGTCGACTCGCTTTCCTTCAAGGCCTCGACCTCCGAAGATACCCAGAAAAAGCAGCCCTCCATCGATCCCAAATTGTTGACCAAAACCAACGGGCCAACCATCCACGTCGCCGATTTTCCACGGCGTGCGGTGGGTGAGTTGGTGATCGTCGGCACCACGCCGACCACCTCCACCGGCATGATCGTCTTCGCCATGGAAGACGTTCACGTTGGCGATTCGGTCGAGCTCGACGAACAGCAGTAATTTTCTCGTAACCGGATGCAACTCCGGCTCCGGGGAGGCGAAAGCCTTCCCGGTTTTTCGTGCTCGGCCCTGCCGGATGATCCCGGTGCGTCACATCTGGTTCGAGAGTAATCCGCCCGCTTCGCGACGGGTGCATTCGACGTCGCACGACATGGCGGATCCGGGAAGCGTTTGGCGCACTCGAATTCGATCCGAACCATGATCACCAGGCCGGAGCGATTCTGTAAGGAAGCGGTCGTGAATGTTCTGGCGGACTCGTCCGTTCGGAAACTTGCGTTGCGCCTGAAACGGGGAGTGACCTCGATTCCGGAGAATGCCGCCGCCATGGGGAGCATCCTTGCCACAGACGCTGGTTCCCTTGGCTTGCTCAACCGTCGCCGATCCAGCCGTATGCATGGCCGGGCTATCGCGGATCCTGGTCGCTAAATACTTCCGCGGTAAAAGCCTCGATCCGGGCGCCCTGCTTCCAGGCGTCCCCGGCCAATCCCGCTTTTCGGCAGGCTTGTTCGAGGAAAGCAATGCGGTCCCACCCGTGCTCGACTGGAACTTGCGGCAAAAGCAAGCCCCGGTGGCCCGCCATGCTGATGAGCAATCCGTGGCGCCCGGTTTCAATCTCGTCCGCAGCGATCGGCATCAGGGGAGACAAAATGCTGAGGCCCAGCGCCAGGTCTGGAACTTCTTCTCTGCTTACCGGCGGGAATCGAGTGTCCTCGAAAGCCGCCGCGCATGCCGTTTCTGCTACGTTGCGGTACAACGGTTTGACTGCGAACACCAGGCCCACGCAGCCGCGCAGAGCACCCCGCAAATAAATGGTTGTAAACACCCCTCGCGGCAGGGCGAGGTGCGGCGAGGGTGACTGGAGAGAGATTTCCCGGTTTTCCAGGGTGCAGAGAATCGCTTCGCGGGCAAGCGCCAAAAGAATGCCGCGCTCCTGCGAAGTAAATTCGTCGTGCGGATGGCCCGGGGTCGGATGTGCAGGAGGCAGCGGCCCTTCAGGTTGCGGGGACATCGCGCTTTCTCCGCCGGCTCAGGACAAAGGCGCGGCGGCGGCTCTTCACCACTTGCCGGTCGATCTTTGACCAGAAGGCGATAAAGTAATCCCCCGCGGAAATCAGCGACAGCACCACCATGAACCAGATGGACAGCCACGCGATCCAATGCACGGGGAAAAAGTAGCTTCTGTAAACCGGCCATTCCTTCCAGCGATGATCGAGGATGACCGCCACCACGGACACAATCTGCACCAGCATTTTGAATTTGCCCAGCTCGCTGGCTTCGATGGTGAAGCCCTCGGAAGCGGCGATGGAACGCAAGCCGCTCACCAGGAACTCGCGGCCGATGATGACGACTGCCATCCATGCCGGAACCAGGCTGGGATTGAACTGGACAAGAGTTACGAAAGCTGCCGCAATCAACAATTTATCGGCGAGTGGATCCAGCAGGATCCCCATGGTGGTGATCTGGCCGCGCTTGCGGGCGAGATAACCGTCAATGCCATCCGTGATAGAGGCGGCGATGAATAATGTCGAGGCCAGGAGTTCCTGCTCGCCGCCGACGCCGTGGAAGCGGCTGCTGGAAAGCAGCCAAATCAGCAGCGGGATACTGAAAATTCGGGTAAGCGTGATGGAGTTAGGCAGGTTCACTGGAGATGCAGAACCTCGCCGCTGGCAAGAGGGCCTGAAAACGACGATGCCGAATTATCCCCCACTGTGAATAGGGAAAGCAATCGAAGAGGGAAGAAAATGCGTTGCACCACCGAGGAGGCGGAGTAACACGGAGGTTCTAAAGGGTTGTTTGCCTGTACCTTCGAGTTTCTGCTGGTTTGCGCATTAAGCCGCTCCAGTCCCGGGCGTTTCCAGGGACTTCAACAGATTCATCCCAATTTCCATCAGACCGCTCTGCGTGGGGATTTGCCCATTGGGGGTGAGCTTGTCCACCAGCGCGGGCAGGAGCCGGGAGAGCTGCGAGCTGGCAGCTGCCGACGAAATACCGGCTTTTGCCGCCAGCTGCTGTACCTGCGGGCTGCCCAGCGCGTGCTGGATCTGATCGGAGGAAATCGGCAGGTTCGGCCCGGTGCCAACCCAGGAGTTCACCAGACCGCCCAAACCCTTCTCGTGAAAAATTCTGCAGCAAGCCGGACGACCGCCGGGTTGCTGCTGGATCATTTGCACCAGTTGCGAGACCAGCGGATTGGAAGTTCCACGGGTGACGCTGGAGATGGCTTTATTTTCCAGATCGTCGAAGAGTCCCATGATTGCCCCCAAATCGAAAGCCGGTTGCCGTCAGGTTCTGTTCACCCTGAAAACGTTCAAGCGTAAATCCCGCGCTGTCGGATGGTATAGGCCACGCGGTCGATGGCCAGCATGTAGGCTGCGATCCGGTTATTGACTCCGTGGGCCTCAGCATAGCGCACCACATCGTGGAAAGCCGCCACCATAATTTCTTCGAGCTGCTCGTTCACCACCGACTCTTTCCAGAAATAGCCCTGGCGGTCCTGCACCCATTCAAAATAGGAAGTCGTGACACCGCCCGCATTGCAGAGAATGTCGGGAATGACAAAGACTTTATTGTCTGACAGGATTTCGTCCGCGGCCGCTGTGGTGGGGCCGTTCGCGCCTTCGGCGAGGATCTTGCACTTCACGCGGGACGCATTCCGGCTGGTGATCTGGTTTTCGGTGGCGGCAGGGATCAGGATGTCGCAATCGGTGAGGAACAGGTCGGCGGGATCGGCGGCTTCGGCTTCAGGGAATCCCTTCAGGGTGCGATTCTTGGCGCGAAAATCGGTGACGGCCTGGACGTCAATTCCATTCTTGTTGAGCAGGCTGCCGTCGACTTCAATAATGCCGATCACCTTGTATCCCGCCTGATGCATGAGCAGCGCGGCGTTAGAACCGACATTGCCGAATCCCTGAACGATGACCCGGGTGGTTTCGCGGGCCAGGCCCAACTTCTTGATGGCCTCCTCGCAGACAATCATGATGCCCCGGCCGGTGGCTTCGCGGCGTCCACGGGATCCGCCGATGTTGATCGGCTTGCCGGTGACGACGGCAGTCACGGTCTGGCGCATGTGCATGGAGTAAGTGTCCATGATCCACGCCATCGTCTGTTCATTGGTGTTGATGTCCGGAGCGGGTACGTCTTTTTCCGGCCCAATGAATTCGATGAGCTCGGCGGTATAGCGGCGCGTCATGCGCTCAAGCTCGCCCATGGACATTTTATGAGGGTCGCAAATCACCCCGCCCTTGGCGCCGCCAAAGGGAATGTTTACCACCGCGCATTTCCAGGTCATCCAACTGGCGAGCGCGCGGACTTCGTCCAGGGTGACATCCGGTGCGTAACGGATTCCGCCTTTGCCGGGGCCGCGAGCAATCGAATGCTGGACCCGAAAGCCGGTGAAGACCTCGAGCTTGCCGTTGTCCATATTGACCGGGATGTGCACGATGAGCTCGCGCGTGGGGTAACTCAAAACCTTGCGAATGCCTTCGTCCAAACCCAACTTCTCGGCGGCGAAATCAAAGCGGGCGGCTTGCGCCTCCCATGGATTAATCTCCTGCTCGAGCGATACTGTTTTCATGGCGATCTCCGTAGGAATGCGGTTCGAGGTTCGGATAAGACTGCGAGTAGGTCACTTCCCGGCAGCGATAGGCCAAACCTTCCAATTTTAAGCAGGAAGCAGCGGAGAGGCAAGTGAGGGTGCTCGTCGTGTAGATGCTCCAAGATAATGTCACCCCATAACTGCAACGAGACTCTGTCACCCTGCAAGGATGGTGACGATGAGTCAGAAAGAGTTCCAACGAGTGAGCGCCAGGTGCAGCGCATTTACAATCTCGCTCGAATCCATGGATCGCTGCGAATCGCACCGAGCAGGGCCGCTGGTTTGAGCGACCGCGTTTGGAGTCTTGAACACATCGTGATGATGGCAGACAGCTATACCTCGAAACTCGGAAAGCGCGGCACTTGCAAGAAGACGCAGTCCCATGACAACTGACGTTGCGATACCGGCAATCGATTCCGAAATCGCTGACTTGCAACCCATCATTGACGCTGATGGAGCCATCCTCAAGCACGAGAAGTCGCAGGAGAAGCACAACCAACTGATCAATGAAATCGATAGCCTTCAGGATCGAATAGCCCGACTCAGAAAGAAACGCCAACATTTCGAGTAGGGCAGGCTCTCGCCCTCGGGAAGCGCACCAGCTCCCCGGGGAGGACCCCGGCGTGCAAATGAGCCCCCATCCAGTTTCGGGAGGGTTCGCCTTAGGGCACGGCTTTTTGGGGGTGCAGAGACAACTGCAATCCTCTCTGCCGGACAAACCCAGGCGCTGAGCGCGTTTTCGAATCCCCGGGGCAAGCGGTTCCCCCCCATTTCGAGGCGGCACCTCTGAAAAGCCGCGTGCCCTGATACCAAGCAACCGCTTCCCGTCGCTAGAGCACGATCTCCATGCCTTCGGCGGCGGCGCGAACGCGAGGATAATAATTGCGGGCTTCTTGCACGACCTTGTCCAGACAGAGGTCGTCATGATCGGGATCGTGATGGTACAGAATTAGATCTTTCGCTCCGCTTTGCATGACCACGTTGACCGCCTCCCGCCAGTGGCTGTGCCCCCATCCGCGGCGGCGGGTTTCATATTCGTCGGGCAAATACTGGGCGTCATAGATGAGGACGTCCGCACCTTCCGCGAGTTGGCGCACGCTCTTGTCGAAAGCCTCGTCTCCCGGTTCATTGTCGGTGGCGTAAACCAGAACGCCTTCTTTTGTTTCCAAACGGAAACCCATGCATCCTTGGGGATGGTTCAGCCAGGCGGTCCGAATGGTGATGTCGTCCAGCTGAATGCTGCCCTGCTCGAGATTGTGAAATTCCCGCTGGGCCCGCATTTCCTTCAATCCCACAGGGAAATAAGGTGACGCCATTTGTTCTTCGAGAACCTGTTTGAGAGCGCGAGTCCGGTTGGAAGAGTGAAAGACGAAACGATTCCCGGCGCTCTCGTAAAGCGGGCCGAAGAAGGGAAGTCCCTGAATGTGGTCCCAGTGGAAGTGGGAGACAAAGACATGGGCGGAAATTGGGGCGCCGCGAAATTCACTGCGCAGTTGATTTCCCAGCAGGCGGAAGCCGGTGCCGCAATCGAAAATATAGATCTGGCCGCCCAGACGAACCTCAACGCAGGAAGTATTGCCTCCGTAGCGCATGTTTTCAGGTTGAGCAGCCGGGGTGGATCCCCGAACCCCCCAAAATTTGATCCGCATAGGGCTCTGCCAACAACCGCAAGCAGATCAGTCATCTTCTATTGCATTGCCGAATCCGTCAATTCATTCGCTGGTTCCGCGAGCAGGAGGTCCAGGGCCCGAGCCCAATCACATATAATGTCGCAACCCATGCTGAGGCCTGATTACCAAGAATTCGCGCGTCTGGCCAGGGAAGGCACGCTGGTACCAGTTGTCAAGGCGGTGATGGCCGACCTGCTTACGCCGGTCTCGGCATTTCTTGCCATCGCTGCCCAGGCCAGCGATGCATTCCTGCTGGAGTCGGTGGAGCGCGGCGAGCAGATTGGACGCTTCACCTTCCTCGGCGTGCGTCCTTATATGCAGGTGCGGGCACAGGGGGATGAAGTCATCGTGCAGCGCGGGAAGGTGCGCGAGACCCGCAAAGGCAGCGTGATTCAGGTGGCGAAAGAGTTGCTCCGGGAGCATCGTCCGGTGAAGGTTCCGGGATTGCCACCGTTTACCGCGGGTGCAGTGGGTTACTTCGCTTATGACGGCGTGCGGCAGTTGGAAAATATTGGCCAGCACGCGAAGGACGACCTCGAGCTGCCGGATTCGGTATGGATGTTTTTCGATCGGCTGCTGGCGTTTGATCACTTGCGGCATCAGATCCACATCATTGCGACGGCTGATGTTTCTCGTGAAAGTCCGCGCAAGGCCTACGCCCGGGCCGTGGCGGACATCGCGGTTCTGGAAAGGAAACTCGCCAACGGACTGCGGCCCGCACAACTGCGAACATCTTTGCCCTCGCGCAAGGGCAAGTTGAAAGTCAAAGCTGGCACCAGCCGCGAACGCTTCGTGCAGATGGTTGATCGTGCCAAGCAGTACATCGCGGCGGGAGATATTTTCCAAGTCGTGCTCTCGCAGCGTCTCGATTTCACTCCTGAAGTTGCCCCCTTCGATATCTACCGCGCACTGCGCACAGTGAACCCGTCGCCCTATCTGTATTTCCTGCGAATGGGAGATACGCACGTTCTGGGATCGTCGCCTGAAATGCTCGTGCGCGTTACGGGAAGAAAGTTGGAGTACCGGCCCATTGCGGGCACCCATCCCCGCGGACGCGATGAAGCCGAAGATGTTGCCCTCGAACAGAAAATGCTGCACGATGAAAAAGAACGTGCCGAACACGTGATGCTGGTTGACTTGGGTCGCAACGATCTGGGGCGGGTGAGCGAGTACGGTTCGGTGAAAGTAAAAGACCTGATGTACGTGGAGCGTTACTCCCACGTCATGCATCTGGTTTCTGCGCTCGAAGGCAAGCTGCGCGGTGATCTGGACGCGCTCGATGCCTTCGCCGCCTGCTTTCCGGCGGGTACTTTGAGTGGTGCGCCGAAGGTTCGCGCCATGCAAATCATTGAAGAACTGGAACCGACGCGGCGCGGGATTTATGGAGGGTCCGTGTTATATGCGGATTTCGCGGGTAATCTCGATTCCTGCATCGCGATCCGCACCATGCTGATGCGGGGCAAGAAAGCTTACCTGCAGGCGGGTGCGGGGATTGTAGCTGACTCCGATCCCGCCAGCGAGTTTGAAGAGTCCCTGAATAAAATGAAGGCCGTGTTAAGAGCGGTGGACGCGGCGCGCGGCTTCACCCAATAGTTCCTCATGGCACCAGGTGCGTGAGAATTTCCGTTGCCAGGTCAGTCGCTGGAGCCTCTTCCATATTGACCATCACCGCGGCCGCCAGATTCAAATCTGGAAGCAACGCCAGTTCTGTGCTCGTGCCCGGCTGTCCGCCGCTGTGGGAGATCTCTTTGTGGCCCTTGAGTGCACCGATGCCCCAGCCCAGTCCGTAGCCGGTCGCTTTGCCGTCGCGCGTGGTTTGGGCCGTCCACATTTTCTCCCGGGTTGCCGGGGTGGTGAGAGTTCCCTGCAGATTGGCGATTGCGAAATTCGCCAGGTCGGTCGCGGTCGAGATCATCCCACCGCCGGGAATTTTATTGCTGGTGTCCGCCAAGTAGGTGTTGATTACATCACCCTTGGCAGTCTTGCGATAGCCGCGCGCGCGGTTGGGGATCATCGCGAACGTGTCGTCGGTCTGAATATGTTCCATCCCGGCGGCGGTGAAAATCTTTTGCTGCACGTAATCCATGAACTGCATGCCCGATGCACCTTCGACCTCGCATCCGAGGATTGAGAATCCGAAAGTGGAATACTGAAATCTCGTTCCCGGTTCGAAGTCGAGCGGGTCTGCCTTGAAGAAATCGAGTGATTCGACGAGCGATGCGTAGTGCTGTGTGCTCCTCCATTCTTCGGGATGCTTGTAGTGTCGGACGCCCGCAAGATGCCCGAGCAATTCCCGCGCGGTGATGGGCCATTGCTTTGCGGGATAGGCAGGACAATATTTCTGGACGGGAGCGTCGAGATCGAGTTTGCCGGCCTCCGCGAGTTGCATGACCGCCGTCGCCGTGATCGGTTTGGAGATCGAGGCCAGGCGGTACATGGTCGAAGTCTTTGCCGGGACGGAATTCTCCAGATCGGAAAAGCCGTAGACGCCCGTCCATGCCAGCTTTCCGTCTTTCACGATGGCGACCGAGACGCTGGGAGCGTGCTCTTGCGACAGGAATGCAGTGACGGCTCTTTCGACGGTGTGGATCTGCGTGGGGGTTAGCGAAGACCCTTGCGCGAGCGCCGCGGCTGCGGTGAATAAGAGTGCGGCGAACATGAGGAAAAGAAAGAGAACGAGCTTCACGATTCGAGATGACATGGGCACTCCCTGCGACAGGCAGATTAGCACGGGTTTCGATTGGTCATCCTGCGGGCCCCGGTTGGTTGTGGGCCGAAGCTTTCGTGCCCCTCAACCCCGTTTCCCAGGATCACAGTCGCAGCAACGACAAATTACAGAGAGAGAAAATTCGAGATCAGAGCCTTCCCCTCGCTGGTCAGCACGCTCTCGGGATGAAACTGTACCCCTTCGACAAAAAAGCGCTTGTGGCGCAGTCCCATGATGGTGCGCGAACCATCCTTCTCTGTGGTCCAGGCGCTGATTTCCAGGTCCGAAGGCAGGTCTTTTTCTTCCACGATCAGTGAGTGGTAGCGGGTCGCGGTGATGGGAAAGGGAAGGCCCTGGAATATGGTCCGGTTGTCGTGCTGCACCTGGCTGGTCTTGCCGTGCATCAGGTGACGGGCGCGCACGATGCGGCCGCCGAAAGCCGCGCCGATGGCTTGATGTCCCAAACAGACTCCCAGCACCGGAATTTTGCCGGCAAAATTCCGGATGAGCTGAATGCTGATTCCTGCTTCCTGCGGCGTACAAGGGCCGGGCGAAACCACGATTCGTTCCGGGCGCATGTCTCCGACTTCGGCCACCGTCACTTGATCGTTGCGGCGCACCACGACATCCGCACCCAGTTCGCCCAGGTACTGCACCAGGTTGTAGGTGAAGGAATCGTAGTTATCGAGGACGAAGATCATCTTTTATCAGCTTATCGTCAGGAACCATGGACTGCAAAGTTCGCAGGCGGCGGGCGGAGTCGAAAATTCACCGACCCCCCAGGGATACGAGGTTGCACCTTGAGAAACGCCTGCAACCAATTTCCCCGGGGTCGCTTGGTGTTCCGGGAGCGGAGGTCAGGGTTTCTTCCCATCCCCGAGTCCTTGTCCCCGAGTCCTTGTCCCCGAAGTCCTTGATCCCCGAAGTCCTTGATCCCAAAGTCCTTGTCCCTAAAGTCCTTGACACCATGCCCGCAAACCGCCATGCTTACAGGGCTTTATGGAGGACCTATGGCCGAGGCCCAACAAGATAAGCGCGCAACTCGCCGCTTTGCGCTAAGGCTGCCGGTTTCGGTAACCGGTAGCGATGAGGGAACCCGGGGAAAAACCGCCCAGACCCGGGACGTCAGCGCTCGAGGAATCTGCTTTTATCTTGATTCCGCAGTGGCTGCCGGGTCACCCATTGAGTTCACTCTTACCCTGCCGCCAGAGATCACCCTGACCGAAAGCATCCGGGTGCAGTGCAAAGGTAAGATTGTACGAGTGGATGACGCTGTAACCGATGGCAAGATGGCCGTGGCTGCGGTCATCGACGAATACGAATTTCTCGCCGAACCCTAAGCGGCCAGGTGAAGACCTGCCAAGTTCCGTCCGTCCCCCCAAAGAAATAGGCCTTTCGTGCTTTTCCTGTCACTACTTCTGCCTCCATGCGGGTGGTATGGTTAGCTTTCGGCAGGGAATCTTTCCGCAATGAAGCTCTTTTCGCGCATCAGTCCCAGGCTGGGGTTCGCGTTGGTGGCGGCCTTCGCCGCGCCCGTGACGGGCCTCGGCCAGGCGAGTCCGCAGCCGGTTTCCTTTTCAAAGGCGCGGCCTAAAGCGCAGGCTGACGCCACGATCCTCCTGCTGGTCCGCGTGGTTCCGGACAAGAACGGTCCTGCGGTGGAGATCATCTCCACGCGACCCTTGGTTCCTGCGGTACAGAAGCTGGACGGCCCTCCCCGCCTGGTCATCGATCTGCCCAACACCAACAATTCGTTGCATCAGAAGCAAGTTGGCTTTCAGCTGGGCGCATTTCGCAGCGATCCGGTGCGCGGGGTCCGTATCGATCAATATCAAAATCGGCCGCCGGTTACGCGCGTCGTGATTGATCTGCTCAAGACCAGCGAATACACCTGGGATCTGGCCGGCAATTTGTTGACGGTGCGATTGCACTCGGCGGACCTCGGAGGAGCCAAACCGGAGTCGGTTGCTTCTCTGACTACCGAAGCTCAGCCGGTTGTGGTTCCCGTGAGCACCGGAGGCTCGGGAGTCGCGGTCTCACTGGATCGCTTTACGGCCGGTTCGACGTTCACCGCCGGCACCGAGACTCAGCTGCTGAATCTGG
>Ga0193726_1002768_pt1 | contig 11593 bp, 8 predicted proteins | sample H2c1metaG_FD_144928 | JGI IMG/M metagenome (GOLD analysis project Ga0193726, IMG submission 144928) | Soil microbial communities from a riparian zone of the East river system, Colorado, United States - H2c1 | ecosystem: Environmental > Terrestrial > Soil > Riparian zone | place: USA: East River... | reverse complement strand
AAGATCACTATAAATAAAAACATAGCGAATCCTTTGCCTGAAGCATTATGGATAAGTTTGCCTTTCAATATCAGTCAACCGCAATATCGTGTAGGCCGCTTTGGTTCTGTTATTGACCCCGTAAAGGACATCAATGTAAAAGGTGTGAACAGGTATATGTATAATGTTGGTACAGGTGTTGCGGTTATAGACCATAGCGGAGCAGGAGTTGGAATATGCCCTCTGGATGCCACTTTGGTTAGTATCGGTGAAACTGCCGGATGGAAATATGATACAACTTATGTTCCTTCAAAACCATTTGTCTATTTCAATTTGTTTAACAATCAATGGAGCACAAATTATCGTTTATGGAATGAAGGTAAATGGATTTATCGTTTTCGTGTTTGGGCAATAGATAAGTACGATAATGAAAGATCATTGATAACGCCGTCATTAGAAGCTTTATATCCATTGCAATTAGGAGTTAAGGATGCTGATAAGAATAATACAGTGGAGAATGATCACTCTTCAGCGATGAAAATGCAGAAAGGTCTGTCGCTTTCCAGAAAAGCTATATTGGTAACCGCTTTTGGAAATGATCCTTTTGGTAATAAGGGTACATTGTTACGGTTATGGGAACAAGCAGGCAAATCGGGAAAGGTTACTGTTACCTTACCTGGTCAGTTACAATATAAAAAAGCATTACCGGTAGATCTGCGTAGTGAGCCTTTAGGTAAGCCAATACAAATTATCGGCAATAAATTTTCATGTGATATAAGATCTTTTGCGCCAATAAGTTTTTTATTGATAAAATAGGCGAAGAACTAAAATTAAAATTGGATGAAAAATAGTTTGTGTTTATTGATTCTATTGGCTGTTGGCAAAATAGCCTTCAGCCAATTTAACGAAGTGAATGTAAGTAACGATGAAAATGTCATACTTGAAAACAGTACTCTGAAAGCCATATTCAGTAAGGATAACGGAGCATTGGTTGAATTGGTTAATAAGTCGACCGGATGGCATATTCAAAACAGAAAAGAATTAGGCATATCATTTAACATGGTAGTACCCATTCCAAATAGACGAAATAATCCTGTTTATGGTATCAAACAAAAGCTATCGTCTTTCAAGCTATCGGAAGATAAAAAGTCCGTTGTGTTTATATGGAATAAGGTAAAGAGCGAATATGGAGGCAACTTGAATATATTGCTTGAAGCCACCGTACAACTGGCGTTCAACGGCTTGAACTTTAACATGAAAGTAAAAAATAATTCTTCTGAGACTATTGAAGCCTTATCTTATCCTGTTATTGGCGATTTGTCGAATCCAAATCCCATCAATCCTGAAAGACTGGAATGTATGAATGTGGGTTATGCAGGGTTAGGAAAATCTACATTATGGCCTACGTTTTCAAATGGACGAGGTTATTATGGCGATAATTATCCTACCATGAATTTTACCGGTCCACAATTATTTATGATGTTAGGTACCGATCATCAGGGCTTGTATATGGAATGTCATGATACGTCTTTTAAAGAAATGATCAGCTGGACCTTTGAGTTAAAGCCAGGGTGGTCTACATCTTACATGGCAGGATGTAACGGAACGGGCGTTGTTCCTAAAGAGAGTGAGATAGGTGGCAAGCAAGTACGGATAGAATGTAATGTATGGCATTTCCCATATATAAAACCTAATGAGACTTATACTTTGTCTCCGATTGTTTTTAACCCTTATCAGGGCGGTTGGCAAAAAGGAGTAGACAATTACAAAGCATGGAGAAAAACATGGTTTCATCATCCCAGGACTCCTCAATGGGCAGCACAGGTACATTCATGGCAACAGTTACAAATAAATTCGCCGGAAGATGAACCAATGATTAAATATAAAGATATTGTCGCTTATGGTAAAGAATGCGTACAAAACCATATCAGTGCTATTCAGTTAGTAGGATGGAATATCGGAGGTCAGGATTGTAATTATCCTTTGCATGATACAGATCCCCGTTTAGGAACAAAAGAAGAATTGAAAGAAGCTATCCGGCAGGTAGAAGCGATGGGAGTACACATCATTTTGTTTAATAAATATACATGGTCAGATCAAACAACTCCCTGGTTTCAAAAAGAGTTGGTAAAATACGCAGTTAAAGATCCTTATGGACTTTACCATGTTTCAGCGGGGGATCAATATTTTACGCCTATGCAATTAAACGATTTGAATACACACCGGTTAGTACCCATGTGTCAGTTGAGTAAAAACTGGCGAACTATTGCCAACAAAGAATTTCAGAAGGTGGTAGACTTGGGTTCGGCAGGCATGCTCTATGACGAAAACCAACATCATGGCGGTACTTATTATTGCTTTGATTCAACGCATGGACATCGCGTGCCTGCAATGGTATTTGCCGGCGATGTGCCCTTGGTGAAAGGATTCTATGAAATATCGGAAAAGAAAGATCAGGATTATCTGTATTGCGGTGAAGCCAATTATGACATAGAAAATCAGTATTATCAAGTTGCCTATTTCCGTTTTGATGCTACCAATCATATTCCCGTAAAACGTTATATCGATCCGCAAGGATTAATGATGGTTGCCGTAACAGGATTTAATGACAGATTGACTTTAAACGGATGTTTGAAATATCGCTACATCATCAGTTATGAACCCTATAATTTTAAAGGACATGTATCCGATTTTCCTCTAACACTGGAATATGGTAAAAAAATTGACGAGCTGAGATCAAATTATAAAGAGTTTTTATGGGATGGTGATTTCCTGGATACTATGAATGCTAAAGTGATGGCAGGAAATCAAAACTTTACTTCTTATACTGTTTTTAGAAATTTGCATACAAATAAATACGGAGTTGTAATAACTAACAGTGATCTGAAGAAAGAAATTGAGGTAACTGTTTCATTAGATAATGGTGGTACAGATTTAGAATACGTAACCCCCGAAAATTTAACGCCACAACCCTACGCAGGAAAAATAAATATTCCCGCACAATCAGTCGTTTTTTTATATGAAAAAAAATAAAGCGCAACAACGATATCAAATGAAATCAGTTAATAGGTTTGCACTGTATTTATGTGCTGAATTAATATGTATATCGGTTCACTGTTCATATGCGCAAAATACACACACAATAAAAGCGAAAGAAGATAGGGCGTTAGCACAACAAATTTTAAGTGATACTTCATTATCCAAAGTGGATGCCATGGGGCGGGAATTGTTTAAAAAAGGTTTCAATACCGGTGGCGGCTATTCACAGGTCTGGATCCGCGATTTAAATACTTTTATTGATATTGCCATGGATGTGCGTGATACAAAAGATATTCGTGGTGCCTTGCTGGTATTTTTCGCTATGCAACAGTCCAACTATGAAATGATTGATGGCTATGTTATGAAAAAAGATTTTACATGGGGCGATAATCATCCTTATCATTCACCTTATGATACTGCACATGTTGGTTTCAAAAATACGGTGGAAACGGATCAGGAAACATCTTTGATACAGGCGGTTTCCAAATATATCCGCAAGACAAAAGATCTATCACTTTTATCTGAAGTGATAGCCGGAAAAACTGTTTTGCAACGGATGGATCTGATGATAGATTATTTAATGAAAGAACGCTTTAACAAAAAATACGGCTTGCTTTGGGGTGCTATGACCGCCGATTGGGGCGATGTGCAGCCCAACACAGACAATGTTGTAGATATCGATTCCACAACAACTCCCGCTATTGATATCTACGATAATGCCATGATGATAATTGCATTGAACGATCTTGCAGTAATGACAACAGATAAAGAACAAGCGGCAAAATGCTTGCATCTTGGCCGGAAATTTTACAACAATGCAAGAAAATACTTATGGGATACACAAAAACAAAAGTTCATCTCACATATTTATTTAGATCAATCACCAATACCTGGGGGATTTGATGAATCCAAAGTGTATTATCATGGAGGCACAGCGATTGCCATTGAAGCTGGTTTGCTGAATAAAAAAGAAATAGCGGCATCTAATCGGCACATGCTTGAAAATGTTAGCTTATCAGGTGCTCCAACTATCGGATTGACGATCTATCCTGTCTATCCTTTACATTTTTTTCATGGTAGCATGAGTAATCCTTACACTTACCAGAATGGTGGAGACTGGCCTTGGTTTGGTGGTCGCATGATTCAGCAACTGGCTCTAAATGGATTTTCAAAAGAAGCTTATGCTGAATTAAAACCCATCATAAACATCATTATAAGGTACAATGATTTTTATGAATGGTATTCCGTAGATGGCAAACCCAAAGGATCCAATCGATTTAAAGGTTCAGCAGGAGCAGTTTGCAAGGCAATTGAAGTATTAGAAGCATGGGCAAAGCAACAATAAAGTGGCCAGATTGCTTATTATTAACGATCTACGGGTTGGGTCATGCTCGCTAAATGCTTTTTTAAGAACCGGTTGGCTTTAGCAATATGATCATTTATAGTATGTTTGGATATATGAAGCAATGTGCTTATTTCACTATAGGATTTATTTTCAAATTTGGATAAACGAAAAACTATTTTTCGTTTATCCGGTAACCTTTCGATAGCTTGATGTAATAAAATTTCAATTTCCGAGTTCTCTGATTTTGTAGTGATGGTTGCAAATTGACCTTCTGCCGCCTCTTTTATAAAATCATATATTTTTCTCTCTCTTTTCAGCGTCCTTAAAAAATCAATAACCTTATTATGAACTATAGCGTAGAAATAAGATTTGAAATTTTGTTTAATGAAAACCTGTTCTTTCTTTATCCAAATTGTAACAAAGATTTCCTGTGTAATTTCTTCAGCAACTAACTCTATTTTAACCAATTTTAAGACATGGTAGTAAACGGATGAAAAATATGTTTCGTAAAATGTTTGAAATGATTTTTCATCGCCTTGTAGTATTAACACAAACAACTCATAATCATTTTGATCATCAATTAACTTCATAGCAAGCAGATGTTTTATGTATCGTTAGTTTTCTTCTTCTCCAAAAATACAGAACAATTTATGTTTATTTTCAAAAAAATGCACATTCATAGATATATTTTTTGAGTACTTGGAAAGATTAAAATAGTATCAGATATGGATTAGATAATGGTGGATTCTCTTTGCATAAATATTCATCTTTGAGAGATTCTATCAACCAAACATTGATACGGGGTTTTATTTCTTCTAATTAACCAGGAAAAATCGAAATTGAATGATTTATGGGCATTTAATAGGGTTGTATGAAAAAGCACTACCCGCGGAATATAGTTGGAATAAACGTTTATTTACAGCAAAGGAATTGGGGTTTGACTATATGGAAATTTCGATAGATGAGACAGATGAAAGGATCAATCGTCTATACTGGGATAAGTCGCAAAGAATGGAATTACTATTGACTTGCAAAGTACTTGATATGCCGATACAATCTATGTGTTTAAGTACTCATCGCAGATTTCCCTTTGGCAGTGCCGAGAAAAAGCTAAGGGAGAAGGCGTATGAATTAATGGAACGTGCTATCGGGTTTGCAAAGGATTTAGGTATTAGTGTAATACAATTAGCCGGCTATGATGTATATTATGAACCTTCCACTCAATCAAGTGTAGAAGCGTTTATAGAGGGGATGAAATGGTCGGCAAAGTTGGCAGAACAACATCAGATCATGTTGGCAATGGAAATCATGGATACGCCATTTATGAATTCGATTACCAAGCATCTTTTTTACGAACAAGAAATTAAATCGCCATGGTATAGAGTTTATCCCGATTTGGGTAACCTTACCGCATGGGGAAATGATGTTGAAATGCAATTGGAAAAAGGAATAGCAAGTATCGTTGCTGTGCACATCAAAGAAACAAAGGCTGTAACTGATAATTTTCCTGGTCAATTTAAATGTGTGCCTTTTGGTAGTGGCAATGTTGATTTTGTGAAATGTTTTGCAAAGTTAGAGCAGCTTAATTATAGAGGTCCTTATCTGATTGAAATGTGGAGCAACCCTAAAGAAAATGACGAAGATGCAGTTGGAGAAGCATTAGGATTTATTCAGCAGAAATACGATTTGGCTATGAAATGATTTGAGGATGTGGTGATAACAGCATTCTGATTTCATTGTTTAACAATTGCGGCATATGAGATATTTTATAGGGCTAGATAATGGAGGAACAACAACCAAAGCTGCACTTTATACTTCCGGGGGCGAAGAAGTAGGTATTTGTTCTGTTGATACTAAAATGATCACTCCTAAACCGGGATTTACTGAGCGCGACATGGATGAGATGTGGCAGGCTAATTATAAAGTGCTGAAAGACCTTTTACTCAAAACAAAAGTTAATCCTACTGATATTGCCGGGGTTGCATGTTGTGGTCATGGCAAAGGAGTTTACCTATGGGGAAAAGATAATAAACCCGTATGCAATGGTATTATTTCTACAGACAACCGTGCCTATGAGTATCCGGTAAAATGGGAAAATGATGGGACCGCGTCAAAAGTATTTTCTTTATCCTTTCAGAAAATATTAGCATGTCAACCTGTTTCATTGCTGGCATGGTTTAAAGATAATCAGCCGGAAATTATCAAAAATATCAAATGGATATTTGAGTGCAAGGATTATATCCGGTTTATGCTTACTGGTGAAGCATATGGAGAAATAACAGATTATTCCGGTACAAATTTTTTGAATCTGACTACCAGACAGTATGATGCAGATCTTTTAAAATTATTTGGTTTGGAATTCGCAAAAGAAATGCTTCCACCACTTAAAAATTCTACTGACATTTGTGGATATATTACCGAAACCGTTGCCGAACTTACCGGATTAAAGGTTGGTACTCCGGTAGCCGGTGGTATGTTTGATATTGATGCCTGCGCTATTGCTGTAGATGCAGCCCATGAGGATAGAGTGTGTATGATTGCAGGAACATGGAGTATCAATGAATATATCCGAAAGGATCCGGTTACAGATGGAAGCGTAATGATGAATTCTATCTTTTGCCTTCCCGAATACTATCTGATTGAAGAGTGTAGTCCTACTTCCGCAGGTAATAATGAGTGGTTCATTAACACACTACTTCCGGAGCTAAAGGATCAGGCCAAACAACAAGGCAAATCCATTTATGATGATATAAATGCGATGGTGGATTCGGTCACAGCCGATGAATATTGCCCTGTTTTTTTGCCTTTTTTAATGGCGAGTAATGTGCATCCCAATGCAAAAGCATGTTTTGTCGGATTAAGTAATTATCATACACGTGCTCATATTATGCGCAGCGTTTATGAAGGTATTGCTTTTAGCCATCGCTATCACTTTGAAAAACTTCTTGCTACGAGAGATAAGCCGGTAAAAGAAATCCGGTTGGCCGGAGGAGTGGCACATTCAAAAATTTGGACACAAATGTTTGCTGACATTCTGCAATATCCTATAGAGATGGTGAATGTTAGTGAAACCGGTACGCTCGGCTGTGCAATGGCTGCTGCAGTGGCTACAGGAGAATACAAAAATATTGAGGACGCTTCAAAGAACATGATTAAATACGATTATAGAATAGAGCCTAACCCGGATCATATAGCCATGTACAATAAAAAATATGCTTTATACAAGCAGGTAATAGAAGCATTGGACGGGGTATGGGATGTGATGCAAAATGTATATAAATAAAATTAGGTATAATATATGTTTCAAAAGTTAAAGCAAGATGTTTTTGATGCTAATATGCTTCTTCCAAAATACGGGCTAATCACTTTTACGTGGGGAAATGTTTCCGCATTTGATGATGAAACCGGGCTTGTTGTGATTAAACCTTCCGGAATTCCTTACGAAATTATGAAGGTGGAAGATATGGTAGTATTAGATCTGTCAGGAAAAATTATAGAAGGCCATCGCAAACCTTCATCTGATACAGCTACTCATCTGGAATTGTATAGGAATTTTAAAAACATAAGGGGTATTGTTCATACGCATTCTCATTGGGCAACCGTATTTGCCCAGGCAGGATTACCTATAGCTGCTTTTGGAACGACACATGCCGATTATTTTGCCGGTGAAGTGCCCGTTACCCGCCTTATGACTTCTTCGGAAATCAGAGGTGATTACGAACTTGAAACAGGTAAAGTAATCGTTGAAAGATTTAAAGACCTTAATCCTGATCATATTCCCGGAGTTTTGGTAAATGCTCATGGCCCTTTCGCATGGGGAAAGAATGCAAACGAAGCGGTGCACAACGCAGTAGTATTGGAAACAATTGCCCAGATGGCTTTCAATACCAGAATGTTAATGGGAAATAAGGTAACCGAAATGCAATCTGAATTATTGAATAAACATTTTTATAGAAAGCATGGAACAGGAGCGTATTATGGCCAATGATAAAGAATGGAAAGATAAAATTTCCAACCATGCACAACTGGGAGGCATAGAACTATCTACTTTAGAAGATGGGCATGGACGAGGCTGTCGTATAGCATGGATAAATACAGGTAGCGGCTTGCGTTTTAAAGTAGTACTGGACCGCGGAATGGATATTGGAGATGCTTTTTATAATGAACATAGTCTGGCCTGGATCAGCCATCTGGGTATTACGGCGCCAAACCCCTGTACTGTTGCGGGAGTTAATTGGTTGCATAGTTTCGGAGGGGGCTTTTTATCAACCTGTGGTCTTACTCATGTAGGCCCTCCTGAAAAAGATGGAAATGGTGAGCGTGGCTTGCACGATAGAATTGGAAATATTCCCGTAAGTCTTATATCCATCAGGCAACCCGATTTCAAAAGCAATAACCCCGTAATGAGCATTTCGGGAAAAGCCCTGCAATCATCGGCTGTGGGAGGTCCTCATTTGGAATTAAAACGAACTATAATTGCCCGGTTAGGCAGTTCTTCATTTAAAATCATTGATGAGATTACCAATGTAGGCAATGTACCGGCTCCGCATATGTTACTCTATCATTTTAATTTAGGATGGCCTTTAATAGACGATGGAACAGATATTATCTGGAAAGGCAAATGGCAATCGTTAGGAGGTAAAAACAATGATCTTATCTTTAACGAAAATAATTTTCCGGCATTAAAAAAATGTTGTTCAACAATTCCGGAGCATATGGGCATAGGCGAATCGGTAGGTTGTATAGAATTGGAGGCTGATGCAGAGGGGATGTGTGAATCCGGTGTAAGTAATAGCCAGCTTGGGTTGAAGGTTTTGTTCCGTTTTTCACAAAAACAATTACCCTATTTAACCAATTGGCAGCATTTTGGCAAAAATGAATATGTAACCGGAGTTGAGCCCTGCACCAATCCTCCGATAGGACAAATAGCTGCTCAAAAAAATAAAACCCTTAATTATATTCAGCCCGAAGAGACTAAAGCCTATGAAATTGAAATAAAAGTAATATCAATTTTTTAAAATTTACATGCATGAAGACTTATTTAATAGTAGTATGTTTAGTTGCGGCAGCCGGAGGGTTTTTATTTGGATTTGATACTTCTGTAATTTCAGGAGCAATAGAATATTTAGTACTTAAATTTGACTTAAATGAAATGCAAAAAGGGTGGACAGTTGCTTGCATTTTGGTTGGTTGTATGGCAGGGAGTGCCCTTTCTGGCCCAATCAGTATGAAATATGGCAGGAAAAAAGCCTTGATGTTTTCAGCAATTATTTTTCTTGTATCGTCATTGGGTTGTGCCCTCTCAAACACATATAATGTTTTTATTATAAGTCGGATTATCGCCGGTATTTCTGTGGGAGCTGCCTCTACATTGGCACCCGTATATATTGCCGAGATCGCTCCTGCCAAGCATAGAGGAAAGCTATTAACGCTTAATCTTATTGCCATCATCTTAGGCCAAACGTCTGCGTTCTTTTCCAACTATGCTTTGCAGAATGTAGACGGAGTAAATAACTGGAGATGGATGATAGGAGTAATGGCAATTCCATCCTTTTTATTTTTGTTCTTTTTATTCTTTGTCCCTGAAAGCCCTCGTTGGCTGGTTGAAATGAAAAGAGAGGATGAAGCATTAGATGTATTGAAACGACTAAATTCAGAAGCAACCGCGCAATCTGTGATCGTAGAAATAAAAAATTCTGTAATACATTCCGACAATGTTAAATTGAGAGCATTGTTTAAAGGTGTACTGTTAAAAGTACTTATTGTGGGATGTCTTTTAGCGATCTTTCAACAGGTTACCGGTATTAATATAATTATGTATTTTGCCCCATCTATTTTTAAAGCTGCTCACTTTGCTCAAAGTTCAGCTTTGTTTCAAACTGCATTGATAGGGGTTGTGTATTTTATATTCTCACTATTGGCATTTTTATTTGTTGATAGGTTTGGCAGGAAACCTTTGATGATCATTGGTTCTATTGGCATGGGAATTTCACTTGTCTTATTGGCTTTAACATTTATTACTCATCATACGGAAGGATATTTGGTAATGTTTTGTATAATGGGCTTTATTGCATCTTTTGGCTTTTCGTTAGGGCCGGTTGTATGGGTGCTTATTCCTGAAATTTTCCCTAACCATTATAGAAGTGAAGGTGTTGCCATTTCAGTATTCATTATGTGGGCTGCCAACTTCTTGGTATCAGTAACATTCCCGATCTTATTAAAGATCCTGGAAGGGAATGCATTTTTTATCTATGCGATCATGTGTGTTTTGTGCTTGATTTTTTCAATTGTAACGTTAAGGGAAACAAAAGGCAAAACATTAGAAGAATTAGAACAGTTATATGAAAATTAATATGGAAAATGCATCTCGTTTTGTTCTGATTCACTGTACCTTAGTCGCATGGATATTTTTTTCATTACGGTGTGACGCTCAGGAACAGAATAGTCATTTAGGTCAGTCATCAGTCAATTTAACGGTTATAGACTCTCCCGGTTTTAGTATTCCTGCTAATTTTACCGGCTTAAGTTTTGAATCCGATGCTGCATCACCTGATCATCGTGGTGTTAAAGGGTATTTCTTTTCTTCCTCCAATAAACAACTGATTAATTTATTTATTAACAGTGGAATACGGAGCCTGCGTATGGGCGGAGGAACGGTAGATATGCATCCGGAGATAGGAGCTTATAATCAAGTTGCCATTGATAGTGTTTTTGGCTTTGCTAAGGCAGCCGGCGTTAAGGTTATATATTCACTTCCATTGCTCAATGCCAGCGACACGGAAGACGCTGCTACCGCTAAATACATTTGGACACATTACAAAGATTATCTCGAATGCTTTTCCATCGGAAACGAGCCGAATTGTCCACCTTATAGTGAAGCAAAAGTCGGCGCGATAAAAGCATATGCCGAATACTTACCCATCTGGCGAAAATTTGCTTCAACGATTGTAAAGGCGGTTCCCGATGCCAAATTTACAGGCCCGGATTCCGGTGGATGGGATTGGACAGAAGATTTTGCCAGAGATGAAAAGAGTTCCGGCTTGATTACCGTTATAACACATCATCAGTATCCCGGAGGAAAACCGGTAATCAAAAATGGTGATCAGACCTCTCCGATGCCCTTAGCGACTGCCATTGACAATATGTTGTCTCCGAAATGGTTGTCCGGCGAATATCTTTATATTTATTCACATACAGGGGAAAAGGTATCCCCCTATGGATATTCCTGCC
>Ga0193726_1002767_pt1 | contig 11595 bp, 7 predicted proteins | sample H2c1metaG_FD_144928 | JGI IMG/M metagenome (GOLD analysis project Ga0193726, IMG submission 144928) | Soil microbial communities from a riparian zone of the East river system, Colorado, United States - H2c1 | ecosystem: Environmental > Terrestrial > Soil > Riparian zone | place: USA: East River... | reverse complement strand
ATGCGGTCGGGCGCCGATAACGCATGGTCGATGTCCGAACCAAGCCGGGGCAGGGAAGTCAGTCGATTGCTACCAATTTCTATTGTCACAGGTCGCTCGGTGTTAGGACGCAAGGTTAGACAAGGAGTCCGGAAATACGTCGATTCTTCCTGCAGACCTCCGGAATCGGTAAGGACGAGGCGCGCATGCTGTGTGAGATTAAGCGAATCGTGATATCCAATCGGGTCCAGTATCTTTAGTCCATTCGTCTCGGCCACAGAAATTCCAAATTCACACAACATCTTTCGAGTGCGTGGATGCATGGGAAAGACCACGGGCATCCGTTTTGAAAGAAGTTTCAATTCGATCATGATTTCAGCCAGGCTGTTTTTGGAATCCACATTCGATGGCCGATGAAGCGTGACATAAACAAATCCGCTTTCCTTTAGTCCAAGCGTTTCGAGTGTTTTCCGCTGATGCGCCTTGCCCAGGTTCTCAACCAGAGTGTCGATCATGATGTTCCCCACGAGCTTAACCTTGTGATCGGGGATTCCTTCGTGCCTCAGGTTTTCGTTAGCGTCTGCCGCCGGCGTCAAGAGCAGGTCCGCCAGAGCATCAGTGACTATGCGATTCACTTCTTCGGGCATCGTACGATCGAAGCTTCGAAGGCCAGCTTCCACGTGTGCGACCTTGATGCCTAATTTTGCAGAAACCAAGGTGCAGGCCATCGTCGAGTTAACGTCGCCGACTACAACGACCCAATTCGGTTTTTCGCGTTCGCAAACGGGTTCGAATTTCGCCATTATGTTGGCAGTCTGAATCGCATGGGACCCGGATCCGACTTCCAGATTAATGTCTGGCGCCGGAATGCCAAGCTCACCAAAGAAGACGTCCGACATCTTCGCGTCGTAGTGCTGGCCAGTATGAACAAGCCGGCATTCAACTTTTTCGCCGTCCAGGCACTCCACTCGTCGAGCTTCGATTGCCTTAATCAACGGTGCGACCTTCATGAAGTTCGGTCGCGCGCCAGCAATGATTAGAAGTTTGATAAGAGAAGGAACTTCAAGTGTTAACGCCCAGAGCTGTACGATTCCGCGATTTCCTGGATCGTATCCACAACTTCGGTAAGGGTCCGTTTCGACGTAGCTTCAGCAAGGGCCTTCCGGTGGCGCTTGACGATCGGTATTTTGGTCTCAACATCGGCAGGCGATTCGACCAGAACCAAACGGCCTTCCGCGCTTAGGTGACGGTCCACCGCGCCGATCGTCCCTTTGAAAATGCTGAAAACAGGCACACCCAACGCGGCTGCCTCCCGGTTCATTGTTCCGCCTCCGCTAACCACCAGATCCGAATGCCACATGAGATTCAAGCCATCGATAGCGGCGGAAGGAATGACGGTTTTCCCGTGCTCAAACCACGTCGGCCAATTGCGACGAACAAGTTCCACCTGCTTCTGATTTCGAGGCAGAAGGACGATTTTCACCCCAGGTGTCTTGCATGCCCGAATCATAAAATGCTCGAACAGCGCGACGCTTTCAGGTTTATGATAGTGGGCCTCCGTGGCCGGCGGCCGCACCGTCACAACCACGTTGGAGTCACTGATTCCAAGTTCTCCCAAGACACTCGGATCCGGAACAAGTTTCCAAACATAAACGTCTTCTTTGATCCCAGAATACTTTCGGATATGGCCATTTTTGAGACACAGGGATTCGTCGGGGATCACATCTGGAGCCATAATCCAAGTCGGCCGCATTATCCGCGGAAACTGAGAATGCTCGTAATCCTCAATCAAGATTGTAGGAATGCGGAGCAAGTTGCTTAGTAGGATTTGCGAGCGGGCACCATGCGACACGGCCAGGACCGGCCTCTCACGAAACTCAACCGGGGATAACTGCAGAGCGCGGAAAAGCAAACCGGCTGCTTTTAGTGCACGGTTTTTGCCGTGGTGGCGACCTATCTTGGTGTAGGAAAGACCCTTTTTGTCGGCTAGTTCGCAAACCTGGAATGCATCGCGCGCGGTTACCATTAGCGGAAAACCACGAGCGGTTAACTCTTCCATGATTGGTTCGAAGAACGGCACATGCGGTGTGTTGTCCAGGTCGATCCAAATCTTGGCCTTACGATGGCTGCGATGTAGGAAGACCTTGGAACTGGAACCGGGAGCTCTTGATTTGTGCACCCAGTCGGCAACCTGACGCGGAAGAACGTGCCAATATTTTCGGTCGTAACTGGACGAAACATAACGGAGAAAATCCTCATAATGGCTAACAGGATATTCGCCGCGCTTTCGCGAGCCGCCTTCCATGGTCATGTAATCGGGATGCGTGTCGAGCAGCAGCATGCCGCCATTTCTCGCCACCCAATCAGACTTCTCCTTCCACACGTCGATGGACTGTTCGCGCAGGAGAAGAAAGAGGGTGGAATCTTGTGGAAGCGTGTAGGGCAATTCGACATAGCCGCCCCGGGAAGACTTATGGCCTTCAGGGGAGGGCATCCAGAAAGGAAAGATCGTGTCCACCGCATCCGGTTGCGGCTCGAAAGGATCGGTATCGAAGGTGGATGCGTCATACTTGATGTTCAGGTCGTGAAGCCACTCCAACTCATTTAACATGAACCCAGAGCGAAACCCGACAGCATCCCAATCCTTAATGTATTGATTTATTCGCTTGGACTTTTGAACGAATTCCGAGCGATCTCGATAGAGCTTCCCATCATGATGCAGATCGTGAACACCGACCTCGAAGCCATTGTCGACCAGCCAATCAAGAAGAGGCTTGGGAACTCGGTATGAACCCTCAGGAATAAAGTTAAAGGAAGATCGAACCCCCACCTTCATTTCCAACTCGGCGAGTTGTCGAACGCGGTCGAGGCCCACCCGCGACTCCACATCATGGGTGAGAACGAACGCGAATTGTTTTTGCTCGGGCCAACCGAGCCAGCCTTCAGGTTTACGGCCGGCTGATTCTTTGATTGGCCACACGTCTGCGCACTGCGACTTGACGATCATCGCATGCATACGTCTGGCGCCAAGGCGAACGTGCCGTGGAATAAAGGGCTTACATTTGTAGTAAATCCTCAGAAACATGGTGGAGAGAAAAAGGGAAGGAGGGAATAGGAGAAAGGCAATAACACGGAATCAAGACCTCAAGCAGTGAGGCTTTTTTAGAATTAATTCGGTGAGTCGCTTATCAACGTTCGACTCCAAGCCACTTAGGGGTGTAGGAGCGAATCTTATTCAAGACAACCGAGATACTCGCGCGGCCAGCGACCAGCTCCGAGTAACCGCGCGTCACTAGTTCACGGTTATCCTTTCCTGCTTCGACAACCAGCAAAACTTTGTCCATAAAGCTAGCCATGCCGAGGGTAGGACTGGTGTCACTCAACGGTGGCATATCAAAGATTATGTAATCAAAATCGCTTGCCTTTAAATTGGGCATCAATTCAAACAGTCTTTTCAGCGCGCGCTGGACCGGTCCGGCGGTTGGAGGAGATACTGTCGCCAGATATAGGTTGTCGGCAGCCGAAGTGACGGGACCCGTTGGATTGAGGAGGGCGTTGAGTGACGTTACGGGCGTGCCTCGGAAAAAAGAGTGGGCCTCAGCGTGTCCTACATTTACGTCTACAAGGAGTACTTTGCCGTCACCCATTTCTGAGAGAGCAGCGGCGAGTCCAGCCGCAAGAGTCGAAGTTCCAACTCCATTCGAGAAGCCTGTTACTCCTACCAGCTTCGGCTTATGTGTCATCCGATTGCGCTCGAAATAAAGGTCCACTCGATCTCGAATTGCCTGCGCATAAGGCCGAATGAAGTGACCGTCCTCCCAGGGCGCTAAATTGCTATGAGCGGACTGCGGAAGAACCAGGGCCTTCCCGAAGCGTCGTTTTTTCCCATCGCCAAGCTGGTGGCCGTTGGAAGTGCTATAGGGAATGGAGAGCAAAGGCGAAGCGCCGAGCCGTTTCTCGATTTCCACCGGCCGCTTGACCGAGCGATCTAGCACCAATTCTTTCAATAAGGCCAGTGCGAGACCGAGCGCTAGTCCCCCGCCAGCTAGTCCCAAGGCAAGCTTGTTCCGCTTCTTTGTTACCATGATCGGTGGTGAAGGTCTTTGCACGGCGCTGATATTCGGCATTTTGGAAGGATCCAGGGCCTCATCGATTCGAGCCTTTTCAAGAGTGCCTTGGAAGTATTTGTAATTAATTTCCTCTAACTCTTTCTTGCGTTCGAGGTCTGCGATCTGCGATCCAACTTCAGTCAGTTGTCGGATCCGTTCCTGCAACCGAGTTTTCATGGCTTGAGTCTTAGCTTCAAATCCAGCCAACCGGGCTTTTTCAAAGCCGAGATCCGTCTGCCCAGGGGAGCCAGTCACAGGCGTACTGGTGGCAATGTCTGGAAATTTCTTTTCGAGCGAGCGCTTTTCAGTTTCCAAAACGGCAACTTGCGCCTCGTTGGATTTCACCAACTGATTCGCCGGCGTGTACTGTGAAAGTAATTTAAGCCCCGCCTCGCGCAACTGAACCAATCGAGTGTTCAAAGCCTGATATTGCTGAATGTCACCGCTGGTGGGTTGGTGGGAGAGAGAGGGTGCAGGAGTGGCGGTGGTCGGGGTTGGTTTTGCGGAGGCACCACCTCCAGAAACCGATGTTTCCAGCTGCTTAACACGCGCTCGTTGCTCGGCCAGATTTGTCTCTTCGGAATGGAATTCATCCTCGATTTTTATGACTTCTGCATTGAGGCTTGCGGCACTATCCGCCGAAGATGCAATTCCGGCCTTCGCCTTGAGGGCTTTCAAGGCATCGTCGGTTTGGTTTAAGCGCACTCGGACTTGATCGGCTTGTTGAGTAACGAAATCGAATGCCCCGGCCGAGCGATGCACTTCGAGATGTTTTTCGAAATATCGGTTTACCAGTTCATTGAGGACAAGGGTGGCGAGCTCAGGATCTGGGTTCTGATAGGAGACAAAAATGATGCCGCCGCCGTTTCGGGAAGTTACCTCCAAGCCAGCACTCACTGTCGCAGCGGCTTCGGTCTTGGTGGCGGTCGGGGAATTGGGCAGCAGTCGTTTGACGCCGATAGCTTCAGCGACTTGGACCGCCAGATCCCAGCTGGTGAGGATTTCCACTTCGGACCCCATGACGCTATCACTGGTTTTTCCACCGCCGGCGCTCTCAATTGGATCAACGACGCTTCGATCGAGGACGTAACGCACAAGGAGCTTCGCCTGCGACTCGTAAACCAAAGGATATAACTTGAAAACGGCCGCTGCGGCGATCAGGCCGGCCAGGGTGCAAAGAACGATCTTCCACTTGTGCTTGAAAAGCGCGATAGCGACATCTTCCACGCTCAGGCCTGCATGGGGCATCTCGGCTTCCAATTCATTTGTCACGACAGTGGGCACAGTAGAGTTCCTCCTAATCAAGATGTGGATAGACCATCGAGCCAGCCAGGCGGTTTAGAGCGAGCGGCAGTCTGCTAAAAATCCTCTTATGAAAACCTGCGCCGCGACCGCTGCGTTCCGAGAAACGTCCACCCGTGATAGTTTCAAAACGAAAATATTGTATCGGCTTCTCTTCCGCCCCCCAAGAGAGTTTGAATTGCCGCAGCCCATTGTTATCGAGTGATGTTCTGCCGAAATGCAGACTTTCTGCATTCTGTTGAACCAGAAATTGGATCCCTTCCCAAATCACGATGTTGTTCCCTCGAAATTCCTGCACGGTCTCATCGGAGGCGCCAAACTTGTACAGGGCATTCTTTCCCCATTGAAAGAAGACCGCTGCTGCAACGGGTTTTGACTCACGACGCGCGAGGACGAGGAAACCCCTCCCGGGTTTCAAGATGCTTTCGTGAATATTTAGAAAGAAAGACAATGGCTGCGGCGGGATTCCGTGTCGCCTTCGGGTCCGGACATGAAGTTCGTAAAACTCCAAGACTGCTGCTCGCGAACAATCCATCTGAGTAACCAAGGCACTTTTTTCTCCCTTGCGAATCGCGCGCCGGGCCGAACTGGCGAAGCGCGAAGTCACTTCCGCGAGGCCACCGCGCAAATCAAGTTCGTGTCCGTAGAAGGTACTGGCCGGTTCGTTTCCATCTCCGTGGGTCTCTGCGCTCCGGACCTCAAAGTATTTCCAGTTTCGCTCTCTCGCCAACTCGGCAAGTTTTTGCATTCCAATTCTGGACTCATATTCATCGAATATGAGCGGGTCGCAAAAGTCGCTGAACGGAAGGCAAACTCCCCTCCTGCCCGTAAAAGTGCTGCACACCTCCATGAATGGCAGCAACGCCACAGTCTTGCCGCGCCGAAGGAAATGGAGGTAGAAGGGTTTATGACGGTAACTCTTGACGAGAACCTCGGCCCAGGCTGCGCTGTGAAAGGCAGTCGACTTTGGGTGGGAATGTGCAAGGCGATCCCAAGCGGGATCTTGGAGCGGATCTACCAATATTGCTTCCAACCCTGAAGAATCGTGATCCCGGATTACTCCGGGTACGCGCGTCTCGATCGTCTGGGAGATAAGGGGTTCTGATGTCATGCTGAACGATGACCCCGCTGTTCCGAAGAACATCGCCCGGTTGCGCTGCTTTTCAAGACAGCGCCCCAACCGAGATAGAATCCCTTACCGTTTCGGCGACGAGAGCGATCTGCGCGTGAGTTAATTCCGGAAACATCGGCAACGAGATAAATTCCTCCGCAGCCTTCTCAGTAACCGGAAGTACGCCCTTTTCGTACCCGAGATTTTTGTACGCTTCCTGCAAATGAACCGGGATCGGGTAATGAACGCCGCACCCAATTCCTCTTTCCCCTAATAGGCGCATGACTTCGTCACGTTCCTGGGTGCGGATCGCGTAAATGTGATAGACGTGCCGTGCGTAAGCCGCTTTGCGAGGCGTCACGATTTCTTCCGTACTTGCGAGTGCCTGATCGTATTGCAAGGCGTGGGCGCGCCGTAGTTCGTTTCCGCGTTCAAGATGTGGAAGTTTGACGCTTAAAACGGCGGCCTGGATACCGTCCATTCGGCAGTTCCAACCAACCATCTTGTGGTGATATTTGCGGACCTGACCATGATCTCGCAACATTCGGATCTTCTCCTGCAAGAGAAAGTTGTTCGTTACGACCGCGCCCGCTTCGCCGAATGCGCCCAGGTTTTTTCCTGGGTAGAAACTGAAACAACCTGCGTCGCCGATGCTGCCCGCCTTGCGTCCTTTGTAGGCCGCTCCATGCGCTTGGGACGCGTCTTCAATAACAAAAAGGCCGTGCTCGTTGGCGAATTCCAGGATGGGATCCATGTCAGCCATCTGACCGAAAAGGTGAACCGGAATGACGGCCTTTGTGCGAGCCGTGATTACCTTTTCCAGACAACCCGGGTCCAGGGTGTATGTGTGTTCGTCGACGTCCACAAAGACCGGTGTGGCACCGCAATATGTGATTGCTTCGCACGTGGCCATAAACGTACTGGAAACCGTGATAACTTCGTCGCCGGGTCCGATCCCTAACGCCAGAAGGGCCAGCCAGAGGGCGTCTGTGCCATTGCCGACGCCAATCGCGTGCTGACAATCGCAATATGCCGCAAAATCCTTTTCGAATCTTGCGACAAAGGGACCTCCGGCGAAAGCGCCGCGATCGATGACTTCCGCGATGGCTCGATTGAACTCGTCGCGCAGCGGTGCGTGTTGGGCGTTAAGATCGAGAAATGGTACTTTCAGTTGCATTTTTGCTTTTAGATGAGGTCAGAATTTTGGCAGGATTTCCAGCTACCGTAGCAGCTGGCGGCACATCTTTGGTTACGACGCTACCAGCGCCCACGATGGCGTTTTCTCCAATGCAGATTCCGCCCAAGAGAGTGGCGCCCGAACCAATGGATGCCCCGCGCCGGACGATCGTCGCCTGGCAACTCCAGTCCGTTTCGGTTTGAAGCTCTCCGCTTTGATTGGTCGACCGCGGATAGCGATCGTTGATGAAGGTAACGCCGTGCCCTACAAAGACGCCTGCCTCAATAGTGACGCCCTCGCAAATGAATGTGTGACTCGAAATCTTGCAGCGTTCGCCAACCTTCGCTCCTTTCTGAATCTCAACGAACGTTCCGATCTTGGTTTCGTCGCCAATCTCGCATCCAAACAAGTTGACAAAGGCGTGAATCCGAACGTCGCGACCGATCTTTACGTCTGGCGCGATCAGCTGATGAGCGGCCATCCAGCCACTCATAAGCCGATCGCACGCGCATGCTCGAACTCCCTGACCGGCGCCAGAGGAGCTGGGGGAACTACGGCATGCGTGCGCGAAAATGTCACTGGTGCGCCGTTCGCTTTGAGCGACGCTGACGCTGCTTCGAGAATCCTTACCAAATCCAGTCCAACGCGACCGTTGGTCTCGGCCTCGCCACCGGTTTCGATGCATTCGAGAAAATGCTGACAGACCGCTTTAAGCGGCTCCTCCTGCTGGATGCGTGGGATATAGCTGTCCCCGTAGTGATAGGAATAGTGGAATTCCGCGAAGGTATCGTAATGCGGCGGGCGCTCCACCCTGACATCGTATACGCGGATTTTCTCGAGGGTCTGCAGATCGTCATAGACGATCATGCGCCGGGTCCCCACAATGGTCATTTCGCGGACTTTTCTTGGCTCGAGCCAACTGCTCTGGATGGTGGCAAAACGTTTCTGAGGGAAATAGAGAGACATATTTGTCACGTCCTCAATCTTGGGAGTGACGTGGGCGTTTCCCTGACAGTTCACAGATATGGGGAATTCGTCCAAAATATGCAAAATGATTGAGATATCGTGCGGCGCCAGATCCCAAGCGACGTTAATATCCTTCTGAAATAACCCCAAGTTCAAACGCCGTGAGTTAATATAACGGATATCCCCGATATCTCCGGCTTGGACAATTTCACGGATCTTTCGAATTGGTGAAGAGTAGATGAAAGTGTGACCAATCATTAAGACCAGTCCATTTCGGGTCGCGATGTCATTCAATTCCTCACATTCAGCGGAGGAGGATGCCATTGGTTTTTCTATGAAGGTATGCTTGCCCGCAAGGAGACTGGCCTTGGCCAAACGGTAATGGGCGTTTACCGGAGTAGCGATAATAACGGCATCCAGACCGAGGTTGTTGACAAACTCTTTGTAGTCGGTCGTGCCTTCGACATCAGGGTAGAGAGCGATGACATGTTTCAGGCGATTTTCACTCAGGTCGCAGACTGCTTTAAGGTTGCAGTTGGGAAGCCCTCTGAAATTGCGGACGAGATTCGGTCCCCAATACCCGCAGCCCACCACTCCAACGGAGATTGGCTCGCTCATACCTTCGTCGCAGGCCCGGCAAAATTGTCAGCTATAGGGGCAGTTTGACGTAGGGCTGTGTGAATGCCTTCCCGAGCTCGAAGAGAACGAGCTTCGATGATTTGACTGGCGATCGCAGGTATCGTTCTGAGGAGGATCTTTAGGTCAAGCCAGACCGACATATTCTTGGCGTAAAATATGTCCATTGCAACCATTTCGCTAAAGGTCGTCTTGTTCTTTCCGTTGACCTGCCAGTATCCGGTAAGTCCAGGTGGCGCGTCGAGTCGTTCCTGCTGCCATATCTGGTAACGCGCAAACTCATGGCGCGTGCAAGGGCGAGGTCCCACGAGACTCATTTCTCCGCGCAAAACATTGAAGATCTGCGGCAATTCATCCAAACCGGCCGCTCTAAAGATAGATCCTCCCGGAATAAGCCGAGGATCGCCAGCTGCGTCCAGCTTCGTCATCGGATCGTCACCCTGAATCAGTCGCTCCAAGTGATATTCATGCGTCCGGGTTTCGACGTTCACTTTCATGCTCCTGAACTTAAACATCATGAAACTATTCTTTCGATACCCAATGCGTTCCTGGCGATAAAAAATAGGTCCCGGGGAAACCAGCTTAATCCAAAGCATTGCCAAAATTGTGAGCGGTAGCCACAAGGGCAGAGTGAGAAAAATGCAGACGAGGTCGAGAATGCGTTTCCACCGCGGAAATTTCGTCGAGGCCGCGCCGGCGGCTTCACTGTCATGGCGGCCGTTTCCCTCGGTGGCAAACGTAGGCGGCGAGGGGTCGCAATTGGTGTCTCGACTAGGAAAAGGAAGCTGCGTTTCCGGCAAGTGTTTCCCAGCGTCGTTTCTCACTTTCGATTTCGATATGAGCTCGACAATCGCATTCTTAAGAAAGAGGGATACGTTGCCGTTATACGAAGTCGCGTCGATAAGGGAATCCGACGTAGCCGGATCACCAGCTTGCCTTCCGTCGACCGGTACCCGATTAGGTCCCCCAGAATCCTTCTGCCTACTCGCGGCATGGGCTTCTCTTCGCGAGTCGACAGTGCGGGGCAAGCTACCGCCCTTGGTCAGCGGCCTGATAGTTCTGGCGGGACCGGTAGTTCTCATCTTAATCCACATAGTGTGCCTCTGTTATTATCGTCGAGGGGTTTATAATAATTAGAGCCACTAGAGATAACTATTTTTTGCCCTTCGTCGTCAATAACAAATTACTGGATTGTCATCTTTTCACCCAATTGTTACAATACGATTCTTTTTGAACCTCGCACGGGAGGAAGTCGAGCATCCCACCTTCCACGATCGGTCGTACGGGAAGAGAATCCCTGAATGATTTTGAAGGAGAAGCCGTGGCATTTTAGAAGATTTGAATGGTTTCTCCCACCTAATCGGCCCTTACCTAACAGTATTTGTGCCACCAACTCGGGAAGCGGCTTCCCGTCGGTTGGAAGCCCGCGATCGCTAATATGGAGGTCCTCAATGTGAGGTGTTTACTCCATTAAGCAATTTTTGCGGTTTCGAACGTGAAATCGTCATCCTAAAAGGAGTGGCTTCGTCTGTTCGCCATCATGGCCTCATTCCTGATCCATTCGGCCTCATTCTTGTCCTATCCGCAAGAATTCCCCTCGAGCACGCTCGCAAGAATCCCGCAATGGAGTCTGTTAGTTGCAGGGGTGCAGCACCAATCTGTCGACTTTGTAACGCAATCGGGCCGCGTGGTTTCAGATCGAAATCGGATTAGGAAATCTCCGCCATTCGTGGGGACGAAAAACCCCGAAACCCTAGCGACGTTTTCGTTGCCTCCGCGATTCGAGCAAATTCGTTGACGGTTTTAAGATCGGATCTCTGCGAAGCAGAACGCTAATTAATGGTCTACGTGCGACGGTGTGGACAATTAACGGATTCTAATGATGGTGAACGCAAGAATGACAACGGAACGCAGTAACTGCAATCCGAGGCGCTGCAATCGACCGCAGCTTTGCGACGAAGATTTTGGCTCCAGAGGTAGGATTCGAACCTACGACCAATCGGTTAACAGCCGACCGCTCTACCACTGAGCTACTCTGGAATTGGGTCCGCCATTTGTGGGGGTTACATGTTGCCCACACCTTCCGCGTCGGCAAGTCTCTTTCGCATTCACAGGGCCGGAGCAAACCGCGTGACTTTCTTATTTTCATTTGCACTAGCGAGTTAGTGCTGCATACTTCGAATCTCAAGACGCGGGGTGGAGCAGCCTGGTAGCTCGTCAGGCTCATAACCTGAAGGCCGCGGGTTCAAATCCCGCCCCCGCAACCAATCCCTTCTTGAATCGGAGGTTATCGCGTCCACTTCCGGACGTCTCAA
>Ga0193726_1002766_pt1 | contig 11595 bp, 9 predicted proteins | sample H2c1metaG_FD_144928 | JGI IMG/M metagenome (GOLD analysis project Ga0193726, IMG submission 144928) | Soil microbial communities from a riparian zone of the East river system, Colorado, United States - H2c1 | ecosystem: Environmental > Terrestrial > Soil > Riparian zone | place: USA: East River... | reverse complement strand
CGACACGCTGCACTTTTCAGTGATGGTCGCTTGAAACGATTTGAATTGCCGATGGTCGAGGGTGACCGGCCGGTCGGCGGAATTAAACTGGGCGCCGAAGTTACAGAGCAGGCAAGAGAGCTTGCGGATTTTCTGGCAAATCAGGGAAGCGGTCTGCTGGCGCAGGCTATTCGCGAAACGTATCGCCCGGACGAGACGTACGGTGGCGCGTTTGGACGATTGTTTGCAAAGCTGTTTTCTGAGCAGGGTTTGATTTTTCTCGATCCCCTGGACGCCAAGCTGCATCGCTGCGCGGCTCCCGTGTACCGCAAGGCTGTGGAAGAGCGCGACGCGTTGAACGAGATGCTCCTGCAGCGCGGCAAAGATCTGGACACAGCCGGCTACGCGGTGCAAGTAAAGGTTACCGCAAAGAGTACCTTGCTTTTTTATATGGGCGATGGGCCGCGGGAAGTGATCAGCGCTAGCGGCGCAAAATTTCAGGCAGGCGCGAGGTCCTGGACTCGCGCAGAGCTGGCTGGAGCGGTTGATGCGCACCCGGAACATTTTTCGCCGAACGCATTGTTCCGTCCCGTAGTGCAGGATTATTTGTTGCCGACGGCGGCGTATGTGGGCGGGCCAGCGGAGATTTGCTATTTTGCGCAATCGGAAGTGATTTACAGCAAGGTTCTGGGACGGATGCCGGTGATGCTGCCGCGCGCGGGATTTACGATTGTGGACGCGCGGGCGGCGAAACTTTTGAAACGCTACGATTTTGAGGTGGAAGATATCTGGTCTGGTCCGCAGGCCGTGAAGTCGCGGCTGGAATGTAAATCAGTGCCGGCAGGGGTTGCGAAAACGTTTGAGAAAAGCCAGAAAGAGTTCAAGCGAATGCTGGCGCAACTGGAAAAGCAGATTGCCAAAGTCGATCCTACTTTGCAGGGGTCGGTCGAAACGGCGAAGAAGAAAATTGATTATCAGCTGGAGAAATTGCGAAAGAAAGTTGGGCGTGCGCAGGATATGCGCAACGGAATTCTGGCTGAACAGGAAGAATATTTGGAGTCACTGTTATATCCGCACAAAGGGATGCAGTCGCGGGAATTGTGTCCGCTGCCATTTCTGGCACGGCTGGGCGCGGGTGGATTGAACGAGTTGCAGAAGTTGAGCGGATCGAAAAAGTTGGGCCATCATTTTGTGGTGCAACTCCCGTAGGAATTCGTCCATGAGAACATTTCAGGTTAAGACCGGCCGGCGGACGCAGTTGGTGGATGTGACCGACCGGGTGGCGAGGATTGTTGCGGACTCTGGGGTTACGGGCGGGGTGTGCTACGTCTTTGTGCCGCATACGACAGCCGCCGTGACGATTAATGAGCATTTTGATCCGGACGTGGCGACCGATGTGGAGGGCGCCTTTGACCGGTTGATTCCTCCGAAAGGTCCCTACCGGCATGCCGAGGGGAATTCGGATTCGCACATGAAGGCGATTCTTGTGGGCGCCAGCGCGACGATTTTTGTCGAGAATGGCAAGTTGGCCCTGGGGCGGTGGCAAGGAATTTTCTTTTGTGAGTTTGATGGGCCGCGGGACCGGCAGATGCAAGTTCAGGTGGTTCCTTCCCGTTAAAGTCATGACCGGGGCGCGCCCAGCCGTCTCCCCCTTTCACGGGCAAAAAAGACTGTAACGCGTTGAACTTGCTGGGTGGGGGTGTGCACGGTCGGTAAAAGGGCCCCTGGGAATGGTCAAAAAGCCCTCCTGAGATTCCCTCCGGGCGAAAGTGCGTTGAAATTTCACACTTGTTAAGGAGATTTGAGAATTCGGATCTCGAAGATGGCCGGCCACTGTTTGCCGGTTACAAAGAGGCGGTCGGCTCCGGGGTCGTAGGCTATGCCGTTTAGGACGGACTCGGCGTCGACTTTTAGATTCTCAGGAAGTAGTCCCGTTAAGTCGACCCAGGCGATCACGTGACCGTCCTTGGGGGAGATCCGGGCGATACGGTCGGAGTGCCAGATGTTGGCGTAGATTTCGCCTTTGATGAATTCGAGTTCGTTGAGTTGGGTGATTTCGGTGACGCCGTCTTTGACAGTTACCTGCCGGGTTTCCTGGAAGCTTTCGGGGTTCCGGAAGCGGAGCGTAGCGGTGCCGTCGCTGGTGATTAGTTCGATTTGCGTGCGAGTCATGCCCCAGCCTTCGCCAGTGTAGGCGAATTTTCTGACGAGGCGGAAGGTTTGGCGGCTGTAGACAAAGCATACGTGGGACTGCCAAGTCCATTGGTAGAGATAAGGGCCCCAGTCGATGATGCCTTCGCCGAAGTATTGTTCGGGGAGCTTGGCGCGCTGGAGGATCTTGCCGGTTTCAGGATCGGTGGCAATGAGGGCGGATTGCCCTTGGCGGCCGGTGCCTTCGTAGAATTTACCGTCAAGGTACACGAGACCTTCGGTGTAGCTGGAGGTAGAGTGTGGATAGGTTTTGACAATGGTGTAGCTTTGGACAGGCGTGCTGGCAGGTGCAAGAGCGAGAGTGAAATGAAGAGCGAGTAAAATGAATAGGTTCATTGCTTGGAGACTTCATGCTAGGGAAACTTACCCGCAATGGCAAACAAAGATGTTGTTGCAGAATGCGAGCAGTGGTCCTGGAAGAATCGAGAACGCAGAGAGACAGAGGTCGCGGAGAAAAACTATGGCTGACGGTCGGTTTAGAAGAACGGCTTTGCTTTTGGCCACGCTGACAATCGGTTCACTGGGCGCAGCTGGCAGTTCATGCGCGCAGGACGTTGAGAAAATTGTGATTGATGGCAAGGCGAAGGCGACAGCGTTTCCGCATTACTGGGAGGAGGCCTTTGGGTCGGGGCGGGCGAACTTGACGCTGCGCGAATCGTATCGGAATGATTTGCGGGAGGTGAAGAAGATTGCGGATTTCAAATATGTTCGGTTTCACGCGATTTTTCATGATGAGAATGGGGTTTACGACGAGGATGAGAAAGGGAATCCGCTCTTTAATTTTACCTATGTCGGGCAGATTTATGATGGGCTGCTGAAAAATGGGGTGCGGCCGATTGTAGAGATTAGTTTCATGCCGAAAAAGCTGGCCGTGCGGCAGGATTTGCACCCGTTCTGGTACAAGCAGAATGTGGCGCCGCCGAAAGACTATGCGAAGTGGGATTTGTTGATCAAGAAATTCGGGGAGTTTTTGGTGGAGCGGTATGGGATTGAGGAGGTGGCGCAGTGGTATTTCGAAGTGTGGAACGAGCCGAATATTGATTTTTGGTCGGGCGAGCCGAAACAAGCGACCTATTTTGAGTTGTATGACCATACGGCGCGGGACTTGAAGGCGGTGAATCCGCGGTTGCGGGTAGGCGGGCCGGCGACGTCCTCGGCCCATTGGGTGAGCGATTTTGTGGCGCATACGGCGCAGGAAAAGGTGCCGGTGGATTTTGTATCAACGCACGGGTATGCCGACGATACGACGGAAGATTATTTTGGGGCGAAACTGGATATTCCAATAGAAAAGCGGATGTGCAAGGCGGTGGAAAAAGTGCACAAAGAGATCTTGATGTCGGCGATGCCGAAGCTGCCACTGTTCTGGACGGAGTGGAATGTTTCTGGTTATGGGGAGCGGCACGCGGGGGATACGAGTTATTCGGCGACTGCGATTGCGCAGACGGTTCGGGATTGCGATGGGCTGATGGAGATGGCGTCGTTCTGGACCTTCAGCGACGTGTTTGAAGAAAATGGACCGTTCCGGGAACCGTTTCCGGGAGGGTTTGGGTTGCTGGCACCGGGCGGAATCAAGAAGCCGCACTACTATACGTTTTCGCTGCTGCATAAGTTGGGGCCCCAACGGATCTCGAACGACGCTGACAACGTTTTGGTGACGCGGCGCGCGGATGGCCGGTTAGTGGTGGCGGTGTGGAATTTGTGGCCGCCGGATCAGAAGGGCGAAGAGAAGGAAGTGGAGTTGGATTTTCGTGGCGTGAATGGGAATGGGCGCGTGAGCGTTTCGCGGATTGATGCAGAGCATGGAAATACACTGGCGGCATGGCGGAAGATGGGAAGTCCGCGGTATCCAACGGAGAAGCAGGTAGAGGAGATGAATCGGCAGTCGGCGCTTAAAGCGCCAGAACGGAAACAGTTGATCACTGGGACGTTGAACATTAAGTTGCCAGTGAATGGGTTTGCCCTGGTGGAAGTCGAAAGGCAAGTTGTCCCCAAGCAGTGACAACTTCCCAAGTTGAGTAAAATTAGTTCCACCTGAAGGGAATCGGTCGAGGATGCCGAGTCGCAGCGCAGTGGCGTCGGTCAGATACTCTCTCGCGGTTCGCAAGACCCTGGTCAGTCGTGCCGGTTCACGAGCTAACATCAATGGAAAAGCGGTAACTTGCGATGAAATTTGTTTCCACCCTCCGAAAGCAAAATCCGTTCGTCCTTGGAATCGCGGCTTTTGCCCTCGCTTTTGTTCTGTGGGGCGGCTACATAATGGCTGCTCCGCGGTGGCCCTGGGTGTTCTATTGGTCCGAAGCGAGGCAAGCAGACAAAGTCATAGCCGCAGTCGATTCGTACCGATCCCGTTACGGCAGGCTTCCCAACAATCTGGCTGACATAGGGCTGGAAGATTCCGAATCCGGCCCAGTCTACTACCAGAAAACGAGCGACAGCACCTATATCGTGTGGTTTGGAACGAGACTCGGCGAATCCGCGACGTACGAATCGGCTACAAAAGAACGGCATTGAGTCACCTGAAGTACTAGCCGGAACTTCGGTTAATCGTCCAACTGGAAGGCGCTCAGCCAAACTTCTCAGCACTCTTTTTCTGGCCAACTGCCGGTTCGCCGACTATCCCGGGATGATCGGTAAGGACTACGCCGAGTCGCGTGATCTGCCACGAGGAGGAACCGGGATCGGGATCATTCGGAAATGGCCTGTCATAGCTTCGGACCTCGACGTTAATCACTGCCAGCGATATGATTTACAAGGACAGGACGGGTGGCGACCGATTTGAGACGTCGGCCGCAACAGATCACTTGGTGGTCACTGATACGGACCGACGCAAAGACGGCGGCGTTCGCCCTGATCGAGCACAAGGAGCACACGAACATGAAGCCAAAGAACACCATCTGCCTCTGGTTCGACAAAGACGCGCATGAGGCGGCGCGCTTCTATGCCGTCACCTTTCCGGATAGTAAAGTAACTGCGGTTCACGAGGCTCCCGGTGACTATCCGGGCGGCAAGAAGGGCGATGTGCTGACGGTGGAGTTCACGGTCCTGGGCATTCCCTGTCTCGGTCTCAACGGCGGCCCGACGTTCAAGCACACCGAAGCCTTTTCCTTCCAGATCGCGACAGAGAATCAGGAAGAGACGGACCGTTACTGGAAGGCGATCGTCGGCAATGGCGGAACTGAAAGCGCGTGCGGTTGGTGCAAGGACCGCTGGGGCCTCTCCTGGCAGATCACTCCGCGCGCGCTAACCGATGCTCTTGCGGCTGGTGGCGGTGAGGCAAAGCGTGCCTTCGAAGCGATGATGACAATGAAAAAAATCGACATCGCCGCGATCGAGGCAGCGCGGCGCGGCTGAGGTGAACACGGCGACAGGTCCTTATTCGTCCTGGATCACGAGCAAGCCGGAAGTTATCGATTCGTGCGTCGGATGAGTACCGACGCGCGACCTAGGCTACGATTCAATGCTACTTGCCCGGATCTATAAAAGAGGAAGTCGAGAAAAAAACTCGTCCAAGAGCTGGAATTTTTTTTGTTTCGCAGCACACTTGCTCGAGCGAAATTTGTGTGGCCCTACCGCGCCCTATGCCCGGTTGCTGGCCAATAGTGCCCAGCGATTTAAGAGTTCTCTGTCGGCGGTTTTCATTGCTTCTTTGCGACGAAGCCTGGCAGTTCAGAAACCAGCTAAGCAGAACGTGGTCAATTTTGGCGACCATAGTTCCAGTTGAGACTCGTGGCCTACAGCTTTTTCTGGTTATCCGAGAGGCCGCCCTAGGGTCGGCTGCGGGTATTCGGAAACTGATGACCCACTATCGGTGAGACCGGCCGTTACAAGAGCGGATGATAAACGTGCTAGAGTTTTTGGCTTGATGAGCGATCTTGGCATTTACGTAGCGGTTCCTTTCTGTCAGACCAAGTGTACGTATTGTAATTTTCATACCGGCGTGGTGGCGGCGGAACGGTTTGGTCCGTATGTGGAGGCGGTGTGCGAGGAGATTCAGGGACATGCGGCGGTTTATGCGGCGGCGGGAATTATTGATGATGCGGAAGGTTTCTCACGCCCGCGCGGGCGTGAGAAACCTGCGGAAACAATTCCCCAGGGGCTAAAGCCGTCGAATGGGAAGGGTTTGCAGCCGGAGCTGGAGCTCTGGGAGACTGACAGCCGAATGGCGGAGGGGATTGCGGCAGGAGACGAAAAGGAAGTTCGGGAAGTGGATACGGTTTATTTTGGGGGCGGAACTCCCAGTTTGCTGGAAGCGAGGGATTTGGGGAAGATTCTCGAGGCGATTCAGGCGACGTTTCGGATTGCCGGGGAGCGCGGGTCCCGGTCCGGAGGCAGCCCTTACATTCGTGGCCGGGCCGTCGGGAAAATATCTGAGGTGACGTTGGAGGCGGATCCAGAGACAGTTACCGGGGAGAAGGCGGCGGCCTGGGTAGCGGCGGGAATTAATCGCGTGAGTTTTGGGGTGCAGTCGTTTGTGGACAAGGAGTTGGTAGCGGCTGGGAGGATGCATCGCAGGGAGGATATTTATCGGGCGGTACCGATTTTGCGGGCAGCGGGGATTACGAATATTAGTTTTGATTTGATTGCGGGATTGGCGTGGCAAACACGTGAATCGTGGAAAGAGTCGTTGGATGCGCTGGTCGAGATGGGGCCGGAGCATGTGTCGGTCTATTTGTTGGAGGTTGATGAGGGCTCGCGATTGGGTGCGGAGATTTTGCGGGGCGGCGAGAAGTACGGTGCTGGGCAGGTGCCGGCTGAAGATGTGATGGTGGAGTTTTATGATGTGGCGCGGGAGAAATTGCGCGCGGCGGGGTATGGACAGTACGAAATTTCGAATTGGGCGAAGGCTGGAAAAAAGAGTCGGCATAATTTGAAGTATTGGCGGAGACAGGAATACTTGGGGTTTGGGGCGGGGGCGCATTCGTTTTTGGGGAACTGGAGGTGGGCCAATGCGCATGATGCCTCAAAGTATGTGGGGCTTCTGAGTGGGAGCGTAGAGGCCAAAAGCGGACCGGGGGGAATATCCCTGCCCGTTTTTCCGATGGCGGCCTCGGCGCACAGGGAGGGGCGGTTGCCGGTAGAGCAGCTGGAGAAAATTACGGCGGCCAAAGCGCTTGAGGAGGAATTGTTCTTAGGGCTGCGCCAGTTGGAGGGAATTGATCTGGAGCGCATTGAAAAACAGTATGGGGTGACCTTGGCTCCGAAATTTGATCCATTGGTCGCAAGTGGATGGCTGCGGCGAGAAGGTGGCGTGGTGCGGCTGGCCGAGGAGCGGTTGAGTGTTTCGAATGAGGTCTTTGTGGAATTGATGAAGTAGAAGGAATGGAAAACTTAACCCAGGGACGCAGAGATAATATGAACCGGAGAGTAGGGCGATGAGTTATACGGTGGCGAAGGGAAATCAGCGGATTGAAGATGCGGAGTTGAAAAGTAAAGTGCTGCGTGAAGCGGTGGACTTGCGGAGTGATACGGTGACGCGGCCTACGACGGAAATGCGGGCAGCGATGGCGGCGGCGGAGGTTGGGGATGATGTGTATGGGGAGGATCCGACTGTCAATGCGTTGGAGCGGCGGGCGGCGGAACTTTTTGGGCGCGAGGCGGCGCTGTTTGTTCCGACAGGATGCATGGGGAATTTGATTGCGATTAAGATTTGGACGCATCACGGGAATGAAGTGATTTGTGATGAACGGGCGCATGTGAATTTGTATGAACTGGCGTCGATGTCGGCGATTGCGGGATGTACGCCGCGAATTGCGCGTGGCGAGGATGGGATTTTGAACTGGAAGCAGATTGAGGCGGTAATCCGTCCAAAGATTTATTACGATTCGCAGACGGCGCTGATTTGTCTGGAAAACTCAATGAATATGTGGGGCGGAACGGTGTATCCGACGGCGCGGGTGGATGAGATTTGTGCGAACGCGCATGGCCTGGGATTGAAAGTGCACCTGGACGGGGCGCGGGTGTTTAATGCGGCGGCGGCCTTGGGTGAGCCGGTGGCGCGGATGACGAAGAATGCGGACTCGGTGATGTTCTGCTTGTCGAAGGGGCTGGGCGCACCGGTGGGATCGATGGTGGTGGGGGATAAGGAGTTTATTGAGAAGGCGCGGATTTACCGGAAGATGTTTGGCGGGGGGATGCGGCAGGCGGGAGTAATTGCGGCGGCGGGCTTGGTGGCGCTGGAGAAATCGCCAGGACGGCTGCACCTCGATCATGCGAATGCGCGATTCATGGCGGAAGCGATTGCGGGGATGAAGGGGCTGAAGATTGATCCGGCGAAGATCGTAACGAATATTTTAATATTTGATTGTGAAGAGACGGGGATGACGGCGGTGGAGTTGTGCGACAAGCTGCATGCGCGAGGGATTTGGGCCCAGGATACGGCGCTCTATCTGGTGAGGTTTGTGACGCATTGCGATGTGGATCGGGCAGGGTGCGAGAGGGCAACTGAGATTTTGCAGGAAGTGGTTGCGGAATCGACGAAAGCGAAGAGGTAAGAGGCGCATGCGAAAGACTTTTATCGTGGCGGGATTTTGTCTGGCAACCGCGTTTGCAAATACTTGTACAGCCCAAGAAGAGTCGGCCAGGGGAATGTTGCCGAACAACGCGGCGCCTACTGTGGCGGAGGCGCAGAAGTTTATTACGGTTGCGGAAAAGCGGTTGTACGAAGCGAATGTGAAGCAGCAGCGGGCGGATTGGGTTGCGCAGAATTTTATTACCGAGGATAGCGAGGCAATTTCGGCGGACGCCAACCAGGAGTTGACTGCGTTGCAAGTGGAGCTGGCGAAAAAGGGGCACCGCTTTGATCGTGTGAAGCTATCAGAAGTGGATGCCCGGAAACTGAAGTTGCTCGAATTGCAGATTGGATTTCCTTCACCGAATAACTTGCAGGAACAGAAGGAGCTGGCGCAGGTGCTAGCTTCACTCCAGGCGGATTATGGACGCGGGAAGTGGTGTCCCAACGGAGATGGCGGTAAATGTTGGGATATTACGGCGGTGGAGCGACTGCTCGCGACGAGCCGCGATCCGGAGGAGATGAAAAAGGCGTGGATCGGGTGGCACGCGGTGGGTGCGCCCATGCGGGATCGCTATGCACGCATGGTGGAACTGGGGAACAAGGGCGCAAAGGAGTTGGGATATTCCGATGTGGGCGCGATTTGGCGTTCGCAATACGATATGGCGCCGGATGCATTCGCGGCAGAAGCGGATCGGTTGTGGGAGCAGCTGCGGCCGCTGTATTTGTCGCTGCACGCGTATGTGCGCGGACAGTTGCAGAAAAAATACGGGCACGACGTAGTGCCGTCAAAAGGGCCGATTCCCGCGTATTTGCTGGGAAATATCTGGAGCCAGGAGTGGAACAACGTTTACGAGCTGATGGATTCGCCGAAGCCGGCCGACAGCTATGACCTGACGAAGATATTGCAGGAGCGAAAGACCGATGCGCGCGGGATGGTGAAGTACGGCGAGGGATTTTTTACTTCGCTGGGATTTGCGCCGCTGCCAAAAACGTTTTGGGAGAGGTCGCTGTTCACCAAGCCGGCGGATCGCGATGTGGTATGTCACGCGAGCGCCTGGGACGTGGATAACAAGGACGATTTGCGGATCAAGATGTGCATTCAGACCACGGAAGAAGATTTTGGGGTGATTCATCACGAGCTGGGGCACAACTTTTATCAGCGAGCGTACAACACGCAGCCACCTCTTTTTCAGAATAGCGCAAATGACGGGTTTCATGAGGCCGTGGGGGACACGATTGCGCTGTCCGTGACGCCGGATTATTTGAAGAAAATTGGACTAATTGACGAAGTGCCGCCAGTTTCAAGCGATATTGATTTTCTGCTGAAGCAGGCGCTAACGAAAATAGCGTTTTTGCCGTTTGGATTGGTGATTGATAAGTGGCGGTGGGAAGTTTTTTCAGGGGCAGTGAAGCCATCGCAATACAACAAGGCGTGGTGGGACTTGCGCTTGAAGTATCAGGGGATTACGCCACCTGCGGGCCGTTCGGAGAACGATTTTGATCCGGGGGCGAAATATCATGTGGCGGGCAATGTTTCCTACATGCGCTATTTTCTGGCGCGGATTTATCAGTTTCAGTTTCAGCGGGCGCTGTGTAAGGAAGCGGGGTATACCGGACCGCTCAACCGGTGCTCGATTTACGGGAATAAGGAGGCGGGAGAGAAGTTAAACAAGATGCTGTCGATGGGGCAAAGCAAGCCGTGGCCGGAAGAGTTAGAGGCACTGACGGCGGAAAAGCGGATGGATGCGGGCGCGCTGGCGGATTATTTTGCGCCGTTGAAGGTGTGGTTGGACGAGCAGAATGTGAAGAATAGGTACGCTGTTGGATGGTAGTCAGGAAAATCGAAGTGTGCTTAGTACAAAGCACGCGGATTAGGCCGCGATCCAACACCGATTGCGAGGTTAAGGGGTAGCAGATGAAGGTATTTCCTTAACTGCGGGATTTCTTGGGGACTTGAAGCGGAGCATGGGTTGCTCGATGAATCGGTAAGACAAGATTGCGACTAAAAGGGCAAGCAGCAGCCGCAGTGGGATGAAGTCCAGGGGACCGTTTAAAGCCAGGAATGGTTGCTGCCAGAGATAGAGGGAATAGCTTAGAACGCCCAGGGCGATTGCTGGCCCATTGTTGAAAAACCAATCCTTCCTTAGGATGGCGATAAGGATGAATATTGCAATCAAGCACGGAGTGATACCCCAGAAACAAAGCAATATGCCACGCCGCAGAAAGTACGAACAAGCCAGAGTTACGAATGCTATTCCACCAAAGGCAGTGTTCGACAGACAATATCTGTTGACGAATCTTGTCAGCGGTTCGCGGTAAAAAGCCAGCAGGCAACCTGCCGCTATCGAATCCGCGATCTCCGGGAACACATGTAAGGAAGGCATTCCTGCGTGGATACAAATGGCTCTGATGATCGGACACGCGATCATCACGAACCAGCAGAACCTCTTGGCTGCCCTTATGCCCAAACTGAATACGAGCGGCCACAATAGATAGAATTGCTCTTCCACGCTCAACGACCAAAGATGCTGAAGGGCGATATGGGCTTGGTCGAAGAAGTAAGACGTTGTAAATGAAGCGGCGTACAAAATTTGTAACTTTGTTGGATGCACCAGGAGAGTTACTACGGCAATATATACCAAAGCTACTGGCATAATACGAAATGCCCTTCGGCGGAAAAATGCTCTCCAATCTATATAACCGTTCTTTTCTTGCTCTCGCAAGAGAAGAGCGGTTATGAGGAATCCTGAAATGACGAAAAATATGGTCACCCCGAGATAGGATAAAACATCGGTTTTTTTTCGCTGGAAGTTGAGCCATGGATTCGCGGAATGGCTTACAGCGTGAGACAGCAGAACAAAGGCAATTGAGACCGCCCGCAGTCCGTCGAGACT
>Ga0193726_1002765_pt1 | contig 11596 bp, 10 predicted proteins | sample H2c1metaG_FD_144928 | JGI IMG/M metagenome (GOLD analysis project Ga0193726, IMG submission 144928) | Soil microbial communities from a riparian zone of the East river system, Colorado, United States - H2c1 | ecosystem: Environmental > Terrestrial > Soil > Riparian zone | place: USA: East River... | reverse complement strand
GAGCACCAAGAGTGGAACTAACACCCTTCACGGAGAGGTCTATGAATATCTCCGCAACCGGATTTTCAACGCCAATGATTATTTTCTCAATGCGACAGGCAAACCAAGACCACCCTGGGTGCAAAATCAGTTTGGCGCGAATGTAGGAGGCCCGGTTCGTCTGCCACATTATGACGGCAGGAACCGGGCATTCTGGTTTGCCAGTTGGGAGGGCTTCCGTCTTCGCACGGGAAAACAGTTCACCGCAAGTGTTCCAACCCCTGCTGAACGGATGGGAGATTTCTCGGCGATCGCCCCAGCGATTATGGACCCCTGTGCTGGGCAAGTTAATGCGCAGGGAGCTTGCCCGGCCAGTAACGCAATTCCCACAGCCTTCATGGGAAATAAAATCCCTGCGAACCGGATCAATCCGACGTCGAGGGCCTTGCTGTCTCTCTGGCCATTGCCGAATAGTCCCGGCGCAGTAACTCCCTCGGGCTCCATCAACAATTTCAACACTGTCGCGAGAACCGGCGGGAATCAGGACCAGTTCGTGGCGCGCCTCGATCAGGATCTTACGGACAAACAGAGACTATTTGTCCGTTTCAATCATTGGTCTGTAGTGGACCTGCCCATCGATCCTTTGCAGGATGGTTTGTGCACGGACCGCTGCTCGGAAAAGTATTCCACGAACGCATTGGCGCTTGGGTACAACTACAACATTAGCTCGAAGACGATTTTTGACTTCAATGCCAGCCTGAGCCGTTTTAAATACAACCGCACGCCCAGGAATGCAGGATTTGATCTGACGTCGATCGGTTGGCCGGCGAGCTATAACACGAGCGTTCCCGCCCTCATGCGCACGCCACCCACGCCCTGCGTAGCCAACACCTCGGACGCAATTATGTGTTCACAGGGGCAAAGCTTCATTCAGGACCGCGACACGCAATACAACCTCGGTCCAAACATCACTCTGATGCGCGGGCATCATCGATATCGATTCGGCTTTCAATTCGAAGTCGGCTACGACAACTACGCTCAGACCAATGTGGGCAGTGGAGCCTTCGATTTTTGTGCCCCCACTCAAGCCTGTTTCAGTGGCTATCCGTTTGCCGACTTTCTCCTGGGCTATGCCGATAACTTCAGCAATTTCGAGAATCATTTTTTTGCTCAGGCGGTGGTCCCCGACTTTACCGCAGGCAAGCAGGTGTATCGGGCGCCCTATTTTGATGATACCTGGCGGGTGAGTAATCACATGACGGTGAATCTTGGCCTGCGATATGAACTTCAGGGTCCGTGGTCGGAACGCTTCAATCGCCTATCGTATTTCGATCCGAACGCGGCTAGCTATCTCAATGCATTTCTCCCGGCGGGCTCACCGACGGTGAGGGGGGACGCATTCCTGATTCCTCAGGGCACGCGGAATAATATTTCAATCGCGAAAGACAACTTCTCCCCGCGGATCGGCTTCGCCTACAGCATCGGCCAGCGAACAGTCATTCGGAGCGGATACGGAATTTTCTGGGTTCCCAACTATGTCTCCTTTGCTGTCAATCCCCTCAATGACATGGTGAACGCAGCGGCTACGACATACACGGGCACGGTTGACGGCACGCATCCGGTCAACTCGATTTCGCTTCCTTTCCCCAATGGCATTTCGCCGCCTCCCGGGCGCAGCTTGGGAAATCAGGGAACGGAGCAGTTCCTCACCCAGGTGGTGCAATCCATTTCGGAAGTGGATCGCGCACGCCATCCTGGGGCCTACGTGCAACAGTGGAATTTGAATATCGAACGGGAGCTGCCCGCGGGATTTCTCCTTTCAGCAGCCTATGTGGGATCCAAAGGCACTCATCTGGAGCAATACGCGCAGCAGGTCAACCAAATCTCAGATACCTTGTTGGCGCAGGCCGCCGCGCAGTACGCCACGGGTGGAAAGCGTGCGGTAACCTTGCTTGACTCCGTGCCCAACCCATTCTTCGTGAATGGTCAGGCCCTCGCTCTAGCTACCCCCACCACCACCGAGGGGCAACTGCTGCGGCCATATCCGCAATACACCAGCGTTGAACTCGCCGGTCAGGGATCCTTCGCCAGCATCTATCACTCGTTGCAGATTACGGCACAGCGGCGCTTCGCTGGTGCGGGATCACTCCTGGTGGCTTACACCAATGCGAAACTCGTCAGCAACACCGACACCCTTACCTTCTGGTTGGAAACCAGCACGGGAGGCATTCAGGACAATAACAACCTGCGGGGCGAACGCTCGCTGTCTTCACAAGATGTTCCTCAGCGCCTGGTCGTCAGCTATGTTCTCGACTTGCCATTCGGACAAGGCAGAAAATATCTTGGCGGCGTGAGCGACCTTCAGAATCGGATCGTGGGCGGTTGGGGGATTGATGGCGTGATTACCTTCCAGAGAGGCTTTCCCCTCGTGTTTCGTAACGGTCAAAACAACGACTCTACTCTGTTCGGTACCGGTTCACGCCCGAACGTGATCGCCGGATGTGACAAATCAATCGCGGGCAAATCGAGGTTGAACCAGTGGTTCAATACCGCTTGTTTCGCTGCGCCCCCGGACTTTACTTTCGGAAACGAACCGCGAGTCGATCCCACGCTCCGCGCCGATGGAGTGAGCAACTTCGACTTTGCCCTGTTCAAGAAGCTCTCGCTGGATGCTTATGAGCGCTTCGGCTTCGAATTTCGGGTGGAGATTTTTAATCTTTTTAACCGAACCCAGTTTGCTCCACCGGATACCACTTGCTGTACCACGAACAATGTAAATTTTGGCATGGTAACCGCCACCGCCCCGGGGACCAATCCCCGGTTGGTTCAGTTCGCTGTGAAATTCCTGTTCTGACGAAGAAAAAGATTCCGCGGATCGTCTGCAGTTCTGCAGTCGCAAATGCACAAAAGCTAAGGGCTTCTGGCGTCATCCTGAAAATATGAACGAGTTAGCGCCAGGAAGTCATTTCGATTAAGATCCCCTTTCAGCTTGGGGAACATTTTTCGGTAGGTTCGGTACGGGTTGGCAACTCGGAGCCTTGCCGATTTGAGGCAAATCTCGGCAGGTAGATTTGTCCTACCTTCCTTGGCTCCGTTTTGTGGCTCCAATAAGAATAAGAAGGACAAAATCAGGCAGAAAATAGACGGAGTGCCCCGCTGAAGCAACAGATAGCTATGGGTGACTACAGCTGAAAAGGCTGGCGTCGGCGGTTCAACTCCGTCCCTGGCCACCATTACTACACACCCCATCCGGGTTGTGGTCACCGTCAAAGACCTCAACATCGCCGGAAACTCAAAAACCGGGCCCTCCGAGGTCTGTTTGGGAGTGAGTACCAGTTTCTGAACGTGCTTCGCCATCGCCTGTCGCGCCGTTTCAACATCAGCCCGTAGGACCTTGCGCAACTCCAAGAGCTTTTCACAAAAGAATCCCCGGAGATTGTCCAGAGAAGCCGCCAATTCACTAGGCTGGTTTAGGGATGAGATTTGATCCTCGATCTTGGAAATCTCTGCCTCAATGATCGCCAACTGCGCTAATAGGCTCGGAGAGTGTCCAAACGTGGCAATAGCCTCTGCGAGATTAGCCGCTTTCGCTTTCAAGTCCTGCCTTTTCTGCTGAAGTGCACCCACACCATTTGCGGCGCTCTGGGCTTCTTCTCTAATTTGCTTAAGGCGACGCTGCACTTCTATTTAAAATCGCTCAAATGCGTACTCGATCATCTCCGGCTTCAGAACTCTTTGCTCCAATCCAGCGAGCAATTGCTCTTCCGTTCGCCTTCGACCGGATTCCCCACAATCGACCTGAAAAAGCTGCACGACGAGCTTTGGCATTGGTACCACAATGGCGTGAAGCCGCAAATGCGCCGCCACACCTCCAGCACGACAGGGAGAGATATAGAGAAGAGAACGCTAAAATTGCTGCGGTCGATACCGCAGAGGCGGGTGGCCCACCTTCAACGACTCTTGTGTGCACCATTCCCACTGAGGGTGCCCCATCCTTGCGTTTGTTGCAAGGGTGGGTGCCGATGCTGCGTGTGCTATTTGATTTTGTTGTGGATACGTGATTAAACCCACTTGGCGCCGGCATTTCCGACTCCCGCTCCTTCGGCTCCGCTCAGGGCAGGCTCTTCGCAAAAAAGGCGAAGGAACGGGGCACCCAATGTGTTGGTGATGCCCGCAAGATCAAAAGCCCGGGCCACCCGGCCGAACGTTTATAGACTTCCGGTTGGGACTGCGCCTGCACGCTCGTAATTCACGATAATGACGCCTTTCGAGGTGACTGTGCTTTCCGTCACCTTGAATGCCGCCGGGATCGTGCCATCGGCAAACAATCGTTTTCCACCGCCCAACGTTATCGGAAATATCTTCAGCCAGAACGCATCGACCAAATCATGCTTGATGAGCGTCTGAACGAGATTTGCGCTTCCAAAAACGTGCAAATCCAGCCCTTCCTGTTGCTTTATTTTGGTGATTTTTTTCGCAATATCTCCGTCTAGAAACACGGACGGGTGCCATTCGTGAGAAGTCATTTATTCGAGGCGACGTATTTGGTCGCTGTGTTGACCGCTGGCCACATGTCATTATGTTGCGGCCAGAATGGTGCCCAAATGTCAAAGGTTCTGCGCCCTAGCAACAAGTCAAACGGCATGTTCATCTGCTTTCTTATGGCCGTTGAAAGAACAGGGTCGGAATGTGGACTTGTCCACCCGCCATACGCGAAGCCGCCACTGGTATCTTCCTCTGGCCCGCCTGGGGCTTGCGTGACACCATCAAGGGAGACAAATTCAAGCACATTGACTTTTCTCATGACTGAGCTCCTTCGAGTCCTTTCTGATTTTGTTTAATTTATGGGTTTCCCCGGTTTTCGATGAGCCAGGTAATACCAGTTGGAAGCAGGGATGCTGACCCGGCTCGCGGCACCACTGCCGCTCAGTTGCTTCCGTTGGTCGTCCGTCAGAGAAACGGGCGCACCTCGACCGGCGCCCGACAGGCGACGGCAGCCTTGCGCCCCCACGCCAGTGCCTCGTCCAGACCAGCGGCTTTCAGCACCCAAAAACCGCCGATGTGCTCCTTGGTCTCCAGGCACGGCCCGTCGGTGATGAGCACCTTACCACCGGGCTGCGCCCGCAGCGACCTCGCGCTGCGGGCCGGAGAGAGGCCACCAACGAAAATCCTGACACCGGCAGCCACCATCTCGTCGTTGAGCGCGTGGATATCGCGGGACATCGCTTCGTCCTTTGCGGACGGGTTGTAGTCGTCGGGGTGGTGAATCGCAACCAAATACTGCGTCGTGATTTCTCCTTCTCCTGTAACAGTCTTCGGGCGGGCCAGTTGCCCTGCCTTCACGATATAGTCGGACGACCGGACCGGAATTCGACAGATCGTCCAAGAAATTTTGCTTCTTGCAGGAATTGCCGCTCTGGTTCCTGTTGGGTCAGCGCCAGAGCTTTCTCATAAGAGGACCGGGCCTCAGCTGTCCTGCCGAGCCTGCGGTACATATCTGCACGGGCGGAATGCGCCAGGTAATAATTGGCCAATTCGCCATGTTCCAACACCGCGTCGATATGCGCCAGACCGACCTCTGGACCATCGCACATGGCAATGGCCACGGCACGATTTAGCTGGACAACCGGCGAAGGCTGAATTCGTACCAATCGGTTGTAAAGTGCAACAATCTGCCGCCAGTCGGTCACAGCGATCGATTCCGCTTCCGCATGAACGGCCGCAATCGCAGCCTGCAGTGTGTAGGAGCCGAAGCGGCGGGACTTCAGGGCTTTCTCGAGCAATGCCACTCCCTCCGCGATCTGCTCTCGGTTCCAGAGCGAGCGGTCCTGGCTTTCCAGCAAAATCAGCTCGCCGGTCGGAGAGGTTCTCGCGGCGTGACGGGATTCATGTAGCAACATCAGGGAAAGCAGTCCAATGACTTCCGGCTCTGGCCGGAGTTCGATCAGCAACCGGCCCAGTCGAATCGCCTCGCCGGTTAGCTCGGCCCGCGTTACCTCCGCTCCCGCCGCAGCCGAGTAACCCTCGTTAAAGACCAGATAGATGACCTGAAGCACCGCGCCCAATCGCTCCGGCAATTCCTGCGGCGTCGGCACCTCGTACGGAATCGGGGTCTCTCGAATCTTTGACTTGGCGCGCACGATGCGCTGCGCCAGCGTACGCGGAGTGATGAGGAAGGCCCGTGCTATTTCTTCGGTTGTCAGCCCGCACACCTCACGCAAGGTGAGCGCAATGTGCGCTTCCGGCGCTAGAGATGGGTGACAGCAGGTAAAAATCAGGCGCAGCCGATCATCTTCAAGGGAGTCATCCTCAAGGCTGTCCTCTACATTGTTATTGCACCTTTCCGCCGAACTCCCTTGCGCTTCGAGATAGCGCACCAGTTCGTCTTGAGACGCATCGAATCTTGCCCGCCGCCGCAGAGTATCAATGGCCTTGAATCGGGCCGTCGAAATCAACCATGGTCGCGGGTTGCCGGGTACTCCACTCCTCGGCCACAGGCTCAGCGCAACCGCAAAGGCTTCGTGCATCGCCTCCTCGGCAAGATCAAAATCACCTAGCAAGCGGATCAGAGTTGCCAGGATTCGTCCCGAATCCACGCGATAAAGGGAGTCGAGCAATTCGCGTATCTGCTCGGTGGAACGCTCGGACATGACGACGACCTTAACAAACTAGCTACCCCGAATCAATTTGGCAAACGGCGGATCGGTGCAAAGCGTCCAGGTCGTGACTCTGAAATCTGGATAACAGAACGCTTCCTCGGTTGACTCAAAATCGCCAACGCACTCATTTGGGCTTCGTACAAGCTCAACACCACCGCGTTGCTCTCGAGTCACGGGCTACTCTTACCTAAGCCCCACGCAAAAAGGACGCAAACGTTGCGAGCGCAAACTGAGCATCGTCCCGGGTGCATGTGGACTTCTGCTAATGCCCGCGGATCTCCTGCACAATCGATGAGTATGGTAGTACGCAGCCCTCAAAAGGTTGGCTTCGGCGGTTCAACTCCGTCCCTGGGCCCCACATTATAAAGGACTTAGCAAGAGAGTCTCGTCCGGTTTTGGCTCCAATTGGCTCCGCAATTCTAGTTGACCATGCGGCTGAGGCTACTGAGCTTTGCTACCACTTTCTGTTGTGACGCGGGAACGAGCTGCTGGTAAATGTCCAACCTCGTGCCCGCGCGGGAGTGTCGCATCTGACCTTGCGCGTCTTTCACGTCGGCGGCCATTTTGAGCCAAACCGCATGCGAGGTAGGCATGCACCGGCAATTCACCCATGGCAGTCCGAGGTTCGAGCCGCCGGCTTGATGAACCGACTGAAAATGTTGTTATCGCGCATCGCTTTGCCGTCCTTGACTGACTGAAAGACCAGATCGTCAGGTCCGCACGATTTCACGACTTTGTACTTGCGGATTGCTTGGTTGCCCGGTCCCCCGCCCTTCACTTCCACCGAATGCGTTGTGCAAGATCGCATATGTCAACCGTCGAGCACAAGATTTACGCGAATAGTAGCACGGGAGAGGACTTACTTCTGTACGTGAGGATTCGCCCAGTCCAAACAGTGGTCGTTTCTACTTCTTTCTACTTCTTCAGTGAAGGGTGATTTTTCGTAATCCAGTCTTCGACTTCTCTGTAAAACTGGGATGCCTGGATGAGGATTTCCTTTGCTTCCGTCTCCGTCGCAACGTTGGAGAAGGTGTAGTCGATCGTATTTCGCTTTCGCCGACAGGTTTCGAAATAATCGGCGTACTTGTGAACGGGTTTGCCCAACACAAGTTTCGTGCTCTCTAACGACACCGGTGATGTCCCACCTTGCTCATGATCCGATATCCCGCACAGGCAATCGCCATGTTGGCGGCCTGGAGTGCTGCGTTGTAAGCAGTGGCAAATCTCCGATCTGCTGAGAGGCCAGCAAGACTCGCGTCCGCTAGGTCGCGGGCGATCAGGGCCCGCATATTGTCTAATTCCTTCTTGGAGGTTTTGTGTTTCTGGGCTTCCTTATTTGCCAACAAGCTCGTCCAAGTCACTCTGGCCGCCTTTCACAAACTGTTTCCGTCCTCGTAAAACGGCGGCAAGGAAATGGTCGCCCGACTTGATTTTCTCCCGAAACTCCTCTGGGGAATAGGCAGTGACGTTGACCTCTCTTCCCAGTCGCGCCTCCGTCTTGCGGAGCGCTGGAGATAGGTCAGCAAGACCTGCTCTGCCAATGACCATCACATCCACGTCACTCATCGCATGTTCCCGGCTTCGTGCCACGGAACCATAGATAAAAGCACTCTGAATCTTGATCCCAAACGGTTTTAGCATGTGCTCCAAGATCGGAGCCAGCCCTGCCGTTTTTTCGAAGAGCTGCTGCAGGTCTCGGAACACTGGGGACTGGGTCTCCGCCTTGAAATAGGCCCTTGTGCCTTCCCGACGATGCACCAGTATTCCGCTTGCCACCAGAGATGATAACTCCCGCTGAAGGCTCGAAGGGCTCGTGCCCAAACGGCCGGCGAGTTCCGAAAGATACCACCACTTTTCTGGCTGGCCGAGCGCAGCCGCGAGGACGCCCTGCCGTACCTGTGGGAACACTGCGGTCAGCACGGAAGAGTTACGCATATTGCGTACACGCTTACGCATATTGCGTAAGCGTGTCAACTGCTAAAGGAACCTGGTTGGTTGCGGCGGGCGTTGAGCAATCTAAAGTCGCAATTCAGATTACTCATATCCGTTCGAATGAGAATCGGATGCAATTCGAACGGACTCGAATGGTGTTCGACTTCTTGCGAGCAGCGTTCGCTAGTCTTTGGACGGCCTGCACCGACCTAAGCCGAAGGCTTAGGGATGGTGTCTCTCTCTCTTCTCTCCTCGCCCTCGCATTCGAGGAGGTCAGTACTTCATCTCATGCAGCTCATTGGCAGCACCGGGATAAAACTCAAAATCAAGAGATTTCTTTAGCCGTACAACTCCGGTCGTATGCCAATACTGGCTTCCCCGATTGCCCGAGCTCTTCTCATACCGACGGAGGACAAGGAGCAAAAGCAGTTCCTTCCAGCGGAGCCCTCCGAGCTCACTAACCCGCAGCCCAGTATAAATAGCCACGTAGACCATGGACGCATACGGCTCTGGAATGCGCTTCTTACTTTTTACGACTCTAGTTTGGATCGAGAACATCAGTGACGCGGTTAGGAACTGGTCGCTATCGCCGAGCTACGGGAACTAGCGTCGGCATACCACCGCGGTCGTCACTGCTGTCATTTCGAGAGCGCAACTGCCAGAGTGGCAACTCCCCGTTTTATGACGTCATCGTCGAACGCGGCAAAACCCAGTACAATCCCCTGCGGATCGGTTCCACTCAACAGGAACCGATCAAGTGCCATCGTTTCGATCCCTTCAGACATCGCCGCTGATTCGGCCTGCCGCGATGACATTCCGTTTCGAAGAAAACCCACGGCATACAAGCCTGCTTTAACGTTTGGAATCTCTAACACACCTTTGAGCAGTCTCTCGCTTTCACTTCGCAGCGTGCGAAGCCGATTTGCGTACAGGTCGCGCATTCGCCTCATATGCCTTCCCATGTGACCTTCTTCGATAAAATCGGCCAAAATCGCTTGTTCGAGACCGACGGTGTTCTGGTCGATTCCGAATCGGAAGGCAAGGATCGTGTCGATCAGCCGCTTGGGAAGAACCATATAGCCCACGCGGAGCGATGAGAACAGTAGCTTGTTGAAACTACCTATAAGGATGACGCTCTGGTTCTTATCTAAGTTTTGCAGGACGGAAACCGGATGGCCATCCAACCGAAACTCTCCGTCATAGTCATCTTCGATCACGAAAGCGCCCGTCTCTGTTGCCCAAGACAGAACCTCGAGCCGTCGCTCTGGAGACATCATGACGCCGAGCGGAAACTGATGTGCCGGAGTGACGTAAATTCCTTTCGCTCGGGGAGCACGCTGCCGGCCGGCATCGACGGAGATCCCCTGCTCGTCGATTGGCACCGGAGCGAGCTTCACTCCCGCATTGCGAAACGCGTCCAGGGCGCCGAAATAGCCGGGATCTTCCATCCACACCGTGTCGCCAGGCCGCAGCAACGCCCTGGCCAGGATATCTAGCGCTTGCTGGACCCCGGTGACAATCACGATTTGATCCGCACTGCAGTTGACGCCTCGCGAAGCTCCAAGGTATTCGGCCAGCGCCTCGCGCAGGGCGGGGTGCCCTCTACCGTCCCGCTGGCGCAGCAGACTGGTTGAGGCTCGTCGAATGCAACGGCTGGCAAGCCGAGCCCAAATGGCCACCGGAAACTCGCTGAGCGCAGGTTCGTGCGAGCGGAATGGCAGGGCGGGATGAAGGAAGGTAAGACCAGTCAGCGGCGACGGAAGCCTCCAGGCGATGGGCAGCACTTTCTTGACCCGACGAGTATGTGCGGGAAGTTTGTTCACCCAAGTCCCGAAGCCACGCTTACTGCTCAAGAACCCTTCCGAGCGCAGCTGCTCAAAAACCGAAACTACGGTTCCTCTCGAAATTTTGTAGAGCGTAGCAAAGTCGCGCGAAGCAGGAATCCTGCTCCCTGACTTCAGGCGTCCGTCCAACATTGCCTGCCGAAGCTGTTCGTGGAGCCAGCGCGTCAGGCTAATTTGCAGGGGCTTCTCACCGAGCGTCAGCTCAAAGGGGGTGGTGCGCTTTGCCATCCAGGCTCCTCTAAAAGATGGTACAAAAAATAACACCAAAATGGCTCTGGCGTTTGAGCCAATAAGCCGCTAAGAATGGGAACTGGACGGCGTCTTCCGTCCATCAATGCATTGCGCTCAAACGAGAGGCTGACCAAATGTCCCGGATGATCTTCGTCAACTTGCCCGTTGCCAACCTTGCCGCGTCGAAGCGCTTCTATGAGGCGGTCGGCTTTACCAACAACCCGCAATTCACCGACGATACGGCCGCCTGCATGGTGTGGAGCGAGTCGATAAACGTCATTCTGCACACGCACGCCAAGTGGAGCAAATTCACGAACCGCCCCATCCCGCCCGCAACGTCAAGCGAAGTGATGCTCACCCTATCTTGTGACAATCCTGAGGCAGTCGATGCTATGAACACGGCGGCTGCCGCCAACGGCGGGAGAGGCGACATCAATCCCGCGCAGGATCTTGGTTTCATGTACAACCGCAGCCTATCGGATCCCGACGGCCACATCTGGGAGGCGGTGTGGATGAACCCGGCGGCCGTTCAATCGGAGGAGCGAGCAAGTTGAGAAGAGGCCGCGGGGGAAGGCGAGGCTCATTTCGCTGCCTGGCGATATCAATCGACGAGGAGAAATGAACGGATGAGAAGGCACAGGAATGGCGCAGAATCACGGCGAAGGAGTACTCATGTCTAAGCTTCGCGTCCACTGTTTTTCGCTATCGCTCGATGGGTATGGCGCTGGACCCAACCAGAATCCCGAGAATCCTCTTGGCGTTGGCGGTGTTGCGCTGCACACATGGTTATTTGGCACACGCACCTTTCAACAGATGATCGGCAAGGATGGCGGCACGACGGGGATTGACAATGACTTCGCGATGCGCGGCTTCGAAGGTATCGGCGCGTGGATCCTTGGCCGCAACATGTTTGGGCCGGTCCGTGGATCTTGGCCCGATGATACCTGGAAG
>Ga0193726_1002764_pt1 | contig 11597 bp, 12 predicted proteins | sample H2c1metaG_FD_144928 | JGI IMG/M metagenome (GOLD analysis project Ga0193726, IMG submission 144928) | Soil microbial communities from a riparian zone of the East river system, Colorado, United States - H2c1 | ecosystem: Environmental > Terrestrial > Soil > Riparian zone | place: USA: East River... | reverse complement strand
ATCTCGTCCGCTGCCTTTTTCTGGTCGTCGGACATCACGGAATACAGTCCAGAGAAGGCGCTCGCCAGCTTCTTGACGCCCTTCGCATGGGCCTGCGCAACTTCCGCATACGCATTCAAATCGTCCACGGCCGTCGCGTTCGCCATCGATGCGCTGCGCTTGTCGATGGCCTTATCCATGTCCTTGGCGTTCTCGCGCATCGTATCCGCGACCTCTTTCCACTGAGACTCTTCAGCAGACGTGATCTTGAGCTTGGCGTGCAGGTCGGTGATGTGGTGCTCCACCGCGTCATCGCGTTTTGCGTCTGACTTGGCCATCGCCGAGGGCGACGCATTTGCCGAGGCATGCGGGCTTGCGGATGAGTCTGGTGATTGCGCAATTGCACTGCCAAACGCAAATGTGGATACGAGTACTGCAATGATCAATTTCATAAGATTTCTCCGTGGGGATACGCTGTCCGCAGGCAACCGCGGCCTCGGCCCCTCGATGTGCTGCGGTACCCGCAAATAGGGCCAAAATCCACGATAACCTAGGATCCGCAGTGACACCGTCAGACGCAAGCGCAATCGGTCATGTATATGCGCCTACACCGCCCGGTCAACGGTGGGCGCTCGTTTAGGAGATTTTCATTCCAACGCGGCGCCACTTTGGCCAATGCGGGAAATCCCAATTCAGCCAGATGCGGACCGCGTGTCCAACCAGGTATTGCTCCGGAACAAAGCCGACCATGCCGAATCGGCTGTCCTCGCTGTCGTTGCGATTGTCGCCCATGAAGAAATACTGACCAGACGGCACAATGGCATCGTAATCGGTGGCCGGCCGATCGGCAGCCAACATGATCACATGCTCACGACCACCGATGGTTTCGAGTTCAAGATCAGAGCCCATGAAGGCGCCGCCCACGAAGCTCCCATCCGGTTTGAGCGCCAGCGGCGAGCCATTGATGTAGACCTGATTGTCGCGCACGGCCACATGGTCACCCGGCAAGCCAATCAGGCGCTTGATGAAATGCACCGATGGTTTCGCAGGAAGCCGGAAAACAATCACGTCGCCGCGTCGTGGTTGACCCGTCGTCCACACTTTTGTGTTGGTAATGGGAAGGCGCAGACCGTAGGCGAACTTGCTGACGAAAATAAAATCGCCATCGATCAGGCCGGGCATCATGGACTCCGATGGAATCCGGAATGGCTCGAAAATGAATGAGCGAATGATCAATACGATCAAGATCACGGGAAAGAAAGACTTCGCATAGTGCACGAGAACCGGCTCGGTGACGCGGGTTGCAAGGGCGTCATCGGGACGGCCCTTGTAGAATGCTGCATAGACCAGCCACGTCAGCCCCGCAACGGCGAGCAGCAGCGCCAGGGCGGCGGAGAAATCCATCAGCAACCGGTGCGCATCAAGCAAGTGCTTTGCGATGAGTCAGCACGCGTCAGGGTTCCCACACCCAGGGCAAGCACACCGGCCAGCATGAGGGCATTGATGACTCGAAGTAATGTTTTGGCGACGTGCTTCCACGGCATTTGCTCAACTGAACGCATCCGAGCCGCCAGGATGGCGACCACAACTTGCCGCCAACACCATGCGGCCGAGCGGCCTTGGTGCCACTGTTCGATCACATCTCCCGCCAGGGATTCTCGGTGATAGGGCGAGCCCCAGCGATCCAGCAAATACAGGGCTAACCTCGGCGGCGTTGGCTTGGTCACGTGGCTTCGCTTTCGAACGCGGCCAGGCCGGATGCGAGCTTTTGCAAGGTGCTCTGTGCGTCGCGCGCCTCGGCGACACCCGATGCGGTGGGTTGAAAGTAGGTGCGTGCCTTACCGCCGCGTTCGGGCGAGGGCACTCCTAGCGCCGAACGGACCAGACCCTTTTTCTCGAGCCGCTCCAACGCTGCATAGACGCTCGCAAGAGCGACTTCTCGCCCGCTCTTTTCGGCAATCTCTCGGCTGATTTGTACCCCGTACGACTCTTTCGACGGGCGAATAACCGCCAGCAAGACCATCAACTCCAATTGGCCCAAATGTTCGCGCTTTCTCATATCTTCTACAATAGTGAAGTTATGTTGATTTGGCAAGCGCCTCGTCGAACGCTATTTTCCTAGACTCGGGACGCGAGTACGGAAAAGACCTATGAAGTCAATCGACGAATTTTGCCAAAAAATTTGGGTTGTTCACGGAACAATGGCAGCCCAAGGTCATCGCGGAAATGAACGAATATCAATTCAAGGTGGGTGGAGACAGGACCGCTGAAAATGATGTCTGGATCTGACTCCCGCGTCGCTGCCATCCAGATATTGGCACACGAGATCCTCTATGAGATCGGCATGCCGGTATCCGCCGATGTGGCGTCGAAGATTTCCGGGCGAATTGAGGACACGGTGAGTCAACTCGTCGGCGGCGAACGCGAACGATGCGTGCAGCTTTGCACGCAGCGAGCGGCTTTGTGGAGCACGCCGGCGCGCGTATTGCGGTGAGCGCCTCAAGCAGCCGGCTGAATTAGACCGGGATCGTCAGGGACGGTGGAGTTGATGCGCGGGCTGATCGGATACGCTTGCATGCTCTGTGGACTGTACGGACGAAGCGCCGCTTTCGCCTCGACCGGCGTTCCTTTCAGCCAGGTTTGATAGTCCTTGCGTCGCAAGATGGCCGGCATGCGTCCGTCCGTGTTGGCGACGGCTATCATGAGCTCGTTCGGTGGCACGCAAACGATCGAGCAGCTTTCGATCACATCGTCATCCTCGCTCACCGATCGGTCCCAGATCGCCGCCAAGCCAAAAACGGAGCGGTCCAACAAACGAACGAAGAAGGGCTGCCGGTATCGCGCGTTGGTCAATTGCCATGAATAGAATCCGGCGATGGGGAGAATGCAGCGCTGACTGTTGAGCCAGGGCCCGCGGCACATCGGCGAGTCCAGTATCCCCTCCAGGTCAATCGTGAGTGGTGCTTCAGTTGCGCGACCTTCTGCCGACGCGGGTATCAAACCCCACCGCATCATCGCCGCTTCGGATTGGCCGTCGTGCCAGCGAATGGCCGGTACGTACTGTTGCGCGGCCACGTTGAATCGGGCCGTGAAGCTCCACCACGCTCGCGCCGGCAGGAATTCCCGCTCCGCGGTGGCCTGGTCGGGAAGCACGTAGCGCTCACACATAGCCCCGGACATTACGGGAGCGCTCCTGACAAAAGTGTGACGGAGCTTTGGTTTGCAATAGCTGCGGTGCGGCGAGGCCCAGCCGGGGCCGTGGTAGCCGGAATCCTCAGTACGACAGCGGTCCCTGAGGCGGGGTGATCCAGCGCTTGGGATTGGCCGCTCCTTGGTCGTGGGGAGAGACCTTGATCTTGCCGGGCCGGTCCTGATGAGTGCAAGATCTTGACCTTCTCGAGACTAGAGGGACTGGTATGTGCGAACAAGACGATCTGAAAGAATTTGCGCGACGCTCGAGTGAGCTGACACGAAGGCAATTCGGCGCAATGGCATTGGGTGCGGGACTGGCGGCCACCTTGCCGAAGTTGGCCAATGCCGCGGAGACTCAAGGAGCGGAGGTTGAAATAAAGACGCCGGACGGCACTGCAGACGCATATTTCGTGCATCCCACCAAGGGCAAACACCCGGGTGTGCTCATTTGGCCGGACATTTTTGGACTGCGCCCGACTTTTAGACAAATGGCGACCCGACTGGCCGAGTCGGGCTATTCGGTTCTCGTCATCAATCCCTTCTATCGCACGAAGAAAGCGCCGACGGCCGCAGATCATGCCGATTTCAATGACCCCGCGACCCGTCAGGCTCTCATGACGCTGGCCGGTACGTTAAGTCCCACGACCGCCGCCACCGATGCCAAGGCATTTGTCTCGTATCTCGATGACCAGCCTGCCGTCGACAAGAAGCGCAAAATCGGCACCACCGGATACTGCATGGGCGGTCCCTTTGTGTTTCGCACGGCTGCGAGCTTTCCGAACCGCGTTGGCGCAGGCGCCACGTTTCACGGCGGCGGTCTCGTATCCGACAAGCCGGAGAGCCCACACCTGCTGGTCCCAGAAATGAAGGCGCACTTTCTCATCGCGATCGCCGAGAACGACGACAAGCGTCAACCCGAGGCCAAGGATGTGTTGCGCGATGGTTTCGCCAAGGCCAAATTGCCGGCGGAAATCGAGGTATATGCCGGTACGCTGCACGGGTGGTGCCCGCCGGACTCGCAAGTGTACAACCACGACCCAGCCGAGAAGGCCTGGAGCCGGATGATGGCGCTGTTCAGCACTGCGCTGGCTTAAACTGAGCGGCCAAATCCCACGAAGACATTGCGTTGCTCGTCCCATAGACGATGGGTGAGGCATTTGAGACTCGTCAACAGCGTGAGCGGCTTGATGGTCTTGAAAAAGGGATCCGCGTCATGACAGCGCTGAAGATGGTAGTTCGGAATGCGCGGACTCAGGTGATGGATATGGTGGAACCCAATATTACCGGTAAACCACTGTAGGATTCGGGGCAGCTTATAGAACGAACTGCCTTGCAAGGCTGCGGCAGTGTAATTCCAATCCGCTGAACGCACCCAATAGGCGCCCTCGAATTGATGCTGCACGTAGAACAGCCACAGACCGAGTGCGCCGGCGAATGCGGACACGGTGAGCTGAATCAACAACACGGCTTTGAGTCCAATGACCGCACTCATCACCAACGCCGTCGCCAGCAGCGCCCAGTTCGTCAGGTGAACCGACCGGCGCTCGCGTGGCGCCGCCGTAGGCGCTGAAAATCGGTGATGTATAACAAAGACATACAGCGGTGCAATGACAAACAGCACGATGGGGTTGCGTGCAAGCCGATAGGCCATTCGCCGCGAGCGGGTACTCTGAAGGTATTCCTGCACCGTGAGCGTCCAGATGTCGCCCGAACCGCGCCGATCCAGGTCCCCAGCGGTCCCATGATGTAACGAGTGCTGCCAACGCCAGTGTCGATAGGGCGTCAACAGCAGCAGGCCTGCCAGGGCGCCCGTGGCGTTGTTCGCGCTCTTGGTTCTAAAGAACGAGCCGTGGCCGCAGTCGTGGAAAATGATGAAAATGCGGGCCAGGAAACCGGCCGCAAGAACGGCAATCGGCAGCATCAGCCAATAGGAAACGAGAAGCGCCCGGTCCATGGCGAACCATAAAAACACGTAGGGAACCAACGAGTTGATCAATTGCCAGCGGGCCCTCCACAGGGACGCCACCTGAAACCTTGCCACATTATCTTTTGAGATGTCCGCCATTGATTAGCTGTACGCGCTGAGGCGATTCGAGTCTGTGCGATAGCGAACACTCGACCGTCAAATACTCGGCCGTCAAATACTCGCACCGAGGAATCGCACCGCGGGGCGTCGTGCTGGGCGAGGTCCCATGCAGGCAATATAATCGCGTGAATGATCGTTCATCTCATCGACGGTACGTACGAACTCTTTCGCCACTTTTATGGTTTGCGCCGATTTACGAAGGTAGACCGGCCTTTCGGCGCCGTCGCGGGTGTGCTCAACAGCGTCCTGGAAATGCTGGAGCAAGGCGCCACTCATGTCGGGGTGGCCACCGATCATGTGATCGAGTCCTTTCGCAATAAGCTCTGGAGCGGTTACAAGACCGGCGAGGGGATTGAGCCCGCGTTGTGGGCGCAGTTTCAACCGCTCGAAACCGCGCTGGACGCGATGGGTGTTCTCGTTTGGCCGATGATCGAACTCGAGGCCGACGATGCCTTGGCTTCGGCGGCTGCGATCGCAGCGGCTGATTCGCGGGTCGAGAAAGTGTGCATTTGGACACCGGACAAGGATCTTGCGCAGTGTGTGCGCGGCGATCGTGTCGTCCAGGTGGACCGGAAGAGCAAGGCGATTCGCGACGCCGACGCCGTGCACAAGAAGTTCGGCGTGATCCCCGAATTGATCCCGGACTATCTCGCGCTGGTGGGCGACAGTGCGGATGGATATCCGGGGATTGACGGGATTGGACCGAAAGGGGCGGCAGGCCTGCTGTCGCGCCACGGCCCGATCGAGAGCTTTCCCGAACACATTCTCGGTGAGCGGCGCGAGCTTGCGCTGCTGTTCAAGAAGCTGGCGACCCTGAAGGCCGATGCGCCGCTCTTCGCCGATGTCAAACAGTTGAAATGGCGGGGCCCGACGGAGCGTTTCGCTGACCTGACGGCACAACTCGGCGAGCGTCTGATCGCGCGCGCCAATAAGGCGGCGGCCGGCGCCTGAGCAAGGGTGGACATGGTATAAACGCCTTAAGAATAGTTTTTCACAAATGGCGGGGAGTTGTCATGGCGGAAAATGTCTATAAGGTCATCGAACTCGTCGGAACCAGCACCGAGTCTTGGGAGAAGGCGACAGCCGCGGCCATCACGCGCGCCAGTAAGACCTTGAGGGACCTGCGGGTCGCCGAAGTCGTCAAACTCGACGTGCAGCTCAAGAACGGCAAGGTCGAAGCGTACCGATCGCGAATCAGCGTATCGTTTAAGTACGAGAGCAAAGGCTGACGATTGGGGTTCGATGGCAGCCAGGCCGCTTCAAAAAAGACCGGCTTCCGTCTTGTCGCACTACGACGCCGGGTTGTCCGGCGCGCTCGTTCGCTCGTTCCAGTCCAACAGGAATATCTTCTCCCAATAGGCGGCAACGTCAGCGCTCTTGATCACAACGCTGGCGTCGCGATTGGTATCAACGCCTTCGGTCGACCAGTTCTGGCTGCCGACGACCACGGTTGAGCCATCGACGATCATGCCGGGGGGCGCTGAGCGGTCAACTGCCAGCGCCGATTCGCGCGGTTCACACGTCGAAGATCTGGTAGGCGTCCGCGAAAGCCTTAAAAGGCTCGCCCACGGGAAGAAACTCGTGCGCGACGTAACCCGGGAAGCCGGCCTCAGCGATGGCTTGCGCCACGGCACGATAGTTCAGCTCCTGACTTCCATCGATTTCGTGCCGACCCGGAATGCCGCCGGTGTGGAAATGCCCAATCCACGGGATGTTGTTGCGGATCGTACGGATGACATCGCCTTCCATGATTTGCATGTGATAGATGTCGTACAGCAGCTTCACGCGCAGTGAGCGGACCGCTTGGACCACATCGACGCCAAATGCGGTGTGGTCGCCTGCGTAGCCCAGATGATCGACGCGGCTGTTGAGCAGTTCCACGCAAATCGTGACGCCGTGCTTTTCCGCCAGTGGTGCAATTTTTGAGAGGCCGCTCACGCAACTCGCCATGTCCTCGGCCTGGCTCGCGCCATGGCGATTGCCGAACATGGCAATCAGATTCGGCACACCGGCTTGTGCGGCCGTCGGGATGGCGGCTTCGAGCTCCGCCAGCAACATGGCATGATGGGCGGGATCATTGAATCCGGTCTGAATGAAGGCCTGCCGCCGCGAGGCATAGCCCATCGAGCAGGTCATGCCGGCGTCACGCGCGATCGGCCACTCGTCCGGGTACAAAAGATCGATGCCGTCATAGCCGATCTTCTTGGCACGCCGGCATAGATCGGGCAGGGCGACATCTTTCGCCGTCCAGCGCGCAATGGATTGTTTCAGCCGGCCATGATGGGCGGGTATCGCGGGTAACCGCAGATTCTGGAGATAGGAAAAACTCGTGGAGATGCTGGCCAGCGGTTCGGCCGCATCATCCTGTTCGACCAGAAAATATTCGACGCCTGCGCTCCTGGCGCGCGCCAGGAGCGGCGGCCAGTCGATGATGCCGCTGCCCACGTCGGTCATGCGTTGCTCCGGCGCGCCCTTGGTGTCTTTGACATGAACCAATTTGCAGCGTCCCGGCCAGCGGTTGAAGTAGCGCAGCGGATCCTGTCCGCTGCGCACGATCCAGTACAGATCGAGCTCAAATCCCACGAGCTTGGGATCGGTGGCGTCGAGCAGCACATCGAAGGGCAGCTGCCGGTCGATCGGTGCAAAGTCGATGTCGTGATTGTGATAAGCGAATCGCAAATCAGCCTTGGCTGCACGTTGCGCGCCGCGCGTGAATTTATCGGCCACGCGGCGGTAGTCATCCAGCGAAGCGCGCAGCGCGCTCGGGATGGAAGGGACGATGACGTGGCGGCACCCCAAATGGTGCGCATCGTCGATCACCGCATCCCAGCCGGTATCGAGGCTCTCGAAGGGCACATGCATCGAGGGTGCGGTCAGTCCCAGTCGATCCAGCATGCTGCGAACTTCCGAAGAAGAATGTCCAAGCAGTCCGGCGAATTCCACTTGTTTGTAGCCGATGGCCGCCACTTTTTGCAGCGTGCCCTCGAAGTCGCTCTGCATGGCTTTGCGCACGGTGTAGAGCTGCACGCCGACCGGCCCTAAGGTCGGTCCCGACGCAGGAGCGGGGCGCACCGATCGCGGCAGCGCGAGCGTGCCCAGTGCAGCCGTGCCCAACGCAAATCCCGAGGTCACAAGAAAATCGCGGCGGTTGGTTGTCATAGCTCGTTGCGCTTCATTTGACTCACCGCATGGTCACAGGCGCGCGCGGTGAGTGCCATGTAGGTGATGCTGGGATTTTGGCAGGCGCTGCTCGCCATGCAGGCGCCATCGGTGATGAATAGATTTTGAACATCCCAGGCCTGATTCCAGGCATTGAGGACGCCTTGGGTCGGCGTCACGCTCATGCGCGCGCCGCCCATTTCGTGAATGCAGTGGCCTGGCGGATGGTCAAGCGGGTGCTGCGCGATTTCGCTGCAGCCGGCGGCCTCGAGCATCTCAGCCATGCTGGTCATCATATCGCTCTGCATGGCGCGCTCATTCTCACGCCAGCGAACATTCATGCGCGCCGCGGGCACGCCCCACTTGTCCTTCACGTGAGGATCGATGGTGACGCGGTTGTCGGCGTGCGGCAGCGTTTCTCCCCAGCCGGCGGCGCCGAGAGTCCAAGAGCCCAAGTTCAGCAGCGATTTTTTGAAGTCTGCGCCATAGCCCGGCATGCTGATCCCGCGATGCCAGTCCTTGCGGCTCGATCCGCCCTGCATGCCGTAGCCGCGCAGGAACCCAGGGTGCTGCGTCGAGACATTGCGAAAGCGCGCAATGTAAATGCCGTTCGGACGGCGTCCAAACGTCGTGCGGTCCTCAAAACCGCTCATGGTGCCGGACGCCCCGGAGCCGTAGTGATGATCCATGACGTAGCGGCCAAGCGTACCGCTGGAATTGCCGAGGCCTTCAGGAAAGTGCGCACTCTTGGAATTGAGCAGCAGGCGCACCGACTCGATGGCTGAAGCGCACAGGAACACCACGCGGGCTTTGTACTCGGTTTCTTTGAGCGTGTTCGCATCGATGACGCGCACGCCGCGAATGCGCCCGCGCTTCGCATCGTAGGTGAGCTCCGCGGCGACACTGTGCGGACGCAGCGTCATCTTGCCGGTGGCATTGGCGGCCGGCAGCGTCGAACCAATACTGCTGAAATACGAGTGGGTGATGCAGCCGCGCTCACAGGGGCCGCAGTAGTGGCAGGCGGCACGGCCGTTGTGATCCTCGGTGAGGATGGCCGCACGGCCGATGGTCATGACACGTTCGCCGTTGAATCCCTTCAGGATCCGCTCGCGCGCGTTACGCTCGACCGCCGTCATCGGCATGGGCGACATGAACTCGCCGTCCGGCAACTGCGCAAGGCCCTCGCGTGCACCCGACACACCGATGAACCGCTCGACGTGCGAATACCACGGTGCAATGTCCTTGTAGCGGATGGGCCAGTCATTGCCGTGGCCGTCCTTGGCATTGGCCTCGAAGTCCAAGTCGCTCCAGCGATACACCTGGCGGCCCCAGGTAATCGAGCGGCCGCCGACCTGTCGGCCGCGAAACCAACTGAACGGTGCGCCATCGGCGTGGGTGTAGGGATTCTCGACATCGTTGACGAACAACTTGTGTCCGATCTCATCGCAGGCATAACAGTCGGTCTGGATCGGCTGCTGTTTCTTAAGCAGCCGGCGATCGCCCCAAGCGCGGAACGGCACCTCGTAGGGCTGCACGTGCTCCACATAGTCTTTGGCAGGATCGATGGGACCACCGGCCTCGAGCACCAGCGTCCTCAAGCCTGCCTGGGTCAATTCCTTGGCAGCCCACCCACCGGTAATACCCGAGCCGACCACGACGGCGTCAAACGTGAACTGCTCCTTCACGTGGGACTCGCGGGTGTGATTCGCACATCGGCATCGAATCGGCCGGGCACGATCACCACCTTCAGCAGGTCCTGCTGCACGGGTTTGCTGGTGAAGTAGCCGTGAATGACCAACTCCTTGAGTTGCACGTAGCCGCGCTGGGCGAGGGTGAGGCTTTTTGATCCGGTGGCAGCATCGAGGCTGCTCATCACTTTCATGAGGTCGTGGTGCTTGAGCCCGATGAGACTTGCACCGGACGTCGATACCGCCAATTGGTCGATGGCGCTCAGCTCGGCAAGAAAGGCGGCGCGGCGCGCCTCGGAAAAATATTCAGCGATCACCAGGTCTATCCAGCCAGGCACGCCCACATCGGTCGCCCCCGGCGTGTCGCTGCGCGGCAGGATGGTGTCGGCGATGAGCGCGATCATTTGTGTCTGTTCGGAGGTGAGGGCGCCGGGCGCGGGGCGATCGCCGGCGTCGGCGATGGCGATGGCGCTCCAGGCGGTCTCGGCGAAGCCGGGCATCAAGCTTAAGGCGAGGCCTCCCTTAAGCAGCGTATGAATGGCTGCGCGGCGATCGAGTTTTGTTGTCGTAGGCATTCACAATCGCTCGCATGTGCGCGACCAGGCATTCCCAGACTTGAATCTGGCACGGAATGGGGTGCGTTGTCGACCCACGCCGCCCACAACTGAGCAAGATACCCCAAGCCGGTTTCGAGCACCGTCGGTTAGAGTATCTCAATCTTGGATGCGAGTAGGCAGGCCAGATTGGTGGCGGAGTTTCATGCTCGGGCGATCACGCAAAAATACATGCAGCTAACATTGGATAAGAAAGGCGCTTTGTATGAGCAAATTGCAAGGGCGATCAAGTCACAGATCCTCGAGGAACGTCTTGTAGCGGGAAGCAAACTGCCGCCGTCGCGCACGCTGGCAACGGCACTTGGTGTGTCGAGGACGTCCGTACGTCAGGCGTACGACTTACTCAGCGCCGAGGAGTTCGTCATTGCTCAAGGAGAATCCGCTTCTCAAGTTGCAAACGTGGGCCCACCACGAAAGAGCCCAATTGGAACCGCAGCACTGCAGACCTCCCGCTACGCCCAGAGATTGCGCTCACTCGCATCGATAACCCCTGCAGGCGCGCATGTCAGCGACAGGCCAATCTATGACTTGCTCTACGGCGAACCACTTGTCGACGCCCGGCTTCTCAATTCCTGGCGCCGTATGCTGTCGGCAGCGGCACTCCGTGCAGGACCGACATATCCTCTGGCGGGAGGATACCCGCCGTTGCGCCGAGCAATAGCCGCCTATTTAGGGCGACGCCGCGGAATCAAGTGTGATGCCTCCGACATTTTGGTGGTCGGAGGCGCGCAGCAGGCGCTTACCATCGTCGAGCGAGTACTTCTGGATTCGGGTGATCGCGTGGTTGTCGAGGATCCACACTACCCATCTGCGCTGCGTAGCTTGCTCGCTCATGGCGCACTGGTGGTAAGCGGACGGACCGACCAGGAGGGCTTGGTT
>Ga0193726_1002763_pt1 | contig 11602 bp, 6 predicted proteins | sample H2c1metaG_FD_144928 | JGI IMG/M metagenome (GOLD analysis project Ga0193726, IMG submission 144928) | Soil microbial communities from a riparian zone of the East river system, Colorado, United States - H2c1 | ecosystem: Environmental > Terrestrial > Soil > Riparian zone | place: USA: East River... | reverse complement strand
CACCATGAGCTTGTGGCAGAACTTTTCCCTTGGCTTCACTTATCTGTCGCCGGTGGTCGGTGTCTACACGGTGTTTGCCTTGGCGATCACCTCCGGCGGACCTCCCATGTTTTGGAGTTACATCGGCGTGGGGCTTGGGCAGTTGCTGGTGTGCCTGGTGTTCGGGGAGATCGTTTCGCAGTTCCCGATTTCAGGTGGCCTTTATCCCTGGGCGCGACGCCTGGTCGGGAAACGCTGGGCGTGGATGGCGGGTTGGGTTTATCTGTGGGCGCTGTGCACCACGATCGCCGCCGTGGCTGTCGGCGGAGCTCCGTATCTCGCGCAAGTCCTGGGAATGAAGATGTCCCATGCCGGCGAAATCTGGACGGCGGTCGGGATGATTGTCGCGACCACGCTGTTGAATGTCAGCGGCACCAAGCTGCTGGGTCGTGTCGCCATGTTTGGATTCGTATGCGAACTGGTGGGGGCCGTCCTGGTTGGATCGTATCTTCTCTTATTCGCGCGGCACCAAAGTTTCGCCGTGCTTTTCCAGGGCTTCGGCCTGGGATCGAACGGACACTATCTTCCCGCTTTCCTCGCCTCGAGCGTGGCAGCCATGTTTGCCTACTACGGATTTGAAGCCTGCGGAGATGTCGCCGAGGAAACGCCCAATCCCGGGACCGCGATCCCCAAGGCCATGCGCATGACAATTTACATCGGCGGGGCGGCGGCGATCCTGGTGTGCCTTGCTCTGGTCTTGGCGGTGCCGGACATGGGAGCGGCGATTTCCGGGAAAGATCCCGACCCGGTTGTGACCGCGCTGCGCGGAGCTTTGGGCGAAGTGGGATTGAGAGCTGTGATCGCGGTGGTATTGGTCTCATTCTTTTCATGCCTGATCAGCCTGCAGGCGGCGACCAGCCGTCTGTTGTTTGCCTACGCTCGGGATGGAATGATCTTCGGAAGCAAACCCCTGAGCCGGCTCTCCCCGCGCACCCACATGCCGATACTCGCGCTGCTGCTGGCCGGCTTTGTTCCGGCCTTGATTGCGACCGCGGGACTCTTCCTCGAAGACGCGGTGCGAACCATCATCGTCTTCGGGTCGGCGGGAATTTACGTCGCGTTTCAAATGATTGTGCTGGGCGCGCTGTACGCGCGATCCAAAGGATGGATCCCGAGCGGGGAATTCCGCCTGGGTGCGTGGGCCTGGCCGGTGAATGTGGCGGCGCTCGCGTATGGGCTGGCGGCCATCGTAAATATGGTGTGGCCGCGCAGCCCCCTGGATCCCTGGTACATCAATTACGGAATGATTCTGACCACCATCATCGTGCTGCTGAGTGGATTTCTCTATATGACGACCGCCAAGCCCTACGAACATGGGACAGCGCCGGCTGGGGACGCTCATTTGGTGCGTATGAAGAAATGAACGGTGGAAAAGCCCCCTGCGCCGCGACGGTCGTCAACAGAAGCGCAAAGTTCGCCAAGAGTTCGCTGTCGACGATTGGATTTTCTGAGACCTTATCAAGGAGACCCCCATGCATAAGCATTTCGGCGTCACTTCCAGCTGTTTGATCGTTCTCGGTCTTCTCTGCCTCACCCTCTCCGGCGAAGCCCAAAGCAAGAAGTCTTCCGCCCGGGCCGGCACCATTCCGGAGAAGGCTTACCTGCAGAAAATATGGGACGCTTGGGCCACGCTCGATCCGGCGCAGGAGGCTCAGTTCCATGCCCAGGGGCCGAACACCTTTTTTGACGAGTCGCCGCTCAAGTACAACAGTTGGGCTGAGTTCCAGTCAGGCGTGACTGCGATTTTAGGCACCATCAAGAGTGGAACCTTTACCGTCAATGATGACGCGCAACTGCATCCTGCGGGAAATTATGTGTGGGGCACGGCGACAGTGAAGGAGGATCTCGTGATGAAGGATGGAAAGCGCGATATGGCGACACTGCGCTGGACCGTGGTATTTGAAAAGCAGGATGGAAAATGGCTGATTGTGCACGAGCACATTTCCGCGCCCGCCCAGTAGAGCTGCCGGTTCTTCCATGCTTCCGGGGCTTGTCCGTTTTGCAACTGGCCCGCGAGTTCGCGCCAAGGGCTGCATTCTTGCGCCGCTCGTGGCCGAGCCAAGGGACTAAAACGTGGGCGGGGTGTTGACCCACAAAACCACAGTCTCGCTGCGGCCGGGATTTTTCCAGGTGTGCGGCAGGGCGCTCTCAAAGTAGAAGCTATCGCCGGCCTTGAGCCGGTATTCTTCCTTTTCCAAGGAAATCAGGAGTTCGCCGCGGAGGATGTACAGAAACTCCTCGCCGACGTGGGCATAGAACTCGCCGCTGCCGGCCTTGGGTGCGATGCGGAACAGGTGCGGCTCCATGACCGCATTTCCCCAGGCCAGCAATTCCATCCGTACCCCGGGACCTGCCTCGAGCACCCTGCGCCGGCCGGGGCGCACCAGGGGGCTGTTCGATTCCGCGGTGTCGTAAAAATCGATGATGTTGGTCTTGTAGAAGCGCGCCAGTTTACGCAGGGTTCCGACCGCGGCGCTCATGTGCGATCGTTCGAGAGCGCTCAGAAATCCCAGCGAGATCCCAACCGCATGGGCCACCTGCGCGAGCGAGAATCCGCCGCGCAAGCGCAACTGGCGAAGTCGAATCCCGATCGCTTTGGCGGTACCATTCCCGGACGGTTCAAACTTGCCTTCGCGCTTCAGCAATTGCACGATGGCGGGCGCATTCAAGCCGCGAACTTTACGCAGAAAACGCGCTCGCTTCAGCACCTTCACATCTTCGTTCGAGTACAGCCGGTATTTGCTGGCGGTGCGCTTGGGACGGATGACGCCGAGGCTTTCCCAGGAGCGGATGACGGATGACGACACGCCCACCAGTCTAGCCACGTCTCCGATTTTTAGCTGAGGTTTGGTGTTCCCCGGCTCCATTTAGAAAAGTGCTCCCATGCGATTTTCTTATGGAATGGATAAAGGATTTTTTCCTTGACAGTATGTTGACCCGCCCCATAACCTTGCGGGATTATAGCAAGGTTTACCCGGCACGCAACATGCTGTTAGCACAAACTTCCACTCCCCGGAGGTAGTCCATGTCCCCGTCGCTTCGCTGCCGTTCCCTGATCTTCAGTCTGGCCCTGATTGGTCTTTTCGCAGCTTTGGCGGGCCCCTCGTTCGGGCAAAGCACGGGCGGACGAATCATCGGGAGGGTTGCCGACCCTACGGATGCGGTTCTCGCCGGCGTGAAAGTCACGCTGGTGAATCAGGCAACGGGAGCGGTTCGTACTGCCGCCACCAGCGACAGCGGCGACTACAACTTCGTGGAAGTTGTGCCCGGCACCTATCGGATCGAATTTGAGCTCACCGGCTTCAAGAAGAATCTGCAAAAAGACCTGGTCGTGGATGTCAACCAGGTGGTCACCCTGAATTCGACCTTGCAGATCGGTGCGCAACAGGAAACCGTGGAGGTGACCTCCGAAGCGGCGCTGGTCGAGACCACCAGCACGCAGATGGGCGCGGTGGTCAACGAACGCGCGGTGAGCCAGTTGCCGCTCAACTCCCGCGACACCTATCAGCTCTTGCAACTCCAGCCCGGGGTGCAATCGCAGACCGGTTCCGACCTTTTTTATGGCAGCGACAAGGCTGGCGTGGTTTCGGTGAATGGAGGCCGCGGACGGTCAAACAACTTCAGCGTGAATGGCGGGGACGCCAACGATCAGTTTGTGAACGCACCGGTGGTGCAGCCTTCTCCGGACTCAATTTCCGAATTTCGCGTCTTGACCAACACGTTTGACGCCGAGTACGGGCGCAATTCGGGGGCTGTGGTCAACGTGATCACCAAGTCGGGGACCAATGCATTTCACGGGAATGTGTACGAGTTTTTCCGAAACAAGGTCCTGAACGCAAAAGGATATTTCGACGATGTGAAACCGCAATTCCAGCAAAACCTTTATGGCGGGACCTTTGGTGGACCGATCAAGAAGGACAGGACCTTCTTCTTCGTTTCCTATGAAGGAAAACGGATACGCCAGGGAATTTCCTCAGACTCGGTATCGGTACCCACGGTTGACGAAAGGAATGGGAATTTCGCGAACCTGGGAGGAGCAACCTTTGACGGAGCCATCAGCGATCAAACGGTTGCCGACACCCTCAACGGCAGGCCGGGATGCAGTGCCGCGGCAGGCGCAACCATTGACGTAGGAGCTGCATACTCGGACCTGTTTCCCGGAAATCAAATCCCGGTACCCTGCATGGATCCCACCGCTGTGGCGCTGATGAAACTGTATGTCCCTTCGCCCAATCGGGCGGACGGTACTTTCCAGACATCCGCGCATATTCACAGCGAGCGTACCGACCAGTTGACGGCGAAGTTCGATCACCGCATCAACAACAAGCAGAATTTCTCTGCGTATTATTACTTTACCGACAGCACACTGTTCGATCCCTATGCCCGCTTTCAGGCCGGCGGAGCGGATGTTCCGAATTTTGGCGCGAATACGGCACAGCGTTACCAGCAGTACAACCTCACCCACAACTGGACGCTGACCCCCAACACGGTGAATGAGTTCCATTTCACTTACTTCCGTGAAGCGCAGGGCACCTTCCTGCATCCGCAGAATACTTTCCTCACCCAGGATTCCTGCGGCACCTTCGTGAGTTCGGATGCGTGCTTCAATGACGGCACGGCAGGGAATCTCACCGGAATTCATCCCAACCTTGGAGCCAACCGGGAAGGTGTACCGTTCATTGATGTTTATTTCACCTTCAGAATCGGGAACAACTCTGAAGGTGAAATTCCTCAACGGGGAAATACCTACGAGTGGACCGACAACCTGAGCTACGTGAAAGGCGCGCATACCACGAAGTTCGGCGTGGACGTTCGCCGTATGCAGTTCAACCAGACTCTCTATTACAACGTGAATGGATGGTACAACTACTACGGGGGCGGGGCGAACGATCCCGACCTTGAAATTCCGCAGGGGGACGGAACCACCGTCGAAGACCTGAATCCCCTTTACCTTCTTGGACTGCCCGACAGCTATACCCAGGGTTCGGCGCAGAGAGAAGAGGTGCGAAGCACCATCTTCGGCCTGTTTGCGCAGGATAGCTGGAAAATCAAGAGCAACATTACCCTGAACTATGGACTTCGTTGGGAACTGTTCACTCCGCTCACCGACATCAGTGAGCATGTGCAGACCTTCCGCCCCGGGCAGCTGACCTCGGTGTATCCCTGTGTGCTCAATCCAGCCACGGACGCGTCACTGGTGGCCGCATATGGCAGCACCGACTGCAGCCCCAGCGGTGCGGCGGCGGGAGTCAATCCGGTCGGCCTGGTTTTTCCGGGAGACAAAGGGGTTCCAGCTGGGCTGACCAGCACCTACTTCAAGACCTTTGCGCCTCGCATCGGCATTGCCTGGAGCCCGGGACGTTCCGGCAAGACCAGCATCCGCGCCGGTTGGGGTATGTTCTACAATCCGATCGAGCAGCTGGTGCTCGAACAGTTCAGCGCGGAACCGCCATTCGGGGGCAGCAATATCATCAATGCCCCCCTGTTCAACACCCCCTTTGAACAGCAGGACGGGACCGTAAAACCTAATCCATTCAACGGCATTCTGAATCCCACGCCCGGCCAGAATGTTGATTGGGCCCTGTTCCGGCCGATCCTGCTCTACGGGCAATTCCAGCCCCACCTCCGCACCCAGTACTCAGACCAGTACAACCTCAACATTCAACGCGAGGTCACCAAGGACTTGGTCCTGCAGGTGGGTTACGTGGGATCGCAGGCGCACCGTCTCCTGGCTTCGCATGATTTGAATTATGGAAATGCGCAAACCTGCCTCGATCTGAACGCCATCCTCGGGGACGACACCTGCTTCCAGTTCAGCGCTGACAGTCCCTTCTCGATCCCCGCAGGCACGGTGCTGCCGGTGGACCTGCATTTGCCGTACGGGGACACTCCGGTTGTCCCAGCGGGAACCACGGTGGGCCCGAATGGCATTACCCTGGTTGGTTTGCGCCGCTATTCTTCACCGCTTTGTCAGCCGCTGACCGGGGCAAATTGTCCTCTCGATCAGACCCCGGTATTCTCCAGCATCTTCGCCGAGGACACGATCGGCAGTTCCAACTACAACTCCGCGCAAGTATCCCTGGAGAAGCGCTTCTCGAAAGGCCTGCAGGCGCAACTTGCTTACACCTGGAGCAAATCATTCGATCTGGCCTCCAGCTTCGAAGGCGAGTTGAATCCACTGGATTTGCACAGCACCTACGCACTCTCGCAATTCGACGCCCGCCACCGCCTGGTTCTCAGTTACTACTATGAACTTCCGGTCCCCAGGTATTCCGGGTTCGCCGGAAAGCTCTTGGACGATTGGGACATCTCAGGAATTTATTCTTACCAGACTGGATTCCCGATCCGCATCACTTCGTCTTCGGACAACGAGTTGATGTACAGCGCTTTCTTTGAGTACCCGGGCGAGCCCGACCAGGTGGCGCCTTTCAAGGCCGGAAGAACGCAGACCGGCAACGGCGTTTATTACTTCGACCCCTCCGCATTCTCTGAAGACAATACTTTCGGGCGCATTGGCAATGCGAAAAGAACGATTTGTTGCGGTCCGTCCATCAACAGCTTTGACTTCGCGCTGCACAAGGTCGTTGCCATGGGTGAGAGCAGACATCTGGAATTTCGAGCCGAATTCTTCAACCTGTTTAACCACACTCAGCTCGACAATCCGGACGGTGACATCACGGATGGCTCCGATTTCGGCCGCATCACGCGCGCCAAGGATCCTCGTGAAGTCCAGCTGGCTTTGAAGTTCTACTTCTAGTTCCAAGCCGGGGCGGCTTCGGCCGCCCTTGTCGATTCTAATGGCCGTCAACCGGCCTGAGATTTTCCGGAGAAACAGATGTACCCCGAACTGCAAAAAGAGCTCGATACATTCGAGCGTCGTACGCCGAAATCCGCCGAGGCCCACAAGAAAAACCTCAAACGCATTCCCCTGGGAGTTGCCAGCAATTATCGCGCTTATGATCCATGGCCGATTTTTGTGAAAGAAGCCAGCGGTTCGCATTTCCGCGATCTCGACGGCAACGATTATTTGGACCACAACCTGACTTTCGGCGCGCTCATGGCGGGACATTGCCATCCCGCGGTGATGAAGGCTGTCGAAAAGCGATTGTCGACTGGCACGATGTTTGGAATGCCGCATGACATGGAATGGGAACTCGCGGAAGAAATCTGCAACCGCTTCCCGGTGGAGATGGTGCGTTTTGGAAACAGCGGCACGGAGGCCACCATGCATGCGGTCCGCCTGGCACGGGCCGCGACGGGACGCGACAAGATCCTCAAATTCGAAGGCGCCTATCACGGGCTGCATGATGCAGCGCTGGTCAGCGTGAAGCCGCACGCGCCCGACTATGGCGACATCCACGCGCCGACGTCGGTGCCGGGTGGTCTTGGCGTACCGAAGGCCAGCATTGAAAACGTGACCATCGCCACCTTCAATGATCTGGCCAGCGTGGAAAATCGCTTCCAGCAATTTCCCGGACAGATTGCTGCGATCATTCTCGAACCCATTCTCATGAACGTCGGCCTCTGCATGCCGAAAGCCGGGTTCCTCGAAGCGCTGCGAGAGGTCGCCACCAAGAACGGCGCGTTGCTGATTTTCGACGAAGTGAAAACCGGCGCAAAGCTGGGCTGGGGCGGTGCGTCGGAATATTTCAACGTGAAGCCCGACATGATCTGTCTGGCCAAATCCATCGGCGGCGGACTACCGCTGGCGGCGTTCGGCACCAGCAAGGCCGTGATGGGCCTGATCTCCGACCACAAAGTTTTTCACGGCGGAACTTACAATACCAACCCCGTTTCCATGGCGGCTGGCCTGGCGATGTTCCGCGAAGTGCTCACTCGTGAGAACTATGCTCACGTCGACAAGCTCAGCGCCAAACTCACGGAGGGCTATCGAAAGACGGTGGCCAAAGTCGGACTGAAGGCTTACGTCATGAGCGCCGGGGCGAACGGTGCGCTCATGCTTTATCCCAAAGAAATCCAGACTTACCGCGACTGGGAAAAGATTGACATCGATCTTTGGCGGCTCTATTGGTTCGGCATGGTGAACCGCGGGGTGATGGCGCAGCCTTACTGGTGGGATGAGCAGTGGACGATTTCCGTTCAACACACCGAGGCCGACATCGACAAACACCTGCGAGCGTTTGAAGATGTGGCGCCGGCATTGGCCAAGGTCCAGCAGGAGAGTCCCGAGCCGGTTGCCGTATCGCACTGAACCAGGCTCTGAACCAGCACAGGGGGAGAGGCGAATTGTCCGCGAGCCAGGAGAAGTCCGGTCAGCCGCATCTGAAGCGGGTTTTGGGGCGCCGGGACCTGGTGTTGCTGTTCGTCGTTGCCGTCTTCAACCTGAATGTGGTGCCGTCGATTGCGGCCAACGGGGGTGTCACCGTCTGGCTGTGGCTGGTGGCCCTGGTGCTTTTTTTCTGGCCGCAGGGAATTGCCGTCCTCGAACTGGCGCATCGCTATCCCGGAGAAGGCGGCGTTTATCTTTGGGCCAAGGAAGTTTTCGGCGACTTCCACGGCTTCCTCTCCGGCTGGTGCTACTGGACCAATAACATGTTGTATGTACCCACGGTGATGCTGTATTTTGTCGGCGTTTCCGTATTCGTGCTCGGCCCCGGCCACCTGGGATTGGCGGACAACAAAACCTTCGCGCTGGCGACCTCCACCATCCTGTTGGCGCTGCTCACAATCCTCAACATCGTGGGATTGGGCGTGGGCAAGTGGCTGAACAATCTGGGCGCGATTGGGACGGGAATTGCCGCCGCCGTCCTGATCGGATTGGGCACCCTCATATTCTTCCGCTACGGAACGGGTGTGACCGCGGCAGATTTTCGCATTCCTCCCAATCCGCGTTTCGTGCTGAATTCGTTCGGTGTGATCTGTTTTGGTCTGGTGGGACTGGAACTGGCGTCGGTCATGGGCGACGAAATCCGCGATCCCCAGCGCACCCTTCCGGGCGCGGTTGCCTGGGGCGGCCTGCTCTCTGGCCTGTTCTACATCGGAGCCACGCTGACGCTCCTGATTGCTGTGGGCAAGAACGACATCAGCGTGCTGCAGGGAATTGTGCAAGCCGTCAGCCACATGGCCGCGAGCGTGGGAATGTTCTGGATTGTCACTCCGTTTGCTTTGATGTTGAGCCTGTCGATCGCAGGTATCGGTTCGGCGTGGATGGGCGGATCGGCGAGAATTCCCTTTGTGGCCGGCCTGGATTCGTACATGCCGTCGTGGCTGGGGAAGGTGCATCCCCGATACCAGACGCCGTATGCGGCGCTCATCGTTCAGGCAATCGTTTCGCTGGTGCTGGTGGTCATTAACTTTGTCGCTTCCGGCGGTGTGCAGGAAGCGTTTCAGACCATGCTGTCGCTGGCCGTGGTGCTGCAACTGGTGCCGTTTCTTTACGTGTTTGCGGCGCTGCTGAAATTTGCCTTCGGCGAATCGGCGCGCAGTGGACGATACGGACGCGGGCTTTTGTTTTTTGCAGGCGCGAGCGGATTGATCACGACGATTCTGGCCATCGTGGTGGCGTTCTTTCCGGCGCAGCAAATCAGTTCGGTGTGGCGGTACGAAGCGAAAATGTTCGGGATCACGTTTGCCTTTTTGGCGTTGGCGGCATTTTTCTTTTTTGTCTACGGCCGTCACAAGTTGCCCGAACCGGCAGCAACGCGCGCATAATTGAAATGGGAGGTGGTATGGCGGGCGGAGTGAAGACAGAGGTCAAGACCTATCAGCTTTACATCAACGGCGAGTGGGTCTCCAGCAAATCGGGCAAGACATTCCCGGTCTACGAGCCTTCCACCGAAGAGGTGTTTGCCCAGGTTCCCGATGGCAATTCCGAAGACGTCGACCGCGCGGTGAGGGCTGCCCGGACGGCCTTCGACGAGGGCCCCTGGGGCACCACGACACCGCAAGAACGAGGCCGCGTTTTGTTTCGGCTGGCTGAAAGGATTCGCCAGAATGCCACCTTGCTGGCCGAACTCGAAGCTCGCAACTGCGGCAAGCCGATTGTCGAGGCGGAATACGACATCGCCGATGTGGCCACCTGTTTTGAGTACTACGGCGGATTGGCGACGAAGGTTTTGGGCTACGTGAATCCCGTTCCCGATAACGCTTTGAGCCTCACGCTGAAAGAGCCGATCGGTGTCGCCGGACAAATCATTCCCTGGAATTATCCGCTGCTGATGGCCGCCTGGAAGCTGGCGCCGGCGCTGGCCGCTGGCTGCACCTGCGTTCTGAAGCCGGCTGAGCAAACACCCCTCACCGCGTTGGAGATGGCAAACTGGCTGGCGGAGGTCGGCCTGCCTCCGGGCGTGGTGAACATCGTCACCGGTTTTGGGGAGTCCTGCGGTGCTCCGCTGGTGCAGCATCCCGACGTGAATAAGATCGCCTTCACCGGCAGCGGATCGGTGGGCAAGATCATCGTGAAGCAGGCCGCCGACACGGTGAAGCGGGTCACGCTTGAACTCGGCGGCAAGTCCCCCAACATCTTTTTCGCCGATGCCGATTTCGAAGCTGCCATCGATGGAGCGCTGTTCGGCGTGTTTATCAATCAAGGCGAGGTTTGTTCGGCGGGAAGCCGCATCCTGGTGCAGAAGTCCATATACAAGAAATTCGTGGATGCGATGACCGAGAAGGCGAAGAAGATCAAGCTGGGGGAGCCGCTCGATCGCGACACGAAGATGGGCCCGTTGATCAGCAAAGATCAATACGATCGCGTGCGTTCCTATCAGGAGATCGGGAAGAAGGAAGCCAAGCTGGCTTCCGGTGGCGGGCGCGCTGAAAAATTTGCCAAGGGCTACTATGTGGAACCGACAATTTTCTACGACATGGACAACAGCGCCCGCATTGCCCGGGAAGAAATCTTCGGGCCAGTCGCGGCTGTGATTCCATTCGACGACGAAAAAGACGCCGTCCGGATCGCCAACGATTCGCCTTACGGTCTGGCGGCTGCCGTCTGGACTCGCGACATTTTCAAGGCTTTCCGCGCCGTGAAGGCGATCCGTGCCGGCATCGTCTGGGTGAATCACATGCAGCCGACTTATGTAGAGGCTCCGTGGGGCGGCTACAAGCAGTCTGGTTTTGGCCGCGAGCTCGGGCCCTGGGGCATCGAAGAATATCTCGAGACCAAGCAGGTGCACATCAATCTGAACGAACAGCCCATTGGCTGGTATTGAGAGCCGGCCGTCGGTCGTTGGGGATCGCCGGCTGGCTGGGAGACTCTGACATCGGACTGCCACCAAAAATCGCCGGCCGAAGCAATGGAAATCGGGAAATCTGATGGGAACCATTCAACTGCAGACCAAGATTCCGGGACCCAGGTCAAAAGCACTGGCGGATCGCCGCGCCGCCGCTGTGCCGCGCGGGCTCTCCCATGCCACGCCGGTCTACGTGGCGAAAGCCGAAGATGCATGGCTCGAAGATGTCGACGGGAACCGCTACCTCGATTTTGCCGGTGGCATCGGCTGCCTCAACGTCGGTCATCGTCAGGAGGCGGTGCTCGCCGCGGTCCGCGACCAGCTGGATCGGTTTCTGCACACCTGTGTACAGGTTACGGCCTACGAGAACT
>Ga0193726_1002762_pt1 | contig 11604 bp, 13 predicted proteins | sample H2c1metaG_FD_144928 | JGI IMG/M metagenome (GOLD analysis project Ga0193726, IMG submission 144928) | Soil microbial communities from a riparian zone of the East river system, Colorado, United States - H2c1 | ecosystem: Environmental > Terrestrial > Soil > Riparian zone | place: USA: East River... | reverse complement strand
TATTGCGCCGTGGCATACCGCGCAATACTGCGTGTAGACGCTGGCTCCGCGCGCGGCTTGCGCGTTGGTGTAGCCTCCCACCGATTTTGCTTGGACGCTCACCGCGCTGATCCCGGCGAGGACAATGACCAGTATGGCAAATCGCATGGGGAATCCTCCTCTTTGGTAATGGCGAACGCCACTCACGTGGGTTGTCATGTTCAGGGCGGAGGCCGCATCATTGCTTACCCGCGGTCAATAATGAACAGGCCGCCTACTCGAACACCCGGGCGTGTTGCAAACCAATCACATTCCTTTATGGCACATCGATCAGACCAGAAGCAGAGGCATTACTCTATTGCACCAAGGTTTAGGGGATGCTCGCAGGTTCTTGGTAGGCAATCCGATTGTCTAATAGCTCCGATTCCATGTGATCTGATCGGACGTAGCAGCCGGTTCATTTCGATGCCAGCGGTAGATACTCCGTGAAGAACTGTTCCCGACTCATCGAGCGAGCGCGTCAATTTCAACGCCTGGCTCCTCGGTCGCTCGGTCAGGCCGGAATGCCCGGCTCGGCCATCCTCATCATTGGGAGACTCTCATGCCATTGTTCACCGTGACAATGAAAGCCGGCAGAGCCGCTGACGAAAAAAATGCGATCTCTCGTGCCATACATGAAGCAAGCGTCAAGGCAGGATATCCCGAGGACGACATGTTCCAACGTTTTCTCTGTCTTGAGCAGGCCGACCTGAAGGTCGATCTCAACTATCCTGGTTTGCCGAAACCCCGAACGGAGAAGATGCTGATGATCGAAGTCCTCGTGTCGTCCGGGACTGACGCTGACAGGAAGACGCGTCTGCTGGCAGCCTTAGTCGAAGCGCTCGACGGTGCCGGCACTGATCCGAACGATATCATGGTGTTCTTCGGCGAGATCGATCGCGCCAATAGCTCGTTCGGCGGCGGTCGGCTTGCTCCACCAGTCGCAAGAGTCTAATCATTCGAGAGTCACGGTCGCAGAGTCTATGCGATATCCTCGCACCGCGATGCGTCAAAATACCTCGTCACCACGTCAACGACCGCTTACGCACAAAATCATTTGGGCCGAACTAACTTGTCCAGGGCGAAAGATCTGAAGGTGTCCACGACGGCCGTTCGATTGTTTTTGCTTACGGCGATCCCAATTTCGGACATCGGTATCGCATCCGCAATCTCGCAGGCGACTACGGACGCAACGCTATGCCTGACCGCCGAAGCGGGGAGGATGGAAAGACCCATTCCTGCATCCACCAGAGAGATCAGCGTGGGCATTTCCCCCGCAGTCTGACTGACATGGGGGACAATTCCGGCCTTGCGAAGCATACCGAAGACCAGGTCGTGGAATCCGGGGGCATGGGTTCGTTCATACATCACGAAGTCCTGGCTCGCCACTTCGCTCAAACGTACGCGCTTTCGTTTCGCGAGCTTATGGCGGGAGGGCACCACAAGAACAAATGATTCGCGATGCACGGTGACGACCTCTAGTTGCGAATGCCCACCGATCGGCAGACGCAGAAAGCCAATATCAAGCGATCCGGCTTCAAGCATTCGAATTTGATCCGCGGTGAGGATATTGCGCAAAGAGAACTGTACATCGGGATTCAGCTCTCTAAACAAACGAATGACATTGGGCACCAGTTCGCTGCCGGCCGTTGAAATGAAGCCGACTGACAATAGCCCCAGTTTGCCATTGGCGGCCAATGTGGCCCTGCGAATTGCTTGGTCCAACTGCAAGACCGCCGCTGCAGCGGCCTCGCGAAAGGCGAAGCCAGCCGCGGTGAGCGTTGTTTTGCGCCGGTTCCGCTCGAAGAGCCGCACGCCGATCTCCTCCTCAAGGGCTCGTATCTGAAGGCTCAAGGCAGGTTGGCTGAGATGAACCAATTCCGCGGTTCGACCGAAGTGCAGTGTCTCTGCGATGGAGAGAAAGGAACGAATCTGACGAAGTTCCATTCAACCATTGTATTTGAATTTCTTATCACAGGATACAAAACAAACAATTTCACAAATATTTGACGCGAGCGTGTAATCGAATCGTCAGCGAAGTTATGTTCTCGTTCATCCATTTTGTATAGGAGTGCCAAGCAATGAAATATTTGAAGCCGGCGTTTGTACTCAGCCTCATCGCCGCGGGGGCAACGTGGTCCTGTGTGAGTTTCGCTGCGACCGAGAGTAAGCCTGCAAAGAACATCGTGCTGGTCCATGGAGCATGGGTCAACGGGTCGGGGTGGAAGCCAGTGTTCGAAATTCTCGTAAAGGACGGGTACCACGTATCGGTTGCGGAACATCCGTTGACCTCCTTCAACGACGACATTACGGCGGTGAAAAGGGTGCTCGCGATGCAGCAAGGCCCGACGATTCTCGTTGGTCACAGCTACGGTGGCGCGATTATCACGGATGTTGGCAACGACCCTAAGGTGGTGGGTTTAGTTTATATCGCAGCGCATGCGCTGGACGAAGGTGAGACCGAAGTAGCCAACGGCAAGAAATTTCCGAACGCCACCAAGGCCGTAAAGAGAACGACGGATGATTTTCTCTACCTCGATCCCGCTTTTTACCCTGCCGACTTTGCGGCGGATCTACCTAAGGAGCAGGCGAAGTTCGAGGCGCAGGCAGAGGAGCTGACGGCAGCATCCGTGTTTGGGACACCCGCCGGCATTCCCGCTTGGAAGACCAAGCCGAGTTGGTACATGGTCGCCAAAGCCGACCGGATTATCAATCCAGATCTTGAGCGGATGTATGCAAAACGCGCCCACAGCCACACGGTCGAAATCGCCGGCGCAAGCCATTCGGTCTACGAGTCACATCCTAAAGACGTCGCCGCGCTGATTGAGCAGGCGGCGCAGCATGCGCAAGACTGAGCCCGGCGAGAAGCGCGCGATGCGCGTGACGCGCGAATTGACGCCGGAAGAGCCTTAGCGAAACAAAAGTTGGGGAAAGCGCGCGACCGGGTCTTTGTCGACGCGCCTTCTCCGTCTGGCCGGGCCGTTCACACTTACATGAATTTAGCGAAAACCTCAAACTTCAGATTGATCACCGAACCCGACAATTGATTCGGAACACATGTCATCCGGTTGTCGATATTGCGTGTCGTAAACATCGGCAACACCTTATCGCGAAATTGCTCGACTAACTCGCAATCGCCAAGCCTGAGCTCACGAGGAGAACGATCTGCAAGCGCTACCGAGCGCCACGTTCCGCTGATCGGCGGGCTCGCGTTATCTGCAGTCCCAACCGCAGAGAGCGTATAAAACTTAAGATAGGCGCGCGCGAATTTGTCCGGAGTCCCGTATCCACGCGAGCACGCACCCGAGGTCGACTTCGCATCTGCACGCGCACCTGCTGCAATCAAGAGCACCTTGAGCTTGCTCGCAAGACCGTCGCAGGAGTAAGTCGTCGTGAAGCCCAAGAATTGAAAACTGTACTCGTGCTTTTGCCAGACGCCCTGCTCTGGACCAGTGGCTGTCTCACTAGCAGAAGCCGCCATGGTGACTCCGCAAATGATGAGTACGCAACTCAGTTGCAGGGCTCTAAGCGATGTCATGACGTTGCTCCCTTGCAGATTTAATACGTCCCCTTCTCCGTCTCACTCCTTACATGCGACAATGAAACGCCGCCCAAATCACGCACTCTCTAGTGAAGCGCCGCGATCGCTTCGTTGTTTGTCGCCGCCCGTAGCAACTTCATCCGCACGACCGAGCCGCCCTCGAACTTTGCGATGAACACACCGCTCTCATTCGACGACTCACGAACAAGTGTGGGTCCGCGTTTGCGTGCGCCGGCCAAGTCGGACGCCAAGAAGATCTGATCCGACCCTGCCGGCGTAAAGATCAGAGGCGGGCTGTTCCTCTCGTAGAGGGAAAAGGTCTTGCCGCCCTGGGTCGAAATGCGTTGCATCCAAAGCATATAGCGGGCGCCCGCCTTGACCGGTACCTTATTGGAGCTAATAAAATCAGGGCCCATGTGCCCCAAGGCATTCCATGCGCGAATGACCGTAGCTTCAGTGCAATCGGGCGAACTGCACTTTTGCAGGATCAAATACTCGTCATTGTTCAAGCGCAGCGGACGAATTGACAACAGGTCCCCAGCACGCGCGCCGGCTGGCAGAGATATGACGGCGTGGTCCTTACTATCAACGGTGAAATCCGTCGACACCAGATAGCCGCCGTACTGGCTCGAAAACTTAAGTGTCTCTGCGCCGAAAGTTGTTGCGGCCCAGGCTGCTAATGTTCCAAACAGCAGCAATTGAGGACACCGGTAAGAATGTACGTCCATGGACCCTCTCCTTGGTAGCGTTGTCGCTTGGGACTCGAGCATACACCCGGGTCGCTGATCCGACGTTAACGCTACGTGAAATCCAGTTTAGTTCTTCCTCGGCGGCCGGGCGGTTCGTCCGCCACGCTACGGCCGCGACGCTGCGCTGTCCCGCTCCGGTTGCGGTCCAGTCGATTGTATTTAGGTACCACGAGGTATCGAAAACCCAGCGCCGGCGAGTCAGTCGTGCTCGTCCGTGGGGAGGTGGTACTCGTAGACGTAAAAGTCATCATCGCGGATCCACCCCTCGCGCTCATACAAGCGTTGCGCAGGCAGATTCGTGACGCCAGTCTGCAGCATGAGCTGGCCGGCGCCCTGCCCGGTTGCATAGTCCACCCCCGCACGTAACAGTGCCGCGGCCGCCCCGCAGCGCCGCGCTTGCGGCGCGACGAACAGGTCGTACAACACAAACATGCGTGCCAGGGACACCGAAGCGAAACAGGGGTACAGCTGGCTGAAACCGATCGCCGCGCCCTGCAGTCGTGCGACGAACACCACCGACTCATGGCGCGCCACCCGCTCTTCAAGAAATGACCGCGCCCGCGGATCATCGGCGCGGCCGTAGAAGCGCCGATAGGCGTCGAACAGCGGTGCGATCTCATCGACGTGGCGCAGCTCGGCTCGTTCGATGCTGACTTGAGTATTCATGCTGGAAACGCCCTTGTAGTCACTTCAATGAAGCCAGCATGAGAGGCGCCAACCGTGGATTTGCCTCTCGACGTTTCAAGCAACTATCCGCGCCCTAAACCTGCACCCGAAATAACGCGCTCGCGGCTACCGCCGACGTGTGCGGTGGCGCGCCCAAGCTGGATGAGCGAAATGATATGCAACAAAATCGCCAGCGGTACCAGAAACGTTGGAATCAATACCAACGGAAACATCGAAATGAGTTCATTGGGGCGCTCGAAGGCAAACATTTGGAAGGCCGACGGCGCGGTGAGGAACCCCGTACTAACCGCAACGATGAGATCGGCAATCCCCAACAGATTCCACCGCAAGACGGTTCGTGGGTTAAGTTGCCGCCCGCCAGTCGCGCCAATTCCGATAGCTGCCGCTAGTAGACCGACGGCCACATCGCCCAACCCTGCCGGCAGTGCAAACAGTCCTGGTAACAGATGCGCGGCAAAGAGGACCAAGAAGATCACCCCCTCCACGCGGTAGAACTGAATTGCGATGACCCATTGCCGGGGTACGGCGTCAATGAGCCGTGAAACGGGCGACCAACGCCAGATCAGTAAGCAACCAATCAGGATCGGGATAGCAATCCCAAATTGAATCGTCGGTATTCGACTCGTGGCGGCGCTGTAAACGCCCACAAGTGCGAGCGCAACGGCGATTGCAAACCAGCCTACCAGCACAGATGCCGTAGCCTGTACGGTCCGTCTGCGGTCGCTATCACTCCAATTGGACCGCTTGAGAGCCCGAGTTACGCCAACAACAACGGCAACGATCGTTGCAACACAGCCGGCGACAACCGTGAACGGTAGATAGGCTGGAATGCTCATTGTGCCTCCTAGGGACGACGCTTCAATTACGCTGTTTTGCCCGTCAGGCGAATCTTGGGCTTACTTTCCCTGGATTGGCTGCCGAGGATCATCCGCCGCGCCATCTCATGCGGATCCCGTGCGACCTTGCGATCGCCTGCCGCGCTGTCGGCGCGCAATCCATCAGCATCGATGACTTGCTTTTTTGCGATCTGGCGACCCAATATCATCTCGCGTGCTTGCGCCTGGGCGTCTAACGCGATCGACTTTGCCGCCGCTGATGACGGGAATACCAACCCAGCCTCAGGGCCGTTCCTTGAATCACGTCCGCCAGAGAGAAGCAGTCTCGCCTGTTCCTGGCCATCTCCAACCACCTCCGTCGCTGCTAGCGCGCGAGCACCCCCAAACGCGAGCAGGCCAAGACCCAAGATCACCCGTACACCTATTGCACCTTTCATAAATCCTCCAGTTACGTAACCCTCAATACATGTAGATACATATATCACGTTCAGCAAAAAAGCATCCATTTATTAATGTATATGCATATACTCGAAGCTGATGAGCGCATTTCTCGACTTGTCATGCATATGCATGTATTATGCCCGCACCATGAAATTGCAATCCTTACCGTGCTATTGCGCCACATTGCGTCAGGCGGCTCGAGCCGCCACCGCACTTTACGAAGAGGCGCTCTCAGATAGCGGCGTCCGGTCCACGCAATTTACGATCCTGCAGGTTCTCAAAACGGCGCCAAACCTACAGACGACGGAAGTCGGACAGCTCCTCGGCATGGACCAAACGACGGCCACGCGAACGCTGGCACTGATGAGGAAAAGTAAGCTCCTAGGCGATTCCACTGGCGCTGATCGGCGCGCGCGGAGATGGCGCCTTACTCCGCTCGGGGAAGCCACTTACCGCAGACTTCTCCCGAAATGGGAATCGGCACAGGCGATTATCGAGCGCCGACTGGGGCGTGCTGACGCTATGGCGCTAAAGAAATACGCGTTTGCCGCAGCAATTGCCCTCTCCGCCGCGGATGAGAACGCTCACAAGTAAAGAGCCTCAGCCGAACAAGTCGGCATTCAGGCTCGCCCCTGCGCCTTCGCTTGTCTGCTTGCAGGCACTTTTTCACGGTAACGCATCGGCATGCGTGTGTCTGTCCAGAACCTTACGGCTATTAGGTGAGTAGCCGTTCGCCCTTCGATCCCATCGTCTACCTGCGGAAGCATTTGCGCCATGTGTTCGACTGTGTCGAGTAACTCACCGTAAGTAATTGATATAGCGATTTTTATCAAACTGTAAATCACGCACCAAAGAGACTTAAGTGCCGAACGTTATCCCGCTGATTTCGCTCGAGGCCCGTAATTACCCATCGCTGGTACCGACAAATCGATTCCCACCTCCACGACCTCCACGCCTCGATTCTTGACTTCGCATGCAAGCGCAAGCTTAAGTCGCAGCACGTGATCGAAATCAACTCACCGCCGCCAGCCGCAGCTATCGCTGCATCCAGTCGATCCTATGACTCACTCTCAAGGACACCCGTGAAAATAATGTTTATGCAGGCCCTGTGTTTGGCCTTGGCACCAGCAATTTGTCTAGCGCAGCCGGTCGAGTCGGCAGCGCCGAGTGTCATGGCCATTCGGGCGGGAAAATTCATTGATGTGCAGACCGGACAAACACTCGCGAATCAAATCATCCTGGTTCACGGCGCCAAAATCGAAGCGGTTGGCTCCAACATTAAGATACCCGATGGTGTCACGGTCATCGATCTGTCGAAGATGACGGTGCTGCCGGGGCTTGTGGACTGTCACACTCACTTAGCCGACCTGCACGGCGCTGAGCCCCTGGTTTCTTTGCGCATGACGGCAGTCGAGACCGCTTATGCCGCTATCCCGAATGCGCGTGTCACCCTGCTGGCCGGCTTTACGACGGTACGCGACGTCGGCGTCTATCGCGCCTTCAACGATGTCGCCATGCGCGACGCCATCGCCAAGGGAGTATTCATCGGGCCGCGCATGTATGTCGCGGGCGCATATGTGACGATCAGCGAGGGAGCAGGCGCGATGACCGGACTGGCCAAGGACATCGAGCTGCCGTTGGATCTTCGCTACGGCATTGCCAACGGTCCTTGGGAGGTCCGCCGAGTTGTGCGCGAACTCGCACATCTTGGTGCCGATCACATCAAGATTCTCACGACCGGCGCAGTTCTCACACATGGCAGCAATGCGAAGTCCATCGAATTCACCCCGGAAGAGATCAAAGCCGCCGTGGAAGAAGCGGCCAACTTCGGCCTGCGGGTCGAGGCGCACGCGCACGACACGGAGGGCATCAAGAATGCACTCCGCGCAGGCGTCGCGTCCATCGAACACGCCACCCTCATCGATGACGAGGGAATTGCACTTGCAAAAAAACACGGCACGTACCTGGACATGGACATCTATGACGAAGAATGTATCCAGTCGGATCCCGCCACACCCGCCGACTTCCTCGCGCACGATGCGGGCTTGGGGGAAATACAGCGCCGCAACTTTACCAAGGCCGTTCGCGCCGGCGTTAAGATGTCATTTGGCACAGATGCAGGCGTTTGTCCTCATGGGATTAACGCCCGTCAGTTTGCATTCATGGTCAAGTATGGAATGACCCCGATGCAGGCAATTCAGGCGGCAACCGTGAATGCCGCCGACCTTATCGGTCATTCCGAACTCTTCGGTTCGATTTCCCCAGGAAAATCCGCCGATATCATCGCGGTGAGCGGTGATCCGATCGCCGACATTCGTGAGCTCGAGCATGTTCGGTTCGTGATGAAGGAAGGAAAGGTTTACAAGCAGGAGTAGTAACCTGAAAGCTGGACGATCATCAGTCGAGATTGACCAGTCCAGCATCCTACAGGCGGTTTCAATCCCCGCGATGAGACAACTCCGTGTAAGGGATCCAAGAATCTGAGATCCCCCGCACGTCGCTCTGTCCTGCAAATTGCTCAAATGCGGCATCTGCCACATGGATGTCTACGATGCCCAAACCCCATTTTCTCAAAGCCTCAACCCTCGCCGATGCCGTCGCATTCTTCGGCGGTTCCCCGCCCGATCAGGTCGCGACGCGTTAGTCTGCGCTCGTGACCGATGCCCTAGCAGAAAGGACAACCAAGTCCTTTTCGCAAATCGTGGCCGAATTGGAGGCCGACGGCCGACCGGTCTCAAAAAGCCTGAGGCGATTCGCCGAGGCTGAGCAGTCGGGCGATGCAGCTCTTTTACTGGGATTTGAGCGCCCTTCTCGTCAGCTTCGCATCGAGCTCTTCGGCAAGGCGATCGACCCGTGGAATCACAAAGAAGCCGACGAAGAGCGTCGACGCGAAGGTTTGCCACCGGTCCACTTCAGGCGCTTGCGCAGGCTTCTCAAGACCAAAAAAGCAAAGAAAGGGATCGCGCTCTGCGCGCAATCATTGGTCATCGTTGCTCTCCTCGCAGCCGGACTTGCCTACATAAAGCTCTATGGATTTAGAATGGCGAACCTTGCCACGGTTCAGCACATGCAACTATGCCGGGATGCGGCCGTCGAATTAGACGTGTCTCCGTCCCTACACAACCTAAGCAATTCCGGGAACAAAGAATTCGATCAAAGAATTGAAGCTGAACAGGCCACGAAGGATCATCTCGCCACAAACATTTACTCAGAATGTCTCTCGTGGGCGCGGAGCGGGTTCGGTGCGGTTGGGGTTGGGAAATGATACTCCTTCAGAGTTATAATGTGATTTCGATATTCAAGAGGTAACTATCAGAATAATATTAACTTTATCAAGGATAAATCGAATTTAGTCCCCGACGAGAGCAAAGCGCTCCTTCGCTAACAAAAAAGTGATCTGGCGCTCTTCTAAGGCACATGCCACTTCGTGTCTCTCTGCTTCGATCTCTGGGCGCCTACGGCGCCACGCACACCGATGAATTGCAGTTTCTGTTCGCCCTCGCATCCACCCCCAGTACTTTGAGCAACGCTGAAAAGAATCTAGCGGGGGTCATGCAAAACTATTGGAGCAGCTTGGCGCGCAGCGGCACGCCGAATTCGCTGCAGACACCGACGTGGGCACCTTTCAGCATCGCGACGGGCAATGTACAGTCGCTCAATACACCGCGACCCGGGGTGGAACTCGGATTCGCCGCACAGCATCACTGCAACTTCTGGATCGGTGTGTTGGATCAAACCATCCTCGCCGGCGTCGCGACCGATCTGACCTCGGCAGGGATAGTGCAGTAGCATCGCGGCATTGAGTGCCGAGTCGCGGCGTCGTGCACTTGCGGCGCTCGCTTGCAAGCTTGCACCGGCCCGTTTACTGCGCGTCGCGGTACGGGGCGCTCGAAGATCGCTTCTTCGGCGTATGTTTCTGATGAGAAGTCTTTGCGTGGCCCACGATGGCCGGCTGAATCGGTGTGCCGTAGACGTGCTGATTTGTATGAGGGTGCGGGACAAAGGAAGTCGGCTTTGCGTGGGAGTCGGTCGACTTATCGCCGGCAACCGACAGCGCCGGTTGCACGAGTGTGATGACGGCGAGCACGGTAATTGCAAATTTCGTCATATTCCTGATCCTCCAAGCCGAATGGTAGATCAATATCGCGCTCCGGCGTTCCGAGTCCGCGCCGTTATGTGATGTGCGTCTCGGGACCGCGATCCAACCCCCACAAAATCGGCCTGGTGCGACAGCACAGAGCCGCGTGGCAGCCTCTGGGGCAGCTCATTTGGTGCCTTCGTGCGTTCGTGGCTCCTTCATTGTCTGGTCTATAGCCGCAGTGCCTCGAGATGCTCGATGGCCGTTGTCACGCCGTTTCTGGCCGCAACGGCCGGCGCGAGTCTGTTCACCCGTTCTCGAATCAAAGGATCGCTGACCGCACGGCTTATGCGGTCGCAGAGCTCGTCGGCAGTGACCAGTTCGACCGGCAGCGCCCGCGGTCCGAGTCCCAGCGCCTCAACGCGATGCGCCCAATAGTACTGATCAAGGATGTGCGGCAGCAGGACTTGCGGCACTCCCGCCCGCGCCGCCGCGGTCGTCGTGCCCGCGCCGCCATGGTGAACGGCTGCCGCGACCCGAGGAAAGATCAGGGAATGCGGCACATTGCCGACAGTCAGGACGTCGTCGGCCTCTCTGACGTGCCGGTCGAGAGATGCCCAGCCGCCGGCGATGACGGCACGCCGGCCGATTGCGCGCACCGCGGCGACCGCCTGTGCCACCAGCTCAGGAACGCATGGGGCGACCATGCTGCCGAAGCCAATATAGATCGGCGCGGGAGCCTGCTGCAGGAACGCCTCGACTCGAGGTTCCAGTGTCCCTGGTTCGTCGAACACCCACGCGTCGGTGCTCATCGCGCTCTCCGGCGCATCATCAGGCATTGGCCCTAGGTCTCGATCGGCCGCGAGAATCACTCGCCCTTTAAGGATCTGGCTTATCGGGCTGTCGAGAGATTTAAGGCCCAGCGTGGCGCGACCGCGGTTGATGTGGCCTCGAAGTGCGAGCTCGGCGATGGGACCGCCCGCCATCCACAGTAACCGGTTGATCCATCTCGGCAACGTCTGCCGGTGCACATTTGGAGGCGGCGCTGCGCTGCTCGGCATCGCGCACGGACAGAAGACGGCGTGCGCATAGGGCACGCCGCGCCATTCCGCGACTGAAGCGGCCGCGAATTGGAGGCCGGCGCCGATGATCAGTTCGTAGCCCTCGCTCGCCCGCGCGACCGGCTCGAAGAGGAGCGGCGTGATGTGCGACAGATATCGCATCTGCCAGCTCAAGGATTGCAGGCCGGTGCCC
>Ga0193726_1002761_pt1 | contig 11604 bp, 8 predicted proteins | sample H2c1metaG_FD_144928 | JGI IMG/M metagenome (GOLD analysis project Ga0193726, IMG submission 144928) | Soil microbial communities from a riparian zone of the East river system, Colorado, United States - H2c1 | ecosystem: Environmental > Terrestrial > Soil > Riparian zone | place: USA: East River... | reverse complement strand
CTGTTTTTATATCTAACACCATCCTGATTGTAAATAGCTTAACCTGCTTTTTATTGATGGTTATTTATAGAGTATTGATAAAATATATTTTCGTTTATATTAAGAATTTAAAATTAGACAAGAAAAGAATTATTATTTATGGTGCAGGTGAGGAGGGCGTAGCTACAAAAAGAACTTTTGATCATGATTATAAGGTTAATAAAAATATTGTTGCCTTTGTTGACGATGACCAAAGAAAAGTTGGAAAAACAATTGATGGGATTAAGATATTAGATGCCAAAGATTTGTTAACACTGATAGAGGAACATGAACTGGATGAGATCATTTTTGCCTCCTATACCATACTTCCTGAGGTTAAAAACAACATTGTAGATATTTGCCTTGAAAACGATATTAAGGTATTAAGTATTCCTCCGCATGATGTTTGGCCAAGCGGGAAATTACAGCCAATCCAGATTCAGAAAATTAATATCGAAGATCTTTTAAATAGGAAATCCATTGAGATTGATATTGCAGGCATTCAAAAGGAATTAAAAGGAAAAAGGATACTAATAACGGGAGCCGCCGGCTCAATAGGGAGTGAAATTGTTAGACAGTTATTGAAATTAGATACTGGATTGATCATTATGTGCGATCAGTCTGAAACTGCTCTTCACCATTTGTACCTGGAAATTGAGGAAACACATACTGATTCAAACTTTCATGCGTTTATTGGGGATGTTAGGGATGAAAAAAGGATGCAGCATTTGTTCGAAACCTATAAGCCTCACTATGTGTACCATGCTGCAGCTTATAAGCATGTTCCAATGATGGAAGATAATGCGGCTGAAGCAGTAAAAACTAATGTTTTAGGTACTAAAACCATTGCAGACCTGGCTGCAAAATTTAGCGTGCAAAAGTTTGTAATGATATCTACGGATAAGGCTGTAAACCCAACAAATGTAATGGGCGCCTCAAAAAGAATTGCTGAAATTTATGTGCAATCTTTAAATAAATCGTTAAGCAATAAAGATTTTAGCTTTAGTAATGGTTTGAGCCATTTAAATAACACAAGGGCAAATACCAGGTTTATTACAACACGTTTTGGCAATGTACTGGGATCAAACGGTTCAGTTATCCCAAGATTTAAACAACAAATAGAAAAGGGAGGCCCTGTTACAGTTACTCATCCGGAAATAACCAGGTATTTTATGACCATTCCTGAAGCCTGCCGATTAGTTTTGGAGGCCGGCTGTATGGGTAAAGGAGGCGAGATCTATATTTTTGATATGGGTAAATCTGTAAAAATTATTGAGCTGGCCAAAACAATGATCCGTTTAGCGGGCTTGGTGCCTAATCATGATATAAAAATTGAATATACAGGATTGCGGCCAGGGGAAAAGCTGTTTGAAGAACTGTTGAATGATAATGAAAACACCATGCCTACTCATCATGAAAAAATTATGATAGGCAAGGTGCGCGAATACCTGTGTAGTGAAATTGAAAGACAGATATATGACCTGATTCATCACGCAAAAAACAATGACGATCAACAGGTTGTAATGTCAATGAAACAAATTGTGCACGAATTTAAAAGTAAGAATTCGATTTTTGAGGAGTTAGACCTTATACCTAAAGCTATTTTATGATTAAAAAATTCCTTTTTCTCATCTCTCTTTTTTTTGTCACTGCCTGCAATAAAAATGTCAGTAATGAGGTAGTGGTTTATCATAATGATTTTGAAACAAATGACCTGTCAAATATTACTAATGGCATAATAAGTACTTACAACAACTCTGCAGTACTAGGTCAGTATAACAATGGTAATTTTATTTTGACACTTAATAATTTGCCTAAACATGATCTTATTACTATAACTTTTGATCTGTATATTCATGATAGCTGGGATGGTAATAAGAAAGCGCCTGATGGGCCTGACATCTGGGAGATGTTTGTAAACGGTGATCCTTTTATATATACAACATTCTCAAATGCGCCATGTGCAGCACCAGACTTTTGCTCTCCCCAGTCGTATCCTGCTGACTACCCCAATGATTATAATAATCCCCGGAGTGGTGCATACAGAACTGATTTGCCGGGTGTGTGTAGCTGGAAAAGCGACCCTAATGGTACATCATTGTATAAAATATCGAAAACTTTCAGAAATTCGGATTCAAAATTGGTCTTACAGTGCGTGGATAAATTGGTTCAGACCAATACTGCAGATCCAAAGTGCGATGAGAGCTGGTCTGTGGATAATATCAATGTTAAAGCCATTACTTTATGAAGATCATGAAGCTTTCCTTTATTTGTGCATTAGTTGCGTTTGTACAATTTGGTGTACACGCGCAATCTTTACCTGTAGGCACTTCAGCACTTGAGGATTATTATAGGCGGGCACAGTTACTTGGCACTGCTGATTCAAGTGTTTCTTTTACTGTTCGTCCGATTTTCCCTAATTATATTAACAAGAAGGCAGATGTGTTTTACCCGGATAGTACTATGCAAAAGTACAGCACATTGGGCGCAAATCGCTTGTGGAAGAACAAAGGCAAAAGCGATCTCAAAATAACCTATTTACCTCTAAGCCTTCAAACGCAATTTAACTCCGACCACCCTTATGGATGGAATGATGGCGCCATGATACCTGCCAAGGGTTTACAAACGGTATTAAGCGGGGGGATTTTTGCGCAATACGGACTTTTGACCATCCAGTTAAGGCCTGAATTACTTTTAGCCGAAAACTCTGATTTTGAAAATTTCAATAAAAATAGCTATGATGTAATTTTTGCCCGCTATTACGACATCTATAATAATATTGATTTACCTGTACAGTTTGGAAAAGGTGGGTATAATAAATTATATGGTGGACAAAGCAGTATCCGTTTAAATTATAAATCCCTTTCATTTGGATTATCAACCGAGAATTTATGGTGGGGACCAGGTATAAGGAACTCATTATTAATGAGCAACACCGCTCCAGGCTTTCTGCACTTTACCTTTAATACTTTACGCCCTATACAAACACCCATAGGATCGTTCGAATGGCAATTGATTGGTGGCAAACTGAGCAATTCCGGATTTGCCCCGCTTACACCCGATCATAGCTATTTCGGCACTGATCTTTATGTGCCCAAACCTAATGATTGGAGGTATTTGGCTGGGATAGTGTTTACATGGCAGCCAAAATGGATTCCAGGCTTGTTTTTGGGATTTGACCAGAGTTCACAAACATATGGCAAAGATTTAAGTGGGATAAGAGATTACCTGCCTCTTTTTGCCCCGGTAAAAAAGGTAAGCGCCCCGGACGATCCGATTAATAAGCAGGATCAAAGAAGCTCGTTATTTATGCGATGGCTATGGACGCAGGAACATGCCGAGATTTATTTTGAACTTGGACACAATAATTATTCGGGCGACTTAACACAAGCATTATTAACGCCGGAATATTCACGCGCATACATTTTTGGAATAAGAAAACTCATGCCATTTAACACAGCCCGTAATGAAAACATAATGATTAGTGTGGAGGTAACTCAACTCCAGGAAAACAATATTGATAAAATTAAGGATGGTGATGAGTGGTATACAAGCAAGTCTATAAGACAGGGATATACAAATATGGGTGAGGTCTTAGGTGCAGGCATAGGCCCCGGAGCAAATTTACAATCGGTAGATGTGAGTTGGGTAAAGGGGCTGAAAAAGATAGGCTTGCAATTTGAACGCTATCTTCACAATAATGATTTTTACTATTACGCGTACTATGATAGCTATGATTTTAGAAGGCATTGGGTAGATTTGAGTATAGCTGCTAATTACGAGTGGGATTTTAAAAATTTAATATTCAATGCTAAGATCCAGGGTATAAAATCTTTAAATTATCAATGGTACCTAAAGCAAAACCCTGGTGATCCATATTTTGTAAATGGAGCTAATGCGTTTAATTTACAGGTACAGGCGGGTATTACATACAGGTTTTAACGGCTATAGCTAAATGAGAAAAATATTTTTTATATTAAGTATGGTATTGATTTTTACTTGCTTTAAAGGCATAGTAAAGGCGCAATCTCTTCCGGTAGGAACCCCTGTACTTGATGATTATTACAGAAGGCAACAATTGCTGGGAAAAGTTGATTCAAATATCTCTTTTACTGTTCGCCCTCTTTTTTCAGGACCTTCATTAAAAACGCATGATGTATTTGACCCTGACAGTACTTTGAAAAGTGATCACTGGGTATCAATGGGGCCCGTTTCTTTTGCTAAAGGGTTAGGGACTTTCCAAATATTGCCGGTAAGCTGGCAGCAGCAATTTAATTCTGATCATCCATATGGCTGGAATGATGGGCCTATGATTCCTGCAAAAGGTTATCAAACCATGCTTAGTGGAGGTTTCTTTGTTAAATTTGGGCCTTTAAGTATTCAATTGCGGCCAGAATTTGTTTATGCTGCAAATCCATCTTTCAATGGGTTTGCTACCGGACATTCTAATAATGACCTGACCAGTTATTACGTTTATCATAATTTTATTGATTTGCCGGAAAGATATGGAAATGAAGCATATAGTAAAGCATTTTGGGGGCAAAGCAGCATCAGGTTAACTTTTGGTCCCGCATCAATAGGGCTTTCAAATGAAAACGTATGGTGGGGGCCTGGTATTCGCAATTCATTAATATTGAGTAATAATGCCCCCGGTTTTAAACATATAACCATAAATACTGTACGTCCTATAAATACGTTTATAGGATCATTTGAAGGCCAGGTACTTGCCGGACGTTTAGACTATTCTAATTTCCTTCCGCTATATGCCACTTTATCAAATGGGAAAAGTTTATTCCAACTAAAAAAAGATGATTGGCGTTATTTTACAGGATTTAATATTAATTATCATCCTAAGTGGATTGAAGGATTTACATTAGGATTAACCAGAACATTTGACGCCTATCATAAAGATGTCAAAACTTTTAGTGAGTATGTGCCTTTCTTTTTCCCCTATCAAAAACAAAATACCAATGATGGTGACCCTATACCCCGTGATCAATACACTTCACTATATGCAAGGTGGTTATTTACTAAAGCACAGGCGGAAGTTTATTTTGAATATGGGCTAAATGATAATTCATATAACAGCAGGGATTTTATAGGCTCACCTGATCATTCCCGCGCATATATTTTTGGCATGCGTAAAATGCTTCCATTAAGTGGTCGCGCAGATCAGCATATTTTATTTAGTGCTGAAGTTACCCAGCTTTCACAAACGCCTGACCGCATTGTAAGACAAGCGAGTGGTTGGTATGTACACAGCGGAGTGACTGAAGGCCATACTAATGAAGGACAAGTTCTTGGTGCAGGTACCGGTTCCGGAGGGAATCTTCAATCAATGGAGGTTAGTTGGGCATCGGGACTAAAAAAATTAGGAATTAGATTTGAACGTTATGAACATGATGTTGACTTTCAGGAGGCCAATTTTCCGGATATAAACGGCAATAGCCGTAAGTGGGTTGATTTCGCATTTGCTTTGCAGGGCGAATGGAATTATAAGAATTTAATATTTAACGCAACACTTGAAGAAGTTAAATCATTTAACTATGAATGGATATTAAAAGATTATACGCCTGATCAATATTATATTCCGCATAACGATGTTTATAATCTTCATGCAGTATTGGGCGTAACCTTTAGATTTTAGCCTGTTTTTTCCTGATTAATAATATATAAAAGCTGAATAGAATTCCGGAAATAATCAGGCCGCCTAATATAGCTATTGAGTATTTAAGCCTGTTTTTCTTTAAAGGTAATTCTGGTTCATCAACTATTTGTACGGTTGGTGTTTCCTGCGCAAGCATAGTTTTACTTGATTCAAGGTTTTTAACCGTTTCAGAAAATATAGTGCTTAATACAATTTTGTCACGCTCTTTTATATCCACACTGGCATTTGCCTTTGTATAAGCAGGGTTAACATCTAATAAACTTTGGTTAGCAGTTGATAGATCATACGTTTTATGATTAAGAATTGCACCAATGCTATCCGCACGCTGTTGCAAGCGTTCTACATTGTTTCTTAATCTTTTTGTTTTTGTGCTGATAAAAAAGTCTGTTGATTGTTTGATCATCCTGGTACAAAAAAGCTGAGCCAGTAGTTCGTCTTTCATAGTGGCATCCACTTCAAAAAAACCAAGTTTTTTATCTGTCTTTGATATTCCAAATTCTCCGGAAAGAATTAACGTGGTCATCTCATGTAACAAACTATCCTGTAACCGGCTGTTTTTTACTCCATTTAACGGGAAGCGAATTGTTTTACCATCTGGGCTATATTTTAGCCATTTTTTATCTAATTTATTTACAGTAGCATAGCGATCAGCAAGTGTTTGTGTACTATCATATGCAGTTAATAAAGTTGCCTTGATCAATTTATGACTTTTAATCAGCTCTTCAACATTATCACCTGCCAGTACACCGCTTGCCCCGCCTAATCCATCCAGGTTAAATCCAAATTGACCAGCTAATGCCGATAACCCGCCCGCACCTCCGGCCGATTTTGAATCATCTACAACAAAAGTTAACCTGGCAGTATATGTAGGCGTCCACAGCCAGGCTGTTAAAGCACCCAATATAGCACCAATAATCAAAACCAGCGCCAGTGCTTTTTTGAATTGAAAAATATAAGCTACATCACTTGCGCGGTCATTAAGCAATTTTTTAAAAGAGAATTCCGGTTCGTATGGATATGGAGGATTTTCCTGGTTCATTTTTATTTATGTAAAATAGCAATAATACTAACTATTGCAGTTAACGCTGTGGCAATGCCACCGATATCTCCAATACCTATCTTAAATCTGGTATCGGGCGATTTTTCAGGAACTACTATTTTACTTCCCGGTTTTACAGTTGGGTAATTACGAAAAAATAAAAAGTGCCTCACAGGTTGATTCAGGCCATCAGGATACTTAATGTATGCTCCCTTTAACCGCGCATTTTCTGTAGTACCGGCAGCCGCATTAATATAATATTTGAAACTACTCCCGTTATAGCTAATATATTGTGGATTGTTTACTGCTCCGGATACCTCAACATATGAAATAACGCGCGGAACATATACACTATCGCCGGGCAACAGTATCATATTACTGTTTTCTTTCTTGCCATGATCTTTTGTTGTAAGATCAACGTTAACCCTGATCCCTTTCCTGTAAACCTGCGCATTCTCAAGTGAACCATAAGGTGTAACACCACCCGCACGGCTTAAAAAATCAATAGCAGTTTCATTTCTTTTTTGAACGGCGTAATCTCCCGGAAATACAACTTCGCCTTTAATGCTTACATTACCCAGTGAGCGGTAGTTTACCAACCGCGGAACATAAATAAAATCCATAGGCTGCAATTCAACATCTGCGTTACTGCCTGTTTTATCGTCCATATCCACAATAAATGTATTAACCAATTTATTGGCCACACTATCTGATTCATTTTTAATGATCCTTGAGATCTCAACATGATGATCAGCGGCTTCCTCGTCAAATCCACCTGCCATTGCAATAACATCAGCCAGCTTTAATCCTTTACGATAGGTTATAATAGATGGCTTTCTGACAAAACCATCTATAGTTATTTTTTGATCAGGAGTAAAAACATCACGATTAAGTATTACTACAGAGTCTTCACGCAGTAGTGGAATATCATTTTTTCCGCTAATAACATCCTCCGGTTTAAATGAAACAAGCTCTCTGGCTAAATTAGGGAGCGTTCTTTTAATATATCCCCGCTCCATATATGCTTCGGGTTTTAAACCCTGCGCATTTTTCAATAGCTGGGCTAATGTAAAGCCGGCAGTAAGCTCATATATGCCGGGGCGGTAAACAGCACCTTCCAGCGTAATTCTGTTAGTATACCGATCAGTAATGGCTCCAATTTGAACAATATCGCCATTGTGTGGAATGTAATTTGCAAAAAGATTTGCAGGTACATCTTTTACCTCGCGTTCAAGCGTATTGATCTGATCAACCTTGGCAATACCTTTGTAAGCTATATCGGTATATTCACCCGCATACTTTATCAAATCTTCAAGGTTTTCATTATCCTTTAATTCATAAATAGCAGGGTTTTTCACTTCTCCGCTAATGCTTACTCTTTTTTTGTAAACCGGGATCCTGATCACGTCCTGATCTTCCAGGCGGATATTTCCATCAAGCAGCCCTTGTTGCAGAAAACTATAAAAATCAACCGTTTTATAAAGCTTGTTATTTCTTATTAGTTGTATGTTCCTTAATGAACCATTTTGATTTGGCCCCCCCGAATTATACAGCACATTAAACAGCGTGGATAGCGAGGAAAGAGTATATGATCCCGGTGTTTTTACTTCGCCAACGATGGTGATCTTAATGCTGCGGGTGTTACCTAAGTTAATGGCCAGTTGTGTTTGTCCCGAATTTAATGCGGTGTAAACCCTGGCCATTTTGCTTTTAATTAAATTGGTAGCCTGCTCAATAGTAAATCCATTTACATAAACAATACCTGCATAAGGGATTTGCAAATTACCCTCAGGACTAATTTTAGATCGTACACTACTTTCATTTAACCCGGTTAGCAACACAATTACTTCATCGCCTGGCCCTAATACATAGCCTTTTGGCGTAGCCACTGAGAAATTAGGTTCAAATTTTATAGCTGTTTGAGTGAAAAATTCGGTGCCGTATATGCTAAGCGCTTTTGATGCAAGAGCCGGTTGAAGCTTAACAGGGTTGGGTGATAATACTGTATCATTGGCATCCCTTGAGTAATCTATTTTTTTCTTTTCCGAAGATTTGTTGGTTTTTGTACCGGTTTTTTTATTTAGGCCCAGTAAAGTTACCCTGTCTTTAAATGCCGCTACCTCACCGGGGGGCATCCTCCTCGGGTATTCCTGAGTCCTGTAACTTTTTCCATGCCTGGGTTATTTGATCGTCAGTTAATGTGCCTACCTTAACATTTTGAATATTGCTAAGGGAAACATCCTGTGCCTTTGCCTGTTTTGAAAAGGCAACTAAAGCAAAAAATAAAATATATAATAAGTATTTAATCCGCATGTAAAATTTGAAGTTAATCCAGTGGTGCAAATATAAAATATTATATCAGTCTAAAGCTATAAATAGCGGGTGGCTAAGTAAGTTAAAGCCTTAATATATTATATGCGTTTGCTTAACAAAACCTTGTTCAATTAGTTTGTTAAGTGCTGATAAAAATGTTTAGCTCCCGGGATTGTTTGCGTTTATAGCACATAGATTTTAACTATAATAGTTTATAACGATGGGATGAGCTTTTGCAGCTTTTCAAAATGGGTTTCGTTATTAATAAGAATGTTAATATGTGCATTGGCATTTTTGCCCATTTCAGTTACAAAATCAGGATTTTTATATAGCCATTTTACTTTTTCGGCTAATTGCTCAGCATTACCTGGTTCAAATAGTAATCCTGTATAATTATCAATAACCATTTCAGGAATCCCACCAATGGCAGCGCCAATAACAGGTTTGCCTAAAGCCATAGCCTCAACTACAGTAAACCCCAGCACCTCATAACATTCTGACGGACAAATTAAAAATTCAGCGCCATTAATAACGTCAAGTGTTTCCTGTTTGCTTTTTTTTCCTAAAAAGGTAACATTATTTAATTGATGGGTGCTTTTAAACGCTTTTAAGTCTTCTTCCTGTGTGCCGTCGCCTATTATTTTAAGCAAAATTTCAGGGCAGGTTTGCATTGCTTTTAATAAAGTGTGCGCTCCTTTTATTTTTTCGAGCCTACCTACAAAAACAATATATTTTTCATCTCTTTTGACCGGAGTTAGTTTTGCTTTTTCAATTCCTGCATAATCATACCCATGATACACCTGTACCAGCTTTTCATTAAAAAAATTGAATTGTTTGTATTTTTCGTATTGGAAAACAGAAGGGCACACATAGTAATCTACATAAGCATAATAGTTAAGGTATTTATGAACATAGTTTTCCAAAGCAGCCACCGTGCTTGCCAGGTATGATCCTTTTTTACACGAATGCGTAACGCAATTATAAAACTTCCCGCCAAAACATCGTTCACAAATTTGACCATGGCTCACAAATATGCTATCGGGACAAATAGGGGTATATTCATGCAATGTCCAGATTATGGGGATATTTTTCTTTTTTAAGATCTTTAAAATGGTTGGGGTTATGTAATGGTGAATAACATTAATATGAGCAAAATCTATTTTAACATCATTTAAAAGCCTTTCCAGGTTTTCCTGTGCTTCAAATGAGTAAATGCTTTTCATTACCACTTTTACACCGGTAGACAGGCTGCGCTTATTAACCTTTTTATAATCAATGTTTTCTATAAAGTAATCAGAATAGGAAGAAGGGAAATTCCTGTCATCTTTCATAGAAAACGGGATAACATGATGGCCCTTTTGCTGATAAATGTTTACCACGTTTTCAACGTATGTCCAATCTCCGCCACTTGGATACCATGACCAGTTTACAACAAGAATATTCATTTCAGATAGTTATTTGATTTCAGGATAAAAGGCAATAATTATTATTTTTAAAAAAAAAGCAAAACAAAATTCAAAGATGACTGTATTAAATCATAATAGTGTGATAAAAAATAAAAATTTAATAATTTGGCGGATAAATTTACATTAAGCCCCGATCGTGTTCTTCAAGCTATAAACCGATGTTTTATCTTGAAACTTTAATTCTTTTTAATTTTTCTGAATTAAAATGCACTCATGTTGTAGCGGTATGATGTATCTTTCACGTAATTTATAAACTTTAATTATTGTGTTTAGCTGAAGTTATAATAATTGCAGCCCTAACAATCAATGTTTGAATTGGTGTTGTGGTTGTTAAAACGTTATATACCTGTACTAAAAATCAAACTATTTGAATTATATTATCAAATTATTAAGAGTTTTAAAAAATTATTCTGGTTAGTAAAGCAAAAAAAGTTAATTTTGGCAAGTGATTACTATCTATACAAAATCCTGTCACTATTGAATCAACTACCAGATTCGCCTTTATGGTTTTAACATTTATATGAAGAAAAAGATTTACATTGCTGGTGCAGGTGGAATGCTTGGGGAAGCTTTTTATCGCATATTTAAGAATGATTACGAAGTTAAGTGTACAGACAAGGATGTAAATGAAAAATGGCTTAGCTTTTTAGATTTTCGTGATTTCGAAAAATATAAAAAAGAAGTTGAAGCTTTTAAACCCGATTACCTGTTTCATTTAGGCGCATATACTGATCTTGAGTTTTGCGAGCTTAATTTAGATGATACCTACCTAACCAATACTACCGCTGTTGAAAATGCTGTATTTATTGCTAATAATTTAGACATACCCATGTTATATATTAGTACCGCAGGTATATTTGACGGGACAAAGGATTTTTATGATGATTGGGATGAACCAAACCCGCTTGGGCATTACGCACGATCAAAATATATGGGCGAGCGCTATGTACGCGAAAATGCAAAAAGATATATAATTTGCCGTGCTGGCTGGATGATGGGTGGCGGGCCTGATAAGGATAAAAAATTTATCAGTAAGATAATTAAGCAATTAGCCAGCGGAAAACGCGACCTGTTTATTGTAAATGATAAAGACGGAACGC
>Ga0193726_1002760_pt1 | contig 11605 bp, 10 predicted proteins | sample H2c1metaG_FD_144928 | JGI IMG/M metagenome (GOLD analysis project Ga0193726, IMG submission 144928) | Soil microbial communities from a riparian zone of the East river system, Colorado, United States - H2c1 | ecosystem: Environmental > Terrestrial > Soil > Riparian zone | place: USA: East River... | reverse complement strand
CCGGCTGTGGCGCATCAACGAGGATAACCTTCCGATCGGCCTGCATCACGGTTCGCTGGCGGTCGAGCAGCGGCGCAAGGTCGAGGCGGCGATGGCGGCAGGCAAACTGCGCGCCGTGATCGCGACGTCCTCGCTCGATCTCGGCATCGACTGGGGCGACGTCGACCTGGTGATCCAGATGGGCGCGCCCAAGGGCGTGAGCCGTCTGATGCAGAGGATCGGCCGCGCCAACCACCGGCTGGATGAGCCGAGCCGCGCCATGATCGCGCCGGCCAACCGCTTCGAGGTGCTGGAGTCGCTGGCGGCGCTGGAGGCCATCGAGGCGCGCGAGCTCGACGGCGACCCGCCGCGGCCGCCCTGCCTCGACGTGCTGGCGCAGCACATCGTCGGCACCGCCTGTGCCCAGCCGATCGACCGCGAGGCCTTCTTCGCCGAGGTGCGGAGCGCCCAGCCCTATCGCGACCTGCCGCGCCAGGATTTCGACGACACGTTCGACTTCGTGGCGACCGGCGGCTATGCGCTGGCGGCCTACGAGCGCTGGCACCGGCTGAAGAAGCTGCCCGACGGGCGCTGGATGCTGGCCTCGCCGATGGTGGCGCGGCAGTTCCGCATGAATGTCGGCACCATCGTCGAGCTGCCGCTGATCAAGGTGAAGATGCGGCGCGGGCCGGTGCTGGGCGAGGTCGAGGAGTCATTCATCCAGGGGCTGGTGGCAGGCGATACCTTCGTCTTCGCCGGCCGCCTGCTGCGCTTCGAGGGCGTGAAGGAGCTTGTCGCCCAGTGCTCGCCCGCGACCGGCGGCGATCCCAAGGTGCCGGCCTATGGCGGCGGGCGCCTGCCGCTCTCGACCTTCCTCGCCGCCCGGGTGCGCGGCATCCTGCAGGATCCGTCGCGGCACCCCAAGCTGCCGGCCGAGGTGCGCGAATGGCTGCGCGTCCAGCGCATCCGCTCGACCCTGCCCAACAGCGACAAGCTGCTCATCGAGGGTTTCCCGCGCGGAGCCAAGCAGTTCATCGTGGCCTACTGCTTCGAGGGCCGGAACGCCCACCAGACGCTCGGCATGCTGCTGACGCGCCGCATGGAGCGCATGGGACTGAAGCCGCTGGGCTTCGTCGCCACCGACTATGTGCTGGGTCTGTGGGGGTTGCGACCGCCGACCAAGGTGCAGCTCGACCAGCTGTTCGACGAGGACATGCTGGGCGACGACCTCGAGGCCTGGATGGACGAATCGACCATGCTGCGCCGCTCGTTCCGCAACGTCGCGGTGATCGCCGGCCTGATCGAGCGGCGCTTTCCCGGCGAGGAGAAGTCGCGCCGCCAGGTCACCTTCAGCTCCGACCTGATCTACGACGCGCTGCGCAAGCACGAGCCCAACCATATCCTGCTGCGCGCCACCCGCCAGGACGCGGCCTGGCAACTCGCCGACCTCAAGCGCCTGGGCGACCTGCTGCGGCGCGCCCGGGGCCGCATCGAGTATCGCCGGCTCGACCGCATCTCGCCGCTCGCCGTGCCGATCCTGCTGGAGATCGGCAAGGAACGGGTGCTCGACGGCACCGCCGAGGACGAGCTGCTGGATATCGCCGCGCAGGAGCTGATCGACGAGGCGACGCGGCTCTAGCGATGGCTGACGGGCTGCTTCAGCCAACGCCGATATTGGATGTAAGTGACGGCAAGGCTTGCGGCGAAGACGACAAAGGTGCCGCACACCATCACCAGATAGTAAAACTCGTTGCTTTGCATGGTCCGCTCCGTTGAGAACGGCCCGAGCGTGGCGGGTCGCCGGGAGCGCCGCGTTGACCTGGATCAAGCTCAGTGGAAATCCCGCGAGGCGAGCATGGGGGGAATCCTTGACTTGAAGCTGATAAATCATTAAGTCATTAATGGTATCATTATATGAGGCGGCCATGGCCAGTGTAGTGACGATCAATCGCCCCGATGTCGTGGCGCTCATAGAAAAGGCTGCCGACGAAATCACAGGTGGGAACAAGACCGAGCTCGTGGCGACTGCCGTTCGCCGTCTCCTCGCTGAGAACGCCCGAACGCATTCTCTGTTCGGCACCCATCCGGGTTCCGTGAAAGTACGGCGCGGAGTCGATCTCACTCGGCCGGCGTTGGACGAGGAAATGGATGCGGAAAGCGGGCGTGAGATTCGCCGGTGACCGACCTTTTGCTCGATACGCATATCGTGTTGTGGCTGAACAGCGGCGACGAACGTCTGGGCGAGGCAACCCGCCGAACGATAGACACGGCCTGGAAAGCTGGCGGTCGAATACTTATCAGTTCGGTCAGTGTGTGGGAGATCGCGATACTCGTGGATAAAGGTTTCATCGAACTCGACCTGCCGGTGAATGAGTGGGTGGAACGGTTTCTCGATCGTCCGGGACTGGAAGCGGTGGCGCTTGACCATGTGACTGCGGCACGTGCCTATAGTCTGCATCATTTGGAGCATCGCGATCCTGCCGACCGGCTGCTCATTGCAAGCGCCATCGGCCTCGGCTGTCCGCTCGTGACCCGTGACGACCGCATCCGTCGATTCGCCAAGACGCGAGGGCGGCAATATCGATTCGCGATCGCATGACAAGACCGTCTCAATGGAAATCCCGCGAGGCGATCTTGATCTTGGGCCGGTCGAGCACGATGCGGCTGCGGTCGTAGGCCGGCTTGGCCGGTGGGCCTTTGCCGGCACGATGGCGGGTCGCGTTGGCTTCGGGCACGGGCAGGCGAGGGGGCACGCGGCGGTCGCCCGGATCGGTGCGGACCTCGTCGCCGCGGCCGCGGGCCAGGTGGAAGTCGTCGATGTCGGCGATGGAATCGAGCTCGGCCGACCAGTCCCAGAGCTGTTCGGCGACGAGGTGGATCACCAGCCCCTCGCGCTGCACGCGGCCGCGCACGCCTAAGAGGCGCGAACCCATGACGATGCGACGGTGAGCTTCGAAAACCTTGGGCCAGACCACGAGGTTGGCGATGCCGCATTCGTCTTCGATGGTGACGAATACCACGCCCGAAGCGGTACCGGGCCGCTGGCGCACCAGCACCAGGCCGGCGAGGGTGAGGAGATCGTCATTCTTGGCATCGGCCAACACGTCGGTACGAGCCACGCCGCGGTCGGAGAACCGGGGCCGCAGCAGCGCCAACGGGTGGGAGCGCAGCGACATCGAGATGGCGGCGTAGTCGTCCACCACCTGCTCGCCCAAGGTCAGCGAAGGCAGGATGACGGTGGGTTCGAGGTCTCGCACTTTGGCAGCATCATCGAGCAACGGCAGAGGCGCATCGGAGAAGCCACGTACGGCCCACAACACGTCGCGGCGCGAGAATCCCAGCGAGGCGAAGGCGTCGGCGCGGGCCAGCGCCACGATCTGGCGTTTGCTGAGACCGGAGCGCCGCCACAGGTCGGCCGGATCGCGATAGAGCTCGGTACGGCGCTCGACCAGGCGCTTGCCGTCGGCTTCGGCGAGACCCGCGACTTGGCGCAAGCCAAGGCGCAGGGCGCAGCGATTGGTGCGGCTCGGCTCCAGTGTGCAATCCCAGTCGCTGGCATTGATGTCGGGCGGCCGCACCTCGACGTCGTGCTCGCGCGCGTCGCGCACGAGCTGGGCCGGTGCGTAGAAACCCATCGGCTGGGAGTTGAGCAGGGCGGCGGCGAAGACCTCCGGGTAGTAGTTCTTCACCCAGGAAGAATCGTAGACCAGGATCGCGAAGCTCGCGGCATGGCTCTCGGGGAAGCCGTACTCGCCGAATCCTTCGATCTGCTTGAAGCATCGCTCGGCGAATGCGCGGTCGTAGCCATTGCCGACCATGCCCTCGATGAAATCATCCTTGAGCTTGTGGATCGTGCCGGCCCGGCGGAATGTCGCCATGGCGCGCCGCAACTTGTCGGCCTTCTCCGGCTTGAATCCCGCCGCATCGATGGCGATCTGCATCGCCTGTTCCTGGAACAGCGGCACGCCCAGGGTTCTTTTCAGGACATTCTCGAGCTCGGGCTTGGGATAGATGACCCCTTCGGGATTGGCGCGATTCTTCAAATAGGGGTGGACCATGCCGCCCTGGATGGGGCCGGGCCGCACAATCGCTACCTCGACGACGAGGTCGTAGTAGGTGCGGGGTTTCAGGCGCGGCAGCATCGACATCTGAGCCCGGCTTTCGACTTGGAACACGCCGATGGAATCGGCCTTGCACAGCATGTCGTAGACAGCGGGATCCTTGGGATCCATGCCGATGGTGCGCTCCTCGCCATAGTGCTTCTTGATCAGGTCGAAGCTCTTTTGCAGGCAGGTCAACATGCCGAGTCCGAGCACATCGACCTTGTAGATCTTCAGGACGTCCAGGTCGTCCTTGTCCCATTCGATGACGGTCCGGTCGTCCATGGCGGCGTTCTGGATGGGTACCAACTCGTCGAGCCGGCCCTGAGTCAGGACGAAGCCGCCGACATGCTGCGAGAGGTGGCGCGGGAAGCCGCACAGCGTCGCCGACAATTCGAGCGCCAGCGCCAGCCGCGGATCGGCAGGATCGAGGCCCGCTTCGCGCACGTGATCGACATCGACACCGCCCGATCCCATGCCCCACACCGTGTCGGCCATCACGCCCACCGTGTCGGGCGACAGGCCGAGCGCCTTGCCGACCTCGCGTATGGCGCTGCGGCTACGGTAGGCGATCACCGTGGCGGCCAGCGCGGCGCGATGGCGGCTTTTCTCCTGGTAGATCCACTGAATTATTTCCTCGCGCCGCTCATGTTCGAAATCGACATCGATGTCGGGCGGCTCGTTGCGTTCGTTGGACAGGAAGCGCTCGAATAGGACCCTGGTCTCTTTGGGATTCACCGAAGTGATGCCGAGGCAGTAGCAAACGGCGGAGTTGGCGGCAGATCCGCGGCCCTGGCACAAGATGCCCATCTTGCGGGCCTGCCAGACGATCTCGTGCACGGTCAGGAAATAGGGCGCGATCTTCTTGCGATCGATCAGCTCGAATTCGTGGCGGATCGTATTGGCGACTTCCTCGGGGACACCGTCGGGATAACGCCAGGCCGCACCCTCCCAGGTGAGGCGGGAGAGCTTGTCCATGGGAGTCTCGCCGCCCTCGTACGCGACCGGATACTGGTAGGTGAGCTGATCGAGCGAGAAGCGGCAGCGCTCGACGATCTCCTGCGTACGCGCGATGGCGTGCGGATGGCGGCGGAACAGCCGCGCCATCTCCTTCGGCTCCTTGAGGTGGCGCTCGGCGCTGGCGAAGCGGCGGAAGCCCAGCCCGTCGACGGTGCAGCCCAGACGAATGGCCGTCACCACGTCGTGCAGCGCCCGCCGCTCGGGCATGTGGTAGTGCACGTCGTTGGTGGCGACCAGGCCGATCCCCATCGTGGCGGCGAGATTGTCGAGCAGCGCCAGGCGGCGCGCATCGTCGCCGCGGAACAGCATGGTGCCGGCGAGGTAGCAGCGGTCGCCGAACAGGCGGGCAAGCGCGCGCAGGCGCTCGCGGAAGGCGGGTTCCTCGGGCCGGCGCGGCGGCAGGACGATGGCCAGGATGCCCTCGGCGTGGGAAGCGAGGTCGTCGAAGGTGAGCTCGCACTCGCCCTTCGCCGCCCGGCGGTTGCCGACCGTCAGCAGGCGGGAGAGCCGCTTGTAGGCTTCGAGGTCGGTGGGATAGGCGAGCAGCGAATAGCCGTCGCGCGTCTCGAGACGGGCGCCGACCAGCAGCTTGAAACGCTCTTCCTTGGGGGTCGGAAACTCCTCGTAATATTCCTCGATCGCCGCATAGGCCCGCACCACGCCGGCCAGGGTGTTGCGATCGGCGATGCCGATGCCGGTATGGCCGAGCTTCAGCGCCTGCAAGGCCAGCTCGCCCGGATGCGAGCCGCTGCGCAGGAAGCTGTAGTTGGTCGTGACCTGCAGCTCGGCGTACATGGTTCACGCGGCGGCAAGCTCGTGGATGCGCGCCAGCGGCACGCCGCGGATGGCGATGCCTTCGCCACGCAACGCCCGCAGGAAGGTTTCGTCGGCGCTGACCAGGATCGCCGACGTGGCCTCGGCGCAAGCGGCATAGAAGCAATCGTGCACCGGCCGGCCGCACAGCAGGGCCAGCGCCAAAGCGCGGTTTCGCAGCCGCGTCGATTCGACGAAGGCCGAGATGAAGGAGGGCAGGCCGATGCTGCGCACGATGGGGGCGGCCTGGTCGGGCGCGATCTCGCCGCTGGCCGCTTTCTTCCAAACCAGCTCGGCCACGCCGGCGATCAGGATGTCGGGTGCGATCAGCTCATGGCCAGCCACGAGCAGAGAGCGCGCTTGCGGGCGCAGCGGCTCCTCGACGAACCATTTGATGGCGACGCCTGGCTCGACCACCACGATCATCGCCCGCCTCCCGCCTGCAGCAGGACCACGCTGTCGGTCTGTGACACGTCACGCGGCGTCATGGCGGCGATGCGGTCGGCCTCGGCCAGGGCGTCGAGGATCAGCGGCTGGCGCGAAGCCTGGACCAGGATCTCGCGCAACTCGGCCTCGAAGGAACGGCGACGGGTACGGGCGCGCGCCTTGAGTCGTTCGATGACCTTGTCGTCGAGCCCGCGGACGGTGAGAGGGTTCTTTTTCATGCGCAGAATCCATGGAGAAACCAGCGGGCCGTCGGCCGGCCGTTGGCGGCTGCCGCGTAAGGCCCGTCCCGGAACAGCCAGAAGCGGCCGCCGTCATCGTCCTCGACCCGGTAGTAGTCGCGAAACGGCGGCACCGTATTGGCCGACGGCCGGCTGCCGTCGGGGCGGGGCCGCCACCATTCGTCGGCCAGCCGCTCCGGCCCCTCGGCGCGCACGATGCGGTGGGTGTGCTGGCGCCATTGAAAATGGCGCGGCGGATCGTCGGGCACCGGCGCGGTGACATTGACCGGCTCGGGCCGCTGCAGCAGCCGCGTCGGCCGTGCGCCCTTCAGGTTGGCGACGCGCCCCCAGGCGCCGGTCGGCGCGGGCTTGGCCGAGACGGCTGCCGTCGTCTGCACCCGCTCGGGCAGGTGGCTGTCGCGCGGCAACAGCCGCACCACGTTCTCCGCGCCCAGCCGCAACGCCAGCCGGTCGGCAAGGTCGATCGTGCCGTCCTCGCCGAGAGAAGTGGCAAGCGCGCCCGAGTCGGCCCCCGACTCTGGCAGCGCATCCTGCGTGCCACTCCACGCCTCGACCTCGGGCGCGGCCAGGATCATCAGCTCGACGCCGAAGCCGGGATCGAGCTCGCCCAGCTTCTCCTCGAACAGCTTCATCAGCTTGGGATTGTCGCGGTTGGGCCGGCTGGTGCCGATTGCCGTGCGGTCGACCGAGCCATCGACCCGGTAGAGCGCGATCTCGAGCTTGCGGGCGCCGACGCCCGCCTGCTCGAACTGGCGGCAGAGGGTGGCAAGCAGGCGGCTGGTTCCGGCGGCGATGTCCTCGGGCCGGCCGATCGGCTCGGCGAAGGCCAGACGCGTGCGGAAGGCGGGTGCTGCCCTTCGCGGCTCGATGGGCTCGGCCAGCGTGCCCAGCGCCTGGTCGAGTCGGGCGAGCGGCTGGTCGCCGAAGCGTCGCGCCAGCGGCGCGCGCGGCAGGGGATAGAGATCGCCGATGCGGCGCAGCCCCAGCTTCAGGAAGGTCTCCAGGATCGGCGCGTCGACCCGCAGCCCCTCGACCGGCAGCTGGGCGAGCGCGGCGCGCTGGCCGCGCGCTGGGCAGAAGAGATCGGCCTGACGCTCGGCAAAGCGCGCCAACGCCCAGGCGGCGCCCGCGGTGTCAGCCATGGCGGCGCGGCAGGTGAGGTCGTGACGCGCGAGGCGCTCGACCAGGTCGTCCAGCAGCGCGCGTTCGCCCGCCTCGTCCCGGCCGAAGAGATGGGCGCAGCCGCTCACGTCGAGCAGCAGGCCGGCATCGCCGCCGAAGCCGCCGGCGCTGCAGGCTTCGGTTCCCTCTTCGGCGATGGCGCCGCCCAACGGATCCACCGCCACCCAGGGCGTGTAGCGGTCGCACCAGTTGGCGATCGCTTCGATCAGGCGGCGGTCGGCCTGCGGCTCGCCCGCCGTCGTGATCAGGTCAGGCACCAGGGCACGTGCATCGGCCAGGCGCATATGGGCGCGCAGGCCGGCGGTGCGGGCATGAGCGTTGATCGCGGCCAGGCGCGGGCAGCCGTCGCGCCAGACGACGGTGGCTGCTGCCCTAGCCGACCAATCTCGTGGCGTCGGACTCTGTCCATCCCGCGCCAGCCGATCCGTGGAAAGCTTGGGAAGCCACAGCGAGACAATGCGTTTCATCGTTCCACTCCACGAGCCAGGATGGGATCTCGGCGGCGGACGGCGCGCCGAAGCGGTTGCGCCTGAGCTGGATGCGCCAGCGCGCGGCGCCGAGGTCGGTGAGGCCAGGCGTCGAGTGCGACGGCGCCGAGGCGATGCGCCAGCGCGTCGTGCACACGCTTTGTGGGGGCGCCGGCTGGGAGCGCAGCAGCAGGGCGGGCACGCCGCTCTTCTCGGCGGCAAGCGACAGGCGGCGGCCGGCGGTGGGATCGGCGCGCTGCTGCGCATGTGAATGCGCAAACTCGCCCAGCACGGCGGCGATGCCGGGGCAGCGCAGGCCCTCTTCCATCGCCCAGAACAGATCCTCGTCGCGCCTGGCCGTGACCATCAGCAGGCGCGCCGGATCGAACCAGGCGGAGAGCGCGGCCGCATAAGGCGGCGCATCGAACGTGCCCGACGGGCGGCGGCACCACAGCAGGGTGCCGGGGGACTTCGCCCCGAAGCGACCCAGCAGATGGGCGGCAAAGCCCAGTGCCGCGCCATCATGGGAAGCGACCCGGCCGGAGGGGGCGGGGCCCGCCTCGATCTCGTGCAGGGCGCCGGTCAACAGTCCGCCTTCGGGCAGCAGGGCGTCGATCGCCGCCACCCCGAGCGGCACGGCGGCTTGGCCGGCCCGCTGGGCGCTGTGGGCGCGCTCCAGCCGGCGGATCCTCTCGCGCAGATCCGCCGCTAGCGGGGCCGCCGCATCGTTGGCAGCCCGGGAAGTAGGAGGAGCAAAAGCGCTTGGGGAAATGACGGGCATCGCCCCCTCGGAGGTCTGATGGCGTTGGGGATTAAATGTTCTTCTTTTGTTCTAATCAGCCAACAGGTGAGAGTCAACGAGAGTCACTCGGAGCGACGATAGGATCTCTGCGTCCTATAATTCTTGCGTACCGCATAGGGGAAGGCCGTCCGTAGACGGCAGGCAGACAGACACAATCAATGGTGTCTGCCTTTATTGAAATACCACTAAATATGCGAACTGTGCTTGCACTGCCAGCAGGCAGTCCTTCCTTCGACAGGGCGCCTAAGCCGTGCGTGCGCGGCATGCGCATCTCGGTGGCGGACGTACTGGAATATTGGCCGCCGACATGAGGGTCGAGGAGATCCTTTCCGATTTTCCCTACTTGGAACGCGAAGACATTCTCGCTTGCCTTGCCTACGCGGCAGAATGAGAGCGTGAACGCGGGACAGCGCCACAGCCCACATAAGCTCCTGTTCGATGATTCTCACGGTTCACCGAACACGATCGAGCAAGTTCTTCAATCTCGCGTACAAGTTACAGACGCCGTGATCGCGGACGACATCGGATCGTCGATAATCTCTCACACCCGTTTGCCGGCACGATGCTTGCGAAGCATCGAAGGCCAAACGCATCATGCCGTGTGGAGGCCCCGATGACCCTTCGACTTTCCTTCGCCGCTCTGCTCGCCGCCGCGTTTTCGCTGCTGGCGGAGCCGGTGCTGGCGCGCTGCTCGCAGAACGTGGCCGGGATGCCGGGCGTCCAGATGGCCTCGCTCGACGGCCTGTTTCTGGCGAGCGGCAGCTCGCCCAATCGCGCCACCATCACCTTCCTTGGCCATGCCAGCTACCAGATCGACACGCCGCAGGATGTGCGGGCGATCACCGATTACAACGGCGTCAACGGTTTCGGCCGCAAGCCCGACATCGTGACCATGAACAACGCTCACTCCACGCACTTCACCGACGATCCCGAGGAGGGCATCACCTACGTGCTGCGCGGCTGGCCCAGCAAGCCCGGCGAGACCGAGGCCAAGCACGACATCACGCTCAAGGACATGAAGGTGTGGAACGTGCCGACCAACGCCCGCGACTGGGGCTCGAACGCGGCGCGCATCAACGGCAACTCGATCTTCATCTTCGCCATCGGCGACCTCTGCATCGCCCATCTGGGCCACCTGCATCATCGGCTGACCAAGGAGCATCTCGACGAGCTCGGCCGCATCGACGTGCTGATGGTGCCGATCGACGGATCCTTCACGATGGGCCAGCCGCTGATGGTCGACGTCATCAAGCAGATCCAGCCCAGGATCGTGCTGCCCATGCACTATTGGGGCCGCTCGCAGGTCGAGCGCTTCCAGGGCCTCATGCAGCCGCTCGACGCCGACTTCGTGTGGCCAGATCGCCCTTCCCTCGAGGTTGCGCGCGAGGAGCTGCCGGAGAAGCTGACGGTCATCGTGCTGGGCGGCAACGGCGGCGATTGACGCCCGAGATTGACGACTGGGCCTGGCTCGCCCGCTGGGACCTCGTTCCGGACGGCGAGGCGATCACCACGCCTTCGAGTCTCCTGCTGCCGGTACGGCACTGCGGCCAGCCCGCCATGCTGAAGATCGCCCGCGAGGAAGAAGAACGCCGCGGCGGCCGGCTGATGGCGTGGTGGGACGGCGACGGCGCGGCGCGTGTTCTGGCGCACGACGATCACGCGCTCCTGCTCGAGCGCGCTACCGGCCCGCGCAACCTCGCGCCAATGGTCGCCGCCGGCGCCGACGACGAGGCGAGCCGCATCCTGTGCGCGGTCGCCACGCGCCTGCAGGCGCCGCGGCGCGGGCCGCTGCCGGAGCTCGTGCCACTGTCGCGCTGGTTCGAGGCGCTGTCGCCGGCCGCCGGCATTCATGGCGGACTCCTTGCCCAGGCCGACGCGGCAGTGCGCGATCTGTTGGCCGCGCCGCGCGAGGTCGTGCCGCTCCACGGCGACATCCATCATGGCAATGTGCTGGACGCCGGCGCTCGCGGCTGGGTCGCCATCGATCCCAAGGGCCTATCAGGCGAGCGAACCTTCGATTTCGTCAACATCCTGCGCAATCCCGACGCTGCGACGGCGCTGGCGCCAGGGCGCTTCGACCGTCAGGTCGACGTGCTGGCCGATGCCGCCGCGCTCGACCGGCATCGGCTGCTCAAATGGACCTTGGCCTTCGCCGGCCTGTCGGCTGCCTGGCACCTCGCCGACCGTGAACCGGCTGATCTCGATCTCGCGGTTGCGGCCCGCGCTGCCGCGGCCCTTGGCGCCTGAAGCTGTCAAGCCGCCAAATTTCGCAAGTGCGGGGCTGGCGGAGCTTGTCGCTGATTTCAAGGTAGGGAGCGGTGACAAACCTCGATAGATTCCGTCGCAACAAACTACAGAGCGGAGGAAGCCATGCGTGGCGTCGTATTTCCCGGCGAACGTGCTGTCGAGATCATGACTTTCCCCGATCCCACGCCGGGACCGGGCGAAGTGGTGCTTGAAATGAAGGCCTCCGGCATGTGCGGGTCCGACCTGCACCAATACCGACGGCCGAAGAACCTGCCGAGGGCCGGCACCGGCATACCGGCCAGCGCCGAT
>Ga0193726_1002759_pt1 | contig 11609 bp, 9 predicted proteins | sample H2c1metaG_FD_144928 | JGI IMG/M metagenome (GOLD analysis project Ga0193726, IMG submission 144928) | Soil microbial communities from a riparian zone of the East river system, Colorado, United States - H2c1 | ecosystem: Environmental > Terrestrial > Soil > Riparian zone | place: USA: East River... | reverse complement strand
TAAGTAAAACGCACATCCTCCGCGCTCACCGGAACGCCATCATGCCACCGCGCCCGCGGATCGATCGAAAACGCGATCGAGAGTGAATCGGGAGCCCAGCGCCAGGTGCGCGCGAGCCGCGGTGTAAATCCGGCATCGCCAATCGTGTTCAACGCCGGCCCGATATCGGCCAGGCCGTCAAAGATCTGGTCGACCACCTGCTTGCCCTGCACTGAGAACGTAAGCGGTGGAACGAGACCGTCAGCGTCGGCCGACGCGGAGATGGCGATTGTTCCGCCAATCGGAGGACCCTTGCAACCGGCCAGGACGATCACCAGCGCACAAAGCCAACGCGACGTTTCGTTGTTTCTCACGACAATACTCCGGCGGCAAAGATTGCCGCGCGCTGAGGTGTTGGCCGCCCCGGAATGTCCGCGGTGCCCGCCCATTCCAGAAACATTTCCAGCAGCTGAAGATCGAATTGGCCCGTCGACGATCGCATGATTTCAGCCGCGCGCCCGTGAGTGAGTCCCGGGCGATAAGAACGCGTAGTCGTGAGCGCGTCGTACACATCCGCGACGCAGAGAATGCGTGCCTCGAGGGGAATTCCCTCTCCGGCCAGACCATCGGGGTAGCCCGTGCCATCCCACCGCTCGTGGTGGTTTCGGATGATTGCCCTGATGTCTCCGGGAAAATCGATGTCGGCAACGAGATCGAGACCCGCGACGGGATGACGCTTCATGATTTCCCATTCTTCCGGCGTCAGCTTGCCGGGCTTGTTGAGCACCTCGGTCGGCACGATGATCTTCCCGATGTCGTGCAGCAGCGCACCGATGCGAAACCAGAAAAGAGACCGCGAATTGAATCCGGCGGCGTCGGCCAGCACGCAGCCGAAGAACGCCACGCGGTCGCAATGTCCGCGGGTGTAGCGGTCCTTGCTCTCGATCGAGTTGCCCCACTGTCCCGCCATCTCGAGAAATCTCGACTCGAGCGCTCCATTTCTTTTCTCTACGTGGGCGATTCGGTGTTGAGCCTTCAGCTGCGAGTAGAGCGTGTGGGCTTCGTTGAGGCTCTGTAGCATCTCGCGGTGGCGTTTCTGCGCCCAATAAAGTTCTGCGTGCTGCTCCGCGACGTCCGCCTTAAGTATGAGGTTGCCGGTAGCGGTCGCGTGCTCTTCCGCCCTGGCGAGGTAGTCCGCGGCCCCGGCAAAGTCGGCCCGCTCGCGAGCGATCACGCCGATGTGACGGAACACTTCGCCACGCCACTGCGGAACGTCGTCAGTGCGGGCAGCAAGAAGCTTCTGCGACAGTGCGAGCGCCTCATCGTAGCGTTTGGTCGCGATGTAGGGGGGGGGGGGGGGGGGGGTCAATTCCAGCTGGCGCGCCAGATCCCCCTCTTTCGCGAATCCCCGGCCGGCTTCGGCCCATGCCGCTTCGGCATCGGCGAACTCGCCGAGCTCCATGTACGCGAGGCCGATATTGTTGAGAACTTGCGCCTCGTGGCTTTTCATTCCGAGCGACTGATATCCGAGGTGGCTCAGACGAAATGCTTCGAGCGCCCCCCGCAAATCACCGCGGATCATTGCGACGGTTCCCACATTCTGGTCGATCATCGCGATCCGCGCACCGTCACCGGAGATCTCCGCCTTTACCCTCGCCGCCGCGTACATCGCAGCGGCCTGATCGAGCTGGCCGCCCATCTGGTAGACGATCCCGACCACATTGAGCGCCTGCGCGACAGCGGCGGGAGATCCCGTTACATCGGCGGCGGCAACAGCCGCTTCGAGCACGTCGAACGCCGCCGAGCGATTTCCCAGCTCCAGGTACGCGCGTCCGAGCCAGCGCAGCGCCGCCAGCCTTGTATGCGGGTGCGCGGCCGGATCCCTTACCAGACCCTCATAGAGGGCGATGGCGTCAGTCCATCTTCCCTCGTGCTCCGCCTGCTTTGCGCTGTCGATCGTTGCCTGAACCCCCGGCGACTCGCCCGCGCCTGTCTCCACGGTGGGCGTGCGAGTGCTCATGACGAGGCCAGAATTGTCCGACGAACGCTACTCTCGTCACGCAGCTTTCTGGTGAGAGTAGGCCTCGAGATTCCGAGAATTCGCGCCGCGGCGCTGAGATTCCCGCCGGTTAGTCCGATCGTGGTGTGGATCGCTTCATCGACGATCGCCTGAAGCGATTTCCCCTCGGGGGGAATGTGAATCATCGCCCCAGAGGGGGGGCCGGCGAGCGGCACAAGTGATCGGCGCTGCAGTGACAGGTGATGGGGATGGATCAGATCTCCGGTACAAACCACGACCGCGCGCTCTATCACGTTCTTCAGCTCGCGGATGTTGCCGGGCCAGTGGTGACGCTCGAGCGCATCGATCGAGTCCGCGGCCAGGCGAAGATTCTCGCGGCCCTCGGCCTCGGCATGTCGCAGAACGAAGTACTTGGCGAGGAGCGGGATATCGCCCCGGCGATCGCGGAGCGGCGGCAGCTCGATGCGAGCGACGTTGAGCCGATAGAACAGGTCGGCGCGGAAATGATTGTTGTCGACCGCGCGCTCCAGCGCCGCGTTCGTTCCCGCCACGATGCGCGCATGGAGCGTCTGCTCGTCGGAGCCGCCAAGCCGGCGGAACTTCCGGTCCTCGACTACCCTCAGCAGCTTCGCCTGAAGCTTGAGGGGTAGCTCCGCGACCTCGTCGAGGAAGACAGTCCCGTGATCAGCCACCTCGAAGAGTCCACGCTTGAGCGACCTCGCGTCTGTGAAAGCGCCCGGCTCGTGGCCGAATAGCTCGCTCTCGAGGAGTGTCTCAGGGATCGCGGCGCAATTGATCGCGACGAAGGGTTCCGCGGAGCGCGGACTCGCTGCGTGAATACCGCGCGCGAACAGCTCCTTGCCGGTACCGGTCTCGCCAACCAGCAGCACGGTGACGTTTCGGCTTGCGGCAATCTGTGTCGCCAGTGCGATCACCTCGCGCACGACAAGGCTGTCGCCAATAACATGCGAATGCCACCGATCGGCGGTGGCTTTCGGGGACCGCGCTGGGACTATCGTAAGGTTCCTTGGATCGCAGGCGGTGAAACTCGGCCGCCCGCACTCGGGTGAAGATCGGTACAACGGACAAAAGGCGGCCGGAGAGCGACTCCAACCGCCTTCTATCAGACGAAGAGATGCTCGTCTGAGTCACCCCCGACGGTCACCCGAGAAGGTCCGCCGGCGGGGAGTTAGTCCGGTCGTCCGGAGCGAAACCGTTAATGCGCATTTTGAGGTCGGAAACCTCGTGACGGGCCCCTAGGGACTTGAACGATTCCTGGGCCTCGCGCCAGGCAGATTTGGCCGCCCCCGAATTGCCAAGCGCCCGCGATATCTCACCCAGCTCGCGCAGCATTTCCGCGTGGAGCAACCGATCCTCGGAGCCTTCGGCCTCGTAAAGCGCGATCCTCAGCGTCGCGATGCTCTTGTCCAGTGCTCCTCGCTCGCGCTCGATGCTCGCCCGGCATTTCAACGCGCCGGCGGCAGTTAGGTGGTCACCACGACGCTGTGCTTCCGCGAGCGAGCGTGCGCACAGCTCGTCGGCACGATCGATTTGACCGAGTCCAATCCATACTTCGGCGAGATTCAAGGTGATTATGCTCTCCACAATCGTGTCTTTGCGATCGAGCGCAATGGCGAGCCCGCGCTCGAGATGATCCTTCGCGTCGCCAAAGTTGCGGAGCCTAGTATTCAACATTCCCAGGTTGTTGAGAACCCAGGATACTGCCTCCAGGTCCCCGGCCTCCTCGAATGCGCCGAGAGCGCTCGCGTACGCCGCGGCCGCGGCGGCAAAATCACCACGGGTGTTAGCGAGGACGCCGCGGTTCTGCTCGATCATGCCTACCAGCCTCGTTGCCCCTGCTTTGGCAGCGAACACCGACGCCCGGCGATAGAGCCGCTCGGTCTCCTTCAGATCGCCCCGCCTCTGCGCCACAATGGCGAGACAGTTGAGCGCGCTCGCCTGACATTTATCCGACCGCGCTTTGCTGGCCTGTGTCAGGCTGCTGGTGTAGCAGCGATACGCCGCTTCGGTCTCGCCGCGCTCCCTCAAAAGGGTTCCCTTCCACCGAAGCAGATCGGCGACGAACGGGTCGGCGCTCTCTTCACGAAAGTGTGCGAGAGCGTCGTCATACAGCCCGACGGCCACCGCCGTCTGCGCGCGCTGCTCGGCGGCGCGCGCCTGCCCTACAAGCTCGCGCGCCGCCTCGACGTCATCCTGCCCAGTGTTACCGCCCATTGGCCCTCTCTCGGCATCCGGGATTTCGCCCAATCTTACTCATCCGGTCCTCTGGGGCCACCCCCCCGCCTCAGTCGGAAGCCAGCATGTAGCGGGAAAAGTGGTTGAGGGTCCACGTTGTAATGTTCGGCTGATTGGTCGAGCCCGGAACCAGAATCGTCAGCGACTGCTCGATTTCGAGCGCGCGCTTCAGCTTGCTCAGGTCGGAGGTCTCGTCCGTGATGTACGCCCCGAACAACCGACCACTCAGCGGCTTTCCTGCGACGGTGGTCTCTTCGAGTCCCTGAGTGACCACGACCGGCTTCGCGAATCTGATACCATGCGGCGACATCTTGTAGGCAACGAACTTCGGATCAGCAGTGATCGTTATCGTGGTCGGCTGCGACACCGCGCCCCGGGGGAACGCGATAACAAAATCCGCCTGCGGAATCGAAAGCGATCCGCCATCGGAGGTGATCGTTTTGCTTACCGTATACGAGACCTGACGGTGGCTGCTGCTCCACGCAACGGAGCGAATGGGGATGTCGGACGCGTCGGCCACGAATTCGACGACAAGAATGACAGTCTTGACTACGCTGACCACCACGCCAATCAAGCCGCCAACAAGGCCGCCGAGCAGGCTGTTCTGGGCGCTGTCCGGGGCAACAAGCGCGGGACGTGCGTTCGTCGAAGGAGCCGTGAGCGAGTTGTCACCACAAGCGAGGGTGACGCTCGCGAATACTGCCAGGACGAGAGAGCGAACGAATCTTGAGCGAATCATCGTGTTTCGACCGGTGAGTGGGGAGAGCGAGGTGCTTGGGGCGGTATGGATGAGCTTACGGCCACTCTAAGGCAACGGCTATGCCTCTCGCTAACTGCTTACCATTCAATGACTTAAGAAATACGGTCGATCAAGCTCATCCATAACGGTGTAATATTTTATTACACCGAGGTCATTTCTTTACAGGTCGCACTTCGGAATCGAGGGCTTAAGACTCGATCTGCCCATCTGGCTGGCGCCGATTGTCTGGCCGGAATCGACTCCTTCGCGCGATACTGAACGCGCGGCCCCGGTATTCCCGACAGCGCTGGACAACTCCCCAAGCTCGCGGAGCATCTCGGCATGGAGCAAGCGGTCGTCCGAGCCTTCAGCCTCGAAGATCGCCATGCGAAGCGTGGCGATGCTCTTATCCAGAGCACCGCGCCTGCGCTCGAGGGCAGCGCGGATTCTCAGGGCCCCGGCGGCGCTCAGGTGATCTCCGCGCCGTTGCGCCTGTTCGAGGGCGATCCCGCAGAACTTGGCGGCGGTATCGAGGCGTCCGAGCGCCATCCAGACCTCAGCGAGGTTGAGCGTGGTGACGTTCTCGACGACGCTGTCGCCTCTTCCTGCTGCTATCGCGCGTCCACGCTCGAGGTGGCCGCGCGCTTCGTGGAAGTTCTTGATTCTGGTGTGGAGGATTCCCAGGTTGTTGAGCACCCAGGACATGGGCTCAGCGTCCCCCGCGGCTTCGAAGGCGCCGAGGCTGTTCGAATAGAAGGCGGCGGCTTGACCGAATTCGCCGCGCATGCTCGCGAGCACCCCGCGATTCTGCTCGATCAGTCCGACAAGGCGCCAATCCCGGGCTCTCCCGGCGAACTCCAACGCCTGTGCGTAGAGCAGCTCGGTTTCCTCGTGATCGCCGCGGCGCTGGGCATTCAAGCCCAGGCAGTTGAGGGCGTGCGCCACCGCTGCCTCGGAGCCGATGAGGGTCGCTTTCTCCAGACTCTTCGTGTAGTAGCGGATCGCCCCTTCGGGATCGCCCTGCTTGTCCAGGAGCGTCCCCTTCCGCCGCAGCAGATCCGGCAGCAAAGGATCGAGACTGTCATCCGTGAACTGCTGTAACGCCTCGTTGTAGAGGCCCTGAGCCTGGTCGCGCTCTCCCTCTTGCTCCGCCACCCTCGCCAAGTCGCTCAGTGCGCGGGCGCGCACTGAATCATCTCGTTTCTGCATGCACCGCGGCGCCCTTCAGGTGAGTCATGAGCGAACGAAACTGCGCGTGTTCATTGACCGCCTTGGTTCAGGATGCGAAGCGAAACCGACTTTAAGGCAACGCCTATGCCCCACCGGAAGTACCTGTCAGATAAGGGTTTACAACATCAGTTCTGCCAAGCTCATCCATAACGTTGCCACGTTTCTTTACAATGGTATCGTTTCGTTACGGAGGCGGCGACACCCGAATCGCTCGGGTGCAATCCAAATCAAGCGTCACGAAATTGAGCTGAAATGGAGCAACTCGGCCACTTGAGAGTATTAATGTGATATCGAGGCGGCCTCCTGTTCACGGCGTGCTTCCAGATTGGATCAGTTCGGACTGGCGTGAAACCTGTAGGTCTTACATCGTGTCTTATAGTCATACCCTTTAGCCACATCGTCGCATGTCAATCGGAACACAGAGAGCGCGGCTCTTCGTAGCCGTAGTCACCGCTTTTGCAGGCGGATTGATCGTCGCATCCGGCCTCAACTGGACCAAGCTCGGATTTGCGCAATCTCGCCCCATACCGGCAGTCGTCCAGCCAATTGCCGAAGCAAGCAACGCATTCGTCGCGATCGCGAACAACGTCACGCCCGCGGTTGTATCGATTGAAGTACTCAGCAACCCCAAAACCGGCGCCGCCTCCCAACGCGGTCGCGCCCAGCAGGTTCCGCAGGGCGTTCCGCCAGGCATGGAAGACTTCTTCCGTCAGTTCGACGTTCCGCAGCAGCAGCGTCCGATGCGCGGCCAGGGTTCCGGTTTCATCGTGACGTCGAGCGGATATATCCTCACCAACAATCACGTCATCACCAACTCCGATCGCGAAACGATCGCCGACAAGGTGACGGTGAAAATGCTCGACCATCGCGTCTTCACGGCCAAGGTCGTCGGGCACGATCGCACGACTGACGTGGCCGTGCTCAAGATCGACGGCAACAACTTCCCCACCGTGTCGCTCGGCAACGATGCCGCTTCGCGCATTGGTGAGTGGGTGCTCGCGATCGGCAATCCGCTCGGACTCGAGAATACCGTGACGGCCGGGATCATCAGCGCCAAAGGGCGCGCGCTGCCCGAGCTGATGAATCCGAACAACACGAACATGTACGCGATCAGCGACCTAATTCAGACCGACGCCGCCATCAACCCCGGCAACTCGGGTGGTCCGCTGGTGAACTCGCGTGGCGAGGTCATCGGAATCAACAGCGCGATCGCGAGCCCGACCGGCTACAACGCCGGCTATGGATTCGCGATTCCCGTAACGCTCGCGAAGCGCGTGATGGACCAGCTCATCGCCAACGGTCGCGTACGCGTTCCGGCATTGGGCATTGGCATTGACGATGTGAGCCCCGAAGACGCCGCGGTCGCGGGCGTGAAGGACATTCGTGGCGTGCTGGTTCGCAATTTCCCGACGGATGACACACCGGCGAAGAGAGCGGGTCTGCTGCCTGGCGACGTCATCATCACCGCGGATGGCCAGCCGGTCGACCGCGTGAGCACGCTTCAGAGAATCGTTCGCAACCACAATCCCGGTGAGACCATCGAGATCGAGGCAATGCGCTATGGGCAGCGCAAGACGTTCCGTGTGACGCTGATGGAAGCGCCACAGGAGCAGACGGTCGCGAACGCCGACGCGCCGAAGCCCACAGGTGTCAGCGGAATGCTGCACCCGGCACTCGGAATCTCCGTCGCGCCGGTAAGTCCCGAGATCGCGGCACAGGCAAGACTCGCGACGCCGGTTCGTGGCGTCCTGGTTTCTGACGTAACTCCGGGCGGACCCTCGGATCAGAAGCTCGCTCGCAACGACGTCATCACCGAGGTGCTATTTCCATTACCGCGGCGCGCGGTCAACACACCGGCCGAGCTGCAGCAGGTGCTAGGCAAGCTCAAGAACGGCGACTACGTGAGCCTGAGCGTCTACTCCCTGGATACCCGGGATCACGCGCCGAGAATCGTGAATCTGCAGATAGGCAATTAGACCAGCATCTCGCTGCACAAAAAAGCCCTCGCGGATTCCGCGGGGGCTTTTCCTTTTGGCGAAAACGAAATCGAGCTTTGGCTTTCACGCGATCTCAAGTCGCTGCTATCTTTTGATCGCGAGCGCGGAAGTGGCGGAATTTGGTAGACGCGCTGGACTTAGGATCCAGTGGAGCAATCCGTGGGGGTTCGAGTCCCCCCTTTCGCATGACGGTTTGTCGAACAAAAACTGCGTCGGCGCTCTGTTGCGCCGGCGCCTTTAGCTTCTCGACGGCCGGGTAAAGCGCCCGAGGAAATCGCTCCAACCTTTCGCACTGGTCATCCACGACTGCTGGTTTGCCGCGCGAAGTCTCGCCTCTGTCAGACCAACCGTGCGACGCGTGCGCGGCTTGGCGCCCGCATCGGGCTCGTTGATCTTGGCCAGGGTCTTCTCTTTTTTGAGCTCGATTGCACCTGCGTCCGGAACATCAGGCGGACCGAACAGTCGTTCCCTCAGATTCTTTTTCATCACTGGTTTTGGTGGTTGGTTTTTCACGCGGGATTGCTTCATCTATTGGGCAGACGATTCAGCGGGTAACCCGGCAAACGCACTTGAGCGGTGTTCGACGAGCGCCTGTGAAGGAGAGGCGTCGCCAGTAGCGCCGAAGTGCTGCCCCGAAGTCGAAGCGGATCGGGGTGAGCGGGCTGGTGGAAAGTCCCGCGAGTGAGTTACCCAGTGCAAGAAGCTCACCGCCGCTCGCGCGATAGGATTGCCCGTCAGGAGGCGAAGAAAGTGTGTCGCCAGTGGTTCGCTCTTGGTGCGCTCGCATCCCTTTGCTTAGTTTTGCGGGAGCCGCCACGAGAGCTGCAGCAGTTGGAAGCGATCTTCCTGCACGGAGACCCAAGTATGAAGAGAAAGAACGAGATCCCCGACTTCTCGAAGAAGAGGAAAGGGCCCCAGCCTCCTTCGTCGTCGACGACTGACCCCACCAGGCTTCAGCCGCTGGCTCCGCCTCCTGCGCCACCGGTGAGAGCTGGAAAGCCGCCCGCTACCTCCATGAAATCCGGGCGCAGGGGATCGTAGTAGGTACGCCGCGAGTCATCAGAGCGCCGGGGACCGTAGTCTCGCGTCCGCTACGCGGTACAATGTGCGTCGCGGCAGTCGTCCTGACCTCCGCGATCGCCTCTGCGCAGAATCCGCAGGCCGCAGCGGCGAGTGACCTCGCCCGGCAAACATGGGCCGCGGCCGGCCACCAGGGCGATTTCATCATGCGCAACTTTCGTTTCACCGAGGGATCGGTGCTGCCGGAGCTGCGCATTCACTACACCACCCTTGGTCAACCGCGGAAAGATGCGGCGGGCACCGTTCGCAATGCCGTCCTCATTCTCCACGGTACGACGGGCAGCGGCCGCGGATTTCTCACTCCCACATTTGCCGGGGAGCTTTTCGGTCCCGGCCAGCTCTTCGACTCGGCGACGCATTTCATCATTCTTCCCGATGGCATCGGCGCCGGTGCCTCCAGCAAGCCGAGCGATGGATTGCGTGCGCGCTTTCCCCACTACGGCTACGCGGACATGGTTGCCGCGCAGCATCGCCTGCTGACTCAGGGGTTGGGCGTCAATCACTTGATCGTGGTCCTCGGCACATCGATGGGCGGGATGCAGTCGTGGATGTGGGCCGAGCGATATCCGGATTTCATCGATGGCGCGGTGCCGCTTGCCAGCGTCCCGACGCAGATCGCCGGACGAAATCGCATGATGCGCCGCTTCGTGAGCCGGTCGATCCGCTCTGATCCAGAGTGGAAGGACGGCAACTATGCGGCTCCACCTCACGGACTGCTCGGCGCACTCGAGATGCTCTTCATGATGACGAGCAGTCCGCTCAACCTGCAGCGTCTGGCTCCGACACGCGACAGCGCGGATGCATACATCGATTCGTGGGCAAGTGCCCGCCTCCGCAGCACCGACGCGAACGATTTCATGTATCAGTTCGAGGCGTCGGCCGACTACGATCCCTCGCCTGACCTGGAGAAGATTCGCGCGAGCGTGCTGGCAATCAATTCAGCCGACGATCTGGTCAATCCGCCGGAGCTGGGGTTGATGGAGCGGCTGATCAAGCGAGTGCCACGCGGGCGTTACGTGTTGCTCCCGATCACGGACGCGACGCGCGGGCACGGCACCCACTCGCTACCCGCGATATGGAAGCCCTATCTCGCGGAGTTTCTGGGAACGCTGCCGCACTGACTCGGTCTACTCCGCTTCGAGATTGATCCTCGCTTCGGCAAGGTCGGTGAGGAGATGGTCGGCCTCGCCCTCCTCGTCGAGTGTCCGCTGGAGCAGCTGCATCTGCGTTTCGTAGCCGAGGTGCCTGGCGTAGGTCCGGACGGTTCCGTAACCCGCGATCTCGTAGTGCTCGATGTGCTGCGCCACGCCGATCAGGCCGGCGGACAGGACATCGTCAGCCGGCTTCTTTTCGATCAGCTCGATCCCCTCCTCGATCAGGCCCGCCATGCCGACACATCTCTTTCCGCGCGGGGTCGCGCCTAGCTCCGTGCAGACAGTCTCCAGGCGCTTGACGTGCTCGATGGTCTGCTGGAGATGCGTCTTGAAGGCGGCCTTGAGCTCAGGGTGCTTTGTCGCCTTGACCATTTTCGGAAGCGCCTGGATGATCTGCTTCTCGGCGCTGTAAAGGTCCTTGAGCTCCGCGATGTAAAGGTCCCTGAGCGTATCCAGCTGCATTGTCGGTCTCTGCGAAGGTTGTCCGCTGATCTCGTGCCGTGGCGGAGAAGCAATATAGTTTGCAACGCTGTTATATTGGGGTCATGAAGATCGAGTTCACGCCTCGCGCGTCCGAAGGGGTCGAGCGGCACATTCAGGTGTCGGTACCTCCGGAAGCGGTGAAGGATGCAGAAGACAAGGCCGCGAAGCGGTACGCCTCGACGGTCCGGCTCCCCGGGTTCAGACCCGGCAAGGCGCCGGCGACCGTAGTCCGACAGAAGTTTGGCGAAGCCATCCGGCAGGAAGCCCTTGAGTCGCTCGTTCGCGAGGCCTACGAGGAGTTCGTCGAGAAGGAAAGCATCAAGGTCGCGGCCCAGCCGCACGTCCACGATCTGAAGTTCGAAGAGGGCAAGCCACTGACCTTTGAGCTGCACCTCGAGGTCAGGCCGACGCTCGATCTGGCGCGTACGAACGGGTTCCGCATCCAGCGCCCCTCGGCAACTGTCACCGAGGAGCAGCTCAATCAGCAGCTCGAGCAGATCCGCGACGAGAAGGCGACCTGGACGCCCGTCGTCGAGAAGCCTCAGCTGGGCGACATGGTGAACGTCCAGATAGCCACCGGCGCCGACGTGGGTGAAGGAAAGAGCTACCCGCTCGTCCTCGGGGCCGGCCAGGCGATTTCCGGAATCGAAGAGCTGGTGATGGAAGCCATG
>Ga0193726_1002758_pt1 | contig 11611 bp, 9 predicted proteins | sample H2c1metaG_FD_144928 | JGI IMG/M metagenome (GOLD analysis project Ga0193726, IMG submission 144928) | Soil microbial communities from a riparian zone of the East river system, Colorado, United States - H2c1 | ecosystem: Environmental > Terrestrial > Soil > Riparian zone | place: USA: East River... | reverse complement strand
TTTGTCTCAAGATCCATCACGCCCAACGCATATTTTTCGATCGGTCGCAACAAAAGATACCTGCCGTGCGCGGCAGGCTCAAGACTCTGCGGTCCAAGCGTAAGATCTTCGACTACATCGCCGCTCGGGAATCGCGCGAGCGCCGATCCGTTCTGAGCATTGGCAACCACACCAACGATTTGATCTGGCGTGACAAAAACAAATTCCCGGCTAAGAAATTTCTTGAGGGGCTTGCCAATCGGAATCGACTTTAGGGAAGGGAGCTCAACAGCCAACGCATCCTCACTGTGTGAGGACGCCAGGAAATAATGTGCATCCGGCGAAAAACGCATTGTCGTGAGGCGATTTCTCATGTCCTCGCGGTCGGCGTTCAGAGCGTAATTCAGAAGATCAACTTGCTGAGCCTGGCTAAACGCTTTTTTCTCAAAGGCGATCTGGCCAGTGGAGACATCGTAAAGATGCATATCAATTGACCCAACCACACCGCCATGCGGATCGAAGAAGAATTGACCCAATAATTCCTCGCACGCCAGGAACTTGCCATCGGGAGAAAGTTCAGTCTGCGAACATGAGTGCTGAATCACCATGTCGTGCAGTGCCGTCCGTTGTTGGTCGGCGAGGCTCCAGGTTTCAACGCGGAGCCCTTTCGTGTAAAAGGAAATAGTTTGCGAATCAGAAGAGAACATTGCCGGAAAAGCTTCCGCCGCGTCCACGCGAAACAGATATGCGAGCGGTTCACGCGAGAGGACATAGATGCTGGAGTCATCCTGCGCGAGCGCATACTTGCCGTCAGGACTGAATCGAAGGAAATGAATGTCACCTCGCAGTGGCGGGTTCAGATCCTGCTTCAGAACAACGCCGTGCAGTGATTCCCGGTGACCTAGACCGCTGTAATTCATTACCGAGGTTTTCCACGCTGCAAAATCGTCCACCGAAGTTGCCGGCTTTGTTTCTCCGCACGGGCCGGGGAGCGACGGCACCTCCGCTTCCAGTTGGCGAAGGCGCTTCTGTTCTGGTTTCGTTGCGCCAAACATGTCCGAGAAAAAACTCCCCGTCTTGCCCTTCGTTTCGGCAAAGCGATCCCAGAAACGGACGAGCGCGCGCGGATCGTAGCCCGAAACGGAAGACGCGTAGAGTCCCAGACGATCAGCAATTATCTGATTCGGTTCTTCCGCCTTTTCGATATTCCTCCAGACGTCCGTCTTTTTCGCTTCGCTATCCACGAAAAGTTGATACTTATCGAAAATATCTTTTCTGTCCGAAACGGAATTGACGTTTATCACTTTCTTGAACAGTTCCGTCCATTCCATCGCGGTTTGATGGGCAACCAGATGACCGAGTTCGTGACCAAGAAGCCCGGCAAGTTCGTCTTCGTCCTTCATGAAGCCAACGAGCTTTCGGGAAACGTAAATCCTGCCGCCGACCGTGCCGAAAGCGTTGGCAACCGGCTGGTCGTACAACACAAACTGAAATTTCATTGCATTCGCCGAAAGGTGCTGAACAAGACGATCCCCTACACGCTGCAGGTACGCTGTAACGGCCGGATCATCAATCACCTTGTACTGACGCTGGAATTGCTCAGCGAAAGCGTCGCCAAGTTCGATCTCTTGCTGCGTGTTGAACATGTTCGAGCCGGGATCAACAGTTGGAATGGGAGCGACCGGGCATTGCTTTTGCGCCTTGGCGATAGGTGAGACAAAAATTGCCGCAATCAGAAGAATTGGGAAGATGTCGAATCGAACGCGCAACGGGCCTCCTATCAAATCAACCTGTGAAGTGCCGCGTACACTAGCACCTTCGCGTCGGGCGATTCAACTATTAGTTAGTTACGGTGTGCGGATAATTACTTGGACTGATTCGAGCGGTACCACTCCCACGTTCGACGCAAACCTTCTTCAAAACAAATTTTTGGATCATAGCCCAGCGCTTTCCGCGCTTCGCTGATGTCGGCTTGCGAATGCAAAATATCGCCGGAGCGGGGAGGTTCGTATTTCGCGGCCGTCTTTTTTCCTGAAATTTTTTCCAACAGGCGTAGAGTTTCATTCAGCGTGTAGCGCCCGCCGGTGCCGACATTGAATGTGCGTCCGGCGCAGTTTTCCGCTTCGCATGCCAGCAGATTTGCCTGCACAATATTTTCGACGAAAATAAAATCGCGCGATTGCTCGCCATCGCTGAAGACGACGGGTTGCCCATCACCAAGCAGCGTGGTGATGAATTTTGAAAGCACTCCGGAATAAGCGGAAGTGGGATCCTGGCGGGGGCCGAAAACATTAAAGTAGCGCAGGCAAACAGTTTCCAGTCCGTAGCACCGGTAGAAAACTTTGGCGTAAAGTTCGCCGACAAATTTCGTGACACCGTAAGGCGAAATCGGATCAGGAGACATGCTTTCGCGTTGTGGCTGCACGGGAGTATCGCCGTAGGCGGAACACGACGCCGCATATACCAACCGCCGGACTTTCGCGTCGCGTGCGGCGACGAGCACGTTGAGCGTGCCATCAATATTTACGTGATTCGTTTCGAGCGGGTCTGCAACCGAGCGCGGCACGGAAGTTAACGCGGCGAGATGAATTACATAGTCGACGCCTTTGCACGCTTTTTGAACGGCCGCCAAATCGGTGATGCTGGCGCGGATAATTTCAATTTTCCCGGCGGACTCTTTTAGATTTTCTTCCCGGCCCGCGGAAAAATCGTCCAGAACGGCCACGGTACGGCCGCGCCGCACAAGTTCATCCACAGTGTTGGAGCCGATAAATCCGGCGCCGCCGGTCACCAAATAACGCATCGAACGAATCTCCTGGGCGAATTCTCCTGGAACTTAGATTAAAACTCACTGAACGCGTGAGTGGCGCGCCGTTCCCATTTCCGGTACGCTTTACTATATCGTGTTCAACACTCGCTCGCTTGCCGCCATTCAAACTTTGATTGCCGGAAGGCTTAACTCCGCGCGGAAAAATATTTTGCTCGCGATCATTGTGATTAGCTCGCTCGCGCTTGCGGCGTCGCTCGTTGGGTCACCTCAGCAGAAAAATACAAAGAAGCCCGTCAAGCCGCCCGTAGCCGCCGCGCCTGCAGCGCCATTTCGCAACGCGGAAACTCTCGCATATTCCGGCGCGTGGCTTTCACTAAACGATGTCATCGCCATACAACTCAGCGCGAATGACGACCGCCCGTTCAACACACATTCCGTCTGGCATTTTCAGGCCAAGCTTCAGACGAAAAATCCGCTGCACTACATGTTGGCGGTTGACGACCATTTTGATTCCTACTCAGCGCACGTGGAGTTTTCCGGCGAGCAATTTGAGATGCATTTGAATGAAGGCTCAAAAATTGAAAACCATATTCTGCGAATGTCGCCGAGTCAATCGCCGCTTCCCGCCGGCGCAACGCAGGTGCAAGTCCTGCACGGAACCAGAGACGCGCTGGGATTTCTTTACTACCTTCGCACCGTGAATTGGCAGCAGACGCCCGACGTACGCTCGCCCGTATTCGATGGACGCAAGGTTTACGACGTTCACGCGACTGTGGTGACGCCTCGAAAAGATATTGCCGTGGCGGCGGGAAAATTTACGGCAACTGGATTGAGCATTCGTCCCTACATCAATGGAAAAGAACTTGCCGATACGAAAATTACTTTGTGGATCGCACAGGATGCCGCGCACACACCAGTGCTGATTGAATTGGAGCTTCCGTTTGGTTCAGGACGAGTGGAGCTTACGCAGGCGAGCGCGGGGAAATAAATTTCTCTGAATTTCTTTCTGGAACTATTCCTTGGAACCCGGCCGCGATTCCTTAATCGAAGTGGCCCAATCTTCAGGCGGAAAAGAAACTCGCCAGAAATTCGGCGCCGGCGTAAGAAATTCCACGCCCACCTGCAATCGCCCCGCCTCAGTTAATCCCTGATAAACCACGCGGCACAACTGCTCTTCGCTGGTGCGGGCGTTCTTAATTAAAATTTGTTCGGTATCTTCGACGGGCGGCGCGAGCAGGATCAGCGCGCCATGCGCGTTTACCGCCAAAGTTTCCGTTGGTTCGGATTTGGTGCTCGGTTGCCCGGCTCGCCGCTCCGCCGTCACGTGCACGCGAAGAAGCAAACGCTGGCTACGCCTTTGGGAAATTCCTTTTCGTGCGTTCTGATCAGGTTGAGGCATTGGCCCACATCAGCAAAGAACAATCTTGTCTCGATGCCGCAGCAGCCGGCGAGTTGTGTTGCGCGTATCAATTACGAGCTGCGCCGATTCCACAATCGCCGCATAGTCATAGCTGGTGTGGTCGGTGGCGATAATCACGGCGTCGTAGCTGGCAAGAGTTTTCGCGTCCAGCGGAATGGATTTCTTGTCGGAGTAATCGTAATGGCGCATTTTGAAAAGTTTTGCAAAATGCGGATCGTTGTAATCCACATTGGCGCCGCGGCTCATCAGCAGTTCCATAATTTTCAGCGAAGGCGATTCGCGCAGGTCGTCCACATCCTTTTTGTACGCCACGCCCAGCACGAGGAGTTTCGCTCCGTTCACGGATTTTTTCTTTTTGTTTAGAGCTTCGCCGATCGCGTCCACTACGTGATATGGCATGGCCGTATTCACCTCGCCGGCCAGTTCAATGAAACGCGTCGCGAAATCGTACTCGCGCGCTTTCCACGAAAGGTAGAACGGGTCAATCGGTATGCAGTGTCCGCCCAGGCCCGGGCCCGGATAAAACGGCATGAAGCCGAACGGTTTGGTGGCGGCCGCGTCGATTACTTCCCAGATGTCGATTCCCATGCGCATGCTGAGTTGCTTCAGTTCGTTCACCAGCGCGATATTCACGCAGCGGAAAATATTTTCCAGCAGCTTGGCCATTTCGGCTGCACGCGTAGAGCTGACCGGAACTACGCGCGAAACCACTTGCGTGTAAATCGCAGCCGCAGCGCGTCCGCTTGGCGGATTAATGCCGCCGACGACCTTAGGAATTTGCGCCAAACCAAATTGCTTATTGCCGGGATCTTCGCGCTCCGGCGAAAACGCCAGATAGAAATCCGTCGCAATATTTTCCGCTTCAGGGCCGCGCGCAATCGGGCAGCGCAAGCCATTCTTTTCCAGAATCGGCAGAACTAGCTCTTCCGTCGTGCCCGGATACGTAGTGGATTCCAGCACAACGAGCTGGCTCTTCTGCAAGTAAGGCGCGATCGACTGCGTCGTGATCTCCACATAGCTCAGATCCGGTTCGCGGCGCTCGTCCAAAGGCGTGGGCACGCAAATAATGATCGCGTCCATCTCAGCCAGTTTGGAGAAATCGGTGGTCGCCGAAAAATGTTTTGAAGCAACGTGCTGCCGAATCTTGCTGACAGGAATGTGCTCGATGTAGGTTTCGCCACGAGCCAGTTTCTCAATTTTGGTGGTGTCCACGTCGAAGCCGGTCACGCGGTGACCTGCTTCGGCAAATCGCAGGCCCAGCGGAAGGCCGACGTAGCCCAGTCCGATGATTCCTACTTTTAGTTTGGCGCCCTTAAAATATTCCGGCTTGCGTTCGATCGGCATCGTTTCCATTCAACCTCGGCTGAGCGGCTCAGTCATAGTCACAAATTCTGCAAAATCACTGTGCCATTTTGAAAGACGTTTTGAATATAACAGGAATCTACAGCGTGAGGAACATTGCGTAGCGCGGTGATGTGCGCAAGGCGCAACATTCCATATCGTGATACGGATGATTCGCCCCGCCCCGGGACGCCCCGTAACCGCTGCGGTCCAGCCTAGGCCTCGGGATAGCCCTTGGGATGCGACTGCTTCCACTTCCAGGCGGTCGAAAGAATGCTTTCGAGCGTTGAGTAGCGCGGTTCCCATCCGAGCGTCTTACGAAGTTTTGTACCATCCGCTACGAGCACCGCAGGATCGCCGGGACGCCGAGCAGCCTCCACCGCCGGAATCGGCAGTCCGGTAACGCGCCGCGCGGTCTCCACAACTTCGCGGATGGAATATCCGCGGCTATTTCCCACGTTGAATGCTTCACCGGATATGCGGTCAAATTCCGTGAGCGCGCGTATATGCGCATCTGCAATGTCCAGAATGTGAACGTAATCACGCACGCAGGTTCCGTCGGGAGTTGCGTAGTCAGTTCCGCGAATTTCAAATCTTGTGATCTGTCCCGCGGCCGCCTCCAGAATTTTCGGAATCACGTGAGTCTCGGTCCGATGTGCTTCTCCGCGTTCCGTAGATGCACCGGCTGCGTTGAAATATCGGAATGACACATGCTTCAGTCCGGCGTAGCGCGCGTAATCCGCCAGGATCGTTTCAAATATCCATTTCGTTTGGCCATAAGGATTAATCGGAGCTTTCGGATGATCTTCCGGGATGGGCACTTGTTTCGGTTCGCCGTATGTCGCAGCCGTAGAAGAAAATACAATTTTCTTCACGTTGTTGCGAATCATCACACCCAACAAATTAATTCCGCCGGCCACGTTCACGCGATAAAATGTGCTCGGTTCGCGCACGGATTTTTCAACCAGCGCTTCCGCGGCAAAATGCATCACCGCGTCAATTTTCGACGTGCTGAAAATTTTATTGAGTTGATCGGTATCGAATAAATCGCACTTGTGAAACTCGCAGCCCGGTGGCACGGCGGCGCGATGCCCTTCAATTAAACTATCCACTACAATCACATGATGGCCTTGCGCGATCAGCACTTCCGCGCAAACGCTGCCCACATATCCTGCTGCACCGGTGACCAAAACATTCATCCGAAACTCCTTGGTGTGATGAAATGCACGAGCCGAATTTGCTCGAAAGGCTAACAGGTTATGAAGGGATTGTCAGCTTGTGGCAATTATGCAGGCGTTGCTGATTTTTGCTGGTAGCACAGAAGAATCAAATCGGCGCGGCGGCGGACTCCGAATTTATTCAGCAATTTGGAAACGTGAAACTTCACCGTGCGTTCGGAGATGTTCAGCTTGGAAGCGATCTCCTTGTTGGAGACATTTTCCAAAAGTGAATCCAGCACTTCGCGCTCGCGTCTGCTTAATTGCGTGTGATTATCAGGCTTCAGGCGGCGCTTTTGCTGGTCCGTTAAAATTGAATCGACAAACGTGGAAAGAACATTTCGCGGCACCCAGAATCCGCCACCGGCTACGAGAGGCAGCGCGCGCGGCAATTGCTCAACGGCTTCTGTGTACGTCAGCAAACCTTTTGCGCCAAGACGCAGCAGCGCATGACTCGTCGCATCCGTAAGTTTTTCGCACACGACGATCACACGGCCTTCAGGATGCCGGTCCAGAATGCCAACAATCAGTGAACTTGTATTTGGGCGAACGGAGTGCGCGTCCACTACAAAAATATCCGCTTGCGGAAGCGCGAGGCTCGTGAGATCCGACGCGAGTGACTGCTCCATTTGTTTCGTCACCAGACGAATGCCTGGGCGCGTAAGGATTCGTTCAAACTCGCCCAACACCAATGGATGGGGAGAAAGCAGGCAAACGGAAAGCGAGCGGCCTTTGGGTGTAGTTGGCACCGATAAACAGGCTAACGGATTTATTTGCTTGGAGCAATAGAAGCGTCGAGGGTTGTTGTTAGGAAGTTAAGCACAATTCACGCCCTAAATTCCCACCGGGAAAACACGTTTCCAGCCACCGGCAACGGACGGCTACGGAAAATGGAACGTAGCCGTCCGCGTTTCTCAGAAATTACGCTAGACGCTTTTGGCCTTCCGCCGGATAGCCTTGGTTATAGTAGCCGCCATATCCGGCGCGGGGTTGAGCGCGATTCAGCACGCAGCCCAGCAACGGACGATCGTGGAATGTCTCACATGCTTTTTGTGCCAGATCAAATGGAGTGGAACCGGCGCCCACTACCATCAGGACGCCATCAGAAAATTTCGCAATGATGCTCGAGTCCGATACCGGAATTGTTGGAGGTGAATCAATGATGATCCAATCGAATACCGGAGACAGGCGCTCGAGAAGCCGTTCAAATCTTCCATTCGCAAGAAGTTCGGTCGGATTGGCGATCGACCTGCCGCCCGGAATCAGAAAAAGATTTTCATCCCGGCCGCGCTGCATCACTGCAAATTCGTCCAGCTCTCCCAGCAGATAATCGGAAAGTCCCGGGCTTGATTCCGCTCCCAAAGGAATGTGCAGGCTGGACAAGCGAAGATCCGCATCAATAATCAAAGTGCGGCGTTCACGCTGACGCACCAGTGATTGCGCGAGATTCGACGTTACGAACGTCTTGCCTTCGCCGGGCAACGCACTCGTCACCAACAGCGTGCGCAGCGGCTGAACTGCGCGAACCTGATAAAGCCGGGTTCGCAGCGTGCGAAAAACTTCTTTGCCGGTGTTGTCGTCGTCCGCTTTGGCGAAAAGCAGCATCTCGGGATTCGGATTCCAGCGGCGTTGCGGGCAACGGGCCAGCAGCATTTCAATTGTGATTGGGCCGTCAAGACGGGTTTCCGGCTCTATCGCGGCAGGCGTCTCGGGCACTTCCAGAAGGGCCGCAGGGGCAAAAAAATTCTGGGACTGCTGCTCAGTTGGATGCTGTCCGTTTGCCGAGGGGACTGCCTGCTGCGCAGCGCGTTCCTCCTGTGCTTTCTTAAGAGCTTCGTGAATTCGACTCATGGCTTCCTCTCTGTCGGTGGCTCAATTTCGGGGTCCTGATGACCAAGGCGCTCAATTAGATTTGAAAGATTCTGAAGCAGGGACTGCACCAGTGGAGCGGATTCGCCGTTGTGCTTTAACGCGGCCGCCTGTGCGCCAGCTGAGGGCGACTCTTCGAGCTGAAACTCTTTCGCAACTTCTTCCACGGTTTGTCTTTGTACGGACTTGTGCTGTTCCACAAACGAATTAATCAGCGAATGCTCGCACAGCAGATTTGTCACGCGAGGAATTCCGCGCGCCAAACGATGTATCGCTTCAATTGCTTCGGGAGAAAAAATGCCGTTATCCGTTGCTCCGGCAATTCGCAGGCGTTCCTGAATGTAGCCGCCCGTCTCTTCAAGCGAAAGTGGCAAAGTTTTGCTGCGCAGAGTGATGCGCTGGCGAAGTTGGCGCAACTGAGGCTGCGCGAGCTTCACTTCAAGTTCCGGTTGGCCCGCCAGCACGATTTGCAAAAGTTTTTCCGTAGACGTCTCAAGATTCGTCAGCAATCGAATTTCTTCCAGCACTTGATGCGAAAGATTTTGCGCCTCGTCGATAATCAAAACCGCGGGTTCGCCGGCCTTGTAACGCTCCAGCAGCCACTGGTTCAGCCGCAGCAACACCTGACTTTTCAGCTTCGATTCGCAGGGGATTCCGAAGTCCGTCATCATAAAATCCAACAGCTGCGTGACGGAAAGTCTCGGATTGAAAATAAATGCTGTGTGCGCCCGCTGCGTCGGCAGCCAATCCAGTAATCGATTCAGGAGCGTAGTTTTCCCGGTGCCGACCTCACCCGTCAGTAGGATGAATCCCTTTTTCGCTTGAATGCCATAGGTCAGGCACGCGAATGCTTCCTGCGTCTGCCTGGTGAGATACAGGTAGCGCGGGTCCGGGTTAACGTTGAACGGGCTCTCTTTGAGCCCAAAAAACTCCTTATACATTTATCCTCAGGTCCTAAGTCTTCACTGTAAGCGAAGGTGTTTCTCCGCGGGACTGAAATACAATTCGCGCTCCGGATTTGCTTTTGTCCATCACTGGCACCATTGCCAGGATCGGAAGCTTCAACAGCGCTTCCACATCGCTTTCCGTTCGCAGCGACTTATCGCGGAATTCCAGCAACAGTGCCAGCGCTAGTCCAAGCGCCAGGCCGCCGCCGAAACCACCTCCCGCGAATTGCAAAGAATTAGGGAACGTTGGGTGCTCCGGGAAGCTGGCCGGATCGACCAATTGGAATTGTTCGCCTTGCTGCCGGCGTTGCAGTGATGCGGACATGTCCGCGTCATCGCGCTTGTGGAGCAACGACTTGTATTCTTCTTGCGCTTCTCCGAAATCGCGCGTCAGTTCGCTGTACTTCTGCTCCACGGATGGACTGCTTTGCACGCGGCCCTGATACGTCCTGGCTTGCGCTTGCAGAGCCGCCAGTTCTCTTTCTTTCTCGTGAATCGTCAGGTCCGAAGTTTTGATTCGAGTTTCAAATTGTTGAATGGCGTCGGGTTTAACAGCAAAAGCATTTGTCGTAGTAGAATCCGGCACGGTTTTCGGATCCGGCGCAACCGGAGGCGCCGCTGCGGTGACCGCAATTCTCTTTTTCAACTCGTCAATCTGTCGCTGCTTTTCTGTTACCGTCGGAAAATTGTCCGCGTACTTATCCTTCAGTGCGCTGAGTTCGTCTTCCTTGCGCTTCAATTCCATGTCGAGTGTCGCTGGGCTGGCCACGCCGGCAACAGTCTGCGAGCGAGATGCTTTCCATGCGGCGTTTTGTGTGGCTAGCTCCGCTTCCCACAATCCTTTATTGGACTCCTCACGCGCCAACGCCTGATTCACTGAGTCAATTTGCGTGTTGACGGTCATCAGTAAATTCAAGTTCATCGATTCCTGGTCCGGCAGCACGCCGATATATTGCTGCTTGAATGCCGCGAGCTTTGCGTCCTGATCATTCATTCTCGCTCGCGCTGTTTCCACCGCTTCGCTCATAAAGTTTGTGGTATTCGCAGCACCGCCTTCGCGGATTTTCAGATCCTGCTCGATGAACATCGAAGTGATCTCACTGCAGACTTGTTGCGCCAGGTGAGGATCGCTGAGGGTAACGGAAATACGAAATCCGGGAAGAGTGGAAGATCGCGTTCCCGACATGCCCTCGACCGGAACCACAAAAATAACTTTCTGCAGTTCGGCAATCCGGGCGTCAATCGATGCGCCCGGCTCATAAAATAATCCGAAGCGTTCAACAATCGGCTGAAGCCGCGAATTGCTCATGATCTGTTCTTTCATCGTGCTGAGCCGTTCGTTTGGGTCTCCAGTCTCAAGTGACTTCACCAGCTCGCTCGGCACGCGCTGCGATTCAACCAGCACTGTCGTTCTTGATTCGTACTTCTTGGTGAGCTTCAGCGATACAAAATACGCAGCTCCGCAGCAGATCACCGCGGGCACCAAAATCAGCCAAAGGTGCCGCTTCAGGATACTTGTGTAGTCTTCAACCGACATCATTCGGTGTCCCAACATAAATTTGCTCCTTATCTCTTTCCTTCGCTTCGCTGTTATCGCAGGGGAATCGGACGCATGTTCCAGCTGAAGCCAACAAAAATTTGATTTCGAGTTAGTTGCGGTCCGCATACCGCTGCTGCGCAAGGCCCGGAGTTCGTGGTCTGGTGTATCAGGGAATAGTTTGCAATTAGGCTCGCTTGCGGCCCCAGTCCCTTGCTGAATCCAACCGACGCATATTCACTGTCGTAGGAGCTACCGGCTTGCCCAAACTGCGTCAATGAAGTATTCCGAGAAAAGCCGAATGATCCTGAAATCGCCGAGTAGCGTCCAAGTGGATGCGACACGCCCGCCGAAACCGCATCAGTATTCGCGCCGATAAGGATGCCCGCGCCTCCGGTTACTCCGTGCGCATAAGAGGCATTCATCGTGGTGCGACCGCGTAGGTAGCTCAATCCCGCGTTAGCGCTCCATTGCAGGTGCAAACCCAAGCTGGGGCCAATCACGGGAACGAACTGATTCAACTAAGGCCCA
>Ga0193726_1002757_pt1 | contig 11612 bp, 9 predicted proteins | sample H2c1metaG_FD_144928 | JGI IMG/M metagenome (GOLD analysis project Ga0193726, IMG submission 144928) | Soil microbial communities from a riparian zone of the East river system, Colorado, United States - H2c1 | ecosystem: Environmental > Terrestrial > Soil > Riparian zone | place: USA: East River... | reverse complement strand
GCTCCCCGCGTCCATTTTTGAATCGGCCGATGGTGGGTTGACTCAGCGTACCGTTGCTGCTGGTGGCGAAATTGAGGCTCCACTGGTGGGATTCGGGATTGTATAAACGCAGGTTCAAACCTTCGAAGTGACCTGCTGCGCCCTCGGCCACGAGCTCCACCAGATTGGCGCGATCACTCCAAAGCGGGCGAACGACGCTGGTGCCCTCGTATTCGACCCAGCGAGTGGAGCCAGTCAGCGGATGCAGCAGACGCCGGAGGTGAGTCTTCCAAATACCAATCTCGAAGTCAAAATCGTGTCGCCCATCCCGTTCGGTATGTTGAAGGCTGGTTGTCGACGCCCCCGAATTCTGCTGTGCGAATCCACCGAGGGGGTGCGCCAGGGCAACCAAGATGCCGGCAAGGACAGAAGTCGAAATGCGTTTCAGCGTGTTCACGAGTGCCTCCGTGCCATGAGCATGCAGAGATTAGCGCGTATTGTGGCTTATAAACATAGCCACTCTTGCGTGATACGATATGGCCACTTCAAGCCAGGCTTATACCCATGAAGCGAGTCTCCGCAAGCTTTTTGCCACCGATGGCATTGGACTCCAGCAGAAAGATCCCGATGTATCGCCAATGGTAGGAATGGTTCCGGCGAGCCATCCTCGCGGGTCAGTTGCGGCCTGGGCAACGCGTGCCCTCGACGAGAAGCCTGGCGGCGAAACTAGAAGCGTCGCGCGTACCGGTGCCTGGTGGTTGCGGCGAGGGCATCGCTAAGGAGAACACGGCGTTGTTTCATGGTGGCCGGGTTCGCAGGCAGGAGGCCCGTTTGAAAATACTTGCCTCCCGTTTTACCGTCACACCAAATCAATCGGGGAACGCCCTTTCTCAGAAGAACGAAGCTCTCTTGCCAGCTGGAGACTCTGCCGCTGCGGGCCACATTATGAAATGTCCAATTCCGAACACCTGCTCTCGGATTCGAACGCTTTTACATAGTCCTGAACTAGATTCAATGCCATTTTCAACGAGTTGTACCGGATACTGTCTGACACGAAGGTTGCTTGTGCTTAGGGTCTAAAAGCGCGCTCAAGGAGGGACTGAATGGGGCTCTTGTTGCACGACTTACGTTACGCTCTCCGGCAGTTGCGGAAGAGCCCAGGGTTTGCAGCCGTTGTCATTCTTACCCTCGCCTTCGGCATCGGCGCGAACACCGCAATCTTCAGCGTGCTCGACGCGGTTATGTTGCGGAACCTGCCCGTGCGCGACCCGCACCAATTGCAGTTGTTCGGCAAGGGACACTGGGTCGGAAGCGAGGATACTCTGCCCAACCGCAGCTGGCAGCTTTTTTCCTATCCGTTCTTCCGAGAATTTTCCCAAAAGAACGAAGTCTTCTCCGATGTGGCAGCCGTCGACAGCATCCTGTTCGACGCACACGGCCGCGTGGCCGGCAGCGCGAATCTGGAGAAGGTCGCTACCGAACTGGTCTCGGGAACGTACTTCAACACACTCGGGGTGAATGCAATTCTGGGTCGCAGGCTAACGGCCGCCGATGATCAGACTCCAGGCGCGCATCCTGTGGCTGTGGCAAGCTATTTATGGTGGCAGCGGCGTTTTGGCAAGGATCCCTCCGTGTTTGGCAAGACCGTCACCATCGGCTCAACCGTGTACACCATCATCGGGGTGGCTCCCCCTGATTTTTTCGGATCCACCGTGGGGCAGTCGCCAGACCTTTGGATTCCACTGGCCATGGAAAAGGAAATTTCCCCCGGCTGGAACGGTTTGGATCAACCGCTCTTTCAATCACTCGACCTCATCGCCAGACGCAAACCCGGTGTCACCGTCGAGCAGGCCAGCGCCAACACGAATCTGCTCTTCAAACAAATCCTCCGCGAATATGTCGGATCACGGCCTACCCCGAAGGAACTCGACGACATTCAGCATGCACAGATCGAGTTGACCCCGGCCGCGACCGGACTCTCCCAACTGCGGCAACGGTTCTCCTCGCCATTGAAAATCCTGATGGCCGTGGTCGCGCTGGTCCTCCTGGTGGCATGCGCCAACGTCGCCAATCTCCTGTTGGCCAGGGCTGCTGCCCGGCGACGCGAGATCGCTGTACGCATGTCTCTGGGAGTCACGCGGTCGCGCTTAATTCGCCAACTCCTGGTAGAGAGTGCCGTGCTTGCCTGCTCTGGCGCCCTGCTGGGCGTTTGGTCGGCATGGTGGGCGATTCGCGTTTTGACCAGGATGGATGCCGCCGCCCCCATTCAGGTGCCTCTGGGGACGCAGATGCTGGGATTCGCTCTTGCGGCAACCGTATTAACGGTGATCCTGTTTGGAATCGCTCCTGCGTTTTATGCCACGCGCGTCAATCTCGCTCCCTCTTTGAAAGCAGCCCGCACATCGAGTCCAGTCGAGTCGCGCAATTTGCTGTCGCGAGGATTGATCGTCGGGCAGGTGGCGCTGTCCCTGGTGCTGCTTGCCGCCGCAGGTTTGTTCCTGCGCAGCCTGATGAACCTGATGAATGTTGACACCGGCTTCGATAAACAAAACGTCTTGCTGGCAGGCATTGACCCAGGCGGCGCGGGGTACCAACCAGACTCCCGCTTCGAGGCGGTCATTGACCCAGATCGAGGAGCGCGTGGGATCTCTGCCCGGCATTCGCGCCGCCAGCTTCGCCTTCATGGTTTTCAACGGGGGTGGCTGGACGAACCCGGTCCTCGTACCGGGTCGAGCGAAATCGGACAACGATCCCGATGTCGACCACAATATTGTGGGGCCGCATTATCTTGAGGCGATGGCCATGCCGATTATTCTGGGCCGCGCGCTGAGCCCTCAGGACACGATGACCTCCCGCAAGGTTGCGGTCATCAATGAAACGATGGGGCAGACATACTTTGGCGCACTCTCCCCCCTCGGCGGCACCTTCTCCATCGCAGATACCCCCGATTGGCAAGATATCGAAGTGGTTGGCGTGGTCAAGGATGCAAAGTACATGGACCTCAAAGAGAAGCTGATGCCGGCGGCCTTCTATCCTCACTCCCAGCATGCCGGGAAGTTCCTCTACAACTTCATCGCCCGCTGTTCTGGCACTCCCCAGCGGCTTGGACCGCTGGTCGCCAGCGTCATCCGTCAGATCGACCCGAATCTTCCTGTGGACAACTTCACGACCCTTTCCCAGATAGTCGACGACTCTGTATCCGACCACCGGCTCGTCGCCCGACTTTGTCAGTTGTTCGGATTGGTGGCGGTTTCCCTGTCCTGCCTTGGGATCTACGGCCTGATGTCTTACGGGGTGACGCGTCGCACCAGTGAGTTTGGTGTCCGCATGGCTCTCGGTGCTCAACGCGGAAATATCCTATGGCTGGTGCTGCGGGATACTCTCGGACTCTGCCTGTTCGGGATCGCGGTCGGGCTTGCCTTGACCCCTGTCCTCGGCCGCATGGCAACCAGCTTCTTATACGGACTGAAATCGTACGACCCGCTCACCCTAGGATTGGCCATGTTCGTCATGATCAGCGTAGCCCTTCTCGGGCTACATCCCCGCTCGCCGCGCTGCCAGGCTCGATCCCGTAGTGGCACTGCGCTACGAATAGCTGAGCAGCTTGATGTCAAGGCGCGAATGATACCTATGGCTCAGCTACGAAGCGGCCCGCAGCCGTCGCGAGCGAGTCGCGGTCAGCTACCAAACCCTTGCCGACCCGGTGGGCATTTCCAACAGTGCCGCGCCGGCCGGCGTTCGGTGGCTGCTCCGGAGAAAGTTGGTTGAGGTAAAGTTGAGGCAAAAAAGAGTTCAGCCACGGCCGTACCGTCCTACGGCGTTCTGCGTCCCTATGGCGGGATTAACGATGGTCGCAACACCGTGCAAGTGCCCGTTCAACTCTTGCCGCAGAATCCGCATTGACGGTTGGGGCGTTTATCCGGATCTCGCTTGCGGCTCTCCGGTCCGGGGGGCGTGATGCTGCTGCTGTAATACCGCTGTAATGTTGTGGGACGATAATTCTAGGCTCGAAGTCAGGAAGAATGGATCGTTCAGGGGGAGCGATATGCTGAAGCGGAGTCGATCTGCAGTTTGGTCTCGCGGGTTTTTCCTGCTACTTGCAACCGTTGTGTCCGTTTTGGACGTGGTGCCGAGGGTTGGTGCGCAAGATACGGAACGGGTCGTGCCGATAACGGCTCCGGCGGCGCCGCTGCCCAATGAAAGTGCATCGAGGGGCGTGACCAAGTATTCCTTCATCGCCTACGGGGATACGCGGGGGCGACGGGATGGCGTGGCGCTGCAGTACGAGCACTCGTTGATCGTGGACTCCATGCTGAAGCAGATTAAACAGCTTCAGAATACAGAATATCCGGTGCGTTTCATTCTGCAGTCAGGTGACGCCGTTCAGCATGGACAGATAGCCAAAGAATGGAACGTCAGTTTCACACCCTTGATCGATCGCCTGACGACCGAGGGCGGCGTGTCTTACTTTCTGGCGCCCGGCAATCATGATGTTTCGCATGCGGCCACGGTGGACGCACCGGAACGCAAAGAGCCGCTTAAGAACTACCTGGACGCGGTATCGGCCCTGATTCCGCCGGATGGTTCACCACACCGGCTTGCGGGCTATCCGGTGTTTTCGTTTGGCTATGGGAACACGTTTGTGATCGGGTTCGATGCAAACATTGCGGGCGATCAGAAGCAATTTCAGTGGGTGAAGAGCCAACTCGAAGGTGTCGACCCGCGACGGTATGTGAACGTGATCGTGTTTTGTCATCAGGCTCCCTTTTCGTCAGGCCCGCATGGTGGACCGGAAGTCGAACCGCCCACGGTCGAACTGCGGAACCAGTACATGCCGCTTTTTCGAGCCCATCACGTGCGAGCTGTGTTTTCGGGGCACGAACACTTGTTCGAGCATTGGGTGGAACATTACACCGATGCCAGTGGACAGCATCGAATGGACCTGATCGTTTCCGGGGGCGGCGGCGCGCCGATTTATACGTATACGGGTGAACCGAAGCTGGAGGAATATTTGAAGGCTAACGAAACCAGCAAAGTGGAACTAAAACATCTGGTCAAACCGAGTGTCGATGCTGGTTTGAATCCCTACCACTATTTGCTGGTGAGGGTCGACGGGGAGAATCTGGATATGCAGGTGATTAGCGTTGATTGGGGGAAGGGATTTGAGCCGTATCGGAGCAGCAAGGTATCGCTTAAGGATGAATGAGGTCGCGAGTTAGGGTGGAAACAAAAACCGACGAGACACGATGCGACGAGATGCGACGATCAGAACATCGCCATAGGATCGATTCATCTTTTGAATCCACGCTATTTATAGATGTTGCCGATGCGATGAGGATCATAGGCGATGGCGGAGAAACTGGCGACGGCACCAGGCCCCGCCGGCGATTGCGATTCAAACCCTACGCGCACGGGAAGGTCCGTATCTAGGCTGAAGGTGCGAAGGATGTGCCAATTTCCCCCGTTCGTGGAAAAGTAAAAGACATAGGTCCCGCTGCTCTTGGCAATACGCAGGTAAACCGAATTTCCTGACAGGTCGATGGAGTTGCAGTCGTCCGAAAGCCCTCGCGTAACCACGGTGACGAGTGTGGGCTTTCCGTCCGGTGAATATTCGAAAGAGAGTTTTGCCCAATGGTGGTCGTCGCCCATCAGCATTAGCGCCCCTGCGTCCCACTTGGTGGCGAACTTCACTGTCACTCGGGCGCTGAGGACGTAGTCGGAACCTGGAGTGAGGAGCAAGATCGGGGCACTGTTAGCAACGGTGCCGTCAAATGGATCCACGAACCAATCCGACTTCGGGTTCGAGGAGATGGTGAGCACGTTCTTGCTGTCTATGTTCGAAGAGCGGGGCGTGTTCTGCCAGTTGAGCGCGCCCGGAAGGCCGGGGATGGACAATGGCGTCTGTCCCACGGCAAGCGCGCAAGCGAGCCACATAAAAAGTCCAGGTGTACCGATATACTTCACCCTCCCTGATTTCATGATTTTTCTCCCGAAGCAAACCAAGACGACGAACGTTGGTGCGCCACTATTTCACGCTGGACATATTCTCATGTCCCATTAGTTTCCAGATGCGCCATTTGGCCGAAGCCGCTACGGCGGCGGGCGCCGGTGCCTGTTCGGGAGCCGACAGGAAGGAGTTTTTCGCATGGCGCAGTCGCGAATGGGATGGCGTCGCCGGATCAACTCTATTCGCTAGCCACCATGTTTTCAGCAGGTTAGCCAGTTCTGGCATTTTCCTGTGGCCGCTCTCTGAAGGTCGAACTCCATAGGAAGCTGCGGCACCGCGCGTACCTCGATGTATCGGGGCCGCCCCTGAACCAGTTTCGGGGTGGTGGTCTTGTGGGTGAGAATGGGATCTAGATTTCGTTAGGTAAATTGGCCGTATACTTGGCATGCACTAACAGTCCACCATGCGTCAGAATCCAAGTGCAGCATCCGCGGGCGGGACGGTGCCAAACCTAGGCAGGCGTGTCGAGGAGCGATTCGGCGTGTTTCCAAACTTCTTTCGGCTCACGCCTGAAATCCCCGAGATCACCGAGAAACTTTGGGGATTCGCGGAGGCTGCTTACCTCGACAATCCTCTACCATCCCTTTTCAAGGAGCGCCTGTTTGTTCAGCTTTCGAGATTCTGTGCGGCTCGCTATTGCATCGCGAGACACGTGGGTTTCCTCACAGGACTGGGCCGTCCCTCGGGTGATGCCCAGGCGCGCATAACCCAGGTTGAAGATGTAGTCCGGTTGCTGCAACGGCCACTTGCACGCGGATCCGAGCTAGAGCTGCGCCTTTCGCTTTGCGCGACCTGCCCGTCGCCCCTTGCGGATATGCCTGCTTCGGATTCGCAAATGGAAGACGCTATCTTTGCATGCGCGAGTCATGTTTTCTTGCAGACATCCGATGCTCCTGTTTGTCGCGATGCATTAAAACGTTTGCTGGGTGGGATCCGATTTCAGTACCTGACGGTCTTCCTGCTTTTCGTCCGGGCGGCGCACTACTGGACCAAAGTTCATCCTGAACTGGAATTTGAGGACGACATCAAGCAGCTTCTGGTCACACACGAAGCATTGGCGAAGTGTGTTCTTGGCGATCCAGAAGCTAGCGCGGACGTTATCAGCCAATCACTTTTGGACGAGTTGCCCGCGTTGCGCCAGAAGGCAGATAAGGCGATTGGTCTGCTGGCGGCGATTGTAGATTCCTCGGATGATGCCATCGTCAGTAAGACCCTGGATGGTGTCATCACCAGCTGGAACAAAGGCGCGGAGAAACTGTTCGGCTACAGCGCCCTAGAAGCCGTCGGCCAGCACATCTCGCTCATCGTTCCGGCAGATCGTAAGAACGAAGAAAAAACGATCCTTGCGCGGCTCAGCCGGGGTGAACGCACCGATCATTTCGATACACTTCGCGTGCGCAAGGACGGCACGACAGTCGATATATCCCTGACCATTTCCCCGGTCACGGATGCAGCGGGAAAGATCATCGGTGCTTCTAAAATAGCGCGCGACATAAGTGATCGTAAGCAGGCTGAACGGGCATTGCGTGAGAGTGAAGATCGCTTCCGCACTCTCGCCGATGCGCTCGAGACCCAAGTCCAGTTTCGGACACGGGAACTAGAGAGGCGAAACCTAGAGATACTGCAGCAGACTGAGCAGCTGCGAGACCTTTCCCGGCGGTTGCTACAAACTCAGGATGAGGAACGTCGGCATATTGCGCGTGAATTGCACGACAGTGCTGGTCAGACTTTGGCTGCGTTAGGCATGAGCCTTTCGCGCCTCGCGCAAGATGCCAAGAATAATCCTGATCAACTTGCCAAGAGCATCGAGAATGCCGAAGGCTTGGTTCAGCATCTGACCCAAGAGATACGGACGACGTCTTATCTTCTGCACCCGCCACTGCTGGACGAAAGCGGCCTGTCGTCCGCGCTCAACTGGTATGTGCAGGGTTTGAGAGAACGCAGCGGACTTGAAATCGACCTAAGAATAGCCGAGGATTTTGGAAGACTTCCCGCCGACACGGAACTCGTCATATTTCGCCTTGTGCAAGAGTCTTTAACGAACGTGCATCGTCACTCCCGAAGTAAGACCGCGTTTATCCGGGTTGCTCGCAAGGCCGATAAGGTCTTTGTCGAGGTTCATGACAAGGGCAATGGAATGTCCGCAGAAAGGCTGGCTGAGATTCAGTCCCAAGGTGCCGGACTGGGAATCAGGGGAATGCGGGAACGCTTGCGTCACTTTAATGGAGAGTTATTTGTCGAGTCGAGCGGCACGGGCACAAAGATTTCCGCCACTCTTCTGTCGCAGGCGTCTCCGGCGAAGGAGCAGGTGGTCGCAGGTCCAGGGTTCGAAGTGGCGTGATCCTGAAAAATCCCAGCCCGTCGTCATAGCCGGGCGCAAACATTGCCGTGCTTACCGGACCTGATGGGGAGCTGTTCACGCAGGAGGTCGCTCAGGGAACCGCAGTGTGATCTGCGTCAGGTCACGCTGGTAGCGAACATGCTGGTAGTTCGAAGCGCCTTGATGTCTCGCATGGATGGTTGGCCAAACAACCGGCTGTACTCGCGATTGAATTGGATTGCGCTTTCGTAGCCAACTTCAAAGGCTGCACTCGCGGCATCCAGACCATCCATGAGCATGCGCTGTCGCGCGGTTTGCAATCGAAGCTGCTTTTGGTATTGAAGCGGGCTCATTGCGGTCAAAGCGCGGAAGTGATGGTGCAGCGTGGACACGCCCATGTGTGCAGCCGCCGCGAGATCCTCCACGCGCAACGGTTTGGCGAAGTTGGCCCGGAGCCAGGCGATCGCCTTGGCGGTCCTGTGACTCTGATCTCCCGTCGGCGCAATTGCGCGGAGACGTTGACCCTGGGGGCCGCGAAGTAAGCGGTATACGATCTCGCGTTGTATCAGGTTGCTAACGAAGGGTATGTCCGCTGGAGCATCAAGAAGGTCCAAAAGCCGAGAACATGGCTTTAGCAGCTCGACTGTAGTCTTCCCAATCGCAATGCCACGATCTTGCGATGAAAGCCCAGATACTTGGAACTCGTGCTGGCCGAGAATCTCCCGGACGACCGCCATATCGAGTTTGAGGAGGAAAAAGAGCAAAGGCACCTCTGCAGTCGCAGTGACGATTTGGCTCATGACGGGCAAATCGATAGAGGTGAGAAGGAATGTCGACTGGTCGCAAAGGTAGGCCATTCCCCCCAGGTTTACCCGCTTTCGACCCTGAACAAAACCTGTCAGGCTTGGCTCGTAAGCGCCGGGATGGCAAGCAGTGGGAGTCGTCCTTCGGTAGAGTATGAGACCCGGAACGGCGGTTGCCTGTTCTCCTGCCGTTCTGACGTGTGCGCCAATCTGCCGAGCCAATTCAGATCGCATCTCGATCACACCCGTTGACTCTGTTTCCTGACCTTCTCTGCGTTTGGGCATCTGTGTCTGCTAGCTTTCCTCAAAACCAGCCTAACCCCGGAACCATGCGCTCGCGCAACCAAAAATCTGGAAGCCAAGAGGAATAGGCAACGAATCGGAAGGATCAGGATTACCGGTTCCGCGACGCTCGGCTCTAGCCTTGGAGATGAGAGAAACAGCCCTCAAAGGAGAAACAATGCAGAAACGCATACTTGGAAAAAGCAATCTGGAAGTGTCGGGGATCGGACTCGGCTGCATGGGAATGAGTTTTGGCTACGGCCCCGCCGCAGACAAGCAGGAAATGATCTCGCTCATTCGAGCGGCAGTCGAACGCAGCGTCACATTCTTCGACACCGCAGAAGTGTACGGTCCATTCACGAACGAAGAACTAGTGGGCGAAGCTCTCGCTCCCTTCCGCGGAAAGGTGGTGATCGCAACCAGGTTCGGCTGGGAGGCCAATCCTGCCGATGGAGGCAAGTGGAACAGCTTAAATAGCCGGCCTGAGCACATCAAGAAGGTCGCGGAGGCGTCGCTCCAACGGCTCCAGGTGGATGCGATCGATCTGTTTTACCAACATCGCGTCGATCTGAACGTGCCGATCGAAGAAGTTGCGGGAGCAGTGAAGCAGCTCATCCAGCAAGGTAAGGTTAAGCACTTCGGCCTGTGTGAAGCAGGAGCGCCGACGATCCGTCGCTCACATGCGGTTCAGCCGGTCACTGCACTGCAGAGCGAGTACTCGCTCTGGTGGAGGCAGCCGGAAGAAGTGGTGTTGCCGACCCTTGAAGAACTCGGGATCGGATTCGTTCCATTTAGCCCACTGGGTAAGGGTTTTCTCACGGGAAAGATCAACGAAAATACGAAGTTCGATGAAGGAGATTTCCGCAACACGGTCCCGCGCTTTAACCCAGAGAACCGTAAAGCGAACCAAGCGTTGGTTGATCGGCTCAGCAAATTCGCGGAACAGAAGAAGGCGACGCCTGCTCAGCTCGCGCTGGCTTGGCTGCTCGCAAAGAAGCCGTGGATTGTCCCGATTCCGGGCACAACCAAGCTGCATCGCCTTGAAGAAAACCTCGGAGCGGCGAACATCGACCTTACGCCTGTAGATCTCCGTGCCATCGAACACGCCTCCTCCAACATCAAGGTCGAAGGGGCTCGGTATCCGCAATGGGTTGAGCAGACGACCGGACGGTGAGTGGCGTTTTTTTGGGTGAACTCGAAGAAGAAAGGAGAGAACAGTGCCTAGTGTGGTGGTGAAGCGGTGGCCCGGAAAGTCAGAACAGTCCAGGGAAGTCACGTCCCAACCCCTCCGAACAGGTCTTGTCGTCTCCGACCGACGGACTCATAACCCGTATGTCTATTGCACAGCCGTCGGACGATCGGCGCTGAAGAATCTGGCGGATCCTGGTGTCCGAGCTGGTCCTCGGCTACAAAAAGTCGAACCAGTCTCCTGTCCTGCAGCTTTGCTCTCGAGATTGGACGAGTGGATCGCTCGTGTCAAACTCGGATGCATCCAAGGAAGCTCAACGTCACCAGCCGGACTATATGGATTGAACTTCAGGGGCAGGCGGTGTAGCCATGTCAGAGAGCCGCGCACTTCCCATCGTGCGGGTGCCAGCAGATCGGGGGACCACACCGCGGCTGAAGCGGACTACCTTCGGTTTCCCGTTACGTTTTACTCCCGGTTGCCGCTCCCGTGTCCAGGGCAAGGAGATATGCCTCAACCTCTTTGTTGCCTTCATGTCTTGCCCAACCGAATGGCGTAGCCTGCCACATCGTATCCCTCGCGTCCAACCGTGCACCACGATCCACAAGTAGGCGAACGATCTCATCGTGGCCGGCGGCGGCCTGATGCAACGGTGTCGAATGGGAGTGGAATCCGACGGGATTGTATCGGTTTGGATCTTCGCCCGCGTCGAGCAGTAGCCGGACGATCGCCGTATGGCCAAACTGCGATGCCAAGGCGAAGGCACGATGACGGTCATCAGGGTTCGCGCTCACGACGAACCGCTGGCTGTCTTCAGCGTGACCGAGGCCCGCCGCAACCAGCAGATCGATCCGCGCCCCGTTTCGAATCAGGGCGTTCGCCGCTTCAAACTCCCCATGGGGGAGCGCCGTTAACATGGCGAGGTTGGGGTCGGCTCCGTGCTCGCAGAGCAGGTCAATCAACGGAAGTTGCACATGGCATTCACGTGGAACGCAGCCGGAGCAGACCAGCGCGAGTGTCTCGTTCAGCGCGGAT
>Ga0193726_1002756_pt1 | contig 11617 bp, 11 predicted proteins | sample H2c1metaG_FD_144928 | JGI IMG/M metagenome (GOLD analysis project Ga0193726, IMG submission 144928) | Soil microbial communities from a riparian zone of the East river system, Colorado, United States - H2c1 | ecosystem: Environmental > Terrestrial > Soil > Riparian zone | place: USA: East River... | reverse complement strand
CTCGGCCATGCCGCGCCCGATGCCGCGGCCCGCACCGGTAACGACGCAGACCTTGCCGGTCAGATCGAAATCGGCACTCACCAGTTCGCTCCATCGCGGTTGATCTTTTGCGCGAGGCTCCAGCGATGCACCTCCGAGGGGCCGTCATAAATGCGAAAGCCGCGCACCTCGTTGAAGATCCGCGCGACCAAAGTTTCCCCGGTGACACCCTGGCCGCCGAGCACCTGAACGCAGCGATCGACCGTTCGAAAGATCGCTTCCGAGCAGAACACTTTGGCCATCGATGATTCCGTGGCGCCGCGGGCGCCCTGATCCAACAGCCACGCGGTGTGCCAGATCGCCAGCCGGCTCATGCGGATGTCGATCTCGTTATCGGCGAGCATGAAGCCGACGCCTTCATGGTTGACCAGTTTCGCGCCGAACACCTCGCGGCGCCGCGCGTAATCGGTGGCGATATCGTGCGCCCGCCGCGCAGTGCCGAGCCAGCGCATGCAATGCGTCAGCCGGGCCGGGGCGAGGCGAACCTGCGCGTAACGAAACCCTTTGCCGGGCTCGCCGAGAATATCCGAGGCAGGCACGCGCAGGTTGTTGAACCGCACGACGGCGTGACCGCCGGCGAAGGCGCTGTCCAGGCTGTCCATGGCGCGAACGATCTCAATGCCGGGCTGCTTCATATCGGACAGGAACATGGTCGCCTGACCATCCTCACCCTTGGCCATGATGATCGCGAAGGCAGCGCCGTCGGCACCGGTGATGAACCATTTTTCGCCGTTGATCACGTAATGATTGCCGTCCCACCGCGCGGTGGTCAGCATCGCCGAGGGGTCGGAGCCGGCACCCGGCGCGGGTTCGGTCATGCAGAAACAAGATCGGGTCGCACCCGAGGCCAATGGCCGCAGCCACCGCTCCTTTTGTTCCTGAGTCGCGACGACTTCCATCAAATGCATGTTGCCTTCGTCCGGGGCGAAAATATGCATCGCGACCGGGCCAAGCAACGAATAGCCGGCTTCCTCGAACACGATCGCCTTGCCGACATGGTTCAGCCCGAGGCCGCCCCATTCGGTGCCCACGTGCGGCGCCAGCAATCCCGCCTCGCGGCCGAGGGCCACCAGTTCCTGACGGAACTCCTCGGTCGGACCGTGATGGGTCTGCCGTTTGTCGCCCTCCAGCGGAACGATCGTGTCGCGGATGAAGGCGCGCGTGCGTTGTTGCAATTCGCGCAACTCGGGAGTCAGGGAGAAATCCATCAGAATGCGCGTCCTTGGGCGATCTCGTGGGTGAACTCCAGAATGCCGGTGCCGATCGCGGTCAACGGCGCGTAACGCGGTTCCGCGGTCGCGCCGCTGCGGTAGCGCAGGCCGAGTTGCAGGAAAATCACCGACAGTTTGTACATGGTGATAACCCGATGAAACAAAATATTGGAGACATCGCGGCCGGTGAGTTTCGCGTACGCCGCGACCGCGTCCCGCCGCGGACACAGGCCGGCTTTGACGGCCGGCATTTGTTTCATGTCGTGCATGGCCCAGGGATCGTCGGCGTGAATCCAGTAGGATAGCAGGGTGGAAAAGTCGAACAGCGGGTCGCCGCGGGTGCCCTGGTCCCAATCGACGACCGCGACCGGCGACAGGTCCGCCGGATTCAGGATCATGTTGTTGAGTTTGAAATCGTTGTGCAAGAGTCCTGGCTTTCCATCAGGCACGATATTGTGCTCCAGCCACGCGCCGACGTCGCGATGCAACGCGTCGGTGCCGTCCTGCTTCGCGGACCAGCCGCGCTTGATCCAGCCCGATACGGCGCGTGCCAGGAACCCGTCGGGCCGGCCAAGATCGTCCAATCCGATCGCCGCGGTATCGACCGCGTGGATCGCCGCGATCGTCTCCAGCAGAACATCCGACAGCCGGGCGCCAAGCCTTGGCCGCGCCGCCACCTCCGGCGGAATGGTTTCCCGGATCACCAGGCCGGCGCGGTACTCGAGGATCTGAAACCGTTGCCCGCATACCGCCGGATCGTCGCAGAGCAGCAGGCTACGCGGCACGAACGGCAACGCATTGGGCAGGCGCGAAAGAATGCGATGCTCGCGGGCCATGTCGTACGCGCCGGCCGGCAACTCACCCATCGGTGGGCGGCGTAAAACGGCGGGCCGGCCGTCGAGATAAATGAGATAATTGAGGTTCGCCAACCCGCCGGCGAACTGGCGCGGCGGCGGGTCAGCGTCCAGCCGCATGCCGTGCCGCGCCAGGTACGCTCCAACGGAAGTCCAGTCGAGGCGGACGCTATCCTCGGGGGTGCGAAGCGCGTCGTCGTTGGGCACATGTCCTCCTATCGACTTGCGAGCGGTCCTGCTGGAAACCAATACTGATACAGGAGGGACGCGATGACGCAACCGACCGCGGTGAAGCGGGCCGCCGTGCTCGGTGCCGGCACGATCGGCGCCAGTTGACGGCACGGTTTCTGGCGCGCGGCATGTCGGTCGATGTGTGGGACCCGCGCCCGGAAGCCGAGGCTTACGTTCGCCGTTGTGTCGCCGATGCCTGGCCGGCCATGGCTCGACTGGGCATGCTGGCGAACGCCTCGCCCGACGCCTGGCGATTCATGGCGCCGCCCGAGGCGGTTTTCGTGCGGGAAAACGCCCCGGAACGACTGCCGATCAAGCGTGAACTTTATGCCCGGATCGACGGCGTGCGATGCTGACCTCGAGCACCTCGGGACTGACCATGTCGGAGATCCAGGCCGGCTTCCGATCAGCGCCGCGCTTCGCCGTGGGCCATCCATTCAACCCGCCGAATTTGATTCCCCTGGTCGAGGTCGCCGGCGGCCGTGAGACCGCGCCCGAAACGATTGAATGGTGTCTGACGTTTCACCGTGCCATCGGCAAGGTCGAGACCAACCCTGCGACGGGTCGACGCAGTCGCGACCGATCTCGATCAAACCGGAAACTTCAACCTGGGCGACGATCGCCCGGTCGCGACCGGCACGGCGGATTGAGTCAGCGCAACATGCGCGAAGCTCATCGTCTCGCCGAGCAGACGGCGGCGGCACCGACAAAAACCGCCGATGGAATTTTCGACGGGCTCGCACCCCAACTGGGCGGGCGCTCTCGCCTTACGACGTTTCACCGCGTGAGGCGACGGCAGTCGTTCGCACAAGGCCCATCGCTGTCGTCGGGCCTGGGGCCGGAACGATGCAGCACCGATTTCGTGAGTGTGATCTCCGCCATAGTCACCCCCGTCGCCTGGCGTTCGCCCGCGGCCGAACCGTTGACAATCAAGGCATATCCGCCGGGTTCGGTAGGCGGCCAGAACAACGATACGTTGGGTGCGCGCGCTATGTTCCTGCCAGCGGACTCACCCACGGCACACCCGATGCTCCCGCTTCGAAGCTCGATCGTTACATGACTGGTGTGCGGACCGTCTTGCGCGACCGTGAGCAGGTAAGCGTGGCGGCCGTAGTGGGAGATCGCCTCTGCGAGCGTGCTGATTTGCATGATAGGTCTTTCCTTCGTTGCGGACTTCAGAGGTGAAGGGCGCACATAGCATCCCACGGAACCGCGTCAATCCGATCGGATACCGCTTTGATCCCGGAGCAGTGCCGCCGTGACTCGCTCCAGCGTCATCGGCAGCTCGTGTATCCGCGCGCCAGGCGCCCGCGCGACCTCGTTGCCGATCGGCGCGCCGGTCGGGCCGCCGGTCGCTTCCCCGAGCCCAAGCCGCGGTAGATCGGTGAGCGGGTTGATCAGCTCCACGAACAGCTCCGGCACCTCCTTGAAGCGCAGGACCGGGTAGCTTTCCCCCGTCGCGTGAGCCGATCCCGGCGGTGTCGAGCCGCACGCCCTCCTTCAACGCCCAACTGATGCCGCCTTCGAGCCGGTTGATCGCGCCGTCCGGGTTGATCACCAGACCACCGTCCGCGGCGCACCAGACATTCCGCACGCGCACATTTTCATCCACCTCGACCGCGGCGACGACCGCCGTGTAGCCAGCCATGTTCTTGTAACGGGCAAAGCCAATTCCATGGCCGCTTCCCGACAGCGGACGCGCCGATCATGACACGATGGCGACCGATCGCTATGCTGGCGACGCAATCGAAAGGAGGCACGAGATGGACGCGGAGGCCGGCACGAGCGTGCTGTCACGCTGCCCGGAATTGCCCCGGCATCTGTGGACGGTCGAGGAATACCACCGCATGGGCGAGGCCGGGCTGCTGGACGATGCGCGCGTCGAACTGATCGAAGGAGAGATCATTGAGATGGCACCGATCGGCGACGCGCATGCTGCCGTCAGCAACCGGCTCACTCGACTGCTCGTCCTGGCTGTTGGCGAACGTGGCATCGTCGCCGTCGGAAACCCGGTTCGTTTAACCCCACGTAGCGAGCCTCAACCGGACTTTTCGGTGCTTCGGCCACGCGCGGACTACCAAACGAGAGGTCCAAGGCCAGAGGATGTGATGCTCGCCGTGGAGGTCTCCGATACGACACTGCGTCGGGATCGTCGGGTGAAGCTGGCGCTCTATGCCAGCGCCGGTATCCCGGAGTTCTGGATCGTGAACCTGGAGGTTGGGAAGGTCGAAGTCTATCGTTCGCCGGGTGGCGATGCGTATGCTTCGGTTGAACAAAAGGGCGCCGGCGCGGTCGCGACCATTGAGGCGCTTCGGGGGGTGACGATCTCGATCAGCGAAATATTGGGGTAGATGCGCTTCGCTGACAGCGTGAACTGGCAAACGACAATGCATCGGGCCGCATTCGACGCGCGGTGGCCTGGCCACCCCATACATCGTAATGCTCTCCATGGAGACACCTCTTCCTGGAGCGCCTCGTGCTGACTTATGACTTCCGCCTGCCGCCCGGTCCGCGAACCGTTGAGTATGCGCTTCTGGCGGAAGACCTCGGCTTTCGAGCGGTCTGGTGCCCCGAGGTTCCCGCCTTCGGCCACGACATATGGGTCACTCTCGCCCGCATCGCCGAAAGGACGAAACGCATCAAGTTTGGCCCAGCGGTGCTGATCCCGAGCTATCGCCACCCGATGGCTCAGGCTTCGGCCATCGCGACACTCGAGCAGATCGCGCCGGGACGACTGATGGTTGGGTTCGGCACCGGCTTCACGGGCCGCGCGGGGATGGGCAAGAAGCCCTTGAGCCTCGAGAGCATGCGCACGCATATCACGCGGGTTAAGGCGTTGCTGCGCGGCGACGTCGCCGATATCGACGGCGGTCTGGCGCAGATCCTCGCGTCCGATGGTTGTTTGCCCGACCGCCCGATCAACGTGCCGATTTACATGGCGGGGCAAGGCCCGAAGGCCCGTGCGCTTGCCGGGGAGATTACCGATGGCCTGATTGCCCTTGGGGGTCCGGCCGAGGGGTTTCAGACGTGTCTTGTGTCGGCCAACGGGACGGTCCTCGATGAGGGCGAGGACGTTACTTCGCCGCGCGCGTCGACCGCGCTGAGGCCGATCATCGCGCTTGCGTATCATCATCGGTTCACGAGCGATCCGGAAAGCGTGAAAGCGCTGCCGAACGGCGAAGCGTGGCTGGCGAGTGTCGAACGTGTGGACGAGGCCGTTCGACACCTGTCGGTTCACCGCGGTCATAACCTTGACGTTTCGAACGGCCATGACGCGCTGGTGGACGTGTCCAACGCCAAACAGATGACGTTCACGGGCACTCGGGAGGCGTTGCGCGAACGGCTGGCCCAGTTCGAGGCCAGGGGCGCCACAGGCGTTATTTTCGGGACCAGCGGTTACGATGTCGAGCGGGAGCTGAGGGCCTACGCGGAGGTCGCGGGACTGCGGTGATCGAGGCGCGGTGGGAGTTGGGGACCGGCGGTCTCGCTTTGAGGGCCATGACAAAGGGGGTTGTGTCTTTTGCAAACGCGGACGCTTGCGACCCATAGCGGACGTTGAGGCAGGCAGGAAAAAATAGAGGCATTGTTGCAAGAACCTGCGCTGTGGCGCAACATTCGCGCGGGAACTGACGAAGCAACAAGGCTCCGTCATGCGTACGAATGACGAAGGACGCTATGACAATCAACTGGCTTCATCTCTCGGATGTGCACGAATGTGACAAGGAAGGCTATCACCGAGCCGCCATGTACGACGCAATCGTTGCCGAAGTAAAAGATTACGAAAAGAAGCCGGACCTTGTGTTCATCACGGGTGATCTTGCATTCTCTGGCACCACAGAAGAATACGAGAGTCTCAAGAAACGTTTCTTCGACAAGCTCAGCAACGTGCTACCTGGCACGTGTCCGATCTTTATTGTGCCTGGGAATCATGGTGTCGATCGTAAAGCAGTTGTACCTCCACGGCTCTGGATAATTGATGCCGAGCAGCGGAAGCTGTTCCAGGAAGTCGGAGCATCTGGCCTCCGAAAACGCAGAGAATTACTGTTGCCCAGGTTTGATGCCTACCGTTCGTTTGAACGGACCGCCGCGGCTTGGGACGCTGATTGGCTGGCGTCACAACGAGGCTCAATCTGCAAACTCCTAATGGTCGATGGGCGGAGGATCTCCATCATCGGCATCAATACAGCATGGCTTTGTCAGGACGAAGATGACTGGAGTGAGCTAACGGCCGGGCGCACGATGGTGGATGCGGCGCTTCGGGAGGCCGAAAAGTCGGAGCCGGAGCTACTCATTGTGCTGGGGCACCATCCGCTCCAGGCGAGGAGCGGCGAACGTACTTGGTCGGACGGAAACTTCATTCGCGCGCGGCTGGAACAATCGAACGCTATTTACTTGCATGGTCATCTTCATTCCTCGGGGGATCAGCGCTCGGGAGACTCACTCGAGTCGTGTCTCGCGATACAGGCTCCTTCGGCATTTCAGGCTGGTGACAGTACCGTCTGGCGGAATGGGATTATGTGGGGTGAAGCTGATATCGACAACGGATGGCTAATCGTCAAACCCCTGAAATGGAACGACGGTGACCGCGAGTACAAATTCGATTCTGATGCCGGTCTGAACCGAAATCGTGTTGCCGGGCGCGACGCGTTTCGTCTACCTCTTCCCGCTCGGGCATCACCGACAATCGGAACCGATACCGAGAAAACTCAAGATCTTCCGGCCGGCTGGCGCATCGTCGAAAAAGAGGCGCTGGCAACCCGGACTGCGGAGCGTCCCGACGTTCGTGTGATGATCGATTATTTCGACGGTAGCCAACCTGATTGGCGCGTCGCGTTGGCCGATGGCATTCAGCCTCGGCAGATTGTCGAAGGCGTGGTGTCACGTTTTCGGCGGCGTCATTCTGGCGCGGTGCGGCCGCTCGTTGAATTGTTGACTGGCGCGGGTGGGGAGGGCAAATCCACCGCGCTCCTTCACGTGGCTGCAACACTTGTTCGTGACGCTACGCAGAACTGGACTTGCTTGTATCGCGAAGCTGCCGCTGCCGAGATTGCTCCGAAGATGTTCGATCGGTTGGAGCATCGAGAGGATCACGCCTGGATCATTGCGGTCGATGACGCTGAAAATGTCGGTAAGGAACTTTCTGCAGAGCTTCGGCGCATTACCCCGCGCACTGACGTGCACCTTCTCCTGGCAGCACGAGAAGCAGATTGGGCTATTCGTGAACTCACCCGAGAGGTATGGCGAGAAATCGCTGATTTTCGGCAAGAGCCAATTTCGGGGCTCGACGAGGTGGATGCTCGACGCATCGTAGAAGGCTGGCGGGCCTATGGCGACGAGGCCATGGGAAGGCTTCATGGTTCCTCCGTAGAATCGGCAGCTAAAGCGCTCGCCGGTCATGCGAATGAACATGCAGCACGGTCGGGTGAGGGAGCACTCCTTGGAGCACTCCTATTCACGCGACAAGGGGAAGACCTAAAGGACCGAGTTCGGACCTTTCTGGCTCCCCTTGCAGGCCGTGGTGGGATCAACGGTTTTGATCTGCGAGACATCTATGCGATGATCGCTGCGATGCATGCCGAGAACCAACTCTACTTATCGCGCGACGTGCTCGCGTTCACCCTAGGATGCCAGGACGACGAACTCGATCTTGAACTCAGAGTCCTGCGGCGTGAGGCGATGCTGGACTCCGGCGAGACGTACATCCTCACCAGACATCGGCGGATCGCTGAGACGGCGTGTGAGGTGTTGAGGGAAGATGGCTACGACCTGAACAAATGGTATCCGCATCGAGAATTTGTGCAGAGGCGCTCGCGCAATCCCGACATCGCCAAGTGGGATTTTGACTTGGCCCGTCACTTCGTCACTAAGGGTTCGGGGTTTTGGGCCTTGGCGCGAAACGTCGCGAAGGCCCTATCCGAAACCCAAGGGCACGATCCTTCGTTGCTGAGCGCATACTCCAAGGTTCTCCGCGAGACAAACGTTCCGGGTGATGCCATGGCCCTTCTCAAGGCGAAGGGGGAGTTTTTGCGGTTTCGTCGGGATATCCTTTATGAGTGGAGTGTTGTCGCTGGGGAGGTTAGTGATCCGGGTCTCAATGCGTGGCTCGCGGGTCGGGCGCTCGCCGATGGTGGCTCGCCACTCACCAACAGGAATTGCAGCCTCGCGCTTGCAGGTCTGGGACGGGCCTTTGAATTGCTGCACAATAACAACAAAAACCCGATCTTCAAAGAAGCCCAGATTGGGTGCGGGAGGCTTGGGCTTCGCCTGCCTGGGCTCGACCCAACGGGCAGGCGGTTTTTCGAGCGGCATGTCGGCGGCCCGGAGGGTAGCATTGGCCAGAAGGTGCCCCCCGAAAGCGACGTCCAATTGCTTCAACGTGCGGTGATAGCGGCTACCGAGGAGATGGAGCCAGACAACGATCCGCCCTTCTTTGAGAGTTTTCTGGGCGATCCTGATGGGTACCGTTATTCGGACCTTCTGCGGACGATTACTGATAATACTACGGCCAAGAGCGCATGATCTTCAACATACCCGGGAACCGCGCCGGCAACGCCGAGGTTTCCGGCCCCCAATCTCTAATCCGTACATTGCCCGCACCTCCGGAATCGAACGAAGCGTGGGCATATCGCCGGAACGCCGCACTGGGTCATCGGCCGGTTGGAGCGGTAGTGCGTCCAGGGGCTTCCCACCCATACCGACCGTGTTTGCGAAAGACGCAATCCCCATAACAAACCCGGTGGCGTTCGCAGATACTCTCAACCGGGCTGGCCGAAAGCAAGCGCACCATCATCGGCTTTAACGAGGAGACGACAATTTGGCACCAGAAACGATTCGGCGCTCGTTCACACACCGGATGGCGGCAGCGCGCAAACCTGATCGTACGCATATCGCTCCTTGAGCGAACCGAAATGCTCGAAGACGCCAAGCGCTACCTCGAAAGTCGGCCGTGTGATCTCGACATGTGAAGTCCAGCAGCCAGTCGTTGATAGCTTGATATACATTGCGCCAGAACATCGAGCTCGATCGAGGGGAAGAATGATTTTTCCGGCTTGGCGATCTCAATCGCCGGCGTAGCCACGATGTAGGCCCGTGTCTTCGTGTAGGCGCGCTTGACGGCCTTGGCGACACCGGATCGCGGCCAATCCCGCGTCGCCGCGCCCAGAGAGATGCTTGTTCCCGGAGCAGTCGCGTCAGGCAAACCCGGCCACAGCATGCGGAACATACGGTTCCTCCAGCGCAACGATCTCCTCGGCCGACAACTTCACCTCGAGCGAACCAAGCGCATCGTCGAGATGCTCCAATTTGGTCGCGCCGACGATGGGGGCCGTGATGACCGGCTTGTGCAGCAACCAGGTCAGTGCGATCTGCGCCCGCGGCACGCCTCGCGCCTTCGCCACCTCGGCGACGCGATTGACCACCCGTTTATCGGCATCTTCGGTCGTGTTCCTGAACATGCGGCCGAAGGCTTCGTCGGTCTCCGTGCGGATGCTTTTATAGTCCCAGTCGCGGGTCAGTCTGCCGCGCGCCTGGGGGCTCCAGGGGATAACGCCGATGCCCTGATCGGCACAGAGTGGCAGCATCTCCCGCTCCTCCTCACGATACATCAGGTTGACCAGGTTCTGCATGCTGACGAAGCGGGTCCAGCCGTTACGGTCGGTGACCGACTGGGCTTTGCCAAACTCCCAGGCGGCCATCGACGAGGCGCCGATATAGCGGGCCTTGCCGGCCTTCACGACATCGTGCAACGCCTCCATCGTCTCTTCAATCGGTGTTTCATGATCAAAACGATGGATCTGATAAAGGTCGACATAATTGGTGCCAAGCCGGCGCAGGCTCTCATCAATTTCGAACAGGATATTCTTGCGCGACAAACCGGCGCCATTTGGCCCTGGGCGCATGCGGTTAAAGACCTTGGTGGCGATGACCACTTCCTCGCGCCGCGCGAAATCGTTGAGCGCGCGGCCGAGCACCTCCTCGCTCTTGCCGACCGAGTAGCGATTGGCGGTATCGAAGAAATTGATGCCGGCTTCAAGCGCCTTCTTAATGAACGGCCGGCTCTCTTCCTCGCCGAGCGACCATTGGTGGAAGCCGCTATTGCCGCCACCATAGCTCATGCAACCAAGGCAGAGGCGAGAGACATCGAGCCCGGTGCGGCCCAGTTTGGTGTATTGCATTGTTGACTCCTTTTATGGCGCCACGACGATTTTTTCGCGGCGGCCTTTCGGTGAAATGGTAGGAGGCTGCCGCGTCGAGGTGTTCGATCGCGCCGGCTTCCTCCAGATCCGCTATGATTTATTAAACATAGCGGAGATAACAGCACGGCGGCATTGTCGTCGCAACCAGGCCACATCTAAATCCGCGCTGATACCCAGGTTCGGCCCAGGTTCCGGGCCTCGCCGCTCGAGAATCGCCATTCCGTTTCAAACTTCAGCAGTGAACCACGCGCACCGCATGCCAGGGAACCGCGTCAATCCGATCGGACACCGCCTTGATCCCGGAGCAATGCCGCCATGACCCGCTCCCGCGTCATCGGCAGCTCGCGGATCCGCGCGCCCAGCGCCCGCGCGACCGCATTGCCGATCGCCGCGACGGTCGGGCCGCCGGTCGCTTCGCCAAGCCCAAGCGGCGGCAGATCGGTGAGCGGGTTGATCAGCTCCACGAACAATTCCGGCACCTCGGTGAAGCGCAGGACCGGGTAGCTTTCCCAGTCGCGTGAGCTGATCCCGGCGGTGTCGAGCCGCACGCCTTCCTTCAACGCCCAGCTAATGCCCTGGATGATGCCGCCTTCGAGCTGGTTGATCGCGCCGTCCGGGTTGATCACCAGACCACCGTCCGCGGCGCACCATACATTCAGCACGCGCACATTTTCATCGACCTCGACCTCGGCGACGACCGCCGCGTAGCCGGCCATGTTCTTGTAACGGGCAAAGCCGATGCCACGGCCACGGCCGGCGCCGATCGATGCGCCTGGCTGCCAGTCGCACATCCGCGCCACGCGTTCGACGCAGGCGCGGGCACGCGGATCCGGCAAAACCGCCAGGCGCCAGGCGATTGGGTCCTGTCCCGCGCGCGCCGCGAGGTCGTCCATCGCCGCCTCGATCGCGAACACGTTCACGGTTGCCCCAAGGCCGCGGAGCGATGAGGTCCGCACTGGCGTCTCGGGGACCAGGTGATGCACGATCCGCTTTGCCGCGAATTCATACAGCGGTTCGCCATTGCGGGTCCCGGCTCCTGGCGGCCCAACTGCCTCGACAGCCGGCGGAGGCGGCGGCGGGTCAGGCA
>Ga0193726_1002755_pt1 | contig 11622 bp, 26 predicted proteins | sample H2c1metaG_FD_144928 | JGI IMG/M metagenome (GOLD analysis project Ga0193726, IMG submission 144928) | Soil microbial communities from a riparian zone of the East river system, Colorado, United States - H2c1 | ecosystem: Environmental > Terrestrial > Soil > Riparian zone | place: USA: East River... | reverse complement strand
GCCGCTTATGAAGCGGGCAAGCCGATCGGTATCGGTATGAGCGAGGGATGGATGGTGCGGTTTGCCGCCGCCTTAGTGGAGGCGCGGCTTGCGCGGCCTGATGTGGAGCGGGGCGGTCGGTGTCGGCCGGACCCATGAGGCGGAGCGGACCTGTCCGGCCTGGGCGTACAGGCGATCGAGCGCCTTTTGCACGGCGATCACATGGCGCAAGGCCTCGCCGTCGCATCGCTCGCAGAACACGCAACCGTCGCCGCGTTCATTCCACATGCGAAGCGGCACGCTATCGTCGTCGATCGCGGCGCCGCAGTATGAGCAATCGTCGCGTTGCGGCTTGTCGTGGGCATCCCAGCGCACGCGCGACCAATCGAAGGCATCAGGCATGGTCGGCTCCGTGGCCGTGGTGCGGTTGTCCAAAGCGGCGATCGCGTTCGAGCTGTTCGAGCTGCCACGCCCGCTTGTGCAGGACGCCCGCCGCCGAATAATAGCCGACGCTGGCGAGCCATCGCGCGACGCGGCGCAATTCGTCGGCGGTCGGCTCGCGATTGGTGGTCATGCGATGCCCTCGCGCGTGCCGCGTCCGTCGATCGTGAGCGCCATCAGGCGCGGCGTGTCGGCCGACAAGCCGAGGTGGACCCACGCGGTGTACTCGAAAATCATCTGGTCGATTTCGAGTTGATCGAGGAAGGGTGATAGCGCGTAGCAAATGTCACGCGGCGAGCCGAAGCCGGGGCAGGTGAAATCGGCCGCGAGCCCGTCAACGTGTGCGCTGTTCTGCGAGCCCCCTACAGCGGCGTTCAATTCCTGGCAGCGATAGCCCGAGCTAATCAGGATCGGCTTGCCCAGGATCGCGCGGACCTTTTCGAGCATGGCGGCGGTGCGCCTGATGTTGGCGATGAGGGTGGGCGAGGTCGCCGCGTTGGTGATGCCCAGGCGGGCCGCCGTTTGCGAGTGCGTGAATTCGCTAAGGGCAAAGTGCGGCGTCAAGGTCATGATCATTTCCGCTGCTCTAAAATTTTCAGGTACTCGATCGGCACGGTATCGGTCAGGCACTTTGACAGTAGCTCGCTGGCCGCCGCGCGATCCTTGGCGCGGTAGTCCTCAACCTTGATCAGATAGAAGCCGGCGGCGGCGACGAAAAATCCGTTAAGCACGACGACGAGCAACAGCATCGGCGTGTTGCGGAAGGAATCGAACAGCGAGCCCGCCAAGGTCGTGAGCGTGCCGCCGTGCTGTTGCGGCTGCTGACTGACGACAACGGAGGCGCCCGCGTCGGCCATGGCGCTAGATCGGGAAGGCCGAAAACGAGCCGTTGCCCTGCGAGGACATGACGCCAGCGGCGCCCATGGTGACGGCAAAGTTGAACGTGTCGGTACCCGTGGCATCAACATAAAGCCCGAGCGTCAGGCCGCTCGAAAACAGGGTGCCGACCGACATGATCAAAGCGGTGCCGGGAATGGCCACGCCGTTTTTCATCACGAGATAGGTCCACGTCCCGTTGCCGGCGGCCGGTCCCTGCACGCCGAAACTGCCTTGTATCCAGAAGCGGCCGGCGGGCGGGGTGTAGATGCCGGTCACGAGATTCAGGACCGGGCCGGCATTGCCGGCGATCAACGTGTAGTTGGTCACGCTGTTAGGGCCGATCGCGTTGGCGCAGATGGCGCCAGCGGCCGACACGAAGCCGCCGCGCGTGGTCGGCGCCGCCAGCGCCGCCTGGATCGCGGCCATGGTGGCGAGCTGCGTCGTGTTCGTGCCCAGGGCGGCGGTCGGCGCCGCTGGCACGCCCGTAAAGGTCGGCGAGGCGAGCGGGGCGCCGCCGACTGCGGTCACGTCGGCGAGCTGCAAGGTGACGGCGCCCGTGCGGGTGTTGAAGCTGGCCACGCCGCCCGCCACGACGGGCGAGCCATTGATCAGCACGATGCCTGAGAATTGCGCCCGCGCGAATCCGGTCGCCGGGTCAAAATCGTAGCCCCACAGAAGGGGCGTTTCCAAGGCCACAGGTCCCGGCCCTGAGGTGTCCGGCATAGAGCCGAGCTGGACATGCCCGAAGCGGCCGAAGGGCACTGGCGGGCTGATTCTGGCCTCCGGCGGCCGGGGTGCGGCCATCCCTGGCAGAAGGGCGCTTTCCGGCTCGCCGGGCCGGGGCGCCATGCCCAGGCCGTCACCATCGCGAGGTGCCATTTACACTACCCCTGTATAATTCCCTGCGCTGGCGCGAGGGACGCTGATACGGCGCCCAGCGGTGCCCGCCTGCCCGAGTAGGTTGGCGATATTGGCCGACCCATTGAGGTTGCCGCCGCCGGTCGCCTGGGCCGCGATCGGGGTTGTCATGTTCCGGCTGATGCCGGGGGTGTCGATCGAGGCCGACAGGATGGCGCTGCGGTCGCCGCTGGCCGGGATGATCATGTCGAGTTGAGCCCCCATAGCTGTGCCGAGCTGCGAGCGAAGGGCGCCTGTCCGAAGCCGTTGAAGATCACGCCCGAGCCCGGTCCGACAAACGGTGTCGGCGACAGTTGGGCGCCGCCGGTCACGCCAGCGGCGCCGAGCGATCGCGGCGGCGGTTCCGGCGGGTTGTGTGCATCGGCGAGCCCGAGCGCGAGCTTTTCGCCCGGCTCCGGTTCGACGTAGCCGATCGGCATGTTCGGCATCAGGCGGGGACCGGCCCGCCGCTCGCGTCGCCCGGCTTGGGCTCGAAGGGTGGCGACGACGGATAGACGCCCTGGCCTGCCTCGATCTCGCGATCGCTTTCCGGCTCCGGCTCCGGGAATCGGCTGCGAGGTGCGGCGTGCATCGCGACCGCGAGATTGTCGAGCAACATGAAAAGCCCGGTCCCTGGGCCGCCGGTCTTGTGGCTTTCGCGGATCGTGGCGTCGATCGCCGCGAGCCCGCTTGCGATGCCGTCCATCGTTGACTTGTCTGCCATGGTGTTGCTCCTGTTCACGCTGTTGCGACAGTCTTAGCGATGGCGATCATTCTATCCTCGGTGCCGGTGATCTTGATCAGTCCGATCGCGAGGATCACAAGGCCGACGATGATGATGAACGCCCTCACAAACCAATTCTGGATCGACAAAAAAGTAGAGCTGACAGAGGTCCACACGCCCGACCACACGCCTTTGGCGACTTGCGTGATCCATCCCTCGATGTCGCCGACCAAACTTTTTTGCAGGCCGACCGTGACCTGCGATCCGGTGCCGGCGCCCGCGCCCGCCGCGTTGGCGGCGGTATCGGTCAGGCCCGCCGGCAGTCCGGTGGCGGGGTCGATCGCGCCCGCCGTCGATCCGGCGCCGCTGCCCGCCGCGATGCCGCTACTCGCGTTGCTGCCATCGCCCGCCGCTATCTGCGAGGTGCCGAGCGATGGCGCCACGAAGTTAGACGACGGGGCGCCGAAGCGATCGCTAAACCAGTTGCCGCCGATGTTGGTCCCGGCCGTGAGGCCGTTTGCTGCGGCGGTCGATCCGCTCTGAAAATTGACCGCGTTGCCGGTCGTGCCGAATTGATCGAGCGTTCCATTCTGGATCGCATCGGCGAGCGCCTGGGCGGTCGGCGATGGCGTGCCGGCATAGCCGACATATTGCTGCGGGGCGTTCACGATCGCCACGGGATTGCTGCCGCCGGGGAACGTGCCCGCCTTGGCGCGATTGAAGATCGTCGCCGCCACGGCAAACTGGCCGGCGGGATCCGATGCCTCGCCCTGGATCGTTTGCGCCAGCGTGCCGGTCATGGCTTAGGCTCCGCCGATCGAGGCGAGGTAGGCCGGACCATAGCCCAGGCTGGCCGCCTGGGATGGCGTGACGCCGAAGCCGGTCGTAAAGGTGCCCTTCACGCCGGGGATGCTGGTCTGGATGCCCATGCCGTTCGACTGGAGCAATTCGGTCGGCAGAATCGAATTTATATATTGCGCGAGAAGCGATGTTTGGTTCGCTTGATCGGCGATCGTGGCCGCCGTCGCGTTATTGGATTTCGTCATTTTGATCGACGCATTCGTGTTCTGCCCGTTGATCTGCACGGCGGCGGTATCGCCCGCGACGGCCTGGGCGGTCGAGGCGGCGGCGGCGATGGTGGCAACCTGAATTTGCCCGCCGACAACGGCCTGTTGCGCTTCGGCGGCATAGTAGGCCGCCGCCATGTTGGCGCTGCCACTGTCGGCGCTCGAAGCCGGCGCCGATGAGAAAAAGCCAAGCATCCACATGACGACGACGACGCCGCCCACGCCGATGATGGCCGACTCCGCCGGATGCGCTTCCACCCATTTAAGAATATTGCCCATGGCCTAAATCCTTCGATGGCGCGGCGGGTCCGCGTGACTCTTAACGGCGGCGTTGGCGATCCTGATGGCTCGCCCTTCGTCGCCTGTCTTCTGTAGCTGTTCGTTCGCCACCTTGGCCCATAGCCGTTGCAGGGCTGGCGTGTCGGCCGCCTTGGTATGGCTTGGGGCATCGGCGGGCGACCACGGCATTGCTATCCCGTGGTCGCGTACATTGCCGCGACGTGACTTGTCGCCAACAGCGCGTTGACGCTTTCCTGCGGCATGGTCGGCGACATGCGGATGGTGGTCGGGATCGCCTGGACGTTGAACCAGATAGCGGCGAATTCGTAGCGAGCGCCTGGCCCGGCGATGACCGGCAATTTGTACGGCGCATAGATGCCGGCGCCGATCGGGTTGGTCGCGAGCTGGCCAAACTTCGGCGAGAAAGCCCCGGCCCCGCGCGAGTAGGGGCGCGAGTGAAGATAGACCGGGCCGCCCTGGGCGACCGTCGCGGGACCGCGCGGCGCTCGCTTCTGCCACCATGTGAGCGCCCCCGGTGTGCCGCGCATCAGTGAGCTTTGCACGGCGCCGTCGATCGTGTTCGGCGAGCCCGCATCAACCCAATCGATCGGATCGAGGATCGAGCCGGCTTGCGATGCGAGCCCCGGCGCCATGCCGCCGACTAGGGGAGTACCCGCGACGGTCGGCATCAGCCGTGACCAAACGAGCCGGTCATATCGAGACCGGCCGAAGGATAGGACAAGTTAAGCGGGACATTCGTGCCCGTGACCGGCGCCTGGGCAACACCGATCGCGTTTGAAAAGGCGCTGCCGGCCGCCTGGATCACTTGCGGCGTCTGCGCCTTTTTCGACACGACGACGGAGACCATGCCCAGGGTGACGATAGCGAGTGCGATCGTGACCACGCCCTCCCAAAAGTTGCTCATAGCGTCAAGCCTCCGATGTTGTTCCCTGTAGAACTAAAATTGGTCGCGCCCGCGTTGCCGCTGCCGAGCGGCGACACGGCGGCGCCGATGACCGACGCCAAGGCGCTGCCGCTGGACTGGATCACAGTCGAGGTTGCCGCGCGTTGCGACAGGACCACGGCCAGCATGGCGAGGCCGATGATCGAGGTGACGATGGTGATCGCGGTCGGTCCGATTTGATCCATTAGAACAAACTCCCGCTAAGTCCGCCCAGGCCAAACCCGCCGCCGCCGAAGCCGCTTTCGGCGGTGGTGAACAATGCCGCCGGGTTGAGATTGGCGATCACGCCCGAGCCGGCGCCGACAAGCGAGCCCAGGCCCGGCCCGGCCGCCGCGCCCGCGAGCTGGCCGACAAGGCCGCCGACCGAAGGGGCGCCCGTGCCGCCGGCCGATGCGGTCGCGGTCGTGCCCGCCACGGTGCCGGCCGGCGGGGGCGTGCCGCTGGCGGCAAAGGCAGTCGCGGGATCGGCTGGCGTGGCGCCCGCGTTGGTCGCCGCCGCGCCGGTCGCGGCAAAATTTGTAAAGCCGCTTAGGATCGCTTTGTAGTTCACTAGGATGATGACGAGCACGACAAGGCCCAACAGCCAACGCGATGGTTGCTTGAGCCCTGGCACGTAGCCCAGGCCCAGGATGGCGGCGATGGCGATCGCCCAAACAAAAAAGCCCGGTATGTCGCTTTCGAGTTCGGCCGCGAGCTGGCCCATCGTGTTGTTGAACGCGACGATGATCAGTAGGGCGCCGATCAGGACCAGGGCGACGGGCATCAGAACGTGACCGAGGGTAAGGGGATCGCCGACATGCCGGGGATCATGGGGAAAAACTGTTGCGTGGTTTGCTGGCCTTGCGTGACGGTGCCGCTCACGACGCCCGGCAAGGCCGCCGCCGGTCCGGCCGCCGCGCCCGCGAGTGCGCCCACGCTCGAGCTGGCCGGGCTCGAGCTGGCCGTGCCGCCGACCGCGCCGCCGGTCAACAGCGACCAATAGTTAGCGAGCTTCCCCTTGATCGCGAGGAACACAAGGAAGCCCGCCAAGATCGCGACGGCAATCCACTCGGATTGCGACAGTTGCATCTAGGGCAGGCCGAGCATTTGCGCGGGCTGGGCGAACAGCCGGCCGGCGACGTAGCCGGCGGCGACGGCGACTAGCAGCATGATCCAGTGGGTGCCTTGCATGGTCAGAGCCTCCTTAAGATTTTTAACGGTCGACAGAGTGCCGAAGATTGCGAGCGTGATAAGCGCCAAGGCGAGCAAGCGGTGACTGGTTTGCGGGTCGTCGGCCGCATCGCTCGCCGTGGACATTCAGATAGATTCCGCCGCGATGCGGACGTGATACAAAATCAGGTTCCACACGATGGCGGCGATCAGCACGACGCCGACAAGTAGGAAAACCTGAAACGGTGCGAGCGGTGTGGTGAAGGGCTTGTTGAGCCATGCCCACACGTCGGTCACGGCGCCGCCGACAGTGCTGGTCGCGCCGCTCACGAGAGGAGTAATCCCAAAGCGGCCGGTGCCATCGCCCTCCGCAATGCCAGCATCGCCCGCGATCGGCCACGCCGACGACGGATCAACATTGCCCGTCGTGCCGGGGACGGTGCCAAGCATCCCTTGTTCCATCGCATTGCCCTTTCCCTTTCCCATCGCCCGCGCGAGCCGGATTGCCCGCGCGGGCTGTTGCGCTCTTGGGTTATGCCGCCATCGGCAGCGAGCCGGCCTGATTGACCTGACCGATCACGCCGTAAGATTCCCAGCCAAAAAGGATGGTTGCCGCCGAGCCGCCGACGCTCGAAGGATTCACGATTAGCTGCATGTTTCCATATTGGTCGGTGTTGATCGGGCGATGCCTGAAATCGAGGTACCGCATCCCCTTCGGAAAATCACAGCCCAAAATATCGCGCTCCGTCGTCACGCTCATCATGCCGTCGTATCGCAAAATCTGCGTGAAGTTCGCCGACGTGACTTGCTGATAGTTGAGGTCGGAGCCGTTGATGTTCAGCACGCCATTGTTGTCGTAGACGTAGGTCACGGACTCATAGCTTCGCGCGTTGACGAAAGAAAAACCGTTGTCCTGATTGACGACGGGCAGGCCCGACGCGGTGTTGTTCAACAGGTAGGCCGTGCCGATGTCGAGCGCCGGCAGGATCGGCGCCGCGGTTTGCGGGTTGCGCGGAAGCTGGTCGAGATAGTTCTGATTGGCCTGGACCGAAACGGCCGACAGGGTCGCAAGGTCGGCGGCGGCCGACTGATAGACCGCAAGCGTGGGGTCGGCCGTGGAGCTGACAAACATCTGCGGGTTAAGCGTGATCTGCACTTGCATGACCGCGTTGGTCACGTCGGCGAAGATCGAGCCGCGAAGGTCGTGGTTATTTTTGACGAAGGGAATTTCGAGGATGAATTTGACCGGGGTGGCGATGGTGGCCGCGATCGTGGCCGGCGCAAACATCACGCGATTGTTGATGATGCCGTAGCCGTTGGGCGTGTCGCTGGCGACGGCGGCGACGAACACGCGGCGCCGCTTCACGGAGCTGACCGCGTTCAAATGCCAGCCGGTCGAGTTGATCCGGGTATTATTTCCAAGATCAATGAAGGTGATGTTGGAAATCAGGTTGGCGAGCCCGAGCGGCGTCAACGTCTGCACGCTGGTCGCGCCCGCCGTGACCGTCGCCGAGAATTCCACGACAAGCCTTTTGACGAGGCCGACGTTGCGAAGCTGAATCGTGATGACCGATCCGGGGCCGACCGACGACGGCAGGATCGGGTTAAGCTGCTGCCACATATCGACGGCGGGCGGGAAATAGCTATTGCCCAGCACGCCGCCTCGAAGGATCAGGCTCCGCACCATGGCGTTCTGCTGTTGCGGGCTCATCTGCTGCTGCTGGGCTGGGGGCATTTCTCTCTCCGGGTTGCCGCTGTTGCGCGGGTTGATGAAACTTTTGAGCGCGTAGCGACAGGGTAGAGTCTGCGCCTGCTGCTACGCGCGTCGGCGCCGTCACTTCGGCGATCTCGTCATAAAAGGGCGGGCCATGCCCTCGCTTGTCGTCAAGCGAGTGAGGCGCCTGGAAATCCATGGCGAGTTTGCGCGTGCGGGGGGTGCCGCGCCGCTTCGCCAGCATGGCCCGCCAGTCGATCACAGTCCGGCCGATCCGGTGGCGTGCTGCATGTCGCCGTCGTCGCCGAAGATCAGGCAAAGCCCGAAGGCCGCGATCGCCAGCATCAGGGCGACGATGATCCAGTTAACGGGATTTTTGATGAGTTCCCAGTTGACGAGCTGCGGCATGGCCTAGCCTCCTGCCTGCCCGTCGCTCGCGCCGTTGCGCTTGACGAGCTGGGCCACGCCGCCAAGCACGGCATAGCCGAGCGCCGCCATCAAAACGACGGTGATCCAGTTGGGCAGGTTCCATGAGATGAGCGTGCGTTCCATGGGCGGGGTGTCTCCCTAGTGAAGTGTGAGTCGGCCATCGCGCCCAGTGACACGCGAGGTCCAGCGGAAGGGGTGCCAGTCGTTGGCACGGTAAGGGATCGCCTCGCGCAAGCGGCCGGCGACGGCGCCCGGATCGGGGACGGCGGACATTGCCAAAAGTTCGTGGTCGGCGACGTCGTACCAGTGCCACGCATAGCGCGGCAGCGGCTGGCCGATGTCGGCAGGCACGAAGCCTTCTACCGTTTTGTAGTCGCGCCGATCGACCATGCGATAGACGCAAAAAAAGTTGGCTTCGGAAAAAAGCCCGCGAGCCACGCCCACGGGTCGCTGGCTGCATGCGATGACCGGGATGCGTTTGGAGCGGCCCTGTTGAAGGATCGCGGGGAAGGCGTCGCCGTCCGGCATGAGCGCCGCTTCGTCGATAAACAGGCCGACATTGCCGGCCGACCACACGCGCCACAGGAAATTTTCTAAATAGCCGTCTTGCCCTGGGCGCGGGCTCGCGAGGTAAAGCCCTGGCTTGCGCGGGATGCGATCGGCGAGCGTGAGCTGTTGGATCGGCGGGAAGCCGACATGATCAAAAATAATCTCGCGCTTAAAATCGAGCGCGATCCACGGGCGCTTGTCGAAACGCTGATAGCTCAACAGCCACAGGCCACACGTCGATTTCCCTGAGCCGGTCGCGCCGAGGACCGTGGTCCTGGCATCGCCGCCGGGAAATCGAAAAGGCATCAGTGGCCGCCGATCGGCGAGTCGATCCCATCGCCGGTAAATCCAACGTCGCCGCTCACGTCCGGCTGGACGGGAGCGGCGCCGTTGGGGGGCGGTGGCGGCGGGCTGGCAGCGGCAGGGGGCGGCCGAAACTCGAATACCTGGGCAGGGCCGCGCGGCTCTGCGTTGGGGTTGCGGCGCCGCTCGCGAGCGTTGCGAGTCGACGCCATGACGCGGGGCGTTTCCATGTTGATGATGCAGAACGCCAGCGCGGAAAAATCGAGCGCCTTTTGAGTGATGCCGATCGGGATGTGCCGCATGGCGTTGGCGATCGCGGCGCCGTAGGTTTTGGCGTCTTGGTCGGTCAGCATCCAGTGCGGCTCGCGCCGTTGCAGCGCGATCAGTCCGTGAGCGCCTGAAATCAGGCCCGCCCAGGCGCTTAAATCCAGCGATGCGCCCGACGCTTTGCCGGCGGGTTTTCCGGCTCCGGCGGGGGCGGGGTCGGGCCGTCGCCCGGATTTCCCTGGCCGTTCGGCGGGCTCGTCAGGTTGTCCGGCGGCGGTGGCGGCGGCGGTGCTGTCAGTCGGGCGAGCTGCTCCGTTACCTGGGCGAGCTGCTGGCCCAGCGTTCCCAGTTGGCTTCTGGATTCGGCCATCTGGCCCTCGAATTGCTCCTTTAGGCCACGCCATGACGCCGCCTCCCCTTCTAGTGCCGCGACCCGATCGGCCGCCTGTTGTGTTGCGTTCTGGACCTGGACGGCGGCGGCATCGCCGGCGCGAGCTGCCGCCGCCGCCGCTTCGTCGGCCGCGAGCTTGGCGCGTTCCGCTTCGGTCGCCTCAACCGTGGTTTCAGTCGTGACCGTTTCCGTTGGCATCAGCGCCTCCCAGGAAGGGCACGCGGTAGGGCTCGATCGCCGTCGCTGTCTCGCCCAGGCGCTTCGCCAGTCGCATCAGGATCAGCCGCAGCGCCGCCACTTCGTGCGTCAACAGCATGACCTGTAACGGCATCTGGTCGATTTCCGTCGGGCACTCGCGCAGGAACGGGGGCAAGTCCGTTTCGTCCGGCTCCGTCGCCATGGCCGCGCTCCGCTAAAAGTTGATCGAGTTTTTCCTCGATGCGAGCCATCCGGGCATGGCCCTCGATGATCGCCTGAAGCGCCTTGCGGGCATTGTCGGCGAGGCCGGGATCGTTGATCAGTTTCATGATCGGCCCGAGGCCCATCATGTTCGCCCACAAGCCGGACGTGGGCTGTGGCGCCGCTTCGTCGGGGTGCGGTGCGCCGGGAGGAAAAATGTCGTTGCTCATGATCGGGTGTGCCTCATGGCGAGCTGTAATAGACGTTCACGTCGATGTTGCTGGGCGCGATCAGGCCCGACGATGCGCTGACCACAAGATTGAGGCCGTTGCGAAAGCGGACGTTGAGACCCGACAGGTTGACCGGGAACACGACCACGCCGTTGGCGGGGACGCTGAAAAAGTTCATCCATTGCACGCCGCCGGTTCCATCCTGCAAGGAGACTTGGACGGAGCCGCCCGCCGCGCCGCCGTTCAATTCGATGCTAAGGCCGATCGTGTTGATCGAGCCCGACACGGTGGCCGGGAGAAGCGGCGTCGAGGCGTTGGCGAGTGCGCTGATGCCGCCCAGCGCGACGTTGTTCGATGCCTGCGATGGGATCAGCGCGATTTGCGGACCGCGACTGTTGAGGATTTGCACGATCGTCACGTCGGGCAGCGCGGCGCCCGTGGCGATGCAGTAGAACATGAGCGCGTTGGTCAGGACCGGAAACAAGCCTTGCGCGTGCCCTGGCACGGTCAGCAAAAATCCTGAGTCGGGAAAAAGGAAATCGACGTCAACGCCACAGCGCCGGTTATCGACATACAGCGAGACGATTTGCGAGAGCGCCACGGGGCTGTTGCCGGATAGCGCGAATTGAATCGCGGCGGTGTTCTGTGAGCCCCAGTCGATTTCGGCGTTGACGAAGTAGTCGCCTTCCGCCGGCCGCTTGTTCCATAGCCCGCGCAACGGGATGAGCTGGCCCTGGAATTGCGAAAACGGAGGGACCGTCAACGGCATGCAACCTCGATCGCGCGGGAACGCGCGGACAAACGATCGTTAGGTGGCTGGCAGCGAAAAATTTTCGACGGGGTCCGTTAACTGTAATCGCTGGCGTTGATCGCGCCGACTTTCCTCAACGGACACATCCCTGTTGCGGGCGGGGCGGACCCTAGCCTATGTCAGGTAGACGACACAAGCCGATCGTAGAAT
>Ga0193726_1002754_pt1 | contig 11623 bp, 17 predicted proteins | sample H2c1metaG_FD_144928 | JGI IMG/M metagenome (GOLD analysis project Ga0193726, IMG submission 144928) | Soil microbial communities from a riparian zone of the East river system, Colorado, United States - H2c1 | ecosystem: Environmental > Terrestrial > Soil > Riparian zone | place: USA: East River... | reverse complement strand
ACAGGAGTGTCGGTGCTAGGTAGAGGCAAAGGCACACAGCCAAGAACGGCTGTGCCACACAGGGGCGGGACAATGTTAACGGAGACAACGACATGATGAAGGACGGGGGATTTTTGGAGGGGTTGACGTTTGATGATGTGCTGCTGGTGCCGGGGAAATCGTCGGTGCTGCCGGCGGAGGTGGACACGCGCACGAATTTTACGCGGAAAATTCAGCTGAATATTCCGCTGGTTTCGGCGGCGATGGACACGGTGACGGAGAGCCGGCTGGCGATTGCGATTGCGCGGCAGGGCGGGATTGGAATTATCCACAGAAACATGTCCGTGGAGCGGCAGGCGGAGGAAGTGGACCGCGTGAAGCGCAGTGAAAGCGGAATGATTGTGGATCCGGTGACGATTTCCGCGGAGCTGACGGTGCGTCAGGCCACGGACATTATGGCCAAGTACCGGATTTCTGGTTTGCCGGTGACGCGCGGAACGAAACTGGTGGGGATTTTGACCAATCGCGATTTGCGATTTGAAAAGAATCTGGACCAGCCGGTGGGCAATGTGATGACCAAGGAGAAACTTGTTACCGTGCCGGTGGGGACGACTCTGGAAGAAGCGGAAAAGATTTTGCAGAAGCATCGGATTGAAAAGCTGCTGGTGGTGGACAAGGATTTTAATTTGAAGGGTTTGATCACCGTAAAAGACATTCAGAAGAAAATGGAATTTCCGAATGCGACCAAGGACGAGCACGGCCGGTTGCGTTGCGGCGCGGCGATTGGAGCGACTCGGGATTATTTGGAGAGGGCGCAGGAACTTTCCAAGCAAGGCGTGGATGTGCTGGCGATTGATACGGCGCATGGACATTCGACTCGTGTGATGGAAGCGATAACGGCGGTGAAGCGGGCGTTGCCGGAAATGCAATTGATTGCGGGGAACGTGGGGACGTTCGAGGGCGCGAAAGATTTGGTGGCGCTGGGGCTGGACGGAATTAAGGTGGGGATTGGGCCGGGGTCAATTTGCACGACGCGGATTGTGACCGGCGCGGGAGTGCCGCAGAGTACGGCGATTCTGGAAGCGGCGCGGGCGACGCAGGGGAGTGGCTGTCCGATCATTGCCGACGGCGGAATAAAATATTCGGGAGATATTACCAAGGCGATTGCGGCGGGTGCGTCGGTGGTGATGATGGGCGGACTTTTTGCGGGAACGGAAGAGAGTCCGGGAGAAACGATTTTGTATCAGGGCAGGACTTTTAAGAGCTACCGCGGAATGGGGTCGATTGCGGCGACGATTGCGGCGATGGAAACGGGCACGGCGGACCGCTACGCGCAGGAAACTACCGAGCGCGGAAAAACTGTGCCGGAAGGCGTGGAAGGTCGCGTGCCATATAAAGGCGCGCTGGGAGCACTCGTCGAACAATTGGTGGGCGGACTGAAAAGCGGAATGGGATATTGCGGCGTGCCGAATATTACGGAGTTGCAAGAACGCGCGAGATTCCTGCGGATTAGTACGGCGGGATTGAGGGAAAGTCATGTGCATGATGTGGTGATTAAGAGAGAGGCGCCGAATTATAGAGTGGAGTAAAGCTTGCTTCAGGGGCTGAAGCCCCCTTTTTAGGACATCTTAATGTCGGAGCTGAAGCTCCGACCCCCTAAAAAAGCGGGACTTCGACGGGAGTCGATGAGGATGAATTGTTGAGAAAAATCGGTTGAGAAAACTTTGAATGAGTAAGTTGCGATATTGGATTCCGGCGGCGATTTGGGCGGTGGTGATTTCGTTTGCGTCGACCAAACATTTTACTTCTGACATAACTGAAGGGCACATCATACCGATACTGCGTTGGTTGATGCCGCATGCGGATATCGACACGCTTTACGAGATACATCATTTAATTCGCAAGGGCGGACACGTTTTCGAGTATTCCATTTTTGCATGGTTGCTGCTTTATGGATTTCGCAGCGGGAGCAAATTGTGGCGATGGGGATGGGCGTTCGCTACGATATTTTGCGTGGCGTGCTATGCCGGCGCGGATGAATATCACCAGAGTTTTGTGCCGGGAAGAGGGGCGTCGGTGTGGGACGCGTCGCTGGATACTGCGGCGGGAATTTTGGCGATATTGATTGCGTGGAGTTGGTGGAGGTGGAGGGCGGGGAGAAATTTGCAGGCGGAGTGAGATTTATTCTTTTGAGCGTGGAAGTTCAAGGGCTGGCAGCCTGAAGGCTGCCGCTACATAAGCAAAAAAAAGAAAACGCCCGCTGGAAATTTCTTCCGGCGGGCGTTTTAGTTTTTTGTTGAATTAATTTTTGTCGGAGGTTGCTTCCTTCATTTCCTCGGTTTCGCGCGGCTGGCCGGAATCGGGAGCGTCGTCCTTCTTGCGTTCCTTCTTGCGGAGCTTGGAGCCCAGCAATTCGAGAATGGCAAGACTGGCGCCGTCGCCGAGACGGAAGCCGACGTGAATGATGCGAGTGTAACCTCCGGCACGATCGGAGAAGCGCGGCGCGATATCCGCGAAGAGCTTCTGCGTGGCCGATGGCGTCATCAAGAATGCAGCGGCACGGCGGCGCGTGGCGAGCGTGTCTCGCTTGCCGAGCGTGATCATACGCTCGACTAGTGGACGCGCCGCTTTTGCACGCGTAATCGTGGTCTGGATGCGCTCGTGTTCGATTACGTTGGTGACGAGGTTGCGCAGAGTTGCCCGGCGATGGGCAGGCTGGCGACCGAGTTTTGAACCTGAATTGCGGTGTCGCATCTTTATCCCTTCAAGACGAAAACTTTTCTTCCCTATCCGTTACGAGACTAGACGTCCCGGTCGATGATTTCTTCCGCAACCGGCGGCGCGGTCTGGCTTGGAAGCGGCGGCCAGATGATGCGGCCGTGCTCGTCAAACTTCATGCCGAGCGCGAGGCCCATCTTGGTGAGTATTTCCTTAATTTCGTTCAGCGATTTGCGGCCGAAGTTTTTTGTGCGGAGCATTTCGTTCTCTGTTTTTTGCACGAGCTCGCGAATGGTTTGAATGTTCGCGTTCTTCAGGCAATTGTAGGAACGAACGGAAAGTTCCAGCTCCTCGACGGAACGGCCGAGATGTTCCATGCGCGGATCGCTGAAAATTTCGGACTGCTCTTCTGAAACTTCGGGCGGCTCCTCAAAGTTGATGAAGATGCTCATGTGATCCTTGACGAGTTTCGCGGCAAGGCCGATGGCATCCTGAGGAGTGATGGCGCCGTTGGTCCAAACTTCGAGCGCGAGCTTTTCGTAATCGGTCATTTGTCCGAGACGAGCTGCTTCGACGGCGTAATTTACTTTACGCACCGGCGAGTGGACGGAATCCACGGGGATGTAACCAATCGGAAGATCTTCGTCAAAGTTGCGATCGGCTCCGACGTATCCACGGCCATTCTTTACGCGCATTTCCATTTGGAGCTTGCCACCTTCGTTGACGGTGGCGATGTAAACCGTTTTGTCGAGTACGGCGAAGTCAGCGTCTTCTTCAATCATGGCGGAAGTTACGACGCCGGGATTTTCGACGTTGAGATAAATTGTTTTCGGCAGATCCGTATTGAGCTTGAGAGGAACCTGCTTCAGATTCAAGATGATGTCGGTTGCGTCTTCGACAACGCCGGGGATCGAAGAAAATTCGTGCAGAACGCCTTCGATTTTCACCGCGGTGATTGCCGCGCCTTCAATGGAACTGAGAAGCGCACGCCGCAGAGCGTTGCCGACCGAGGTACCCCAGCCGCGTTCAAACGGTTGCGCGCTGAACTTCCCGAACTTATCGGTAAGCGACTCGAGATCCGCCGCCAACCGCTTTGGCTTCTGAAAACCCTTCCACATATTTCCGTCCCTCCTGCCCGCAAAGCGGGCCAAACAAACTGTGCAGAAAACTTTTATGAGCGCGAGCGAAAAAGCTTAGTTCATGCCGAACGGGCGAAATTATTTCGAGTAAAGTTCGACGATGAGCTGCTCGTTGATGGGCGGCGTTTGAACGTCGTCGCGGCGCGGCAGCGAAGTGACTTTGGCTTTGAAGGCGTCTTTATCGACTTCAAGCCAGGGCATCGCGTTGCGGCTTTGCGCGACGTTACGCGCGTCGAGAACCATGGCGTTGTCATGCATATCGGTGCGCAGCGCGATTTCTTCGCCAGTGCTGACCAGATACGACGGGATATTCACCTTCTTGCCGTTCACGAGAATATGGCCGTGGAGAATAATCTGGCGAGCCTGTGCGCGCGAGCTACCGAGACCGATGCGCCAGACCACGTTATCGAGCCTGCGCTCGAGCATGATGATGAGGTTTTCGCCGGTCGGACCCTTGGCACGCTCGGCTTTCTCGTAGAAATTGCGGAATTGGCGTTCGAGCAATCCGTAGGTGCGTTTGACCTTCTGCTTCTCGCGAAGCTGCAGGCCGTATCCGGCAACCTTCGGACGTCGCGCCTGGCCGTGTTGGCCGGGCACGAAATTCCGCTTTTCGATTTCGCACTTCTCTGTAAAACAACGAAGGCCCTTCAGGAAAAGCTTTTGGCCTTCCCTGCGGCACAATCGGCAAACTGCTTCACGATGTCTTGCCAAAGCTGTTTCTCCTTTGCAACCCGATACTGCTTATATCGATTAGACGCGCCGACGTTTCGGCGGGCGGCAACCGTTATGCGGAATCGGCGTAACGTCCTTGATGGAATTGATGTGCATACCGACGCTGGAAAGCGCGCGGATGGCTGATTCGCGTCCGGAGCCGGGGCCCTTGACGCGAACTTCGACTGTCTTCATGCCGTACTGATCGCGAGCAACTGCTGCCGCGGCCGCGGATGCCTGCTGCGCGGCGTAAGGCGTACCTTTACGCGAACCCTTGAAGCCAATGGCGCCCGAAGAGGACCAGGAAAGAGCGTGGCCGGCGGGGTCAGTGATCATGATCATCGTGTTATTGAATGTGGCGGAGATGCACACGACGCCATGCGGCACGACGCGCTTTTCGCGCTTCTTCTTAAATTCCTTTTTGCGCTTGGCGGATTTAGTAGCCGCCGCCGCTGCTCCAGTTTGCTCTTGTGGTTCTTTTGCCACTTTTCACCCCGTCCCAATTTCCCGGTGATTCACCGAGACGATTACTTATTTACTTGCGAGTCGCGATTTTCTTCGCGGCGACTGCGCCCTTGCGCGGACCTTTACGCGTACGCGCGTTGGTGTGCGTGCGTTGACCGTGCACCGGCAGATTGCGGCGATGACGGATTCCGCGGTAGCACTGAATTTCAATCAACCGCCGGATGTTCATTTGAACTTCCTTGCGGAGATCGCCTTCCACGCGGCCTTCTGCTTCGATGGCCTGGCGGATTTGATTGATTTCTTCTTCGGTCAGATCCTTAATCTTTTTTGTATCGTCAACATTCGCTTTGGCGCAAAGTTTGCGCGCGCGAACGCGACCGATACCGTAGATCGCGGTGAGGCCGACGAACAAACGCTTGTTGACCGGTAGATCGACTCCTGCAATACGTGCCATGCTATTTTTTCTCCTCCCCGGCCTAGCCCTGACGCTGCTTATGCTTCGGGTTATCGCAAATCACGCGCACAACTCCGCGCCGGTGGATCACTTTACATTTATCGCAAATCTTTTTTACAGATGCCCGTACTTTCATTTTGAATCCTTTCGGCGCCTATTTATAACGATAAACGATGCGCCCACGCGTCAGGTCATACGGCGAAAGTTCAACTGCCACTCGATCTCCGGCCAGGATGCGGATAAAATTCTTGCGCATCTTTCCGGAAATGTGCGCCAGTACCTGATGCTTGTTCTCTAATTCGACGCGAAACATCGCGTTTGGCAGCGGCTCAATTACGGTTGCCATTACTTCTATGGCATCCTCTTTCGGATTGCCCGGATCACGCGGCTTTTTTTCCTTTGGAGGCGGCCTCAAACTTTGCTCCTGCTTTTTCGTTCTGCGTTTTCTACCAAGAAGTTCCTTTTACATCGTCAGGCCGCGTAAGAATCCGCGGACCATCTGCCGTGATTGCGACGGTGTGTTCAAAATGCGCGGAAGGCTTGCCGTCGGTTGTTACCGCCGTCCATTCATCCGCTAACACTCGAACGCCGGGCTCGCCCATATTTACCATCGGCTCGAGAGCGAGAACCATTCCCTCTTGCAGACGCGGGCCGTGCCCCGGTTCCCCGTAATTCAAAACATTTGGTTCTTCGTGCATCTTGGTTCCGATGCCGTGGCCGACAAATTCGCGGACCACCGAAAAACCGTGCTTCTCAACCCACTTCTGAACCGCTGAACCAATGTCGCTAAGCCGGTTTCCGATTCGGGCTTGCTCGATTCCGTGGTCGAGAGACTCGCGGGTGACGCGCAGCAAAGTCTCCAGTTCCGGCTTCACTTTTCCTACCGGAACGGTTACGGCCGCGTCGCCAAAGTATCCGTCCAGCTCAATTCCAAAATCCAAGGAGATGATGTCCCCTTCGCGCAACTTGCGTGAACCGGAAGGAATCCCGTGCACGACTTCCTGATTAATCGAAGCGCACAAGGAAGCCGGATATCCCCGGTACCCCTTGAAAGCCGGACGCGCTTTCCGTTCGGCTGTTCGGCGCTCGGCAACCTTATCTAAGTCTAAGGTTGATACGCCCGGCTCGACCATCGTGCGAAGTTCATTGAGAACTTCCCAGACGATGAGGCCGGCCCGATGCATCGTATCCAGCTCGGCGCTCGACTTACAGACTATCAACGCTTCACCGATTCCCGTCGCCTTCCAGAATCTTCAGGACGGCCTTTGTTACTGATTCCACTTCTGCACCGGCGTCCACATCCCACAAGCCGCCGTGATTCCGGAAATATTCAACCAGCGGTTCCGTTTGCCGATCAAAATTTGCGAGGCGTCCACTGATTACGCCTTCGGTATCGTCCTGGCGCTGAAACAATGTGCCGCCATCGTCGTCACAGATTCCGGGCACACGCGGCGGACGATCGTAAACGTGATAAATACGTCCGCAAACTGTGCACATCCTACGTCCCGTCAATCGCCGGACGAGACTGCCGCGATCCACAACAAAGTGAATCACGTAAGGCGTGCCGTAACCGAGGGTGACCAAAGTTCGGGCCAACTGTTCGGCTTGCGGAAGGGTTCTGGGAAAACCATCCAGAACAAATCCACCCAGGCAATCGGGCCGGACCAGCCGTTCTTCGATCATGCCGAGAACGATTTCGTCTGGCACCAGATCGCCGCGATCCATAATCGGTTTCGCGCGGAGGCCAAGTTCCGTACCGTTCACAACATGTTCGCGGAACATGTCGCCAGTAGAAAGATGCTCGACACCATGGCGCCGTGCAACTTCCTTGGCTTGCGTTCCCTTACCGGCACCCGGAGGCCCAAGAAAAATTACAGCCTGACGAGTGCGCTCTGCGGCCAAGATTTCATCCATACCGCCGGCCTCGCAGCTTGCCTTTCTTTACGAAACCATCGTAGTTTCGCATGACAAGCTGCGCCTCGATCTGCTGAACGGTATCCATTGCCACACCGACAACGATCAGCAAAGAGGTGCCGCCAAAATAAAAGGCCACGCCAAGCCCGCCGAGGATGAAGTTCGGCATATAATTTTCAAAGAATCTTCCGCCCAACCAAACAGGCAGATGCTGCAAATGAATACCTGAAATCATCCATTCCGGAATTAAGCAAACCAGCGCCAAATAAACGCCACCGACAAAGGTGAGGCGGCGAAGGATGCGGCTGATGTGCTCGGAGGTGTTGCGTCCGGGACGAATACCGGGAATAAATCCACCGAATTTACGCATGTTGTCCGCGAGTTCGGTGGGATTGAAAACGATGCCCACATAGAAAAACGCGAACAGAATAATCATCGAAACATAAACGAGGGTGTAAAGCGGCTCACCCCAGGCGAGCGCACCCGCGAAATTATTCAGGAAATTATATTTCTTTCCGAGCACCAGATTAATGGTGGCCGGGAAAGTGAGCAGCGAGCTGGCGAAAATCGGCGGAATTACTCCACCGGAATTAACGCGCAACGGCAAGTAAGTCATCTGGCCGCCCATAACTTTTCGGCCGACGACACGCTTGGCATACTGCACAGGAATGCGGCGCTGGCCGCCTTCCACAAATACGATGAAAGCGACGATTGCGAGCATTAATGCCGCGAGGAACAACACCGCGATGGGAGTGAACGGGCCCCATGCGTTGTGGCGCAGCTTATCGTAAATATCCGCAACTGCGTTTGGCAATCCGATTACGATGCCGGTGAAAATGATGAGTGACATTCCATTGCCGACGCCGCGGTCGGTGATCTGCTCACCCAGCCACATGATGAAAGCCGTGCCGGTGGTCAGCGTGAGAATCGTCATCAACGTGAAGCCCATGCCGGGACGGTAGACGATTTGCGCCGCGCCGAATGTTTGCTTCTGCAAAGTTTCAGCAATCGTGAAGCCCTGAATGATGCTGAGCATTACCGTCAAATAGCGCGTGTACTGAGTGATCTTCTTGCGGCCGAGTTCGCCTTCTTTTTGCAGGCGCTCCAAGTAAGGCCACACCACAGTCAGCAATTGCAAAATAATGGACGCGGTGATGTAGGGCATGATTCCGAGCGCAAAAATCGTCATGCTGCGGAAGTTGCCGCCGCTGAACATGTTAAATAGACCCAGAGCGGAACCCTGGTTGCTATCAAACATTTGCTTCACGACATCTGTATTAATTCCGGGCGTAGGAATATGCGCGCCGATGCGGTACACGCCGAGCATTGCCAGCGTGAACAGCAGACGCTTCCGCAGATCCGGAATGCGGAAGATATTCGCGAGAGCCTGGAAAAATGCAGCCATTAAACGTTTTCCGCCTTACCACCTGCTGCTACGATTTTCTCCCGCGCTGACGCGCTGTACGCATGCGCATGCACGGTGAGAGCAACTTTCAAGTCGCCGGTTCCCAAAATTTTAATTTCGCCGACCGCGCGACGGACAAATTTGTGCGCGCGCAGCAATTCCGGCGTAACCGTTTCGCCAGCGGGGAAAACATTCAGCGTCTCAATATTCACGACGCAATATTCCTTCTGCCCGGGATTATGAAATCCGCGCTTCGGAATGCGGCGATGCAACGGCATCTGACCGCCTTCAAATCCGCGGCGCATTTTATAGCCGGAGCGGGACTTCTGTCCCTTGCTGCCTTTACCAGCGGTGCGGCCAAGTTTCGAGCCGATACCACGGCCGACGCGCACCTTGCGGTGGCGCGAACCCTTGGGCGGCTTCAAATTAGAAAGATTATAATCCATTCCCTGTCACTCCTCACAAACTGGCCTGCGTTATTCGGTGACTTCAACCAGGTGGCGAACCTTAAGAATCATGCCGCGGATAGCGGGTGTATCTTCGCGCTCGACGGTTTGATGCAGCTTGCGAAATCCGAGGCCGCGAATGCATTCACGCATACCGATGGGGCAGCCGATGAAGCTGACAACATACTTGATTTTGATCTTGCCGTCTTTTTTCTTGGTCATTTTCGCGTCAACGCTTCCCATTTATTATTTCAAACTTTTATCTGCGAAGATCTTCAACCGTCTTAGAGCGCATGTCGGCAACTTTTTGCGCACTGCGCAAACGAAGCAGCGCATCAAACGTGGCTTTCACAACGTTGTGCGGATTCGCCGAGCCAAGAGACTTGGTGAGCACGTTGTGAATTCCCGCAACTTCCATCACCGCGCGAACCGCGCCGCCAGCGATGATTCCCGTACCGTCCGGAGCCGGCTTCAACATCACGTGACCGGAACCGTAGTGTCCGTCCACTTGATGCGGAATTGTGGTGCCCTTCAAATTTAACGGCAGCAAACTCTTTTTTGCTTGCTCGATGGCTTTGCGAATGGCCATCGGAACTTCTTTGGCTTTTCCGGTGCCGAACCCGGCATGGCCCTGCTGATCGCCGACAACGACGAGCGCGGCGAAGCTCAGGTTTTTGCCGCCCTTCACGACTTTCGTGACGCGGTTGATGGAGACGACCTGATCCTTCAGCGAATTCGCGCTGAATTCCACATGCTGGCGGACGGCGAGTGTATCTCTTAGGATCTGTTTTGACATTCGATTAGAATTTCAACCCCGCTTCCCGTGCCGCGTCAGCTAGAGCTTGTACGCGGCCGTGATACTTGTAACCGCCACGGTCGAAAACCACTTTTGTGATTCCCGCCGCGATGGCGCGTTCCGCAACGATGCGTCCAATAATTTTCGCCGTGGCGATATTGCCGCCGCCACTCTTGGCTTCTTTGCGCGTTTCCTTGTCGATAGAGCTGGCGGAAACGAGCGTTGTTCCGGCGCGGTCGTCAATGACCTGCGCATAAATCTGATTGATCGAACGATACACGGTGAGCCGCGGGCGTTCGACGGTGCCGGAAACTTTTTGGCGCACGCGGCGATGAATGCGCTCGCGATGCGCGCTACGAGAAATTCTGGTAACAGGCTTACTTGCCACTTCGTTCTCCTTCCGCCGGCAATATTATGCGGCGGCTTTTGCTCCGGCTTTGCCGACTTTCTTCTTGAGGCGCTCGCCGGTGATACGAATACCTTTTTGCTTGTACGGATCGGGCGGACGCAGACTGCGCAAGTTCGCGGAGACCTGGCCGACCAGCGCGCGGTCCGCGCCGCTGACGGTCATGTGCGTCTGCTTTTCCACCGTAATTTGAATTCCTTCAGGAACCGGGAATTCAATTTGATGCGAGTAACCCAAATTCAGGACAACTATCTTGCCTTTTAGTTCGGCGCGATATCCGACGCCGACAATGTCGAGATCTTTCTTGAAGCCAGTGGTGACGCCCATGACGGCATTGGCGACGAGAGCGCGCGCGAGTCCGTGCAGCGCTGTTTGACTGTCATTTTCGCGAAGCGCGTTGAGTTCAGTGCCCTTCTGTTCAAACTTGATGCCGCGAGGAAGCGGAATCTTCAGTTTGCCTTTGGGACCCTGCACATCAATTGCTCCCGCAGATACCTGCACTTTTACTCCGGCAGGTACTTCGATTGGCTTTCGTCCGATGCGCGACATGCGTGCTTTACTCCAATTCTGAATTCGCGTTGCACAGATACTTCAACTGCAAAAACTTTTGAAGCAAAAAGCTTCACTTCAAAAATTTGACTACGAAACTTCGCAAAGAACTTCGCCGCCGATTCCTGCTTTACGCGCGGCACGGCCGCTCATCACGCCCTGCGGCGTGCTGAGAATTGCGGTGCCCAATCCGCCGATGACGGAGCGAATTTCTGTGGCTCCCACATAGAAGCGCTTGCCCGGACGCGAAATGCGCTTGAGCGAAGTAAGAACGCTGCGGCGCTCCGGCGTATATTTCAAGAACACGCGCAGGATCTTGTGCGACTTCGACTCCTCCACGAGCTTGTACGTTTGGATGTAGCCTTCTTCTTTTAATATACGCGCAATCTCGACCTTTAATTTCGAGGCCGGCACGTCAACGCGGGCGTGGTGCGCTTTCGCGGCGTTGCGGATGCGCGTCAAGAGATCGGAAATCGGATCGGTCATCATCGATGTAAAATTCCCCTCGTTACCAGCTTGCTTTCGTTACGCCCGGGATTTCGCCCTTGAGCGCAAGTCCACGGAAGCAGATGCGGCACATTTCAAATTTTCCGATATAACCGCGCGGCCGGCCGCAGATGCGGCAGCGGTTGCGTTCGCGG
>Ga0193726_1002753_pt1 | contig 11624 bp, 11 predicted proteins | sample H2c1metaG_FD_144928 | JGI IMG/M metagenome (GOLD analysis project Ga0193726, IMG submission 144928) | Soil microbial communities from a riparian zone of the East river system, Colorado, United States - H2c1 | ecosystem: Environmental > Terrestrial > Soil > Riparian zone | place: USA: East River... | reverse complement strand
CCTGGATAATCTGCCACTTCTCTTCCGGGGATCGATCTACTCGTGGTTTCCTGCTCATGCTGCCTCCTGTTTGGAGGCCCTGAATCATATCTAATTCGGTAGTCCAGTTTCAGAGGGGAGCACTACACAGGAGTCTGAAAACCTAGAGTCTCTCGTGGGCGTTGATTTAAGCGTAGCGCTACTTTGTTCAGATCAGACTGGGAATATTCGGACAGGTCTGTTTTCTTCGGGAAGTATTGTCGCAAGAGTCTGTTTGTGTTTTCGTTCGCAGAAACATACCTTAAGGAATGTAAACCTCCTGTAACGGCAGCAGCGTTAGGCAATATTCTCCTTAACCCAAGTTATGCCGCAATCAGGGAATCGAAGTCGCTCACGCCAGCTCAGAAGGTATTCTTGGTGCTGTTCGCGTAAGGCAAACTCGTACAGCAAGTTGGTGATCTGTCCAGCTTGGTGGGAACTAGGCGGTACCTGATTACCAAGGAAATGCTAGACCTATTTCCTGACTTGAGGAAAGTCCCCGACGACCGCCGCGTTGAACTCGGTCCAACGGGATAATTCTTCTGGACGCGGCACGGGAACAACGCGCTTTGGAATACCTTCAGATACCACAAGGAGTATCTCCTTCACCTCAAGCAGACCCTGACAGTGGACGTGTTCTTGGGTTATCAGAATAACTGTGACCACGCCGGAGTTGAAGTACCCCATCAAAGTTTGGAAATGTTCAGGGAATTGCAGATACCGTTGGGACTTTCAATCATTGTGGCCTAGGCGTGTTTCCGACTGTGAGAACAACTGCATACAACTGGTCAACTGATTGATTTACCGTCGCCATTTGAATTCTTGCGCTCATCGCCGCCAAGGGCGACGCTATTGGCTTTGTCCGAATTGCCCGCTCTGGGCTGATTTTCGGAGGGACGGCGTCCGGGTACACAAATCCTTGAATTCGACCAATTTTGAGGAGGCACGCCAACTAGCGGAATCGTGGATCCGCGGATCGGAAAGCGATATTGGCAGAAGCGTTTCAAATCAAAATCTATCCGCAGTGCAGCCGATAACTTTAGACGAAGCCTGGGAAAAGTTTTTGAGGCAAGTGAAGGCGAGAAAGCTTAGCGCCACTCCAATTTACAAATATGAACTTTTGCGGAGACGGATGCAGGAATTCGCGAAAAGACGGGGGCTGTACTTTCTTGCCGATTTTGACATCGATGTTCTGGAATCGTTTCAAGGGGAATGGACTTTCGGGGATGTAACCGCGTTAAAGACGTTGGAGCGACTAAAGGGCTTTTTCCGAGCTGCAACTGTCAGGAAATGGATTGTCGAAAACCCGGCGTTGACGTTGCGTGGACCGAAACCGAAGCCGCATCCCACCCTTCCTTTTACTGGGGACGAAATGAGGCGGATACTGGCAGCCATCGAGAAATATCCGAACAAATCTCGACAAATTGGACAACCCAACGCTCTGCGTCTCTGCGCGTTTGTACTTATCCTGCGTTATACGGGAATGAGAATTTCTGACGCGGTTGCGCTAAGTACGGATCGCCTGGTCGGAGCGAAAATCTTACTCTATACCCCAAAAGACCGGCACGCCCGTGTACTGCGTATTGCCGCAATTCGTTGCAGACCTTCTGGATTGTCTTCCAAGGTTAAGCGAGCGTTATTTTTTCTGGACCGGAAAGTCCACGATGCATACGGCCACGGGAATTTGGCAGAGAACGTTGCGATCTCTGTTTAAACTCGCTGAAATCAAAGATGCCTTTGCGCATCGCTTGAGGGATAGCTTCAGCGTTTCGCTACTACTTGCGGGCGTTCCGATAGAACGAGTATCGATTCTTTTAGGACATTCCAATATCAAGGTGACTCAACTGCACTACAATCCCTGGATTCGTGATCGGCAACTTCAGCTCGAAGCGGATCTACAACGCGCTTGGAATCGGGATCCAATCGTGATGCTCAATTCAAAGAGTGAAAATTCAACGAGCAAGAAACCTCATTTACCAAACTAACTTTGCAGTACGGCCTATCGCTCTTCTAACATCGGTTAACCGCACTAACAAATGCGAGGCGACGAAGATCCCTGTAAAACAACAAGGTTACGGCGATAACGTCTTTGAGATCGGCGGTCATGTCTAAGAAACCATCCGACAGCGATTTCCACCCTTCAAAACAAATTCTCATAACATACGAAGTGGGCTGATTTCCGGGCGATTTTAACGAATCGATCAGATGAAATTAATTTCATGGAACGTAGGGCATCGTATAGATGTCGCTGCACAAGTGGCTGCCCTTGCCGGTCAGAAACCCGACCTCGTGGCACTTCAGGAAGTAGGCCGAGGAACAGAATTTCGATTTCGGGAATTATTTCCATCGGTCGGTCTCGGGTTTGTCGAGGACAGTTTCCATGGCCACCCTCTTAACAAGCAACTTGCAGCGCGCCGTTACGGTGAATTCATTGCTAGTCGGTGGCCGATCACCAAGCTATCGTTTGAAGATAATAAAATGCCATGGCCGGAACGCCTGCTCTCAGTTGCGGTCCAATCGCCCGTTTGCGAAGTGGAATTACATTCAGCGTATGTCCCGCCCGGCAGTTCAAACGGCTGGATAAAAGTTGAAACACTGGAGGGAATCTATCGAAGGCTCGCTCGATCCTGCATTAGTGCGCGGATCCTTTGCGGCGACCTCAACACGCCCCGTCAAGAGTGGATCGATGGAACGGTTGTGACGTGGGGGGAGTCCATTCGTAAAAACGGCCAAATAATCCCGTGTGTACCCGGAAGCAAAAAAGAACAAAAGGACAAAGCCGAGCGTTCGGTCCTTCTGGGCCTCAAGGAGTTTGATCTCTGCGACGTTTATCGTCTACTTCACGAATACGGAGCCCAAGAGTGTAGCTGGTTCCCTGTTAGAAAAAGCGGAGGAGTGCCGCGTCGATACGACCACGTGTTTGCCTCGCGGTCTTTGCATCCCCTTAGCTGTAAATACCTGCGCGATTTTCGAGATGCAGGCCTTAGCGACCACGCCCCGATTGAAGTCGTTTTCGCACCGGAGCAGGGCCTCAAACTCACATAAGCCTTAGGTAACTTTGGCCGGTGCAGAAATGGTGCAGAAATGTGGTAGAAATTGCGTGAAAGATACGCGGCGGTTACGCGGGATTAAAAATACGTTGCTAAGTTCTTTAAGATCATTGGTGCCGGCGGAGGGAATCGAACCCACGGCCTAGGGATTATGAGACCCTCGCTCTACCACTGAGCTACGCCGGCACAGGTTCTTCATGCTACGGACTCGCTCATGAGGGTGTCAAGCTGCGCTGAATTACGGATGAGCATGGAGCCGCTCGGAATTTAACAAACCCTCAACGAATGACGCCGTCTTAGTCCTAGAATAGTTAGTACTAACGTACCGTTGACCCTCTAAGTCCTAGACCCTAACCTCAAGTTGTTCGACCCATAGGCCCAATTGACGCCAGGCGAAGGTTTGGCGAAACAATTGACCGTGGAGGTGTGTATTCATTCGGTACAGTAAATACTTGACTTTGCCGAATTAGTGGATAGAGTGCACCGCGGGGTCACCCCTCGGAGGCACTATGTCCCGCATTTCAACGGTAGTATTCATGGCTATGCTGGTTTTGGCCGGCGCCATGGGTCTGAAAACGGTAGTAACCACTCACGGAGACAGTTCCGTGATGATGGCCAACGGATCGGCGCCAGTTCCGCCGACACCGTGGCGAAATGGATCGGCACCTGTACCGCCGACGCCATGGAAGAACGGATCGGCGCCAGTTCCGCCGACACCCTGGAAGAACGGTTCGGCTCCGGTTCCGCCGACACCCTGGAAGTAACTAGCGTGGCGTAAGCCATGCGGTAGACCAGGGCGAAAGAAGGAAATCGTGCCTGGTCCATTGGAATACAGCATCTGGCTCCTAGGCGCTCTTTTTGAGGCCGCTGTGGTGGTGTGCTCGCTTCTTCGTGGTCCCTTCCGCCGTTACTTCACGCTGAATCTGTACATGTCCATGTCGTTCCTCGTGAGCGTGGGACGGTATTTCGTGTTCACCCAGCATGGATTGATGTCCTCGGAATACATCTACTTTTATTACTATTCCGACGCCATTTTGACTATTTGCCTGTATTTCGCGTTGATGGGTCTTTACGCCATTGTGTTCGAAGAGCTCGGCGCAGCCCTACGACTCCGGGTCTTTATGATGTTGTTGCTAATTGGAACCACGCTGTTTTCCTATAGTGTCGTGCACCAGTCGGAAGCACGGATTCTCACCCACTACATCGTCGAGATCTCACAAAATCTCTACTTCGTCGGCCTGGTACTGACTTATGTCTTGTGGGCTGCGCTACTGAAACTTCGCGAAAGCCGCGTTCGTGTTATCCAGATTGTGCTCTCATTAGGAGTGTACTTCAGCATCAATGCGGCGAATTACGCGCTGCACAATGCGTATCCGAGCCTGCGCGTGATCTGGGAATACTTGCCGCCTGTGGCGGGAATGCTGCTGCCAGTGGCCTGGATCTACGCATTCGTGAGATTTGATGAAGACGCACGGTTAACTCCGGCGCGCCTCGCGGTGATGCCGCGATGATGGCCGGCGTGATTCTCGTGTTTTCGGTGGCGGCCTTGATGCAGTTTTTTGTGTCCTATTGCCGATCCTTGATTGCGGCCTCTTCACGGCGGGAGTTGTCACCAGATGTGCAGGACGTAATCGGCATAGAGCGAGGCGCGAAGGGCGAGGATTTCGAGCGCGTGATGCAGTTCCTGCACCTTTGTCCCGAGCGGCGCGAAGATCGCAACGGCATCCAAGCCATCGGTGCATACTTCCGCCTGCTGGGCGCGGTTGGTAAAACGGTTGGAGCGATTCTGCCCGCCCTGCGCGTGTGGACGGAATCCGAGCGTTCGCAGTGTGCATACTTCGTCGCCGTAGCCCTGGATCGGCGTATTGCGTACAGCCGCGATATGCTGGCCGATCAGATGTCCGCATAGCTGAAGTAATGCCACCCTCTACAGCTGCCTTATTCGAAACAATTCCTTCACATTATTGTTTCCGATAAATTCGCCGTGTTATTCTGGCGACGTTCTCTCCTCGCCGGAGTGAATGCGTCCGCAGCGCAAAAACCACCGGTGAATAAAACATGCTTGCAGTGTGGCGCGATATTGCCGTCCGGCATATCCGCCTGTCGTTTCTGTGATTCCAACTATCAGGCGAAGCTGTCTTCGCACGAGAGGGCTCCGGTCCTGTCGCGACACGACGCGGGGATCAATGCCGCGTCGGGAGAAGCTTGTCGGGAGCAAGACGCGATTCGCTTTACGGTAGAGCGTCAGGCGACGAAGATGCCGGCGCCCGAAACGGCGGAGACCGATCCAACTTCCACCTGGCGAGGAGAACTGGCGGACCGCCTTCAGGCGTATCGCGTGAGGCGCAGAAAAATCGCTCCCGACGCGATGCAATCGCAATTGCCGTTTTCTGAGCCTGTTCGCGCAGTAAGGCCAGCAGCTCCTGCCCGTGCGGCGACTTCGGCGATGAACTCTGCAAAAGCTTACACAACCATGGTAGCGGTTGAGGAACGGCCCGCCATGGCGGACAGGCTTGACGCTACGGGCGGGCTTGCGGCCGTGGACGAGGCTGAAGCGGTCGAGAATGATTTTTCGTTCACGATAGCGATCGGGCGCGTCGCCAAAGAGCGTCCCGCCGATGGACGCGTGTTGATTGATGTCTCTGCTGGTCAACACGACGAAGAATCAGCACAACAACCACGACGCGAGTTGACCGAACGAGCCCATGCAGGGTTATATCCGACCGCGCCCATGGGGGATCGACGCATCGCCGGCATCATTGACATAGCCTGCCTACTCTTCGCATGCGGAGGTTTTCTAGCGCTTTTCGGATCGCTTGGAGGCCAGTTCACACTGAGCAAGCTAAGTGCGGCGGTGTGCATGACAGCCCTCGCGGTAGTGTATGTGCAATATTTCGCACTGTTCACAATATTCGGCGGTACCACTCCCGGAATGATGCTGCGCAATTTGCAGGTAATGAGTTTTACGGGTGACGAGCCGACGCCAAAACAAATGCTGCTGCGCAGCGTGGGCTACTTGCTTTCCGCTGCGCCCTGCTTGATGGGATTTTTATGGGCCGTGTGGGACGAAGACGGTCTAACGTGGCACGACCGGTTTTCAAATACGTATTTGAGCGCCGCGCAGACTTACGCGGAAATTGAAACGCATACGGCAGTGCACCCGCACTGATCAGTGCTGCAAAAGAAACAGGGCCCACGCCATTTATTTTTACGTAGCCGTTAGAAAAGCGGATCCCTCGCTGCGCTTCGGGATGGCAAATTGCGGGGTTGGAGAAGCCAGGACTCCAACGAGAGTTTATGCGAATGTCCGCGAGCCCGGAAGTTAAACTAAAACTCAGCTTTTTACAGTTTGGTTCTTTACCACCGCTTCGTCCGAAGCGATTTTTCCGTCGCGAATATAAATGATGCGGTGCGCGTGCTGCGCGATGTCGTGCTCGTGAGTTACGAGAATGATGGTGTTGCTCTGGGCGTGCAAATTTTGAAACAACAACATGATTTCGTCGCCCGTTTTCGAATCCAAGTTACCGGTAGGCTCATCGGCCAGCACGATGGACGGAGAATTCACTAGCGCCCTGGCGATGGCTACGCGCTGTCTTTGGCCGCCGGAAAGTTCATTGGGCTTGTGATGCATACGATCGACAAGATCTACACGCTCAAGAGCTTTTTTGGCCTTTTCGATGCGCTCTTCCGCCGCTGTTCCGTTGTAAATCAGCGGCAGTTCCACGTTATGGAGGGCAGTGGCGCGCGGCAGCAAGTTAAAAGTCTGGAATACGAAGCCGATCTCTTTATTGCGAATGTAGGCAAGTTCGTCGTCGTCAAGATCGCTGACGAGCCGGCCGGCCAGCCAATATTTTCCCGAGCTGGGAGAATCCAGGCAACCGATCAAATTCATGAGCGTGGATTTGCCGGAACCCGAAGGGCCCATGATGGCCACGTACTCGCCTTTGCGAATTTCCAGATCAACTCCTCGCAGGGCGTGGACTTGCTCTGAACCCATCTCATAAACTTTGGCGAGTTGTTGAGTTTTGATTACAACGCCAGACGAGACGAGATCTTCTCGGTAAGAATCCGCGGAAAGGGCTTCAACAGCCATGCGCATCTCCTAACAGTTTACTCATCAGCTCTGCTCGTCCTCTGGTTTCTTTGGAGGCGTGTTGTCTACTTTGACGCTGGCGGCGGGCTTCAGTGTTCTCAACGCTTTGTAACTGCCCACGACAATTTCGTCCCCCGCCTGCAACCCTTTGGTCACTTCGATATCGGTCACTCCGCTGATACCCGTCTCTACCGGGCGGAAAACTGCTTTCTTGCCGTTCACCACAAAAACGCCCTGCACTTCTTCTTTCTTAGGATCGCCAGGCGTCGGTGGCGGCGGGGCTGCCAGCGTGACGCTGGAGTTCCCGTCTTTTCGAGCGTTCTTAGCCGCTTCTTCCAGATCCTTACGCGTGCGCACTGCCAGTGCTTGGATCGGAATGGCCACAACGTTTTTCTTCTCGGCTGTTTTTATTTTGGCAGTGGTGGAGAGTCCCGGACGCAAATTTTCCGGCGGAGCCGCTAACGTTACTACTACCTTGAAATCCTTCGCTTCCTGAGTACTGGTGGTGCTCTGCGTAGTGGCGAGTCCGGAACTTCGCAGCGTGGCCTGCGAACCAATCTCCGTCACTTTGCCTTTAAAAACTTTTCCAGGAACGGCGTCAATGGTGACGTCGGCGTCCTGACCATTTCTCACGTTGACGATATCCGTCTCATCCACTTTTACCTCCGCGGTCACGACAGACATATCGGACAGCGTCATCAGAAAGCTGCCATTCGAATTTTGAATGCCGGGAACGACGTATTCACCTAGACGTACTGGTAGATAACTTACGATGCCATTTATCGGCGAAATGTAAGCGGTCTTGCTCAAGATATCTTTGGTGCGGACCAGCACCGCTTTATTTTGATTCACCATCGAGCGCGTCTGATCGAGTTGCGCTTGGAGCGATTGAACGCGCGCTTTGGAGGAGTCGACCGCAGCAAAAGCGGCGTCGTAAGTAGACTTGCGCTGATCGAAATCCTGCTTCGGAATCAAGCCGTCCTTAAAGAGGCCCTGTCCGCGCTGCCAATCGAGTTTTGCTTTTTCCAGATTGGCCTGCTGTTGGATCAGGTCCGCCTGGGCGGAACGAAAACTGGCGTCCGCGGCTTGCACCCCCATCTCCGAAGAATTGATGGCTGCCGATTGTGCCTGGACGTCAGCGTTGGCCTGCACATCTTCCTGGAGCAACAAGCGGTCGCCCTTCTTGATCTTGTCGCCCTCTTTGACGAGGATCTGGGTAATTCTTCCGAATCCCTGCGCGGTAACGTTGGTATAGGTGGTGGGCTTGATCTCACCGGAAGCGGTAACCTGCGAAATAAGAGTCTCTTGCGAGGCTACTTTAGCGGTTTGAACAGTCACCACGCCCTTATTGGCCTGATTGATGCTGAACCAGGTAATTCCGCCCAGTACCACCACACTGCCCACAGCGATAGACACCTTTTGCCAGGTTTTCATCCGTTCGATTCCTTAATTGCTAGACGATGGCGGACAGGGCATGCCTGAACTCTGAACGCGTATCAACTTTAGATATATTGTACATACGTCCTGCAGGCCAAAATGTTTCAAGGCCGTGAAGCCGCTATAGGGCAAGTCACGGCTTACCGACAGTCGGGAACCACACTTTACTGATAGGCCATTTTAGTTTCAAAGTAACGAAAAGGAAAGCACGCGGCGGGCCAGCGAAATGCTCGATACATTCGTAACTGCAGGCTGGCCAGCCGTCATGACTTTGACGTTTCGACTCGACGAAGCTGTTCGCTGAAGAGACTGATAGTGGAATGCCTCGGTGCGAGAATTCAGTCCTCGAATGAATGAAATGGTCTGTTCGGGAGACTGATTTCACGGAAGACTTGAGAAAGATTTCGCCGCTGCTTGCGACCGTGCTTGACCATAACCGCGAAACTCCCTACCTCGAAGCAATGGCTTCCGGCAAATATCGGCCGGAACTCCTGTTTCCCGAACAGCCCGACATTGTTGAACGCATCCGCGAGCACCCCGCACTCCTCTGGAAGGCCGCCAACGTCACTGAGCATCTATCCAAGGCGAAGAAGCGCACCTGAATGCCGCGTGTTTTATTTGGAAGAGAGCCTAACTTCGATCCCCGGACCATTGGCATGTGATCGTGCGTCCTCATCAGTGCGGCATCCCTGTGCCCCGGAATTTCTCCAACTGATTCTTCACGATTGCGTTGATCGTTCCTGCAGGTTCATCCGCCATTCCTTTGATTCGTTTCCCCACTTCCGTCTCCGGTTCCTTCGCCTTGTGCACCACGCGCTTCCGGTCCGCTGCAACTGCGTGACGATGAAGAACCTCGAGGCTACGGTTGACTTGGTGAACCAGAGTGCACCAGATAAATTAGGGCAGATGTGCTAAGCTGCTGAAATCACGCCGCGGAGAGGTGGCAGAGCGGCTGAATGCGGCGGTTTGCTAAACCGTTTTAGGGACTAAACACCCTAACGGGGGTTCGAATCCCCCCCTCTCCGCCAGATCATTTGTTGTACGGTCCGAAGACATCCTTTACAGAACGTTCCGACGACATCGAGTGCGGTGCGGCCGGCAAGCAAACGGTCCAGCGCTTCGCGAATTCAAATTTCACTTCCCTGAATTTTCAATTGCTGCCGGGTGCTCCAAGAGAAGGCGGCGCGCACATCGCACGCGCCGCCACTCCGTTCTAACTAGCGCAGTGATCTGAAGCCCGTGCGAACCTCTTCTGAAAAGAGTTGCGGCTGTTCCCAAGCCGCAAAGTGTCCGCCTTTCTCCACCTTGTTGTAATGGATAAGTTTGGGATACACCCGCTCTGCCCAACTCCGCGGGGCTGGATAGAGTTCGTCGGGGAAGACGCTCACCGCAACTGGGATGGAGACGCCTTTGGCGTTGAAATACCCGAGTTTGCCCCAAGTCTCCCAATAGAGACGGGCGCCAGAGAGCGCCGTGTTCGTCAACCAAGTGATCGTGATGTTGTCGAGGATGTCGTCGCGCGTGAGGCCCTCAGATTGCCCGTCAAAGACGCGCGCGATGAGCTCATAGCTACGCGCGTCGTGATCAAGGAAATAAGCCGCCAGGCCGACGGGTGAATCCACGATTCCGTACAATGTCTGCGGTCGCAGCCCCATCTGGTACCCGTAGCCGATACCCTTTTGATATACGAACTGTAATCGCTCGTAAGCGACCTTCTCATCCGCTGAGAGACCCGATGGCGCGGGCGCCCCGGAAAAAGCCGCGTTGTTAATGTCGTCTGGAAACACGCCAGGCATGTTGGTGTGAATTCCGAGCAACTCCGGAGGCGCAAGCAAACCCATTTGCTCTGTGATGGTCGCGCCCCAATCGCCGCCCTGCGCCACGAATTTCGTGTACCCGAGGCGCTTCATCAGCACGACCCAGGCACGCGCGATGTGGGGACAATCCCACCCGGTAGTGGTCGGTTTGCCTGAGTATCCGTAGCCCGGCATTGACGGGATCACCAGGTGGAAAGCATCTGATGCATTTCCGCCTTGTTCGGTGGGATTGGTCAGCGGATCGATGATCTTCATCTGTTCGATGACCGAGCCGGGCCATCCGTGCGTAACGATCAGCGGCAATGCATTTTCGTGTTTTGAACGAACGTGAATGAAATGAATGTCCAGTCCATCGATCTCGGTCAAAAACTGCGGCAGGACGTTCAGTTTCGCCTCGCACCTGCGCCAATCGTAATCTGTACCCCAATAGCGCGCGAGTGCCTGAATCGTCGCGAGCTGGACGCCTTGCGTCGCATCCGTGACCGTTTCCCGTTCCGGCCACTTCGTTGCGTTGATTCGCCTCCGCAGTTCGGCCAGTTCTGCTTCCGGAAAATTCACCTTCTGAAACGGACGAATTGGATCTGCTTGCTCGCGGCCTCGTTGTGTAGCACTGGTTGAGGTCATGGTCCTCCTCTTGAGTAGTCTTGGATTCTTCCGTCAAACGGACCTGGCGATTCTCGCCTTTACGTCTCTGGAAGGCGAGTTCCGTTGGTGGGAGGGAGAGAGCCTAGCACGAAATAAACATCCTGAGCATTAAGTCCCGGTAAGTTTGAATGTATAGGTCGGAGGAGGAGCGCTTGGTGTAGAAAAGCTGAACTCAGCGAGCAGCTGATTCAGAAAACACCAAGGAGGCTCCCCCATGCAACCTAGGTATTACATCGGACTGGACGTTCACAAGCGGAAGATCAGCTACTGCGTGAAAGACAGCAGTGACAAGATCCACACCGAAGGATCGATTGCCGCCACCCGTCTCGATCTAGACCACTGGATGAAAAAGCTTCCACAACCATGGAGTGCGGCGATGGAGGCGACGATGTTCACGGGCTGGATTTACGATCACGTCAAGCCCCATGCCACCGCTCTGAAGGTGGCGCACCCGCTGATGCTACGGGCTATCGCCGTCGCAAAGAAAAAGAACGACCGCATTGATGCTGGCAAGATCTGCGACTGCTTGCGCTGCGATTTTCTGCCGGAAAGCTACATGGCCTC
>Ga0193726_1002752_pt1 | contig 11628 bp, 5 predicted proteins | sample H2c1metaG_FD_144928 | JGI IMG/M metagenome (GOLD analysis project Ga0193726, IMG submission 144928) | Soil microbial communities from a riparian zone of the East river system, Colorado, United States - H2c1 | ecosystem: Environmental > Terrestrial > Soil > Riparian zone | place: USA: East River... | reverse complement strand
AATGGTTTGGATGATTGGTCCGCCTTCGGCGTAAAGGGAGTAGACGTCATTGCGAATCCCACGCGTTCCGGCTCTCGAGTTCTCAGCATCCGCAAAACCGAAGCGGGGTGGCCCGCCGCTGCGGTATGGAATTTCCCCAGCGGTGCCCGGGGCCACCTGCGGCTAAATCTAATGCTGAAACCCGGCTTTGGCGGTGCCCTCATCGGTCTCAGCGATCACTACTCGGTGCCCTACGACGAAACCGACCGTTTCTACAATGTGTACAACTTGGCCATCGGCGCCGATGGCAGCCTTCCGGGTGGCGAAAAACTGGAGGCGAATCACTGGCACCATCTGGATTTGGACTGGGATACGGCGCTCGGTCAGGGACGTGTCGTAATCGACGGGCGCCAGGTTGTGGTCCTTCGCACCCAGCACCAAAGCGACGGAATCTCGTACCTGCGTTTACGGTCCACCGCGCCCTCCACCGATCCCGCCGGATTTCTCGTGGACTCGATTGCAGCCGAGATCAGCCCCAGCGGCCGATCGGCGGAAATCCTGCCCACGGGAAAAGTTCCCCATCCCGAATCCCTGCATGATGCCCAGGCTTGGATCGACGAACTCTGGTACTCGCAATACGACTGGCCGCAACTGGGACGCTATCATCAGAAAAATCTCGACGCGGAGGCGGCGCCCGGCGAGAAACGCGTGGTGTTTCTCGGCGACTCGATCACCGACTCCTGGAATCTCGCCCAGTGGTTTCCCGGCAAGCCCTATTTGAACCGCGGCATCGACGGGCAGACCACTCCCCAGATGCTGGGTCGTTTTCGCGCCGACGTCCTCGGCCTGGCCCCGAAGGTTGTCGTCATCCTGGCCGGGACCAATGACATCGCCGGCAACACGGGGCCGACCACGCTCGACGCCATCGAACAGAACTACGCATCCATGGCGGACCTGGCAACCAAGAACGGGGTGGCCGCAGTACTCAGCTCCTTGCTTCCGATACACGATCACGGTCCGGTGAAAACCACCTCGCGTCGATCGCCGGAGAAGATCGAGGCTCTGAATCGCTGGCTGCAACAGTACTGTCGCGATCATCACCTTCTCTATCTCGATTATTTCAGTCACATGGTCGGGCCCGAGGGCAGGCTGCGTACGGAACTCTCCGACGATGGGCTGCATCCGAATGCGGCCGGTTTTGCGGTCATGAAGCCGCTGGCCGAAGAGGCGATTGAACAAGCCCTCAACTTACACCCGTAGAGCCGGCCCCTGGCGGGGAAAAAATGGCGATCGGACGCCGTGAAAATATGGTCACTGGAAGGCGAATTCGCGCGGCTGTTTTCGGGGTGCTGGTAGCGAACCTCCTCCTAACCTCGGCCCCTGGCCAATCGACCCCCCCTGCCGCGAAGGAATTTCCCGGCAGAGTCCGTCTGGCACTGGCCAAGGTGATCTATGCTGTGGCAGGCGTTGAAACCAACATTTATTTCGACAATGTCATCCTGACCACGAATTCCGCGAACTACGCCTTCGACGTCAGATGTGAAAAGGGCTTCCTGTTCCAAGACCGGTGGAGCTACACCCCCGGCGCGGAGGAACAGGGGGCGTTTCCTCTCTGGCTTGAAGTGCGCGATGAATCGAACGGGATCGTGGCGCGTGCGCAGGCAACCATACTTGTGGTGCGCGGAAGCGCCGCAGCCGAAGTCCCGGCGACGCTGCTGGCGGTGGGCGACAGTCTGACCGAGGCCTCGGTCTACACCCAGCGGCTGCTCGATTTGTCGGACGGACCGAACGGCCCGGTGCTCCGCCTCATCGGCTCCCGCGGGCCCGGGAACAGTCCGGGGCACGGAGCGAATCGCCACGAGGGCTATAGCGGATGGACGGCCGCGGCGTTTGCCACCTACGCCGGGCCGCTGTCGCGCTCCGGCTTTTTTAAGGGAGAACAGACGGGCAGTCCATTTGTCTACATCGAAAACGGCGCGAAGCGCTTGGACTTCGGGAAGTACAGCGCGCAGTTCAACCTGGGAAAGGCTCCGGATTTCGTAACCTTCGCACTCGGCTCGAACGACATTGCGTACGGCAGCGACGACGATATCGACGCGATCATTGATCAGATGCTGGCTCACCTAGACGAGCTGGTTCGAATGGTGCATGCGTACAGTGGAGCGACCAGGATTGGGCTGCTGCTCACCATTCCGCCTTGCAGTTCGCAGGATGGCTTTTGGAACTACAAAGGGACACAGCGGGAAGTTCGCTGGCAATTTCGCCGCAACCAGCACCGATTGATCGAGCGCATGATGGAGCACTATGGCGGAAGAGAGCAGGAAAAACTCTACCTCGTCCCCACCTATTTGGATCTCGATGCTGCTCACAACTTTGTGACCCGCTCATTACCCTGGAATGCACAAAACAGCGTCGAGAATCCGCGGGTCATTGATGGAATCCATCCGGCGGCGGCCGGCTACCGCCAGATGGGCGATATGATCTACGCGTGGCTCAAGATGTGCATGGCAGAATCGTCGCGGTGACGCCTCAAGCTCGGGCGCACTCTCGAGAATTTGGTCTGAACCGAACCTGCCGCAGCCAGGACTCACACATTCCGTGTGCGTCTCTCTCTCTCTCTCTCTCTCTCTCTCTCTCTGCGAGCAGAGCGTCGGCAATCGAGCGGGGCGCTGGGCGAGACCCGAGTCCTGGCGAGCCCGGCCCTAGCCCGGCTCTAGAAGGAGCGGCTCTGGATCCCATAAGAATTCTGAATTGGACGTCCGGGGACCGACGGCTTAAACTGATGGCCAGGCACGGGGTGCGAAAAACCGCCTTGTAATGTCGACAGTATACCGCTACTCCCCGCCATCCCTCGCGGAATCGCCTGGCCAGAAAGAACCCGGGCTAGACAGAGCCAGGGCTTTCAACGTCGCCCGAAGTAGCGCCGAAACGCGGGGCTTTCATTCGAAAATGACTAACGCGACTGTTTGGCGTGTGAGCCATGCAGGGCCATGGCGCCCACCAGCCATTCCCCCTAAGAAAAGATCTTGACAAGACCCCACCTGCAAGCCTATAGAATTGTGTGCTGCCGACAGTCGACCGTATGATGTTTTTCTGGCGCAGACACATGGGGGGGCCCTGTCAATGAAAACTGATTCCTTTCGCTCAATTCTGCTGGCGATTCTCTGGGCATTGCTGCTCGCTTCGCTGGGCGCGGCGCAAACCACCAATCAGGGTTCCATTCTCGGTGCAGTCCGTGACCAATCGGGTGCTCTGGTGACCGGGGTGCACATTACGGTGACCAATGTCGATACCCACGGCAGTCGAGAAGTCGTCAGCGACAATGTGGGCTCCTATCGCGTGGACTTTTTGCAGCCCGGTAACTACGAAGTTCAGGCCCAGAAGACGGGATTTGAAAAGACCACTCTCACCGCTCTCACGCTGACCGTGGGCCAACTGCTACGAGCGGATTTGGCGCTGGCGGTCGGCAGCGCCAGCCAGACCGTCACGGTGACGGCCACCGGCGGCAGTCTGAATACCGAGACGGCGGCCATCGGGGGAGTCATCTCCAGCCAGGCCATTGACAATCTTCCCCTGAATGGCCGGGAGTTCATCGGACTGGCAGCGTTGGTCGCCGGAGCTAGTTCCGGCAACCCGAAAGCCGGTGCCATCTCCAGCCGCGGGTACACGATCGCCTTCAACGGAGCCCGCGCCTCTTACAATAACTACTTCGTCGACGGGGCGGAGGCGACCGACCCGTACGACGGCTCACTCAAGTCCTCCCCCCCTCTAGATTCCATCAAAGAGTTTAGGGTTGAAACCAGCATGTATTCAGCCCAGTACGGCCATTCGGGCGGCGCCATCATCAGCGCCATCACAAATTCAGGGACGAACAAGTTCCACGGAAATCTTTATGAGTACCATCGCAACAAGGCGCTGGATGCTCTTCCTTACTTCTTCACCGAGCCCAAGTCGAAGGAGCCTGGCTATCTGTTCAACCAATATGGCGCCACCATCGGCGGGCCCATCCGGACGAACAAGACTTTTTTCTTTTTCGCGTTCGAGCGATTTGACGAAAAGAAACCCAGCAACTTGATCGTGAGTCAAGCGCCCACCGCTCTGGAGCGGATCGGCGATTTTTCCCAAAGCGTCAATCAGTATGATGGTTTGCCCGTGGTCTTGAGAAATCCTTTCACGGGAGATCCGATCCCCGGGAACGTGTTGCCGCCCGACTTGATCAATCCGGTCGGAAAATTCCTGATGAGCCTTCAGCCGGAACCCAACTTTTCTGATCCGGCCAACCCCCTGGCAAACCTGCATCTATTCCGCGGGAGCAAGTTCACCCAGGCAAAATATCTGGGGCGGCTTGATCACACCTTCAACGGGAGTAACCAGGTTTCCGTCACCTACGACTACGACTACTACAACAGCGGTCAGGCATCCTACGACACCTTCAGCGACACCGTCAGCCAGAATCACAATCAAGACTGGACCGCCACCTATACGCATATTTTCAAGCCCACCTTGGTCAATGATTTGCACTTTACGTATTCACTTTACGCAGCCGGGACTCTGCCCGCCGTCGCCGACAAGAACTACGCGGCGGCTTGGGGAATCGACACGGTTCTGCAGAACTCAAATGGAGCCCCTGGCATCGATATCTATGGCAAGGAAGGCTACTATTCCGGCGGGGCCGCGATCTACACCCACAAAGATAGAACCACAATTTTCAATGACAATCTGGTGTGGGCAAGGGGTCGACACACTCTGCTTTTTGGAGGCGATTTCAGACATCAATACTTCGGGTGGATCAATGGCGCCGGCACTGCTTCTTACGCCTTCGGATTTTTGGATGGCGCATCCGCCTATTCGCAATATCAGACGTACTACGGATACACGGGAAGTCCTTATGGGGACCTGCTGGCCGGTGTCCCTGATTGGGTGGTGGCCGGACTGGGCCGAGGTAGAGATATGCCTCTGGCTCGCAACACGCTGGCCGCCTACGTACAAGACAATTGGAAGATAAGCCCGCGACTCACCCTCAACCTGGGTTTGCGATGGGATTACGATGCGCCATTCTCCATGCAGAATGGGGAATACATGACCATGGATTACAAAACCAACACGGTCCGCTATGCGAAAGGGGCGCCGGCGAATCTGCTAGCCGGGTTGCAATATCCTTACGAGACCGATGGACCGAACCGGCCCTACGACCCGTCGTTTAAGAATTTCGCTCCGCGGATCGGCTTCGCCTTCAGGCCGTTCAAAGACGAACGGACCGCGCTTCGTGGAGGTTATGGGATCTTCTTCATTAGCCAGCCCGCGGACCTCACCACCCTCGGCTCCTACGCCTACCCCTTTCAAGCGAATAGTGGGTACATTTATACCAAGGCGCCGGCCGGAACCCCGCAAGTGGCAACCTCGGTCTACACCGTCGACCAGCCGGTCCCGGGCCTGAACACGATCTTCGGCCAGAATCCAGGGTACTTCACCTTCATCGCGCCGCATTTCCCCTTGAGCTACATCCAGAATTACAACTTGAGTTTGGGAAGGGATTTGGGTCATCGCACCATGGCGGAGGTGAGCTTCGTCGGATCGCGGGGAGTAAACCTGAGCGGCGAGATCGCAACCTCGACTTTCTCCCAGTCCATGGTGGCCGCGCTGGAGGCGAAAATGAACGGCTGGGGATACCAAGCCATGCATGAGGAGGGATTCAATTCCTACTACAGCGCGCTGCAGGCAACCCTGCGCAAGGATATGTCGAACGGGATTTTCTTCCTTGCCGCCTACACCTGGAGCCATGCCATTGCAGATTCCTCCAATGACGTGAACAACGAACAATTGACCTCGACCATTGACGGTTTTGGCGCGCTGGCCTTTCAAAAAGTGCGATCCAACGCCGACTACGACGTGCCCCAGCGATTCACCTTTAGCGGTGGCTGGCAACTCCCAGTCGGCCGGGGTAAGCGCTTCGGCCAAAACTGGAATCGTTATGTGGACGGCATCCTGGGAGGATGGCAGGGTAACGCCATTGTCACCTTCCAAAGCGGCTTTCCGTTTTCAGTCCGTGACGCCAGCGGCGCCGATCCGGACCGCATCTGCAACGGGAACCTGTCGAGTTCCCAGCGTACGGTTGCAGTTTGGTACGATACCGCCTGCTTTGTTCCCGCTCCCTTCGTGACCATCACGAACCCCGTGACCGGCGTACAGAGCCAGGCTCAGAGGCACGGCAACGCCGGAGCAAACATTATTGCCGGCCCCGGGACAAACAATTGGGATGTGGGAATCGAAAAGTTTTTCTCCATTCGCGAAAGCATGAAGCTCCAGTTTCGCACGGAGTTTTTCAACGCTTTCAATCATCCCTCGTTCATCGGGCCGAGTGCGACTTTCTTTTACACCTATGATCCGAGCATTAAGAACGTGGGCAGCGCCCGCGACATCCAGGTCGCGCTAAAGCTGTCCTTCTAACGAATCGAACATCGGCAAACGCACTCTGACAAGCCATCCCTCCACCCGGCCGGATGGCTTGTTCCATACTCGTCGCAAAACCTAGCTGGCACGAGTCCGTCGCCAGGAGATTGTCGACCGGAGGCACCAGCTTGGTCGAGGCTTCCCCAGCGCGCCCGAGGAGCGGGGAATTCCGGGGAGGGAAGGGAAAGGCTTGACATCAAAAATCACCGCAGTTGCCCAGGGACTCGTCTACCGGAATCCGAAGCCTTACCTGCGAAGTATCGTGGCCTACCATCCCTCGCTGATCCTTCTTTCCGATCGCGAGCTGGTCGCAACCTTCGATTTGGGAGAAGCGGTCGAGTCGCTCGATTACCATACCGTCGTCGCCCGTTCCGAAGATGGTGGCCAGACCTGGCAACTCGAGGGCAGGATTCTGCAGGCGCCGCCGCCCCTTTCCAGTCACATCGTCAGAACCAGCCGCCTCGCGGATGGATCGCTCGTCGGTCTCGGCGCTTTATTCCATCGCGATGACCCGGAGATGGGTCTGCTGAATCCGCAGACTTCCGGCTTCGTGCCGACCGACCTGTTCCTGGTCCGCTCCGCGGATGGCGGACGCTCCTGGACCGCGCCGCAAGACCTCGTGCCTCCTCTCCCCGGTCCCTGCTGGGAGGTATGCCATCCCGTCGTCGAACTCAGGGACCGCCGATGGATTGCTCCTGTCGGAACCTGGCGCGGATGGCACGGGGAATCTCCTTCGGGCGAGCAGACCGTGGCGCTTCTCAGTGATGACCAGGGAAAGAGTTGGTCAAAGTTCGGGCGCATTTTTGATGGCCGGCAAAGCGGCCGGAGCCATCTCGAAGTCTCCCTTGTGCAACTCAACGACGATCGCATTCTGGCGGTTTCGTGGGTTCACGATCTGACCAACAATAAAAATTTTCCCAGCGAATACTCGCTCAGCGAATCGCGCGGTGAGAACTTCAGCGAGCCGATGCTCACCGGGTTTCGAGCGCAGACCTGCAAGTTGATTCAATTGCGAAACGGACTCCTGTTCGCGGCTTACCGCGACAGCGAACGACCGGGGTTGTGGGGTACGGTCGCCAGGTTGGAGGGGAATCAATGGAGGACGCTGAATGAAGTCTCGCTCTGGCAGGGCGCCGCGACCGGTATGCAGGGCCAAAGCAGCAGCGCCCAGGAACTGAGCGCGTTAAAGTTCGGTTCCCCCAGCATTCGGCAACTCCCCTCGGGTGAGGTGCTGCTGCTGTTCTGGTGCCAGGAGGACTGCGTCACGGGGATCCGGTGGATTCGCGTCCGAATTGAGTAAGGGATGCGAGTTTCCTGAGCCTGCTACCAAGGCCTGCCGCCGCAACCATGTCAGCACCATAAAGGAGTCCAGAAAACTATGTCCGGCAAATTGACGCGACGGGAGTTCGAGCGCCTGGTGGGCCTCACTCTGGCGGGCTCGTCCGCCTTCGCCAGGAAGGCCGAGCCAGGTTCGATCCCATCCGATGCGGATGGCGCTTCCGCGCCCAACAGAAGCTCGGATGACCGAGGCCAGCCCGATCTGCTCAAGCCCTGGGCCGACGTGGTCGCACGGAAATGGGCCAATCGGTCGAAGGCCACCCTCTTCATGGACATGAGCCTGTTCCATCCGGCCTCGGCTCTTTCACCCCAGGCGAGATCGGGACACTGGCAGGTCGTACCCTATGAACTCGTCGATGGAACCCAAGGAAAACTCCTCTGGGCTTCGATGGAGCAGAACGCTCCCGAGATCCGATTGCCGCTGGCGGTGAAGGGCTGGTACGCAATCTTTGTCGGCATCTATGCCACCGTTTTAGGACCATCGACCTTGTGGCTGAAGCTCGACCGAGACGTTGCTGCGCAACCCCGGACAAGCCAGGAGTTTGCGCCCTATGGCAGCTTTACGGAGGTCTTCTTCAAGGTCGCAGAATTAGACGACACCACGCTGCAGATCGAGCAGTTGGCGGGAGCTGACGTGGCCGCCGGGCTGGTCTACGTCAAAGTCATTCCCCTGAGCGAAGAGGAAATCGCAGGCTTCCTGGCCGATCGCGACGAGCGCAAAAACCGCAGGCTGGCGACCACCAATGACGGGCTGGGTTTCCTCATCAATCATCGTCCCACTACGGTTGAGGGAGTCTTGCGGGAAATTGAAGTATTCCGCAACACCGACTTCGGCACGCTGATTTTGCACGTGGGCGGCGCGGATGGGTGCGACTACCCGTCGAAATACGGTCACATGCTTTCCGATCAAATGGACGGATTGGTGTACCCGGATCCCACCTACAGACACTACGGCGAGACCGTGCGGGAGCTGGCTAGGAAGGGGATCAATCCCACGCAGGTGCTGATCGAAGGCGCGCACGCTCTGGGTATGAAAGTTCACGTGGGCATTCGTCCGGCCATTTGGACTTACTACGAACCTCTGCGGACATTCTTCGACTCGCCGTTCTATCAGGCTCATCCCCAGTGGCGATGCGTGGACCGGGACGGGACCTCGACGACGCGCATGAGTTGGGCCGTGCCCGAGGTCCGAAAGCATCTGATCGATGTGCTGCGAGAGGCAGTGGGTTTCGGCGCCGATGGTGCCCACCTGGCATTCTGCCGCGGTGTCCCCGTGGTCTTGTACGAACCGTCGTTCCGCGAGATGTTTCACAAACGCTATGGCCAGGATCCGCGGACCTTGGACGAGGAATCGGATCCGCGCATCAAGCAAGCCTGGGCGGGAGTCGTCACAATATTCATGCGCGAGGCCCGGGCCATGCTTGACCAGGAGCAGAGGCGGCGTGGCGACGGCAAACACCTGGAGCTGAGCGCCATGACCTTCGGCAACGAATACAACAACCTGCTCTACGGGATTGATGTGCGACAGTGGGTGGCGGAAGGTCTCATCGATGAGATCTATACGGATCAATATGGCATCGGGGGGAAGAAGGCAGGCGTCGACATCGAGTTCTTTCTCCAGGTTTGCCGTCCGAAAAATATCCCATTCTTTCCCTCATACACGGTGTTCTCTCCTCCCTCCTACGACAACACCATCGGCCAGGCGCTTTCCTGGTACGAGAAAGGAGTGCAGGGCGTCGTATTTTTTGATGCCGGCGGCGAGCAGGTGGCGCAGGGGACCGTGGTCTCACGCTTGGGTCACGTGGAAGAATTGCGGTTGCGCGACCTGAAAGAATCCGGCGCGCCGAAGGCGGTGGTTCAAATACCATTCCACCGTTTGGGAGACCTGGTGATGGACGGGCGGTTTCCTCCCACGGGCGGCGGCTAAATTTGATTCGAAAACATGGCTGAGCTGATTTCCCGCGAAGTTCCGCGCAGTGGCGACTTGACAGAAGATGAGTTCGAAAGTTGTGATTACCGTTTGCGGCGACCTTGCTCCTGAGAACTTGGGGGCGGTGCTGGCCCATGAGCATTTGATCTGCGATTTTACGCTCACCGGGGGAAAGCCCGAGGATCGGATTTCGGACTGGGAAGCAATCCCCGCCGAGTTGGAGATATTCAGGCAGGCCGGTGGCGGCGCAATTTTCGAGCTGACACCTTTCGGGCTGGGCGACGCCCCGCAGGCTCTCAAGCGCATCAGCGCTCATTCGCAGGTGCCCATCGTGCGCGGGATCAGTTTCTACGTGGAAGAGACTTATCCCAAGTGGGTGTGGTCGGCCACTGCGGAGGTCATCGCGGATTTCCTGGTAAAGCATATTGAAGAAGGCGAGAGCGGAGTCCGCGCCGGACTGATCGGAGAAGTCACATCGCACAACGAAGTCCTGCCCGATGCGGGCGGGTATCGCCTTCACGATTGCGAGGCGAAGGTGTTTTGCGGTGCGGCGCAGGCGCAAAGGCGGACGGGCGTGGCAGTCACGACCCACGCCGCTCTGGGGCGCGGGGGCCATGCACAACTGGACACCCTCGAGCGCGCCGGCGCCGATCTTTCTCGCGTGGTCATCGGGCACTGCGATGCGCACGCTCATGCTGAGGAGGAACGCGACATGGAATACTACCTTCCGATCCTGGATCGTGGCGCCTACGTAGAATTCGATCTCATCGGCTGGAACCATCAGTGGCCCGGAGGCATGACCGACGAGCTGAGGGCGCACCGCGTGGCCAGTTTGATTCGCCAGGGATACACGCGCCAACTGCTGCTATCCACCGACACCTGCCGCTTGTCGCAACTGCAGTGCCGCGGCGGCCGCGGCTTCTCCTACCTGTGGACTCATTTTCTTCCCCTCTTGCACGCCCAGGGCGTGAGCGGGAACGATATACGAACCATGTTGGTAGAAAATCCGAGGCGGGTGGCAACGCTGGTTTAGCCAAGTGCGCAACTTCACTGGTAAGCCGAAACAGTGTGGATTGCTCTGAGCGGCAATCGACGGAAATACCCGGGAAGACAAATGGGAATCTCATCAACCCGCATGCACGCGGCTCGAGCAGTTTGCTTTTGGCTCTTGATGATGGCGGGCCCAGGATCCTCCGGCGTGGCGGGTTGGCAAGGCGGCGCCCCCTCGAAAGTCAGGCTACGAGTCGAAAAGCTTGCGGGCGAGGGATCCGGGGGAGCGGTCCTTGATCTGGGCGCGAAGGGTGCATTTGATGCGCTGTGGGCGACATGCCCCAACGTACGGTTCGACGGCAAGCGCTACCTGATGTGGTACTCCTCCCTCTACGATTCGCACATGGGACGAGGCGGCATCGGGCTGGCCACCAGTCCCGATGGCATCCGCTGGAGCCGGGCCAACCACGGGGATGCGGTCCTCAGCCCCGGTCCGGCCGGCGCATTCGATGACGGCCAGGTCATGGGACCGTTCGTGCTTGCTGAAAATGGCGGCTATCGCATGTGGTACACCGGCATGAGTAGGCAGTGGCACAGCTCCGGAATCGGGTTTTACAGGATCGGCCTCGCGACCAGCCCCGACGGCGTTCACTGGACACGCGCCAATCATGGACGTCCGGTGCTCGATGTCGGTCCCGCGGGGGCGAATGACGAAGTGCAGGTCGCCACGCCGAGCATTCTCCGCGAAGCCGGCGGGTATCGCATGTGGTACGCCGCGTGGTCGCCCAAGACAGGACATACCCTTTCGAGTGCCAGAAGTCGCGACGGAGTAACGTGGAATCGCGAGCACGGTGGCCGTGCCCTCACCGGACTCCTCCCCGGAGGCCAGTACGGCCCCACGGTGGCGCAGATTGCATCTGGCTATTTACTGTTATACGTGA
>Ga0193726_1002751_pt1 | contig 11630 bp, 17 predicted proteins | sample H2c1metaG_FD_144928 | JGI IMG/M metagenome (GOLD analysis project Ga0193726, IMG submission 144928) | Soil microbial communities from a riparian zone of the East river system, Colorado, United States - H2c1 | ecosystem: Environmental > Terrestrial > Soil > Riparian zone | place: USA: East River... | reverse complement strand
TGGATCGCTTGCTGGAAGGCAACCGGGTATAGGTTCTTGTCGTACTGCTGCTCGAGCGCATAGACGAAAGCCGGCTGTAGCTTCTTGGACGGTCCAGGCAGCGCGCTCTGTGTGAGTTGTCCTTGCGGCTGGGTGTAGTCGCGAAGATCTGGGGAAGCTGAAATAAACGGCTTCGGCGCGACCGCTGCAACACGTGGAGGTGGTGCAAAGGTCTTGGCCGGGATCTGCGTAGGGTCAGCTTGGGAGACACTGACAATCGTCGTGGGACACGTGGGCCCCTGGAATTGACTCAAGAACGGACGGGCAGGAATGAACTGCGCTTGTACGCTCAAGTCTGCGAGCTGAGGTCCAGCCGTGACCATCGTCAAGAGCCAGCCCTGGGCTACTGGTACGGTCTTGACCCAGCCCTGCTGTGTCAGGTCTCGGTTAAGTTCCTGTGGCCCCTGGATGATCGTGCGCGGTACGATCTTGGAAGCTGCCGTTTGCGTGACGACCGGCTTGAAGATCTGCGGCGAGATCTGGCTGTTGTAGAGCGCGGCCTGATGAGTACCAAACTGATATTCAGCCGTGAAGGCGTTGCTGACATTGAGCAGTGGCTTGGAGAATGAAGCCTGCAGCGTAAAATCTGCGATCTGCGGAGAAGCCGAGAAAGTGCTGAGCGGGCGCAGGCCAACTGCTTTCTCAAGGTCCGTCGTGTCGAATACTTGCGCTGGCCGCGGTTCAGGATACTGCGGTTGCGTCAGGATCATCGGGACGACAGTCGGTCCCTGCTTGCCCTTGACCGACTGGAAGACGTGACTGCCAGCAATCGCTTGGGTGTTATGAATCGCTACCGCATGCGTACCGTGATGATATTCCTGTCCAGGTCCAGCCGAGCCACCACCAATAGCGGCGGCAAAGATCATCCCAAAGCCAGCAGCTTGACCTAGGTCAAGGAACTGCGGAAAGCCCGAATTGCCCTGCAGCGGCATGTCCCAGGAGAGGGAGAACACCATCGGTTCCGCCACGGTGACATTCGCAGCCGAGGACGAGCAGTTATAGGTCCCTGCCCCGCCAGATCCAGTGCCAAGGCTTGCAATCGAAACGCCAGTCGGAACACCCGCTCCGGTGAGCGTCATGCCGACCAAGATTGTACCGGATACCGAGCCGGCAACAGTCAGGACGTTGCTGACTAGGGTACAAGTGGCGCAACTAGCATTAGCCACTTAAGAGCCTCAATCGTCGCAATTGTGATTCGATGTGCTGCTGAATCCGCTTCATGAACGGTACGCAGTCCTGGCACGCTTCGTTGTTGCAAGCAGGCGCCATGCACTTCAAACAGAAGTTCTGTACCGGCGCTTTGGCCCACTCCTGCATCTTGATCACCGCCTGACAGTGCGGACAGGTTCGCACGTCGGCTTCTGACTTCGCGCCCCCTGAGTTGCGGTCATCGTTTAGGTAGTAGCCGGAATTTCTGGTATGAGGCGTGCCGATGATGATCATGCGGCCTCGTGTTGATCGTAGAGCTTCAACTTGGCTTTGTCGGTCGTCATCAAGTGATCCAAGCGCGTGATAATGAATTGGACGGTCTTGACCAGACTGTCCGGCAACGGCCTCTGTCCAGCTTCTATCTCGGCCAGGATGCGATTGAGCGAAGCGATTTCCTCACTGTGATCCGGATACTCCAAGCACTGGGTTTGAATCATCATGGCATCACGTACAGTTGGCGAGGCATCGGGCCCTGCGGTGGAACCGGAGGCGGCGGTGCGACACCAGGCGTGTACTTGAATCCAGCAACACAGGTATATGCCGCGTTGGTCAGAAACGTGTATGTAGTTGTAAACGGAGTGGCGCTGACAACTATGGCGCCATTGGCCTCACCACTGTTGAAGCTCGATCCGTTCTGCTGGACACCAATACACGGATTGCTGGCAAAGTCTGTTAGCGTGCCAATAGCCTGAAAGGCTGCGCTCGTGCATGAGACGTGATCAGGATTGGCCGCGCCGGCGAGAGCCAACATCGAAATGACAATCTCGTTAGCCTGAGACGGCGTGTAACTTGCGCTCGTCACGGTCGTGGCGCCGGCCGCAACGCCATTGAAAACCGGGGTGCCACCCGCGGCGGTTATGCCGTTCCATTCGCTGATGCCATGCGTGGAGATACCGGAAGTCCCCCACGTCACCGTGCGGCTCGCTGTGGCACTAGGAGCCAACAAGTAAGCAATCGCGATCGTCTGAGCTGCGGCTCCCGTATCATTCGTAGCCAGCAGCGTCCATACATCGCCTGAACTATCGGTTGGCGCAACTGGAACACCAGTTCCCTCTAGTAGAAAAAACGAAATGAGCTGATCTAACGTCGATCCCGGAGAAAACGTAATCGCATTCGTGCCACTCGACACGCTATGAGTGGGGGTATTGCTAATAAATCCGCTCATCAGTCGGGTACTCCGTTGAAATAGCTGCCAATCTGCGTCACAGACGGATCGCTCCACGCGCCGACGTTGCAGGCGGCCCCGCTCGAAAGTCCTCCAACATGGCCGGTTCCGAAGGCTACTGAGCCACTCGCCACTTGATATGCAAGTGCCCTGGTGCCCGCGGCCGGACCAGTGGTCCAGTTCGGTGTGTTGAATGGGTTCGTGACATTCGTCGTGGAATGCGCATCACCACCCGTCGCCGTCTTGAAGCTGGCGAAGGTCTGAAGTGTCACACCAGAATCCCCACCACCAGCGGGATAAGTTCCATATCTATTCAGCGTGCCGTAGAAGTTGTAATCAAGCACGGTGAATGCGGTTGTGTTACCGGCTATGTACCAGTTTGGGGATATGGACGCGGCACCATCATCGTAATTTAGATTGTTGTAAACACTGAATAGGTTGGTGAATCCAGCTTTGGTGATGATCCGAATGCCAAGAGGGCCGTTCGGAGCGGTGCCAGCGCCGCCAGCCACGTCCCACGTATTATTGAAGACGCCGACCGGTTGATTGAAAAATCCACTCGCATCACCGTCAATAAGTTGGCCACCGCGACAAATATTGTTGTGTAGCGAAGTCGGTTGACTCTGCGTCCCGCCGCTAGGACAGAGTCCGGCTATCGCGACGTTGCTGGGTAAGCCAGAAGCCCCACCATTGTTCGGGGTCTTGTCGAAATAGCACTGTCTGATCGTGGTGCCAGATACCGTTCCCGTATCTCCAACTCCATAGACGGGTCCGCTTGTGAGGAAAGTGCATTTCTCAACAATTGCGTTGGTAGATTCATACCCCTGACCAGAAAAAGCCCAAAAGTGAATCGCTCCGAAGTGCGTCGCGTTGGTGCTGGTGCCAATGTTGTTCGAGAAAAAGCAATTACTGATGAGCAGCCCGTTGTAGCCATACGCTTCAATGGGACTGTAGTGCGCTGTTGCCGGGTTCGATCCAGTCATGTGTCCAGTATTCGAGTTCTGGAACACGCAATTAAGGATCGAGGCATTCACACCTGCTGATACACCGACGTTCCCAGCGGTGTCCCCAACTTGAACGGCACAAAAACTGAATCCTTGGAACACGATCCCGTCAACTGTCCAGTTGCCGAAGTGAGATGGCGCTGGCTGACTACCGGCACTGTCTTGACCCAGCATGCTCGAATTGTTGGTATTGCTGCCGCCGAAGAAGCCCGTCGATCCCATCGCATCCAAGGTCGCGGTTCGTGGGCTGTAATTTCCGCTTGAATCACACGTTGCCAGATAGGTGATATGAGAGGAATCGGGACCGCCATTTAACATCAGCGCTGGCGATTCAATCGCGTTCATCAAGCCACTGACATCGTAAGTGCCTGGCATGATCCCCACACGCTTTCCAGAGTAAACGCTGGTATGCGCGTTGATTGCGCTGATTGCCCAAGCAGACGCTATACTCGTTCCTGTATTGGCATTATTGCCGGTCGGTGAGATGTAGAAATCGAACGCTGCCACTGCACCGATGACATACGCCGCACTGCCAACTGCGCTGTTAGTAAATCCTGCCACAACACCAATCGCCTTGATCGTCTCTGTCGCACTGACCGTCAATGCCGTGCTGTAGAGCGTCGTTGAACCCGTGGTTGGGAATGTCGGCGTTGACCCATCGGTGGTGAAGTAAATCGATGAGCCAGCAGTGGCGCACGACAGGCTAACCGTTTGCGTGGTCGCGTATGTTCCTGGGACCGGCGAGAACGTTGGGATGGCGACCACCAGATTGTAGGTCGCACTTGCCACGGCGCTATTGGTAAATCCAGTGGCTGTGCCGATCGCGCTGATGGTCTGCGACGCATTCACGCTCAGCGCGCTCACGTAAAGCTGCGTCGTTCCACTGATCGGGAAGGTAGGGGTAGAGCCATCCGTCGTGTAATAGATGGCTGAGGACGGCGTTGAGCAGCTAAGCGTGACCGTCTGCACGCTGCCGTAAGTCCCCGCAACGGGGGAAAAAGCAGGCAATGCCGCTGTTGGCGTCACCACGGGAATGGTAAAGACTCCCACCGCCGTGTTGAGCAGAGAGTCAGTCACCTGAATGGTGAGCGTGTCAGCCAATGTATTCGACCAGGCACATCAGGTTCGTGAAAATGCCGGCCCTAGAGCCAGACGAATCAATCAGCACCAGCTCGCGCTGCAAGTCCGTGACACACACAAATCCAGCGCCGAGCGCTGTAGCCATCACTTGTACCGGTGCAACTGTCGCACCCGCATTGGCTCCCGCCATGGGCGTAGCCGCGCCGCCAGCTATGACAGTGGGGACTACTTCATTGGTCTGCAGCGTGTACTGAAAAGCACCGCTATTGCCGCTACCGGAGAACTTGGCGAATAGAACCGACACGATCATCGCGCCGCGCGGGATGCGAATGTGAAAGCTTCCGGCCGCTTGCGGCCAGTCGCTGTTGTTGCTGAACATCTGGAAGCCGCGGCGCTTGGTATTTCCGGCACCCGTGCTATTCCAATTCGGGTCTGAATCAACGACCTCGCGATATCCCGCTACAGCGCCATTAAGCTCGTTGCGGCAATTGTCAAAGTGCAGGTTGTAAAGACCGCTGGAATTGGTGATAGGCGTATTAACGATGAAGTCATCTACGGTCGGGTTGTCCCACAGCGTGCAGTTGTCGTAAACGCCTTGGCTCTGGTGTTGATAATCAGTGGCGCTGGTCGAATAGACGTGCTGACCCAAAAGATCGCAGTCTTCAAACCGAAGGCTGGCACCAATCGTATTGACGCGCTCCACGAGAACGTACTGCTGCGTGATCGGCCGATTACCGACCTGCGAGCTTTGATCAAGATTGCGAAAGCTGATCTTGCCCTTATCCCACGTGGTGTGCAGCAGCAGCGAGTTGTCTGTGACGTGTTCAATGCGCAGATGATTGGAACTGAAGTTACACACACCACCCGCATGGGATGAGCCAAGCAGGTTAAAGATGTAGTTAGGTGCCGTTGGTTTATTGTTCGAGATGTCGCAAGCGTTTAGATTGAACGATCCGCCAAACGATGCGTTGATCCAAGAGCCATTGGTAACCGATGTGTATTTGCACTTATCCCACCAGTGGTTCAAGAACTGATCAGATGCGGTCGTTGCCGTCGACGTGCCGTTGGCGTTGAACGTGATTGCAGTCCCTCCTGAAGTGGCAGAGACCTGCATGTTCAAGCCAGATATAGCGACAATGAAGTAGGTCGTACCTGCGACTATCTGTCCGCCTGCCGTACCTACAGTGGTACCAAAGGTCAGCGTAGAGCCAACACAAAAGCCACCACTGGGGTTTGCAGCCAGCGCCATGTTCGCCTGGCCTGATGTGATGATGCAGACCTGCTTGCCGGGAATGAACAACCAATTGGCGGTACCTCCAACGTCGCAATCGTCCCAGCGCTCCTCGCTGTTGTTGTTACCCCCCGTCTTGAGCATGATGTTCTGCCAAGAACCAACCCACGCACAGCGGGTAAAGATGTTCTCCTGAATATTAGACGCACCGCCCTGCTCTAAGCTCTGGAAGAAATCAGCCGTCGGATCATTGCCCACAAAGGTGATGTCGCGAAACATCAGGTTCAGCCAACGCTTATTTCTAATGAAGGGCGTTCCCGGAACAGTTGGCGTGTAGTGAATTGCCGTCGCACCCATGCCACGACCCACAAACATGCAACTCTCAGACTTGGGATTCGGCGTTGAGCCATCGAGAATGGATGAATTTACCCAGTAGTCGCCTGAGTGCAGTTGTCCAAGCGTGGTGCCTACGAGGGCGGATAGACCGGCAGAGGTGCGCGTGTTCGCAGCAGCCGCAGCCCAGTAGGCCAGCATGTTTGCTGTGTCTGTAACCCCACTGGTATCGCCAGACGGCTTGCACGATATGTCACCGACGATGGGAAACATGTAGTCAAGTGCCGATCGTCGCGAGGTAACACCACCCGGGGTTTGCAGCGGAACAGTCTCATTGCCCTGAAGCGCAGGAGCGAGGGGAAAGTCAGAATACTTTTGGTTAGTCATACGCTCTGGAATGCCCCGGTTTCAGTGACGATGAATGCGCCGGTATCCGTTATCTGCAATGTGGCACCAGGCGTGCCGTTGATAACCCCAGCCGTCGATACACTCCAGCTATCCCCACCAGTCGAGGAGAGAAGCGCGAAGGAATATGGAGGTGTTCCACCACTCGCCTGTCCTGCGATGTTCTGTGTGTAAGGGACACCAATGCTCGCGTTGGGCAATGTCTCACCCACCAGATTCAAGCCCGTACCCGATACGGTCAGGGTCAGTATCCGCGGCAAGCTCTTAAGCCCGAACACGTCAGTCACTTGGAAAGTCAGCGTGTCAGTCTCGCTGTGCGTTGGCGTACCTGAGATGAGCCCTGATGGATTGAGCGTGAGTCCTGCAGCCAGCGTTCCAGATATCAGCGCGAAGGTGTATGGCGGCGCACCACCGGTAGCACTCAGTACCATCTTGTACGGCAGGCCATTGGTGGCGATGGGCAAAAACGATGTGATGATCGAAGGACCAAACACCATTGCTTTGGAATAGAACTGCATCATGAGCCGAGCAACTGCTTGCCGCCACCGGTAGCGCTGTCGAATGCCGTATTGCCACCAGGACCCGCACCAGCAGGCGTAACCGTACTATTGAGCCCACCAGCAGCAGCCTGACGTTGCCGCAGCATGGCGGCCGCCTGTGCGCCTTCTGGATCGATCATCGCAGCACCAGGAGGCGGCGGAATGTTCACGCCACGTCCGTTTGCGCCAAAGGCTTTGTTCAAACCGAAGGATGCAACAGACCCGATGACTGCTGACTTTCCAGCGTTACCTATAAAGCCACCGGCTCTGCTCAACAAGCTTGGGCTTGATGGCGTAGCGGCAGATCCGCCAGGCGCGGCGCTGGTACTTGGACCAGTTGGACTTGCAGCCGTATTCACGCCACCTGAGGTTGCGCCTGAGGCTGAACCAGCGGAACTACCGGCGCTAAATGCACCACCGGCCGCAGCAGCCCCCGTAGCCGCGGCAGCACCTCCCGCCACCTCACCAGCAGTCCCTAAGCCTTCGGCCAGCTCGCCAAGGCCGTACAGCGTATCAATGGCCATCGAGCCGTCTCCCGTAAATATGGTCGATCAGTTCGTATCCCATGCGCTCGAGCATCGGCCCAAAGTTGTGAGCAGCCTTCACATGCTGATAGACCACCTGCACGCCTTCAGCCTTAAGCTGCGTATCGCACCATTCGATGAAACGCATCCCGACACGCCCCTTACGATATGCAGGGGACAGGTAAAGCACGTCCTGCTGTGCCTGCAGCGAGCCTGAGTACTTGATCGATGACTTGACGCTAAAGATCGCGTAGCCGATCAATTCAATGCCATGGCGCACCGTGTAGATGCGCAATATCCCTTGCGACTCAGCCCGCAGGTACGCATCGATGTCGATGGCAATTGGAATGTCCTGATAGTGCGCAATCTCCGCATAGTGAGCATCGAGCAGCGGCAGGATCTCCTCGATCACCGTGTCCGATGATTCACGAGCAAACTGCGGAATGGGCTTAAGCTGAGCGTTCATACAACCGCTTGGCCTTCTCAATTCGTGCAGTTGCTGGCCCACCACCCGTAGCGATAACAACCGGTTCAGCCTTCTTGCCATACAGCATCTCCTGACGTACAGCAGGCTGGATCAGCAGCGGTGACGGGCGCCACTTCTTCACTTGTGGCCCAGTCTCAGCGTGCCCTTGTACGGGAGCTTGTGACCGCCCTCATTGTGGCCGGCAGCCTTGGTTCCACTTGGCGGTGCCACCTCACCCGGATGCGATAGATGCGGCGGGGTCAATCCCATGCCGTGACTGCGATCGAACTTCGACTGCACGGCTGGATTTGATCCAGTGCCGGTATCGCCTGCGCCTTTAACCGTCGGCATTGCCCTGCTCCTCTGTGACTACGGGTGGTTCATCGGCAGCAACAACCATGCCCTCCGATACGTGACCATTCCAGAACGCAACCAGCGCTCCATCCTTCACGCACTCGAAGTTGTTGTGACCTTGCACTTGGGCAGGAATCAGGCCGCGTTCATTCACGCAGTCAAGCCAAGCCTGATAGTTCGTAAATTTGTCGTCGTTCATTCATCGCTCCTGGAAATATCGTTCAACGGGGTCATACTCGTGCGCATGCAGGTTGTGGGCACCGATCAATTGCTGCTGCAGCGCCAATTGGATGGGGGATGTGATGCCAGTGCCCACCGGGTAATAGGCATCCTTGGGTGCAATCGGAAATGCGAACGTGCACGCCAGAGCGTCCTCAAGGTCCGGAGAGCGGCCGATGCGGATCTTGATCTGATCCTTCTCCTCGACAATGATCCGCCCCCCTTTAAGGCTGTAGGTCATTGTGGATAGGCCTACGACCATCTCCGGAACTGGCGGTAATGCGCCACCGTCCTTGATCCAAGCCACCATGTCCCAAATCATCTCGGCGCGTTTGTTGTAAAACCTGTCCGGTTGATGAGCTTGACCGGCGAACTGCACAGGGATTGCTGTCGTCCAGCCCATGCCCTTCAATTGATCAAACCAGCCGGCGCCAAACCCACCGGTCGCATCGATCTGGATTGAGTCTGTCGCCCATTCAGTACCGATCTTGCCGGTGTGAGCTGCGCCCTGAAGGGAATCAAGATTGCGCATGCGAAGCGGCGGGAATGACACTTTGCCCTGTCGCTTGAATATCACCGATTCATCATCACCAAATCTTGCAACGTCCACGCCCATGATCTTGGGGAAGGTCGAGTACTGCGATTCGATGTAATGGCGCTTCTGCGCGTCCCTGACCTCATCAGGCGATATCAGGGTATTGAGGCCGGTAGGCGGGAACCTGCCAAAGACATTCACCAGCACCCACGGGTTATCCCGTCCCCATGTGGTTATCTGTTTACGCGCCCATTCCGGATCAACGCGGCTTGAGCGCATCGGATCGTCTGGGTCACCCGTGATCTCTGTGACATGCCAGTTGTGACGGTCTTGGAGAACGGCGTGACCGAGTGCCCCATCGTGCTGCGTAGGATTGCCCGCCATGACGATATGCTGATCACCACCGCCCGCAAGTACGGCCTCTGCCGCAGCAAGCACCGCAACCGGGATTCCACCCGCCTCGTCCAGAATGGCGAGAGCATGGTCGGCGTGAAAACCAGCCAAGGTGTTGGCCTGCTCTTGCTGGTTACCTTGCCGCGGCCAGGATCGGGCTGACGCATACCACTGCTCCTGCTTGACCTTCAAAAACACCTTGGACTTGGTCCAGGTGAATTGATCCATCAGCAATGCGGACTTTGACTGCCACTTGGCGAGCTCGGTCCACAGTCCATCGTCCAGGTTGTCTCCAGTGATGGAGGTGCAAATGATCTTGGGGTCCACACGAGTCAGCAGGAAGTTCCATACCAGCCACGCAAGCAATGCTGTCTTGCCAGGCCCCTTACAGGCGGTCATCGCCAAACGCTGATTGGTCGGGAATGCGTCAAGGACTGCGTCTTGCCACGGATCGGGCGTGATGCCAAATAGTTCGCGAACCATGACCGACGGGCGTTCCCGCCAAAGTCTAATTCGGTCGGACGCTTGGGATATCGCCGACATCGTCGCCATCGTTGACTTGGCCCGTGATCAGCTGCTCGAGCGTCAAAGAGCCGCTGTGATGCACTTCACGCGGCGCTTCTGCGCGAGGTACTGTGCGCTCAATCAAAAACTTAGCCGCAGTGATCTGCTCGGCGCTCAATTCCAATTCGCCAAGTACATGTTTCTGCAAGCGACTCAGCATCAAGCCGGTCCTGATGCGCTGACGTACCCGCTCAGGGGTCCAAGGTCGCCCATTCTTTGGCGGAAGGCGCGCTGGCATCAATGCCTACCAACGATGAGACTGGATGCGGGCTGAACAGTTGGAGCCTTCGCCGCAATCAGTTTGGGGATGATGTTCTCGTTCAGTTCATCCACCGTGTAGGCCGTCAGCATTTCCTCAAACGCGGGATTCTGGAACAGCAGGAATTTGACCACTGCGCTTAATCGAGCAGATTGCAGTAAGCCGTTGATGTAAGCGGAGAATGCCGCACCCTCCAAGCGCATGCCCTGCTCCATTGCCGCTTGAGCCAAACGTGTTTGCGCATCCTGCAATGCAGTGACGTCTGGATTGTGCTCTTTGCCGTTCAATTCGCTCATGGGCACGAGGCCCAGGCAAGCTGGCCGACAAAGGCGAAGATGGCGAACTTGCCAGCAGCCAAGCTGTACCCGGCATTGATGCTCAAGTTGCCGATCTTTCCACCCACGGCTGGATACACCAGCAATGCGTTCACACCGTGATTCGCGACGATATAGGATTCACTGATACCCACTCCATTGGCCGGCAAAGTCGCACCCGTACTGCTTGAAACAGTCGTGAATAGCGAGAAGTCTTGACCTGAAGGGATCTGGTAGGCGCTGGCTTGAGTCGCGCCCGCGGCGGTGAGATTTCCCACAACGGATGGCAGCCACGCATTCGGGAGTGGTCCAGCAGAACCTGATTGGCCTTTCAACGACGCTCCACGGAGTGTGAGACGTCAGGGATAGTAGCCATCAAAATCATGCGTGTTCGCAACATTTATAGCCCAAGCACTGCTTTGAGCCCCTCCGAAAGTGCGACGGCCATCTCGTAATACAAACCAAACAGGCCAATGGCGAGGATGGACGCGAGGCAAATGGCTATGCGTTTCATTTTGCGAGCCACTCTCCAAGCCCGTGCAAAAGCTGATCTTTTAGAGACAACTCATTCAGATCCAGCTGCTTTGCAACTGGCAAATACGGCACGTCAATACCAGCTCGTTTCGCCATCTCGTAAAAATCTGGCGCCCTCAAAATGAGGTGATCAATCCGGCCGGTCCTCAGCCTTTTGAATTGGCCAGGCTCTATGGAATCGAGAAATACCTTCCACTGCGGTGTGATCGTTACGGATAAGTCGCGGCTCATCGAAACACCCTGTACAACCCGTACACAATCGCAAAACCCGTCAGCGCCATCGACAACAAAGTTACCCAAATCCACTTATCGCCGCGGTGCTCCAAATTGCGATAGCCGCGAGGTAGGCGGGCTATGCGGTTGGGGGCGATGTAAATTCTCAACTTATCGTCGTTCATCATTTTCTCCCTCTGCTCACCCGTTCCAAGTGCCGTGCAAATAGCTGTCGATCGCTATTTTTGCT
>Ga0193726_1002750_pt1 | contig 11631 bp, 14 predicted proteins | sample H2c1metaG_FD_144928 | JGI IMG/M metagenome (GOLD analysis project Ga0193726, IMG submission 144928) | Soil microbial communities from a riparian zone of the East river system, Colorado, United States - H2c1 | ecosystem: Environmental > Terrestrial > Soil > Riparian zone | place: USA: East River... | reverse complement strand
AACGGCCTTCCGGTTTGCAGATGCTCGCCATTTCGAATGAACGGTTCGAGTTCCTTCAAACCCACCGTGAGGCTCTTGAACCGTGTGACCTGATATTGCATGCCCATGTTTCGATATGGCCTCGGATTGATTTGATAACCCGCCCATCGAAATAGGAATGCCGGTCGCGGTCGGCAACCCCTCCAGCGCACCACCGCGAGATCGGGCCACGCGGTAAACGCGATTATCACGCGGAGGACCGGGGCCAAGGGAAACCGGGGGAGGGAACCTCCAAAACGGACGGGTGAATCCTCGCAGCAAGAATGGTGACGGCCACGTGACAACAGGATGCCTACCGCATGATCCAGCGCCGCACGGCCGGGCTTGGCATGAAGGCCTGGATCGGTTGTCATACCTTCCGCGCCTCCAGCGTCTCCGCCCAACTGGATGCCGCCCGCACATTGGAAATGCCCAATCCAGTCGCCTAACAACAAGTCGGTGCATGATCTGTGGAAACTGAAGTTTGCTACCTTTGTGGTGAAATTGGCGCCACGACGCGTGACCATTTGCCACCAAAAGCCTTCCTGGGCCGAGGAAACTACAATCATAGTCCCCGCATAACACTCCCGGCTCACATAAAGTGCAATCTCGAGTTCTCCGAAGATGAAGAATGCGTTCGAGATCTGATTGCACCATCCGCTGGTTTTTTCGGTCTGCGCGGCGCCGAGTCAATACTCGAAAAAGCACAACGATCTAGAATGCGTCCGGGCGGATCGAAACGTGTCGCGGCTCTCCTGCGAGCGTCAAAGCCAATACAATTGCGTAGCCCTTCAGGTCTTTATCTCGGGCGTGCGCGGGGTATTCCCTATGATCGTAGCCGCGTAAGCCGCATCGGCATCAAAATCGCTCGTGGCATATTATTTCATGATGCCAAAGCCTTCGTTCGACAAGACGAAGTAATCTGCTCGGAGATTCCCATTTTCGATGTCAATCGGGAAAGAACCAGACAGCTTATAAAGGGAAATCCTTACTGGAAGGCTCTCAGCTCAGAGGCCTGCACGCATACAATGTTCGGAGAATCAGTCGCAGTTAGGCGTATTTATATTGGAACACCGACCACACCCGAAGTTACTATGATCTGCTACATGGGGATCATGCTTCTAACTTCATATTTTGTGGTCTTTTCATCATTTCCATTATCCGCAAGCATCCCCAAGTCATTCCGCTTTTGCATAAACGAGTCTGATGGATGGGAGAAGACAAGTGCCGAATAATCACTTCGGCCCGTCGATGTGCCAAATATGCCGACCGGTATAGTCTGTTTCAACGGGACTAACATACCGAATTCGCAAGCCCTTGTTGTCACTGGGTGAAAAACCGTCCGGTAACCTACCCTTTACCGGACCGACCAATCTCTGACTTCCTCAGGGAACGATCTTCATTCGTATCGGCTCGGGCGACTTGGCCCGCTAGCCGTTTCCACTCGCGTAAAAATATCCTACGATCGGTCAACGGCGGGCCAATTGCAGGGTTCTGCGCTACAGGGGAGACGTAAGTGCTACAGATCGTCGGGATCATACTTCCCTTGTTCGCAATCATAGCCCTGGGAAAAGCGGCCGTTCGCTGGCATTTCATGGACAGTAGCGGATCGGCGGCCCTAAGCAGCTTTACTTTCTACGTTCCTATTCCTGCTCTGTTATTCGGATTGATGGCCGAATTGCAAATTTCCCTCGGTGTAAGTGGCGCTTATCTCGCTGGTTGCCTTGTGATTTACGCCATCGCTTTGTGGGTGGGTCGATGGCTGGCGGACTCGTCTCTGGCGCACAGAGCTGTTTTCGCATTGGATACAACGTTTGGAAATGTCACGTTTCTTGGTGTGCCACTCATCTTGTCTGTGTGGGGAAAGGATGGATTGGGTCATCTGGTCGGAATCATCGTGGTTACAACATCATTGATACCACTTTCAGTTATCTTGATGGAAATCAGCGACAAGCGGCAGACCCGGAGCGCGGGCGCGACGAAGAATATGGTCCTGGGTATCCTTAAGAACCCAGTCATCAACTCGATGATAATAGGATTTTTCTGGAGGGTAACGGGCATTCCTATACCTGACCCTCTCCACAATTTCCTAGATATTCTGGCAAAGGCGGCACCCCCTCTCGCACTGTTCTGCCTCGGCACTTCGCTCCCGGCGATCAGCTGGGAAGTTATTCGAGAGGGGTTGTCAGGAACTTTCCTAAAACTTGTGATCATGCCGCTGCTGGTGGCCACACTGTGTTATTCAATCGGGTTCACCGGCCTTGCTTTGGCTGTCGCTGTTCTGACCGCCGGATTACCAACCGGTGCCAACGCATTTCTCATTGCGCGCGGCACAACTACCTACGGGGAGAGTTCGGCGACTACAGTTGTGATGGCAACGATGATGTCAGTGATCACTCTGCCAATTATATTGTATTTGTTACGATAGGCACTCGCGCCGCTTGCTACCATATGTCGACTCCAATTTTGATAGAGCAGAAATATCCAGCCCGGCAATCATTATATCGTCGTAGTGTGATCGCCTCACTCAGCATTCTGATAAGTCGCGCGCCGTCTCGCAAAGGACCGTTTACACGGGCTCGTCGAGGTTCTACGGGGCCATCGAGGGGCTTCGTGGTAATCCGGCCTCGTTGGCTACAATGTGCAGACCGCAGTGGGAATGGTATTGACGAAAGGGGAAGGCATGGAGTTGCCTCGTTCAATCTGTGGGCTGATCAGCGCGTTCGGCGGTGGAGAGCCGGGTAAGCGTCGTCCCGCCCACACATTGTTTCCGGTCCGGGATCCATGATGTCCTTGCGTCATGAACACGGAACTGGACAGCGTCCCGATCAACGGGGCCGCGACTGAGACCGATACGAGTGCGCAAGCAAGCGGTCATACGAGCGCTCGTATGAGTGGTCCCAGGCAGCGCATCGAGTTGATCACAGGCGGGGAGCGACGCCGGCGTTGGTCATGGGAGCAAAAGCAGGCGATCGTCGCCGAGAGCGTGGCGCCGCGTGCGTCCGCAACCGTTATCGCGCGCAAATACGGGCTCAACACCGGCCAACTCTATACATGGCGCCGCCAAATGCTGAGGCGTGTGCCCGCGGTCGTCGCGCCAACAGGCTTCGCTCGTGTTGACGTGGTCGAGGAGGCGGCCCGGCAGGCAGTTCCCACGAACACCACGCACGCGGCGCGATCCGGTCTGATCGAAGTTATTCTGCCGGGCGGCGCGTCGGTCCGGGTTGACGGATGTGTTGATGAACGGGCGCTGCGCCGGGTGCTCAACGCGCTGCGCGGATGATCGGGCCGCAAAGCGGACCGATGCTGCATCCAGCGGTCAGCGCGCTCACGCCGCCGGTCGGGATGCGTGTGTGGCTGGCGTGCGGCCGGACCGATATGCGCAAAGGCATTGATGGTCTGGCGATGCTGGCCCAACAGGTCTTGAACGAGAACCCTTTCGACGGCGCGTTGTTCGCGTTCCGCGGTCGTCGCGGCGGGATGGTCAAGCTGCTTTGGTACGATGGCCAGGGCATGTGCCTGTTCAGCAAGCGTCTGGAACGCGGCCACTTCGTGTGGCCAGTGACCGAGACCGGCCGGGTGTCGCTGACGCCGGCGCAATTGTCGATGTTGCTCGAGGGGATCGATTGGCGGATGGCGCGCCGCGAACGCCACCCGGATCCGGCCGGATGATCGCACGATATTTAAACAGATTTAATTTGGCCCGATTCGCGACGAAGATTCATGCCTCGGCGCATGTTCACTCCGCCCACGACCCTGCCTGCCCGACGATCCGGTGACGTTACAACTGATCCTGCGCGCCGCCCTGGCCGAGATTGAACGGCTGCGGCTGCAACTCGCTGGTCTTCGCCGCAACCGGTTTGGCCGCCGTTCGGAGCAACTCGACGACGCGACCTTGCAACAAGGGGAGGAAGACCTTGAGCAGTCCATGGCCGAACAACAGGCCGGGCTCGACGCGGTGCTTCCACCGGAGGACGCGCCGCCACCGGAACCCGATGCCGCTCCCGCCGACCCGCCACGCGCAAGGACCGCGAAGCGCAATCGCGGCGCGCTGCCGGCCGACCTGCCGCGGGTCGAGGTCATCGTGGACATCGACGACAAGGCCTGTCCCTGTTGTGGCGGCACGCTGCACGTCATCGGCGAAGACCGGGCCGAGATGCTGGATTACATTCCGGCGCAGTTCCGGGTGCGAGTGATCCGCCGGCCGCGTTACGGCTGCCGGGTTTGCGAGGAGGCCGTCGTTCAGGCGCCCGCTCCGGACCGCCCGATCGACGGAGGCCTGGCGACCGAGGCGTTGCTCGCACATGTCCTGATCAGCAAGTACGGCGACCATTTGCCGCTGTATCGCCAGGCCCAGATCTTCGCCCGGCAGGGCATGACGCTCGATCGTTCCACGTTGTGCGACTGGGTCGGCCGAGCCTGCTGGTGGCTGACGCCGCTGTATGAACGGATCCTGAGCACTATTCTGGCCTCGCCCAAGGTGTTCGCCGACGACACGACGCTGCCGGTGCTCGATCCTGGCCAGGGAAAGACGAAGACCGGCCGGCTGTGGTGTTACGCGGTCGATGACCGGCCCTGGCGCGGTGTCGGTCACCCGGCGGCCGCTTATGTTTACAGCGAGGACCGGAAGGGCGTGCACCCGGCCAGCCATCTGAAAGGTTTCAAAGGTCTGCTCCAGGTCGATGGCTACGCGGGGTTCGGCCGCCTGGTCCGGGAGACCGCGAACACCGGCATCCAGCTCGCCTTCTGCTGGGCGCACACGAGACGGAAGTTCTACGAGGTCCAGGTCGCCACGAAGGCACCTCTGGCCGACGAAGCCCTGCTGCGTATCGCGGCGCTCTATGCGATCGAAGCCGATATCCGCGGCCAGTCCGCCGAAGATCGCCGGCTGGCACGTCAACAACGTAGTCGACCGCTGGTTGAGGCGATGCACGTCTGGCTCACTGAACAGCTCAATCGCGTCTCCGGTCGTTCCGGCCTGGCACAGGCGATGCGCTACGCACTCAATCACTGGGCCGGGCTGATCCTGTTTTTGGAAGATGGCCGCCTGGAACTGGATACCAACACCGTCGAACGGGCCATCCGACCGATTGTACTGACAAGAAAGAACGCCTTGTTCGCTGGCAGCGACGTTGGCGCGTCATACTGCTCATCTGGCGATGTCCTTATAAAGCAAGGGAGTTTTGGAGGGAATTTTGAGAATTCGGGCGCCGGGAACGTCTGGCGTCGGCATCGCGGCGAACGACGTCCTGCCGCAGGTCGTCAAGCCGGATTATCCAGGGTGCCCCGGCGCACGACTGCTGCGCCGGAAGCACGCCACGGCTGACCATCCGATAGGCTGTGGCCCGGCTCACCTTCAGAATATCCGCGGCTTCATCGAGTGTTACCTCTCCGCGCTCGGCTCGTTCGCCTTCGCGATAAATCGGGATGCCGTTGGTGTTCCGGAGACCACAGACATGGGTTCGTGTCCACGTGGCTCCGCGTCCGGTCAGTTTGCCGGAGCGATTCAGGATCGCGGCGATTGCCATGTCCGGGAGTTGCCGCGCCAGCACGCGCACGAGATCGACGAGGTCGGCCTCGACCGTCCAACGGGTCTGCCCGGCCTTGTTCTTCCTGACCGTCATCTCGGTGTGGTCGCCACCCTGCCAGTGAATGATGAGCGCCAATCTGTCATCGACGACGTCGACGATGATTTCTTTGACGACCAATCTGATGATCTTTTTGCGTGTCTCGATTGACGCGCCGGGACTGTTCCACGCTTTGACCAGGTCTTTGCCGAGTGCCATTAGCCTCGCTCGGTCTTCGATCGAGAGTGTGGGCGCCTGATTCGTTTGATTGAGGTTTTCGAGCTGGATTTCCAGGTCACGTAATTGAGTCAGCCTCTCGTTCCAACGTCGCTCCAGTTCGCCGGCGACCAGACGATTGTCTGGGTCGACCGCGTCATATTGTCGACGCGCCCGGGCCGCCTCGTACTGGGCCTGCTGTATTGCGTTCTCGATTTGCTGCCGTTTATCGCATTGTTGTGCGTCTCGGGCCTCCACCGCGGCCAATGCTGCCTCGATCCCAAGGGGCTGCAAGCGGTCCAGCACTTCCTGAGCAACGACACGATCGACTCGCATCCCACCGAAGCCGATGCAATTGGCGACGGCATTGGCGCTGAAGGTTCCTTTGCAAGCATATCGTTGCGTATTGCCGCCTTTGCCGGTGTACTGGATGTGCAGTCGGCGGCCGCAGCGCGCGCAGCGGAACAGGCCCGGCAACAAGGCCTCACCGCGTCTGATGGAACCGCGACCCATATAGCTCTTGCCGTTAGCGTTGTCGGCGATCAGGTGCTGATTCCTTTCGAACTCGGCCCACGTAATATAAGTCTCGTGGTGATCATGGATCAAAACTTCCCACTTCTTCCAATCACGTCGGAGGTTGTCGCGCATGATCCGCTTCCGACCGCCCTCGATCGTCACGCGCGTCCCTCGCCGGCCGTAGGCGTACGAGCCAGCGTACACCGGGTTCGTCAGAACGTGATGTAGCGTATGGTAAACTGGCGCCTTCCATTCGATTGGGCGTCTTCCGCGACCTTGCACGATTGCCGGGACGAGGACATTTTCCTGCCGGAACCAAAGCAAGACCTGGCGGATTGAGTGAAGTTCGGCGAACTTGCGAAACACAAGCATAATGCCGTCCTGGACCCGCCGATCGGGATCCTTCTCGATGCGGTTGTCGTCGGTCTTCACATAACCGACCGCGACAGTCAGATGAAGTTCGCCTCGTCGCGCCTTCTGGCGCATGGCTTCGATGGACCGCTGACGGAAGACCGACAGCTCCATCTCGCTCATCGTACCCTTCATGCCAAGCAGCAGCCTGTCATTGGGCGACCGCGGATCATAAATGGCTTCTTCGTCGACGATCAGCGTGCCGACCAGACCGCAAAACTCAAGTAGCGTATGCCAATCACGACCGTTCCGCGCCAGGCGCGACGCTTCCAGTGAAACGACCGCGCCGACCCTGCCTTCACAAATCGCGGCGAGCAGCTTTTCGAATCCCGGCCGGACCGTCCCGCCCCCGGATCGACCGAGGTCTTCATCTACCAGCTCAACGTCATCCCAGCCGAGCTGCCGCGCGCGCTCCACCAAACCATATTGGCGTCGCTGGCTCTCAAGGTTGTTGACCACCTGATACGCGGTTGATTGCCGTACATATATAAAGGCGGCGCGGGCGAGGTGCTCCGAAGTAATTTTAGTCATCGACCGCCTCCTTCTTTTTGCTGGAGGTCGCTGGATCGCCGGCACGCGTGATCAGCGCTTCCGTCAACAGCGCCCGGAGGAGTGCGACCGCCTTTTGACGCTCGGCGCCGATTAGTTCGACCGGCCGAGTCGGCGTGACGAACAGGTCCGTTTGTATACGAAATAGCTTTCTCATTGCCGGTCCCTCCATTGGTTCCTTCCTGGCAGGGGCAGGCTACGAGATGATCGACCAGTGAGCGGAGCGATACGAGCTGGCTGAGGGGGATCCGCGGGACAGAAACAAACCCGAGGTTGCTCGCCGCCGGATCGAACATCCAATCCGGAATCTGATAGGAACCACCATGCGATTGCCGGATCAGGAAATGGTGGATGCCGTCGTGCTCATGGGCGCCGATCACCAGAACCGATTGGCCGGCCAGTGGATGATACGGATAGGTAACTACGGCTTCGAATGTCAGAAACCCGGCACTATGGCCCCGGCTCGGACAGCGGCGGCCGTCATTGGTCGATCGTCGCGACGTTGATCGTGTCGGCGAAGTTGAACGATGTCGAACCGTTGGCATGGCTGACGGATGTGCTCGAGCGCGTCGTCTCCGGGCGCACCAAGTACCACGAGCTTGACGAGTTGCTGCCGTGGACCTGGAAGGCGGCCAAGGACGACGAGGCCGCCAGGACAGGATGACGCGCCAGCTCCCGCGACCGCCCATAAACGCCAGTGGTGACTGCTGATCCGTTGTCCTTCATCATAACGGTATGGGATCATACACCGGCCGTCAGAAGCAATGTGTAGCGGCCACAGCGCTTACAGAGCCGGCGACGTTCCGGCGTTATCTGACACCGCTTCATGAGACCGAATGGGTGGTCTACGCGAAGCGGCCGTTCGCCGGGCCGGGCCAGGTGCTCGACTATGTCGGGCGGTACACGCACCGCGTCGCCATTTCCAACAGTCGCCTGCTGTCGATGGACGACGGCAAAGTCCGCTTCCGTTGGAAGGACTACCGGGACGACAACCGCCAGAAGACAATGACGCTGGACGGCGGGGAGTTCATCCGCCGCTTTCTGATCCATGTATTGCCGGACGGGTATCACCGCATCCGGTACTTCGGCTTCCTTGGCAACTGTCAGCGCGCCCGGAAGCTGGCTCTCTGCCGGGAATTGCTCGGAATGGCGCCGCCCCGGCCCGCCGATCCACCCATGGATTACCGGGATCGTTTCGAGGCACTGACCGGGCGATCGTTGCGGGAATGTCCACACTGCCGCACAGGCGTCATGGTGCTGATCGTCTCCATTCCGCGGTTCGCGGTCTGCCTGCCGGTTCCGGATACGTCATGATCTCGCATCGACATTCCGTCCGGGCGAAGGTGAAACGCCCGGCAGATCGGGGCACGAACGCTTGCGCCGCTGGGGCTGTTGGCGTGCCGGTGCAAGGGCCGATTGACCAGATCCGGGACGCGCGGATTGATCAGAGGCCCGGAGCGCGCCGCGGATGGCGCCCAACCCCTGCTCAGAACGCCCCAAACGGAGACCGGCCAGGCATCCGGCCGCATTCAACGCCCATAGCTCAGGCAACCGGGGGAGCGCTTTAGTCCAACCGGTTTTTCGCTCACCGGCGCGGATTCCGGACGCGGAATCAACGCGTTAAGGTCCGTGCGCCGCGCCGCCAAGCGAAAAACGCTAAGGGTTATCATGCGTTCTCTAATCGCGGCTTTTGAGTTAGCCCTCCATTTTTCAGATCCGTGCCAAAGCGTCACGTGACGAGCGGCGCTTCGACAGCTACACTAAACTCAACCTTTTCGTTCACGTGCCGTTGGCCCGCCGAGGTCAAGGTTCTCTCCGAGGTCGGCGTGACCGCCCCATCATGGGTTCAGGGAGGTAGTGACGCCGACGAGCAACGCATGATGCGCGGTCATCCTACCCGCCGTCCCGGCGAGGACAGCGTCTCCGCTCGTGCGGAGGTCAGGCCATTGCTACCTGGGGGTGTAAGCCCAAACCCCAGAAAATTCCGGCGGGGCCGAAACGGCCCACGTTTTTGTCTCCGAACGCCGCGCGCCAATGACCGCCGCGACCTTCCGCAAGCTCATCGCCCGTGCCGGCGACGCGGCCGGGCTGGGCATGCCAATCCATCCCCACATGCTTCGCCACTCGACCGGCTTCAAACTCGCAAATGACGGCCAGGACACCCGCGCCATCCAGAATTACCTCGGGCACAGGAACATCCAGTACACCACCATCTACACTCAACTCGCGCCGGGCCCCTGGCTCAGCCGCTTCAGGATAAGTCGCGGAATACCTTGCGGAGAGCGCGTAGTTCCGGTCCGCGCAGAGGGTGGGTGCTCGGCAGCCCGTTTTTGCACCGGTGAACGTGGAGCAGCCCCTGACGCAAGTCCACCTGCTCGCGCCGCAGTCCGGTCAATTCCGAAACCCGGAGTCCATGCCGGTAGGTGAGCAGGATCATGGCGGCGTCGCGGTCGCCATGGCGACACGCTCGCCAGGGTAACGAACATGAGCCAAGCTTGAACCAAAGTCTCTTCGTCATACGGGTTTTCGTCCTCGGGCACCTCCAAGGACTTAGCGGTTCGTCTTCTACACGCCGCACGCTTCAGGTCTGTGGGCGGCTTGAACAACTCAAACAAAAAGCGGATGCACCACCCCCCGGTTGCCCGCCCGATCCACCGCGTCGATCGCGTCGTCGAGGTCCGTGCCATCCAACTCCACGCCGAATGTTTCGGCGAGGACCGAGCGCAGGCTTTCCGCCCCGTCCACCATCGTCTTCTCCACCTCGCCCGATTTCCGGCGGATATTAAAGCGGCCGTTGAAGAGGGTGTTCCGTGCGCCGTGCGCTCCCGGCCGCGTCGCGATCATATTACTGATGAAAGGACTGCCGGAATGCGTGGCGACGAACCAGTTCGCCACCTCGAAGTCCACGGGAAGTCTGTGCCGCGGCGACAGGCGGTAGATGTTCTTCCAGGCGTCGCCAAGGCGCGCCTGCAGAACCAGTTCCTCCCCCACCGGAAACAGGCGCATCGTCTCGTGCGGTGTGTCTTGTGGTACGTTCGCGCGGAATGGCATCGGCGCCGTCGGCGTCTGAACGCCGAAACCGACGTCGGCGAGAAACGGCCCCTCTGGCAGGTCCACACGCAGAATCATATGCGTCTCTGGCCTGACCGCATCCTCGGCCATCCCCCGTATCACGCGGGCGATCAGGCTGCTGACGGTGAAACCAAGCGAGCGCAGGCCTGCCTGGAACAGCGTGTTTTGCTCAAAACAATATCCGCCGCGCCGTCGGTCGATCAGCTTGGCTTGCAACGACCCAAGATCGAGTTTCGGCACACGGCCCAGGAGCACATCGAGGTTTTCGAACGGAATCGTTGTGGTGTGGGCAGCGATTACGTCCCGTAGAACCGTCAGTGTTGACGTCCTTGGTCCGGTATACCCAATCCGGCGTAGCCAGGCGTTCTGGTTAAAATCCGCGCTGCTCATACTCACACCCTCCCTTGCCGTATTCGCGCGGAATTAAACGTGGTCGCTCTGGCGCCAGTGGCGCACGCAGCAACCGCGGTTCGCGCCAGCTACGGCGCGAACCCTGTCTTCGTGCGCACATACTCTAATCGATAGACGCCGCGCACGAACGGCCTGGGCGCGCCGGCTCGGATCAGTAAGGCGTCTGGCAGTATGTTTGCCAAGGCAGCGGCATCAGTCGCCTCCACCATGATGAACAAGTGGGGCACTTGTATATCAGAGCGGTCCCGCGACTCCGCGGTGCGAACTGCGGAGGCTTCGACGTTGCCTATGCACAGATGTGCTCCCGTAACGCGCGGCTCCGTAGCCGCGGCGAGCACTACGGCGCGGAGGGCAGGCAAATGCTCGTCCTCGCACGCGAAGCGGATTGTTAGCACCATGCCGCCGATCCCAGGACCATGACTGAAACCGACACGGGCCATCACCCGGAACGTCTCACCGTGCGCGCGCGTCATTAGGAACTTGGTTGCAGGTGTAGGATTATTCAGCCGGTTGGCATAGTCGCTCCCCTGAAGAACCTGCATCGAGTCGGCTTCAAACAGCGCGAACAAATCTGGAGAGGTTACAAGGTCCGCGGCACTGCAGCGCCGGCCACGACGAAAGCCGGGGATGCCAACGCGTTCCAAGCTGTGCTCATTGATGAACCAGTCACAGTGCTGATCGCGCGACTCAGGGACGATGCTGGTCCAAATGGCCACCACGGCTTCACCTGCAAGCATATGCCCCTCCCCTGCTTTTGCCTTCGATCGGTCACGTTAGAGCATGATCGCTTCAGGTTGACTCGGCCGCCCCGGGCGGAGCCCTCAGGTGCGCCGGCCTGGTCGGCACCCCCGACGGCGCGCCGGTAAATTGT
>Ga0193726_1002749_pt1 | contig 11635 bp, 23 predicted proteins | sample H2c1metaG_FD_144928 | JGI IMG/M metagenome (GOLD analysis project Ga0193726, IMG submission 144928) | Soil microbial communities from a riparian zone of the East river system, Colorado, United States - H2c1 | ecosystem: Environmental > Terrestrial > Soil > Riparian zone | place: USA: East River... | reverse complement strand
TTTCAAGACTATGATGGCTCTCTACACAAAGATTGTTGACGGGAACTAAATGACTATGACGGATCTGGTTGCCCTTGGAGCATCAGAACTTCCTTCAGGATACTTCTATCGCATCAAGCTTGACTTCGAGGGTCGAATCTACATTCAGATCCGGGAGGACAGGAAGCGTTTTGGTAGCAAGTGCCGCCATGAACAGTACTACCTTCTCAATTTCCTTGGTGATGAGCATACTTGGAAGCTTCCCGGTATGCTCCTTGATACCTTTGAGAAGTTCTATGCAACATATGAGCGTACTCAACTTGTCCGTAGTCGTTTCGCCGAGATTGAGACGTTCGTGGGAGATCACCGATGACCATTAAGCGCTGGGTCTACGAAGCAATTCTCGATGAGGACGACTACTGGCCGGGGAACGAGCTGTATGATACTCTGGCGTATGCCAAGTTCTGTGTGGCTCAAGACTATGAGGAGTCCTTTCCTGAGGCAAAGGAAAAGACCATGACATGGGAGTGCATTACTAAGGCTCTCTACCACATGTACCTTGATGAAGACCACACTGGTATCGCTATCAAGGTTCGAAACGTACACAGTCTAGGAGAGTAATGGAACTATTTTTGGCAGTTGTCGGAGCAGGTACGCTAGGTCTAGGTGCTATTGTGCTCCTTCTGTGGGGTGCAGGTTCTTTCCTTAGAGGACTCAAAAACTCCATCACAAGGGGCTGGCTGTAGTGACGCAGTCCCAGAATATCTGGGATGACCTGTGGGGCGACTCCGATAAAGTGGAGATCGCCCCTAAGTCATCTTTCAATTCAATTAAATTAGCGCAGTACTTCCAGGAGAAATTCATGGCTGCTGAATGGCAGCACGGATTCGGGATTGTAAATCTGCGAGCACTGGCAGCAGCTCTGGCCAAGTGGAAGACCACGACAGATTCTGATACAGTCATGGCTATGATCGACCGGTACATGAGTGATCCTGACATGCGGGGAACCAATCCTGGCTGGCCGGATTTCCTGTACCATGCTGAGAAGATTGCAAATGACAGGAAGCCCACAAACAAGTCAGTTATGACAGAAGAAGATTGGGAACGTCTATATGGATGAGTTCTACGTAGGTCGTTGGGACCAGGCCAATATCCCTATCAAGATGCGCGGCAGGGATTTCAGGCACTACGAGCCTGCTACGGGAACTACAGGTAAGCCCCACAAGACTGGTGAGGCTGCCTTTCAGGCTGCTAGAGACTTTGTTGACCATTTCTCCGAGCACTATGTCTCCCCAGAACGTGCCAAGGCTGGTAAGTTTCCCAACAATCGAGACAACATCGGTAAAGGGCTTCTATTTTTTGGGCATAACGGTACTCGTAAGTCCACGCTTGCAGCAGCTATCCTGACTGAGGTACAGTACAGGAACATCGGTTACTCCGGACTGTACATCAGGTTCTCTGAGTGGCAGCGTGCTCTACAGGATACTTATGACAAGGAGCTGACAGAGCGTAAGGTACGTGCTCTCCAGCTCATCGACTGGGCGGAGAATCGTCCGCTGCTTGTCCTTGACGATATCGGACAGGAGTACAGCACTGCGAGTGGCTATACTAAGACCAAGTTCCATGAGTTGGTAAGGGTTCGGGCAGAAGCAGCACGTCCTACTATTCTCACCAGTAATATCGATCTCCATGCAATGCGGGGGATCTATGGAGATTCCTTTGAGAGTTTCCGCCACGAAGCATTCGACGCCTATCCGATGATCGGAAAGGACACTAGACTTTAGGACCGATATGGATTCAGCAAACATCAACGATCTACTTGAACAGATCGATTGGGCAGAAGGACTAAGCAGCGCGGTTATCAATGAGGGTATGTACTTCATTGAGGAATACGACGTCCCGGATGACCTGAAGGACGCTTGGCAGGAGATGGCAGGCTGTGTTAAGGTAGTCCATGACCTGATGGACCAGTACTACAGGGAATACGACAACAACAAGGAGTATTAAATGGATCAGTACGATGCTATTGAGAAGATTATGCGTGTCCTGGGATACTTCGAGGATGTTTCTCTTCCTACTGGACCTTTCGAGTTCAACCGTCTCAGGGATGAGCTGCTTGAGGTTCTGGACGACTTCGAGGATTCCGTTGTTGATGAGCACGACTCCTACGACCAGGGTTACAGCAACGGTTTCTCCGATGGCCGCAGTGAGGGCGTGGATGAAGGTTATGATGATGGCTACTCTGATGGTAAGTCTGAGGGCTACGAAGAGGGTACCTCTGATGGTGATGAGGACGGTTACAATCGTGGCTACGATATTGGTAGCCGAGACGGCTATGACAATGGGTACGAGAGTGGCAGGGCTGATGGGTACGAGGATGGTTATGCCTCCGGGATTGACTCAGTAGCCATTGGCGAGTAAGGTTGGCTCAACAGGGCGGGGAGAATAAACTCCCTGTCCTCTTGACCTCATCTTACAAAGGAGACAGTCATGGGTTTCGATCAGTTCTACACTTACAATGCTGAACAGTGGTACTCCGAGGAGATCAAGTGCAGTCTCTGCGATGCAGACGAAAAGCTTGACAATCTCCAGGATATTATCGTCTGGGCGTCTGCTCACATGGCTGTATGCAAGGCGTATAAGTGGTACGAGGAGACTCGACTTGTCTTTCCTTGGGAGACTGAGCCGAACGAGTGGCATCGTTCTCCAGTCGCCGTGACTGATGATGAGCGTCTGCTTATTGAGACCAAGCATGCTGCTATTGAAAGCTACACCGAGATTCGATTTGTCGAACGAGAGTTCTAATGCCTTATATTCGTGAGAAACAATTCAAGGATTGGAACAGAAGGCTCAAATATCTGGAACAGTTCGAGGAACTAAGACCAGACCAGCAAGCCCAATTCGATTATCTGACAGACATACTAGAAGCATGGAGGCGAAACAATGAGTCTGGTGACTCTGACAACGGGCTTACCCGCAAGCGGAAAGTCCACTTGGTCCAGGAATCAAGTGGAGCAATCTTTTGGGAAGACTGTTCGTGTAAACATGGATGACATTCGTGCAATGGTAGGTCTTCCTTACTCCAAGGAGTCGGAGGAGCTGGCTCTCAGCATTCAGGACCAGGCAATTCTTACTGCTGTCTCCAAGGGTAAGCATGTCATTGTAGACAACTGCCACTTGACTAACAATATGCCGACTCGAATCAAGAAGATTTTGGACGGTGATGTCATCTTCCAGGTTAAGAGTTTCCTTGACGTATCTGTCACTGAGTCTATCGCCAGGGACTCCTACCGTGCCAAGCCTGTCGGACCTGATGTCATCAAGCATCTGGCCAAGCATCTTCAGAAGTCCTGGAGGCTCACTGAGGAGTGGATGAACGACATTGTGATCTCTCCACTGTACGAGCCTGTTGCGGGTTCTGAAGGCGCCGTTGTGTTCGATATAGACGGTACTCTGGCTGAGCACGTAGCCCGTTCTCCGTACGACTACAGCCGTGTGCTGACTGACAAGCCCTTCGATCACATCGTGCGGCTTCTGAAGCTGTACTGGGAGGACAATTACGAGGTGTTGATTGTCTCTGGTCGTCCTGATTCCTGCCGAGAGGATACTCTTGCTTGGCTTGAGCTCCATGAGATTCCGTACTCTCAGTTGTTCATGCGTAGGGCTGCGGACAAGCGGGATGACCGTGTGGTGAAGCAGGAGATCTTTGACGACTACATCCGTGATGACTACCGTGTACACGCATGGTTCGATGACCGGGATCGAGTGGTCAACCGTATGCGCAAGCTTGGTATCAATGTCCTACAAGTTGCACCAGGGGCATTTTGATGTTCGAGCGCAAAGTATGGCTTCAGTTGAAGGACAGTGACGGCTATTGGGTTCGCTACAAGAAGCTCAAGAAGTCAGACTGGCCACAAACGGAGATAGACAAGCTCATCAAGTACACAAAGGTCAGCGAATTCAGGTGGGAACCGTGAGTTTCTATGCCAATCCCGCAGTTACCATTTACGCCTATTGGAATTGTGGTAACTGCGGGGGCAATGAGGTATGCGATCCGACTGATGACGGTTCCCGTATTGTTTCCGACCATCGTTGCCCAGGTTATTATGAGGAAGAGAACTACGATGAATGGTGATACTTGGACACACCTTATGTGCAAGCTGTTTTTCCATCAGGAAATGGTTCTGCTTAATGAAAAGGGCAACGAGGATTGCGATTGCGGAGCCGATCATACTTATTACGGTTGTCCACGTTGTGGACAAAGTTTAGAGGACTGGATAAATGAGATTACAGGATGATCCGGCAGCACATGAGACAGAGATGTTCTACCACGAGGCTGATGACGACTGTCCGCATCCTAGACCTGATGACTGTGAGGTTCCGCTAGAGGAATGCCCGCATGACGGGTACTGTCCTTTGGACGAGTGGTACGATCAGGGACATGTCTCCAGCAGTGAAGGTTTCGGACTGATATGTCTGGAGACTCCGTTCGGTCTCGTCTGTGGTTTTTGCACGGAGGAGTACGGAGACCCTGTACTGGCAGAACACTGCAAGCTGTTGACCAATCCTTGCGGGCACATGTACTGTGATCCTGATGAGTGTGAGGATGACTTCGATGACACAGCCGACTAAGGAAGAGTGGTACTCTCCTGAGATGATCTTTCCTTACACGGATGACATAGGCTGTGTCTGGATCGATCAGTCTGCTTGGCTAGCTGACAGAGCAGAGCCTTGTTTCATCTGCAAGACGCCTACCAAGCGACTTGACGTGGACTACTCGGGGCACTACTGTGGAAGTACCGAGTGCGAGGAAGTCATACGAAAGGATCTGGAGCGATCCAATGGCTAAAATACGACAGAGAAAGACGTGGACTCATGATAGATTCACAGATGATGCCGGTGTCGAATGGAACGTACATAAAAGAGCTGTATGTGCGGCTGGTAACTGTACTCTACATTCTCCTTCCGATCACCCGCTAAAGGATGCAAGAATTGTCCTTCGTGGTGACCTTCTTTTCGGTACCAAGCCATACGGTTTTGCCGAGAGGATCTGTGAGCACGGAATAGGGCACAGTGACCCTGACAGTGTTGCGTTCTACGATAGTATTGGCGAGGAAGGTACAGGAATCCATGGTTGCGACGGTTGTTGCACTGGTAGGTTCGCGGATCTCCAGAATGACTTGGGCTATACAGGAAGGGATACGGATTATGACGATAGCAGTTCCGCCTGATCCTTTTGAAGAGGAATGGCATGCGCTTATAGGACAGCTTGAGGATCTGGACACAGGTGGCTTCGGCTACACAGATCCTGATGTCATCGAGCGTGAGGTACAGAAGTTCCATGACTGGCTGGCCAGTACGCCTACTGCGGAGAAGTAATGCGCAGAGGAGAGTTAAGCAATGAAGTTGTTCCTCGTATTCTAGTGGTATTCGAAGGGCTTATAGCGACTCTTCCTAACGGAAAGGCTAGAGGTCTTGAAGCTATTGCCAGAAAGAGAAAGAAATGGCAGCAAGCAGTTGACTACTACGAGCTGACGAGAACAACTTCACAAGGAATCCGGGATCTACACAGGAGAGACTTCAGAGTTGATGTCATAACCTTTGTAGATCCCGGTTTTGTTCAGCCGATTATCAACAAGCTGGACAGCAGGAACCTGTTCTTCGGTGGGGCTTCCTACTATACGATGGAGACCCTCTTGGATGATCTGACGTACGATAACTCCATCATCCGGGTACTTGATCCCGATCCTTCCCACCAGTTGACGTACGGATCACGTGGCAGGTACTGTTCTCCACAAGATCTCAACTTGTTCAATCTTCTTTAGGAGGCGCACTTGTCACTCGATTTCGAGCGGCTGTTTATTTCAAAGCTTATTGAAGATCCTAACTTCGCTGAAGCCCAGGGAATTCAAGCAGAGTATTTCGATGATCCGAAGTACCGAGAAGCCTTTGTCTATATCCGTAACTACTATGCTGAGTTCGCACAGATACCCTCTCGCAGGGTATTCCGAGCAGACCAGCCTGACATCAATCTGGCAGAGGTACCTGAGTCCTGGGCAGTCCTACGTGATAGGCTGACCAATCAGTACCGTCGTGGGAAGATGACGGAACTTCTCGATCCTTTCCGTGATGCCTATGACAGCGGGAACACTGAGGAAGCTCTACGTATCCTCAGCTCCACAGTCTCCCAGATGCACCAGACGAACACCAAGAGCCGAGACGTCGATGTCACACAGAACGGTGATGAGCGCCTTGCAAGGTACCAGGAACGGCGTGACAACCCTGGAACCCTAGTCGGAGTCCCAACAGGCTTCCCGACGATCGACAAGGCCACTCAGGGGCTTCAGCCGGGTCAGCTAGTGACCTTCACAGGTCTTGCCAAGGCATCGAAGTCCACTCTGGCTATGCTCTGTGCCATGGCTGTACAGGAGTACGGCAAGAAGGTACTCTATCTGACATACGAGCAGACTGTTGAGGAGCAGGAGCGTAGGCTTGACGCTTACCGCGCCGGTATCAATGACAACCTGCTGAACAGCGGCGAGATCAACAATGCGGACTGGGCTAGGCTTCAAGAGGGAATGCACCGGACAGAGAACCTGTCTACTATGGTGATCTCTGAGGACTGTATGACAGTCTCGGCTATTGCGGCCAAGATTGACGCCCATGAGCCTGACATTGTGATCATCGATGGTGTATACATGGTTGAAGATGAGAACGGGGCGGACAAGGGATCTCCTCAGGCTCTTGCGAACATCGTCTCGGGCTTGAAGTTCCTGGCCATGAACCGTATGCTCTGTATCGTAGCCGTTACCCAGTCAACTCCTGCGCGTACTAAGGGAGAGACACTGAACAATGACTCGATCATGGGTAGCCGTGCGTTCATTCAGTACTCCAACACAGTGATCGGTATCGAGCGTACGGACGACAGTACTATTCGTATGCTGAAGATTCTGCTTTCCCGATCTTGCGCGCCGATTGAAGTTCCGCTAAGATTCAACTACGACACAGGAGAATTCAACGAGCTTGACTTCGCGGACATAGAGTACACAGAACAGGGTGACGATGAAGACGATGATGGGGAAGGGATGGGGAGGTTCTCCTACCCCGGCTGATGTAGTAGCATGTCTGTCAGAGCTTCGTATCGACGTCGCCCGTATAAGTGATGGAGAGGCTTGGGCGAACTGTCCAGGCCACTTTAAAAGAGTAGGCAAGTACACTAGTCGGGCCAACAAATGGTCAGTGAACATGCAGACTGGCCAGCACAGTTGCTTTTCCTGTGGTTTCAAGGGTTCATTCGTTTACCTAGTTCAGGAGGTACTTGATTATGAGCGGCACGATGCAGAAAAGTGGGTCCGTAGTCGTGGTGGAGTCTGGCGACTGGGACGAGATCTGGACGATTCCCGTAGGCGGACTGAGGATCTCGAAGGAGACCAGGGGATACGAGAGTGGAACGAGGCTCGACTGGCGTTGTATGGCTCTCCGCCAGACTCCGCACTGGAGCGACGCCGAGTTTCTCCGCGAGCCGTAGAGCATTACGGAATTCTGTGGGATTCTGAGCACGACTACTGGATTCTCCCCATACGCGACCCTGAATCGGGGAAGCTGTGGGGATTCCAGGAGAAGTCGGAGCAGGGCTGGTTCTGCAACAAGCCCACAAAGGTTCCCAAGGGAGATACTATCTTCGGATTCAGTATCTTCCAGGAGACCACAGCTATTGTCGTAGAGAGTCCTCTGGACTGCCCCCGAATCTGGACAGCAGGAATTTCGGGGGCAGTCTCAACATACGGTGTCCAGATATCAGCCAAGCAGTTGGACCTGTTGTTCAATACAGCAGAAGTTGTCATCTTTGCTCTGGACAATGACGAAGCCGGGCTGGCTAAGATGAAGGAACTCCATTCAAAGTACCTGCGTAGCGGAAAGCGAATCAAATTCGTCAACTACTCGCAGATACCCTGGGCAAAAGATCTGGGAACTGAGGGAGTAACTGATGAAGATATTGAATGGGCTATCGAAAATGCCTATAGTATGCTAACGTATTCCCATGACATTCTTAGGTGAACTACGACCGTACCAGAACCAAGCCAAGGCTCTTATCCTCCAAAGGGAAAGGGCCTTGCTTGCGTTGGACTTGGGGACAGGGAAGACAATTGTAAGCCTCGCGGCTATTGAGGAACTGAGAGAGGAAGGGAAGGTAGAGTGCGCACTTCTGATAATGAGTTCGAGTCTGACAGTTCAGTGGGCGGAGAGAATCGGCCAGTTTACGGACTCGTCTGTCATAGTGGTAGACGCCTCTTCCTCACCGAAGAAACGATTGAGTATCTTAGAAGCAGCTTTAAACCAACGTCCGGATTATGTGGTTATGGGAATACGTCAAGCTGTTTCGGATATGACATTTATACGAAAGCTAAAGCCGGAGTTTGTCCTTGTGGACGAAGTGACCTCCATCAAGAACTTCGGGAGTCAGCAGAGCAAGGCTATAAAGAAATTGGATTCCAGATTCAAGGTTGGTTTAACCGCTGATCCGATAGAGAACGGTAAGGCTGAAGAATTGTACTCTATCTTCCAGTGGATAGATCCTGAGCTATTCGGGCACTGGAGTAGTTTCGATGAGTACTACATCATCAGGTCGGCTGGGAACTTCCCAGTCGGCTACAAGAATATGGATGAAATGCACGCCTTATTGATGACAGCGTGCATTTCAAAAAGAAGAACTGATCCTGACGTGGCAGAATTCATGCCGACCGTCGAAGAATACAACGTATACGTGGAGATGGACAATGACACCGCAGTTCTCTATAGAAGTATTGCCAGGGAAATTCTACAAGCTCTCTTTGCCGCTGGACCAAGAGCACATGCAGAACTTAGTAGCTACTATGCAGGAAGGAAAGGACTGGACGATTCCTCTGACCTTGGGACCATTGGATCCAGAATCCTTGGAGCGACTCTACTCCTTGATAGCCCCGTACTCCTCAGAGCCTCTGGAGACTCCTACAACGATCCAGAACGAGCCGGAGGCAGCAGGTATGCCAGTGACCTCCTCAGAGCCGGGAGAGTCCCCTCAGAAGGCTCCTACGGGGCAAAGCTGGAAGCGTGCGTGGAACTGGCGTCGGAGTATCTAGAGGAAGACCCTCGGCACAAGGTGATCATCTTCACCAAGTACAGAGGTATGCTACCCTTGCTCACTCAGGGACTGGAGCAGTACGGCTCTGTCCAATTTCATGGAGGACTCAATGGCACTCAACGCGGAGAATCCATACAGCGATTTACGGATGACGCTGAAGTTCGACTCTTCATTTCCTCTGACGCCGGAGGATATGGAGTTGATCTATTCGCAGCTAGCCACCTTATTAACTACGATCTACCGAACTCATCTGGAGCCGCTAAGCAGAGGAATGGAAGACACGTACGAGCTAGCAGCATTTTTAGAAGGGTCTTCATTGATAATCTCATTATGCGAGATTCCATAGAGGAATACCAGCTCAGCAGACTGAGCTATAAGAACGAGGTAGCCAGAGCGGCGATGACTGGACAGATGTCAGACCCTACTGGTACTGTTAGTAATGAAGGCAAGAGCTTGACGAAGTTTCTTGAGACCTATTTAAAGGACATATAAATGCATGCATTAGCAGGAATTCAGCACAGGACTTTACTGTCCAATAACACTTTTTACGCAGCGGGCAACTATTCTCCCTGGGAGGATGTCCCAGAGAATATCAAGCTGGAGTTCAAGGCAGGAACACAGTTCCGTATCAAGCCACCCCAGTGGACAGCCAAGGTTACTGTTGGTAACCTCAGCGCGGTTACTTACACAGATGACCAGGCACTTGCTGAGGACATTGAGACCTTGCTTAGCCAGGCAGTCAAGGATACTATCACTATCCAGAACATCACAGCTAAGCCTGTTGAGATTTCTGAACGCAAGCTACAGTTCCGCTCCCACTTAGGTAGGGACATCTGGTCTGCTTGGATTACCCTGACTGGGCTGCACAGTCTTCCTGAGGCAAATGCTCTACAGTTCCGTATCCGTCCTGACTACGAGTACAAGGTCAAGACAGGAAACAACATCGGTTTTGCTTCCATTGACTTCGATGACATCGAGCTGCTGTTGAAGCACATCGATAGAATGCTTCGTGAGAACACCATTGACTCCCTTGATGTCAAGCGAGTACCTTATGCCAGATAATGAACGAGTAGTCCGCAACAAGGTTTCAGCATATCTAGCCCTCAAGGCAGATATAGAGAACCTGAAGGGTATGCAGGACAACATCAAGAAGGAACTGTCTCCGTATCTCAGCGAGGCAGAGACCAACACCAGGGGCTCTTATGTGATACCGTTCACGGAGCCGTTGGAGATGAACGGCCAGCGCTACAAGGGTTTGCAGAACGTCCGCAAGGAGAGTACAGTCCTCAACGAGGAACGCACCATTGAATTCCTCAAGGTCAAGTCACTGACCATGCATCCGGTTGAGATCGTGGAGGAGTACCTGGCTCCAGTGATTAAGGTTGAGCATGTTGACCACGATGCACTGTGGGACCTGTACGCCAGGGACTTGCTGAGCAAGGAAGAGTACGATAGTCTGTTCGACACCACAGTTTCTTGGGCATTCTCACCAACTAAGGAGTAGTAGTGAACATTTACCAGGTTAATCTTGGTTATGTGGTCTATGGTGGAGCCGATACGCTGTACGTGGTTGCGGAGACTGAGGAACAGGCAGCAGAGTATGCGAAGAAGGACTCACCAGATACCTTTGGTAAGAAGTCTGACAAGATATTCTGCATCAAGATTGATCTGGAAGTTCCAGGAGTTTTTGAAGCCCACGGTAACGATTATTAAGGAGTAGCAGTGCACTATGTAGTCCACGTTTTCCACCAGGCTGACGATGATCTTGATGACATCATGAGTCCCTTCTATGAGGAGCTTGAGGTAGAGCCCTATAAGGAGTACACTTCCCGCAAGAGCTTCGACAGCGCGGTAAAGTGGTTTGCGGAGAAGAAGGAGACCTTTGAATCCACTGAGAAGATGTTGGAACAGTGGCATGGTGGTGAGCACTTCTTCGATGGGGAGCTTTCCAATGTCCTTGATGAGGAAGCCGATACTGGTTACTATAGTTGGACCACGCAGAATCCGAACAGTCATTGGGACTGGTGGGTTGTCGGTGGACGCTGGAAGAACTACTTCACTCATGAAGACAGTGAGGACACGGGTAAGAACACTGTGACTGTTGCTGAAGCTTTGGAGTTCATGCTAAGTTTCGCAACGGATGAGGACCTTACGACAAAGTTCAAGGACATCGGTCCCTATGCTTACCTCACTCTTGAAGGAGAGTGGATCGGGCGACAGAAGTACAATCCTAATGGTGAGGGATATGACGAAGAGAATCCCAACTCCATCTTCCCGAACAACGACGACTACATGTACGTGAACTACCTGAAGCATGTGCAGTCCATTCCCGGTCTGCTTGTTACCACCATCGACGTTCACTCTTAAGGAGATTGTTTTGAAGATCAGCCCGAACGTTGCGAAGATCATGCTGGCTGCTGCTGTTCTCGGCAGTGCCACGGCTTGTACTACTGGTGCTAGCCACAGTGGGCAGGTTCAGGAGGTTGAGTACGGCTACTACAACTCCAGCCACGTGTTCGTCTACTACTCGACTCC